>WBZP01002438.1_pt1 | contig 21399 bp, 20 predicted proteins | sample 5204301 | NCBI WGS metagenome assembly WBZP01 (sample SAMN12412401, study PRJNA552823) | activated sludge metagenome | isolation source: activated sludge from nitrification reactor of wastewater treatment plant... | place: USA: Pennsylvania | collected 2017
TACCCGCCCGCGACGAGGCCCAGAGTCATCCCGAGCGCGATGCCCGTCTCACCCCAGCGCCGTGCCCGTACCAACAGCCGCCTCCCCAGCGCGCTCTTCCCCGGTCCGGCCAGAGCGTAGCGCTCCCGTATCGATGGTCAGGGCCAAACCAGTGACTGTCCGCAGGTGAGTGAGCACGCTGGCAAACCCGAGTAGCCCACCCGATGGGACGCCCTCGGGCTGGGCGCGCACCCGTCAAGCTCTGCGCCGCGGGTGGTCGGGTAATCTGCGGGAGCGGCCCTCGTAGCTCAGGGGATAGAGCAACGGTTTCCTAAACCGTGTGTCGGAGGTTCGAATCCTCTCGGGGGCACCCTGGCCGTCAAGGGAAAGCAGCAGTTCAGAGCCTGTTTGGTGCTCCACTCGGTGGATCATGTCCAGGCCGTTGTCGACCTTCATTCGCCGGATTTTGCCGCTCAATCTGGCACGTATATGGCACGACGATCTTGTGCCGTTAGGGGCCTGACGACCTCCAGCACGAGCGCGGCATGGTTCGCGTGCGGCCGATTGTCACGGGGCCGGCACAGAGTCACGGGGCCGGCCCAGACGGAGGCGGCAGCTCAGCTTGTTGGAGTTCGTCCGCGGCGTCGTCGGGCCGCTCGTGACGGTCGGTGGAGCTACGCGGCTGGCGATGGAGCAGGCGGCAAGCCCGCAGGGCAGCCCCTCGCCGGTTCACCACTCTCTGAGGGCTCGCAACTGCTTCCAGCTGCAGTTGGCGACGCGCGTCTGGCGGGCGCTGCGGGCGCTCACCGGAGCGGCCTGACCCCGCGCGGTGGTGGGCCAGGCGGATCACGGCGGCTCGGCGTGGCAGAGCTGGACCGTCCGGTCCCTTACCCCCGGCAACCCCCGCCGGTATGGTCCGATCGACGGTTCCACTCGGACGGAGGAGACCCGTGACCGGCAGATCTCTGCACACCATGGGCCAGCAGCACGACCGGCGGAGCTGGGCCGAGCCCTGGAAGATCAAGATGGTCGAGCCGCTGCGGATGACCACCCGCGAGCAGCGGGAGGCGGCGCTGCGCGAGGCCGGCCACAACACCTTCCTGCTCAGGTCCGAAGACGTGTACATCGACCTGCTCACCGACTCGGGCACGTCCGCGATGAGCGACCGGCAGTGGGCCGGGATGATGCTGGGGGACGAGGCGTACGCCGGCAGCCGCAACTACTACCGGCTCGAGGCGGCGATCCAGCGCTTCTACGGCTACCGCTACATCGTCCCCACCCACCAGGGCCGCGGCGCCGAGCACCTGATCAGCCAGACCCTGATCAAGCCCGGCGACCACGTGCCCGGGAACATGTACTTCACCACCACCCGGCTGCACCAGGAGCTGGCCGGCGCCACCTTCCACGACGTGATCATCGACGAGGCCCACGACCCACAGGACCTGCACCCGTTCAAGGGCAACGTCGACCTGGCCAAGCTGGCGGCGCTGATCGACGAGGTCGGCGCCGAGAAGATCCCGTACGTCTCGCTCGCCGGCACGGTGAACATGGCCGGCGGCCAGCCGGTCTCGATGGCGAACGTGCGGGCGGTGAAGGAGCTGTGCGATCGCCACGGCATCCGCGTCCTGCTGGACGCCACCCGGATGGTCGAGAACGCCCTGTTCATCGCCGAGCGCGAGGAGGGGTACGCCGGCCGTTCGATCGCCGAGATCCTGCTCGAGTTCTGCTCCTACACCGACGGCGCCTGGATGTCGGCCAAGAAGGACCACCTGGTCAACATCGGCGGCTGGCTGGCCGTCAACGACCAGACGGTGTTCGAGGAACTGCGCAATCTCGTCGTGGTCTACGAGGGCCTGCACACCTACGGCGGCATGGCCGGGCGCGACATGGAGGCGCTGGCCATCGGCATCGAGGAGGCGGTCCAGGACGACCACGTGCGCTCCCGGGTGGGGCAGGTGCGCTACCTCGGCGAGCTGCTCACCGAGTGGGACATCCCGATCGTCCAGCCGGTGGGCGGTCACGCCATCTTCCTGGACGCGCGGCGCTTCTACCCGCACCTGGCGCAGGACCTCTTCCCGGCCCAGACCCTGGCCGCCGAGCTGTACCTCGACTCCGGCATCCGCTCGATGGAGCGGGGCATCGCCTCGGCCGGGCGCAACCCGGTCACCGGCGACCACAACCGCCCGAAGCTGGAGCTGACCCGGCTCACCATCCCGCGCCGGGTCTACACCCAGGCCCACATGGACGTGGTGGCCGAGTCGGTGAAGGCCTGTTACGACAGCCGGGAGAGCGCCCGCGGGCTGGTCATGCGGTACGAGCCGAAGTACCTGCGCTTCTTCCAGGCCCGGTTCGACCCGCTCTGACGACGGCGCCGACGCCGGAGCACCTGACGACCGACGCACCGAGAGTCGAGTAATCAGTGGAAAGCGGGCCGGATTCCGCGGGTTTCTCAACTCTCACCGGCCGGGGAGCAGGGCCACTGACGAGAGGGCAGCTCAGGCGAGGACGACCTGAACGCCCAGGTGGGCCAACCGGGCGAGTTCGGACTCGGGCGCGGAGTCGTCGGTGACGACGGTGTGCACGGCCCGGGTCTCGCAGATCCGGGCGAAGGACGTCGTCCCGATCTTCGAGCCCTCGGTCGCGATGATCACCCGGTCGGAGCGGCGCGCCATCAGGGCGCTGATGCCCGCCTCGCCCTCGTGCCGGCAGGTCGCCCCGCCGTCGGCGCTGAACCCGTTGACCCCCAGGACGGCGACCGTCAGCCAGAGCTGGTCCATCACCGAGGCGGCGAGCGGCCCGGTCAGCTCGTAGGACTCCGGGCGCGGCATCCCGCCCAGGCAGACGCAGCGCAGGTGGGGGCGCAGCACCATGTCGGTGGCGATGTTGAGGGCGTTGGTCACCACGGTGAGCGCCGCCGTCTTGTTCGCATCGGCGACGTCGTCGCGACGCACCAGGTGCCGGGCGACGCTCGTCGTCGTCGTCCCGCCGTTGAACCCGACCACGGCATCGTGCGGGATCATCGCGGCCAGCTTGGCGGCGATCCGCTCCTTGGCGGTGTCGGGCTCCCCCGCACCGCGGTAGCGGGCCGGCAGTTGGTAGGCCACGGACGCCGCCACCACGCCGCCGTGGGTCCGGTTGACCAGCCGTTCCTCGGCGAGGGCCGCGAAGTCGCGGCGGATGGTGGCCGCGGACACCCCGAGCGCCTCACTGGCCTCGGCGACCCCCAGCCGCCCCCGTTCGGCGACCAACGACAGCAGGGCAGCCCACCGACTGCTCAGATCCCGCGTTTCGTGTGCAGGCATGTTGCTCGTTTCGGGCGATCGTGACGGCTCCGGGGGCCTGCCGGACGGGCCGGACGGGCGTGGCCAACGGTACCGGCGCAGCCTCCTCCGCGCGGCGCGCGGCGGAGTATCGGATGATGCTGCGTGATCGGTATTGCTTGATATACTCTCGACTCAGTCATAAACGCGCGCGCCTGGTCGGCGACGCGGCCAGGAGCCGGAAGGACGATCCCCATGCCCGACACCCACCTCGCCCGCGAGGTCGCCTCCCAACCCACCGACTGGCTGCGGGCCGCCGGGCGCGCCGACGAGGTGAGCCGGGTCGTCCGACCCGGGCAGCGGGTGGCCGTGGTCGGCTGCGGGACGTCGTGGTTCATGGCCCAGGCCTACGCGGCGCTGCGGGAGAGCTCGGGTGCCGGCCCCACCGACGCCTGGTCGGCCAGCGAGCACCGGCTCGGCCGGGGCTACGACATGGTGGTCGTCATCTCCCGGTCGGGCACGACCACCGAGGTGATCGAGGTCGTCGACGAGCTGGTCGCCGCCGGCACCCCGCACCTGGCGGTCGTCGCCACCCCCGGCACCCCGATCGCCGAACGGGCCGCCCACACCGTGCTGATGAGTGACGTCGACGAGGAGTCGGTGGTCCAGACCCGGTTCGCGACGTCCGTGCTGGCGATGTTCCAGGCCCACCTGGGCCGCGACGTCACCGCCGCCGCCCGCGAGGCGGCCGCCGTCCTCGCCGAGCCGGAGCAGAGCTGCCTCCGCGACCTTCGGACCGCCGAGCAGTTCAGCTTCATCGGCCGCGGCTGGAGCGTCGGGCTGGCCAACGAGGCGGCGCTCAAGCTGCGGGAGTCGGCGCAGGTGTGGACCGAGTCGTACCCCTCGATGGAGTACCGGCACGGCCCGATCGCCATCGCCGCCCCCGGCCGGGTGACCTGGGCGTTCGGCGAGGTCCCCGAGGGGCTCGCCGACCAGGTGCGGGCCACCGGCGCCCACTTCGAACACCGGGACGCCGACCCGCTCGCCGAGCTCGTCCGCGTGCACCGGCTGTGTCTGGCCCGCGCGGCCGACCAGGGGCTGGACCCCGATTCCCCCCGCCACCTCACTCGGTCGATCATTCTCACGTGACGGCCGAACTCCTCCCGACCACGCAGCACCTGCGGCTCACCGGCAGGCTGGTGACCGACGGCCTCGATCTGGCCGACGGCGCTGTGATCATCGAGGACGGGCGCGTCGTCCACGCCGGTCCCGCCCGCTCGATCCCCACGCCGTGGCAGGAGCTGCCCACCCCGCCGCGCTGGCGCCCGGGGCTGACCCTGTTGCCGGGGCTCGTCGACATCCACTGCCACGGCGGTGCCGGTGGCGAGTTCGGGGCCGGCGTCGAGGGGGCGCGCGCGGCGGCCGCGCACCACCTCGCGCACGGGACGACGAGCCTGGTCGCCAGCATCGCCTCGCGCCCGGCCGCCGACCTGGCCCGCGCGGTGGACGAGTGCGCCGTCCTGGCCGCGGAGGGCACCGTCGCCGGCATCCACCTGGAAGGCCCGTTCCTCTCGCTGGTCCGCTGCGGCGCCCAGGACCCCAAGGCGCTCACCGACGTCGACCCGGACCTCGTGGCCGACCTCCTCGACCGCGCCCGGGACGCCGGCGCCCGCGTGCTGCAGATGACCCACGCCCCCGAGCGCGACCCCGCCGGGACGCTGCCGCACCTGCTCGGCGCCGGCGAGGCGGTGGCGGCGATCGGGCACACCGACACCGACGCCGCCGCCGCGCTCGCCGCCCTGGCCCGGGCCGCCGCGGCCGCCCCCGCCGGACGCCGGCCGGTGCTGACCCACCTGTTCAACGGCATGCCCCCGCTGCACCACCGCGCCCCCGGCCCGGCCGGGGCGGGCCTGATGGCCGCGGCCCGCGGCGAGGCGGTCGTCGAGCTGATCGGTGACGGCGTCCACCTCGCCCCCGAGACGGTGCGGATGGTCTTCGAGACCGTCGGACGGGGCTCGATCGCCCTGATCACCGATGCGATGGCCGCGTGCGGAATGCCGGACGGCCGCTACGAGCTGGGCGGCCAGGACGTCGAGGTCGCCGACGGCGTGGCCCGGCTCGGCTCCGGCGGCTCGATCGCCGGCGGCACCTGCACCCTGCTCGACGTGCTGCGCTGGACGGTGGGCCGGGCCGGGGTGCCGCTCGCCGACGCCGTGGTCGCCGCGACCATCACCCCGGCCACCACCCTCGGGCTGCCCGCCGGGTCGCTGCGCCCCGGGGCGGCGGCCGATGTGCTGGTCGTCGACGAGGCGCTGCGGCCGTGGCAGGTGTACCGGGCCGGCACCGAGATCGGCTTGGCACTGGCGGGGGAACGGCGATGACGCGTGACCGGGTGCACGCGGGCATCGACATCGGGGGCACGCGGACGAAGGCCGCGGCTGTGACTGCCGGCGGCGAGGTGTTGGCCTCCCTCGTCGTCGGCACCCCAACCGATCTCGGTGGGCGCCTCGGCGCGTTCACCGGCGACATCGTCGCCCGGCTGCAGGGTGAGGCGCAGGTGCAGGCGGCGGGCGGCGTCCGGGCCTGCGGGGTGGCCGTGCCGGGGATCGTCGACGAGGCAGCGGGTGTGGCCCGGTACGCGGCGAACCTCGGCTGGCACGACCTGGACGTCGTCACCGCCGTCCGCGCGGGCACCGGCCTTCCGGTCGCGCTGGGCCACGACGTGCGCACCGGTCTGCTCGCCGAGGCCCGGTGGGGCGCCGCCGCGGGCACCGACGACGTGCTCTTCGTCCCCCTGGGCACCGGGATCGCCGGGGCGCTCATGGTCGACGGCCGGGTGCTGACCGCGCGCGGCTGGGCCGGGGAGCTCGGCCACGCCGTCGTCCGGCCCGGCGGGCCGGTCTGCGGGTGCGGCGCCCGCGGGTGCCTCGAGGCCGTCGCCTCCGCCTCGGCGATCGCCCGGTCCTACACCGCGGCGTCCGGCGGGTCGGCGACGGCCGCCGACGTCGCGCGGCTGGTCGAGGCCGGTGACCGCGTCGCGACGGCGGTCTGGCAGGAGGCCGTGGACGCGCTCGCCGAGGTGATCGCCGTCGTGGTCGCCGCGACCGGCGTCCGGCTGGTCGTCGTCGGCGGCGGGCTGGCGAACTCCGGCGACACCCTGCTCGTGCCGCTGGCCGAGGCGCTGGCGGACCGGCGGTCGGTGATCGAGACCCCGCGGCTGGTGCGGGCCTCGCTGGGCGACCGGGCCGGCAGCCTGGGGGCCGCGATCCTCGCCGAGGCGGCCCGATGATCCTCACCGTCACCCCGAACCCGGCCCTGGACGTCAGCTACGAGCTCGACCGGCTGGCCCCCGGGGAGAGCCTGCGCGTCGTCCGGGTGGGAGCCCGCGCCGGCGGCAAGGGGGTCAATGTGGCCCGGGTGGCCGCCGCGATGGGGCGCCCGGTGTTCGCGATGGGGCTGCTCGGCGGCACGACCGGGGAGCAGGTCGAGGCCGACCTGGGCGCCGGCGGCGTGCCGCACCGCTTCCTGCCCGGGCCGGGCGAGACCCGGACCACGGTGAACATCCACGCCCGCGACACCGACCAGACGACGCTGCTCAACGAGGAGGGCCCGGCGACGGATGCCGCCGAGTGGGCCCGGCTGGTGCAGGCGGTGCGGCCGGTGGCCCACGACGCCGACGTCGGCGTGGTCTCCGGCAGCCTGCCGCCTGGGCTCACCGACGAGGCGATCGCCGAGCTGCTCACCGCCGCGCCGACCTACCAGGGGTGGATCGTCGACGCCCGCGGGCCGGCGCTGATGGCCGCGCTCGCCGCCGGGCCGGCCGTGGTCAAGCCCAATCTCGCCGAGCTGCGCGAGACCGTCGAGGCGGACGACGTCCTCACCGCCGCGCGCGCGTTGCAGCGGCGAGGGGCCCGGCTGGTCGTCGTCTCCGACGGCCCGCGCGGCATCGTCGCCGTGCACCCGGACGGCCGGGCGATCTCCGCCCGGCTGCCGAAACCGTTGCGCGGCAACGCGACCGGCGCCGGTGACGCGCTCTCGGCGGGCATCGCCGACGGGCTGCGCGAGGGCCTCACCCTGGCCACCCTGCTCCGCCGCGCGGTCGCGTGGTCGGCAGCCGCCGTGCTGGCCCCGCTGGCCGGGTCGGTCGACCCGGACGACGTCGCCCGGCTCGAACCCACCGTGATCCTCGAGGAGATGGCATGTCGCCCGTGAGCCTGACCGACGCCCTGACCGCCGCGACGGCGGCCGGGCGGGGCCTGCTGGCGGTCAACGTGATCCAGCTCGAGCACGCCGAGGCGTACGCCGCGGCCGCCGAGGAGACCGGGCTGCCGGTGGTGCTGCAGATCAGCGAGAACTGCGTGCGCTACCACGGCGCGCTGGCGCCGATCGCGGCCGCCGCGCGGGCCGTCGGCGAGGCGGCGTCGGCACCGGTCGTGCTGCACCTGGACCACGCCGAGAGCACCGAGCTGGTCTGGGAGGCGCTCGACCGCGGGTTCACCTCGGTGATGTTCGACGGCTCGGCCGCGCCCGACGCGGTCAATCGCGAGACCACGCGCGAGGTGGTCCGGCGCTGTCACGCGGCCGGGGTGAGCGTCGAGGCCGAGCTGGGCGAGGTCGGCGGCAAGGACGGCGTGCACGCCCCCGGGGTGCGCACCCGGCCGGACGAGGCGGCGGTGTTCGTCGCCGACACCGGGGTCGACGCGCTCGCGGTCGCCGTCGGCTCCTCGCACGCGATGACCGAGCGGACGGCGTCGCTCGACCTCGACCTGATCGCCGAACTCCGTGCGGCCGTGCCGGTTCCGCTGGTGCTGCACGGGTCGTCGGGCGTGCCGGACGACGTCATCGTCGCCGCGGTGCGCGCCGGCATGGTCAAGATCAATATTGCGACGCACCTGAACGTCGTGTGGACCCGGGCGATGCTCGACTACCTGGACGGGCGGCCCGGCACCGTCGACACCCGTAAGTACCTCGGGGCCGCGCGGGGCGCCGTCCAGGCCGAGACGGTGCGGTTGCTGCGGATGCTCGCGCCCGCAGCATCGTGATCGGGGTGTCGTGATTGCGCCACCGGGGTGACCGTGCGCCTCACGGCGACGGCCGACGCCGTCCGGGCTTGACCTTGACGCTGGGTCAGGGTTGCACGCTGTCGTCATGAGCACCCCCACGCAGAACACCCGAACGCAGGACACCCACCCGACCCGAGCGCCCGCGATCCGGGTGCGTGACCTGGAACGGTCCTTCGGGGACCTGCACGTCCTGCGCGGGGTGGACCTCGACGTGACGCGGGGCAGCATCGTCGCCCTGCTCGGCTCCAACGGGGCAGGCAAGACCACCCTCGTGCGCATCCTGTCCACGTTGGCCCGAGCCGATGCCGGGACGGCGAGCGTCGCCGGGTTCGACGTCGTCACCCACGCCGCCGACGTCCGGACCGCGATCAGCCTCACCGGGCAGTTCGCAGCCGTGGACGAGATCCTGACCGGCGCCGAGAACCTGCGCCTGATCGCCCGGTTGCGCCGGGTGCCGAACGTCGATCGCGTCGTCGCCGACCTGCTGGCGCGCTTCCAGCTCACCGAGGCCGCCGGACGGCGGGTCGCCACCTATTCCGGCGGGATGCGGCGCCGGCTGGACATCGCGATGAGCCTGATCGGCGATCCGCCGGTGATCTTCCTGGACGAACCGACCACCGGGCTCGACCCCCAGGGGCGGCTCGAGGTGTGGGCCTGCGTCCGAGAGCTCGCCGGTCAGGGCACCACGGTGCTGCTCACCACGCAGTACCTCGACGAGGCTGAGCACCTCGCCGATCGGATCGCGATCCTGCACGAGGGACGGATCATCGCCGACGGCACTCTGGCCGAGCTGAAGCAGCTCCTGCCGCCGGCGACGGTCGAGTACGTCGAGAAGCAGCCGACGCTGGAGGAGATCTTCCTCGCCGTCGTCGGCACGGCCGGACCGTCGACACCGACCCCCGGGAGCCTGTGATGACCGCGCGCTTCGTCGGCGACACCGCCCTGCTGACCGGACGATCGCTGCGGCACATCGCGCGCAGCCCGGACACCATCATCACCACGGCGGTCATGCCGATCGCCTTCATGCTGCTGTTCGTCTACGTGTTCGGCGGCGCGATCGACAGTGGTCCGGGCGCGTACGTGAACTACCTGCTGCCCGGCATCCTGGTGATCACCATCGCCTCGGGGATCGCCTACACCTCCTACCGACTGTTCCTGGACCTGCGCAGCGGCATCTTCGCGCGTTTCCAGTCCATGCCGATCGCCCGGTCGGCGGCGCTGTGGGCGCACGTGCTGACCTCGCTGGTGGCCAACGCCATCTCACTCGTGGTGGTGGTGCTGGTCGCCGTCCTGATGGGTTTTCGTTCCGGTGCAGGGCCTTTGGCCTGGCTCGCGGTGATCGGCATCCTGGCACTTCTCACGCTCGCGCTGACCTGGCTCGCCGTGATCCCGGGTCTGACCGCGAAGTCGGTGGACGGCGCCAGCGCCTTCTCCTACCCGCTCATCTTCCTGCCGTTCGTCAGCTCGGCCTTCGTGCCGACGGCGAGCATGCCCGGCCCGGTGCGCGCATTCGCCGAGCACCAGCCGGTGACCGCGATCGTGAACGCGATCCGTGACCTGTACGCGCAGCAACCCGTGAGCGGCGACCTGTGGATCGCGCTGGCCTGGTGCCTGGGCCTGCTCGTCCTCGCCTACGTCGGGGCGGTGCGGATCCACCGCCGCACGAGCAGATGACATCGGCTGGAGATGGGGCAGATTGAGGCCATGCTGACCATCGGGCAGTTGGCGTCCCACGCCGGCGTGACGATCCGCGCGGTGCGGCACTACCACCACGTCGGGCTGCTCCCCGAGCCCGAGCGCGACGCCTCCGGCTACCGCAGCTACGACGCGGCCGCCGTGATCCGCCTGATCCGGATTCGCACCCTGGCCGAGGCCGGCGTCCCGCTGGCCCGGGTGCGCGAACTGCTGGACGCCGACCCGCAGACGTTCGCCGCCGCCACGGAGCAGATCGACCGGCAGCTCCGGGCGCAGATCCGCGACCTACAACAGCACCGCCGACGGATCGCGCACCTGGGCACCGGCGAAGCGCTGGCGCTGCCCAAGGAGGTGGTCGACTACCTGAACCGGTTGCGCGCGGCCGGTGCCCCCGAGGCGATCGTCGAACCCGAGCGGGACGCCTGGATCCTGATGGCGGCGCGCTATCCCGAGGTGATCCCGGCGATGATGGTCGAGAAGGTGGCCCAGCTGGCCGACCCCAACGTGGTCCGGCTCTATCAGCTCATCGGTCGCATCGCCACGAACTGGGACGACGAGGAGCTGTTACGCGAGACCGCCGACCTGATGATCGAGCTGCTGGAGAAGGCCGCAGCCAACGGAACCCTGGACCAGCAGGACGAGCAGTTGCCGGACGACGGGTTCATCCGGCTGATGGACTCCTACGCCGAGGCGACCCACCCGGTGGTGGCACGGCTGCGGGCGCTGATCGCCGAACGCGGCTGGACCGGCTGGACCCGCCTGGAGAAGCGGTCCGTTGACGATGCTCCGGCCCCACTCCCTCGGTGACACCTCCCGGACCCTTCGGATACCTCGGTACCGCGCACGGCGCCGTCCAGGCCGAGAAGGGTCAGTGCCCGTGCCTTCGACGAACTCAGCACACTCTAGGTGTCGACGGACATGCTGCAGCTTGTCCGTCGACCAGCAACCTCTGCTAGCAGAAGTTAGCGAGCCCGGCAGCGCCGGCAGAAGCCCCGAGAGGCCGGCTACGTGACCGATCCCCCTACTTGACCGATCCCGCAGTCAGCCCGCCGACGAGGTGGCGTTCGATCAGGGCGAAAAGGATGACCACCGGGACGATGGCGATCACGGAGGCCGCGAACATCTGGTCCCAGTGCTGCTCGTACCCGGTGACGTAGGCCCGGATGCCGACGGTCAACGGCTTGCGCTCATCGTTGATCATCAGCGTGAGCGCGACGACGTACTCGTTCCACGCCGCGATGAAGGTGAAGATCGTCGCGGTGACCAGCCCCGGCAGGGTGAGCGGCAGCATGATCCTGGTGAGCCGGGTGACCTTCCCGCAGCCGTCGAGCTCGGCCGCCTCCTCGACCTCGGTCGGGATCGAGGAGAAGAACCCGTGCAGGATCCAGATCGCGAAGGCCAGGTTGAACGCCGAGTTCGTCAGGATCAGCGCCAGGTAGGTGTTGACCAGGTTGAGCTCGAAGAACTGCCGGTAGATGCCGACGACCAGCGAGGTCGGCGAGAACATCTGGGTGACCAGGACGATGAACAGGAACGCCATCCGCCCGCGGAACCGGAACCGGGCGGTGAAGTAGGCCGCCGGGATGGCCACCACGATGACGATGGCGGTGGAGGCCAGCGAGACCAGCAACGAGGTCTTCAGCCAGTTGAGGAACCGTTCGTCGCCGAGGACCTGGTTGTACGTCGTCCACTGCCATTCGCGGGGGAACAGCGACGGCGGCGTGGTCTTCACGTCGGTGCTGGTGCGGAACGAGTCGAGGATCATCACCAGGTAGGGCGCCAGGAAGGCGACGCTGACGGCGATGCCGCCGAGGGTCATCACCGGGGTCCGCACGCGCCGCCACAGTGGGCGTGCCGCGGCCTGGACGGGGGCCGGTGCCACGGTGCCGGTCATGAGTTGGCCTCCTCACGCCAGCTGGTGACTCGCAGGTAGATGACGACGACGACCAGGATCAGGGCGACGTTGAGCAGCCCCGCTGCGGCGGACATGCCGACGTCCTTCTCCTGGCTCTTGAAGGCCAGCTTGTACATGAAGGTGATCGTCGTGTCGTGGGTGAAGCCCGGGTTGCGGTCGTTGAGGGTGTAGATGATCGGGAACGAGTTGAACACGTAGATCGTGTTGAGCACCGTCGCCACGAGCATGGCCGGGCGGAGCAGCGGGAAGGTGATCCGCCGCCAGGCCTGCCAGGGCGAGGCACCGTCGATCTTGGCCGCCTCGAGGACCTCACCGGAGATCGCGTTCAGGCCGGCGACGAAGACGAACGTCGTGAACGGCAGCGAGACGAAGACGCCGACGACGATCATCGACGGGAGGGTCCACCGGTCGTCGCCGAGGAAGTCGATCGAGGTGTCGATGATCCCGAGACCCTTGAGCGCCGCGTTGAGCAGCCCGTAGTTGTAGTCGTAGAGCAGCACGAACAGCTGCGAGGTGATCAGCAGCGATGCGGCCCAGGGGACGATCAGGGCGAGCCGGGAAGTCCTTGCTGAGGAACTGCGCCAGCGCCAGCGAGATGACGATGGTGAAGGCGACGACGGCCACCACCCAGATGACGGTGTTCGACAGCACGGTCGACAGCGCCGGGTGCTGCAGCACCGCGCGGAAGTTGCGGGTGCCGGCGCTGCCGTTGCGCAGACCGGTGACCGTGAACCGTTCGGTCGATGCCTGGACCAGCTTGATCGCGGGGAAGAGCACCACCCCGATGATCAATGCGAGGGCGGGGCCGAGCCAGATCAGGGTCTGGCCGATCCCGGCGCGCCCCCGCGACGGTGTGCGGAGGCGCTTCGGCGGCGGAGGCGCCACGGCGGGCGCCGCGCCGAGGGCGCCACCCTGATGGGTGGCACCCCCGGCGCTGACGGCGTCCGTCATTGTCAGCTGCCGTTCTCGGCAGTCTTCTGCAGCCCGTCCAGAACGGCCTTCGGGTCACCGTTGGGGGCGGTGGCGGCACCGATGTTCTGCTGGACGGCGATCTTGACCTTGTCCCACGTGGGGTCGTCGGTCGGGGTCAGGTGCACGTTCGGGAGGGTGTCGATGTAGACCTTGAGCTTGGCGTCGGAGGCGAAGTACTCCAGGCCGCTCTTGGTCACGGGCAGGAAGCCCTCGCCCTTGATGAACGTGTTGATCTGGTCCTTCTCGTAGTACAGGTCGTAGAAGGCCTTGACCGCGTCCTGGTTGCCCGGCTTCTTGAAGGCCATCAGGTAGTCGGTCACACCGAAGGTCTGCGGCGTGCCGCCGGCGGCCTTGGTCGGCATCGGGGCCACGCCGTAGTTGATCTTGCCGTCCTTGTCGAGGGCGCCGGCCAGCGGGGAGAACCCGACGACCATGCCGAGCTTGCCCGACTTGAACAGGTCGAAGACGTCCTGCCGGTTGGTCTTGCCGGGGTTGTTCTGGGTGACCTTGTCCTCGACGGCGAGCTTCTTCATGAAGGCCAACGTCTCGACGTTCTCAGCCGAGTTGATGGTCCACTTGCCGTCCTTCTTCCAGTCGCCACCGTTGTTGAACGCCCAGATGGAGAACTCGCCCTGGGCCTCCTCCGGGCCGAGCGGCAGGCCGTAGCCGATGGTGCCGTTGCCGAGAGCGGTGATCTTCTTGGCGTCCGCCTCGAACTCGTCCCAGGTCTTCGGCGGGGCGGCGATGCCGGCCTTGGTGAAGAGGTCCTTGTTGTAGAAGAAGGCGCGCGCGGAGGACAGGTCCGGGAAGCCGTAGAGCTTGCCCTGGTAGGTGCCGCTCTTGACGAACGCGTCGAGCAGGTCACCCTTGGCGGTCGGGGACAGCACCTCGTCGGCCGACCAGAGCAGACCGTCCTTGGCGTAGCTCGCGTAGACGTTGAGGTTGAGGATGTCCGGCGGCTGGTTGTTCTGGATCATCGTGCTGGCCTGCTGGTCCATGTTCTCCCAGGCGATGACCTGCACGTCCAGGGTGTTGCCCGTCTTGGCCTTGTAGGCCGCGGCGAAGCTGTCCCAGAACTTCTTGGTGTTGTCCTTGGAGTACTCGGCGGCGAGCAGCTTGATCGTGGTCGCCTTGGGGGCCGAGGCACCCGAGGCGGCCGAACCAGCGGCCGAGCCGGCGGCCGAGCCGGCGCCTGTGCCGCCGCCGCACGCGGTGAGCGCCAGGGCGCCCACCGCGAGGGTGGCGAGCAGCACCTTGGGGGTACGTGCCATGTCGTGATCTCTCCTTTGAGTGGGCACTGACTGAATCTGATCGAGATAGCCCAGATATCGTCACACTAGCGCGTCAACCGCGCGTTCGGGTGTCCATTTGTGCAACGAATTGGGCACGATCGCACGGACGGAGGGTCCCGGCAGGGCCGACCCGGCCGCGACCGCCAGCGACGCGTCCACGGCTCACAGGGCCTTGACGCGGCCGTTGTAGCGGCGGCGGAGCTCCTTGTTGGCCTCGTCGCCCCCCTCGATGTTCGCGCTGGACCACACCGGGGGCGTGATGCCCTGGGCGACGCAGCTCTTGACGCACTCCATCTCCAACCGGTGGGCGATGTAGAAGTCGATCGTGCTGGAGATCCCGCTGATCGGACGATCCAGACCCTCGACCGTAATCACGGTGTCGCCGAACGGCACGTAGTCGTCGATGCAGATGTCGGCGATGTCGAAGAGGTTCTTCCCGCTGCGGTGGCGGATCGGGAAGTCGGCGGGGATGGACCGGTGCCAGTCTGAGGAGGAGATGCCGATGACCACGGCGCCGCGCTTCTTGGCCTCCAGGGCGCAGTCGATCGTCGGGGCGTTGAACCCGTAGCTGTGGAAGACCAGGACGACGTCGCCCTCGCCGACGCCGTAGTAGTCGACCAGGTGGTCGCCCACCCCGTGCATCCGCTCGTGCCCGAGGTAGAGGTAGGCGGGCGTCACCGGGTGGATCGCGAAGTCGATCATCGGGCACAGGTTGGCCAGGCCACCGGCCCGCCAGAAGAGCTCCTGCATGACCAGGCAGGTGTGCCCGCCACCACCGAACAGGTAGATCAGGCGGTCCTCCTTGATGGCGCGGACCATCTCGGCCGCCGCCTTCTCGAGGTTCTCGGCCTGCTCCGTCTCGAACCGCTCGGCGAGCTGGTTGAACGTGTCCAGGAACCGGTTGTCCCGTGCCATGCCGTGCCTCTTCTCGTTGGTGGGGAAGGGTTCTCGTTGGTGGGGAAGGCCCTCGTTGATGGGGAAGGCCCGCGTTGATGGGAGAGCTCAGTGGTCGGCGAGGACCGCGCCGAACGCGTCGCCGAGGGCGCGCCACGCGGCGTCCGGGTCGGGTGCCGACAGGAAGGTGCCCGCCCCCGCCCGGTAGGTCCAGCTGAAGATCGACTCGATGCCCTCGGCCGCGTAGACCTGGGCGATCCGGGTCAACTGGGTCAGGTCGCCGGGTGATGCGAAGTAGCTCATGATCCAGCGCTGCGACCGCTTGCCGTGGGTGGTGGCCAGGTCGACGGTCTTGCGGGCGATCCGCCGGTGCTCCTCCAGCGACGCCTCGGGGTCGACGATGATCGATGTGGAGAACGTGTCGATGTCGGGCCGGGCGGCGATGGCCTCCCAGTCGTCGAAGCCGCGCTGGTGCGACAGGTAGTAGTTGTTCTCCGCGGGCAGCGAGCACTGGGTCACGGTCAGCTGCGGGTTGCGCGCCTTGGCGATCCGGCTGCACTCGGCCAACAGGTCGTTGGCCTCGTCGTGACGGAATTTGCGCACCTGCGCGGTGAGGTTGCGCGGCATCTCGTAGCCGTACTTGTCGAGGAACTTCTTCTGGGTGATCCGGCTGCGGCAGGTGAAGTCGGTCGAGCTCTGGTAGCCGACCGGGTAGATCGGCATCGCGTAGTGCGGCTCGTCCCAGAAGAATCCGTCGGCGTCGCAGGTGGCGGCGAGGTGGTCGACGATGCCCCAGACGTACTCGCGGAATGCCGGCGAGCTCGGTGAGGCGGCGGCGAGCGGCTGGTCGGTGAGCGCCGAGAACTGCCGGTCCTCGACGTCGCACTCCTGCAGGAAGATGCTGGGCGCCTCGCCGCCGAAGAACTTCCCGATGCCCCAGGTGTTGAGATAGACCCGCAGGCCCTGGCGCTTGGCCTCCTCGACGATCCGGGGGATCTGCGGCCGCCAGAAGAACAGGTCGAACTCGGTCAGGGCGAGCAGGACGGCGGTGCAGTGGTGGGCCCGCATGTCCTCGAAGTCCGCGCGGGCGTGCTCCACCCGCGAGATGCCGTAGTAGCTGACGCCAACCTCGGTGACCGCCACGTGCTGCTCCCAACTGCTCGCCGATACCGGTTGCTCAGGACGCTAGCCAGCGGCGGTGGCGGGGGGCTTTCACGATCGGCCGTCGGCCGATTCCGGCACCGGGCAGGTGCTACGGCGCGCGGTGGCGGCGGCGGTACTCCGACGGGCTGACCCCGGCGAACTTGCGGAAGACGTGGCTGAAGTACTGCGAGCTCGAGAACCCCAGGTCGGCCGCCAGGCGGGTGAGGTCGGTGTCGTCCCGCGCCAGCGCCTCCTTCGCCAACCGGATCCGGACGTGGTTGGCGTACACCTTCGGCGTGAACCCGACCTCGGCCCGGAACCGTTCCTTGAACCGCGACACCGACAGGTTGGCCACCGCGGCGAGCCGGGCGAGATCGGTCCGCCCGCCGGGGCTCTGCTGCAGGTACTGGGTCACCCGGGCGATCTCGGGGCTGACCTGAGGCGCCGCCCCGGCCCCCCGGGCGATGGCGCACAGCTCGAGCACCAGGTCCATCAGCGCGACCCGCAACGCCGCCGACCCGAGGTCGGCCTCCTCGATCCCGGCGGCGGCGAACGGCCGCTCGGCCAGCGCGACGAGCCGGTCCGAGGCGGGGTGGATCCGCGATCCCGCCGCGTCGACGATCTCCCGGATCCGCCGGGTCTCCCCGGGGGTGAAGCCGAGGAAGGAGTGCTCGGCGGGCGCGTCGTCCGGGTCGCCGGAGAGGCGGAAGAAGAACCAGTAGAGCTCCCCGTTGGTCTCCGGCTCGCCCCCGGTGCTGAACGTCTCACCCGGGGGGATCAGCAACACGTGCTTGCCGCGCAGCACGACGTCCTCGCGGCCGAGCTGGTAGCGCTGCTCCCCCTTGACCATCAGGCACACCTCGAGGAACCGGTCGTTCGACTGCGGCGCCAACGGCGGCATGCTCGAGGTGTACCGGTAGTGGCCGACGACCGGGACGTCGGGGAAACCGCGCCCGCGGAGGTCCAGGATCCGGCGCCGGTCGGTCGAGCAGGTGTCGAAGTCCATCCCAGCTCGCCCGCTCAGCAGATCCGGGGCAGTTGCTCCCCGAGCGGCAGGTCGACGACCCGGGTGCCGCCGAGCCCCGTCCGGGCGACCACCATGCCGGGGTGGTCGGCGACCACCTCGCCGATCACCCGGGCGCCGCGGCCGTGCTCGTGCGCCTGCAGGGCGGCCAGGACGGCGTCCGCGTGGTCGCCCGGGACGACCGCCAGGCAGCGTCCCTCGTTGGCGACGTAGAGCGGGTCGAGGCCGAGGAAGCCGCAGGCGGCTGCGACGTCCGATCGCACCGGGACGTCGCGCTCGACGATCGCCATGCCCACCCCGGCCGACGTGGCGATCTCGTGCAGCGAGGCGGCCAGGCCGCCGCGGGTCGGGTCGCGCAGCACGTGGATGTCGGGGCAGACCGCCAGCATCGCGGCGACCAGACCGTGCAGCGCGGCGGTGTCCGAGGTGATCTCCGAGCCGAACTCGAGCCCCTCGCGCACGCTCAGCACGGCCACGCCGTGCCGGCCGATGTCCCCGCTGACGATCAGCACGTCCCCGGGGGTGGCGCGCTGCGGGCGGAGGTCGACGCCGTCCGGCACCAGGCCGATGCCCGCGGTGTTCACGTAGACGCCGTCGCCGTGCCCGACGTCGACGACCTTGGTGTCACCGGTGACGATCCGGACGCCGGCCGCGCGCGCCGCGCGCCCCATCGCCTCGGCGATCCGCCCGAGGACGGCCAGCTCGGTGCCCTCCTCGACGACCATGCCGCAGGACAGGTAGGCGGGCACCGCGCCGCTCATCGCGAGGTCGTTGACGGTGCCGTTGACCGCCAGGTCACCGATGCACCCGCCCGGGAAGAACATCGGGCGCACCACGTAGGAGTCGGTCGAGAACGCGATCCGCGCGCCGCCCAGGCGCACCACGGCCGAGTCGGTCAGACCCTGGACGCCGTCCCCCGCCTCGGCGGGGCCGGGCACCGACGCGTCGGCGGTGAAGGCGGGCAGGAACAGGTGGCGCACCAGTTCGGCCGAGAGCGCCCCGCCGCCGCCGTGCCCCAGCACCACCACCGGCGAGTCGCGCAGCGGCATCGGGCAGGTCCACGACTCGAAGTCCAGCTCAGCCAACGCCGGCCCCCGCAGTGGCGGCGGGCCGCCCGCCGGCGCGCCGGTACAGGTAGTAGGCGGCGCAGGCGCCCTCGCTGCTGACCATGGTGGCGCCCAACGGGTTTCGCGGTGTGCAGGTGGTGCCGAACGCCTCGCACTCGTTCGGCCGGATCAGCCCCTGCAGCACCTCGCCGCTGCGGCACAGCGCCGACTCGGCGGTGGTGATCCCGGCGACGTCGAAGCGCGCCTCGGCGTCCCAGGCGCGGTAGCGCTCGGCCAGCCGCCAGCCCGACGCGGGGATGGTGCCGATGCCGCGCCAGGTGCGATCGGTGACCTCGAAGACCTCGGCGAGCATCGCCTTCGCGGCCGGATTCCCTTCGGCGGGAACGGCTCTCGGGTAGGCGTTCTCCACTTCGTAGCGATCGGACTCGAGCTGGTGCACGGCGCGACGGATGCCTTCGAGCACGTCGAGCGGTTCGAACCCGGTGACCACGATCGGCACGCGGTAGCGCTGGGCGAGCTCGGGGTACTCCCCCGTGCCCATCACCGAGCACACGTGCCCGGCCGCCAGGAACGCCTGCACCCGGCAGGTCGGCGACTCCATGATCGCGCTGATCGCGGGGGGCACCCGCACGTGCGAGACGAGCAGGCTGAAGTTGGCGATGCCGAGGCGCTCGGCCTGGTGCACGGTCATCGCGTTGGGCGGCGCGGTGGTCTCGAAGCCGATGCCGAAGAAGACGACCTGCTTGTCGGGGTTCTCCTGGGCGATCCGCAGCGCGTCGAGCGGGGAGTACACCACCCGGACGTCGCCTCCGGCGCTCTTGACCCGGAACAGGTCGACGGTGCTGCCGGGCACCCGCAGCATGTCGCCGAACGAGCAGAAGATCACCTCGGGCCGGGCGGCGATGGCGAGCGCCTTGTCGATGGTCTCCAGCGGGGTCACGCAGACCGGGCAGCCGGGGCCGTGGATCAGTTCGATCTCGGGCGGGAGCACCTGGTCGATGCCGTGCCGGATGATCGAGTGGGTCTGGCCGCCGCAGACCTCCATGATCGCCCAGGGGCGGGTGACGGTGGCCGCGATGTCGTCGATCAGGTGGCGGGCCAGCGCGGGGTCGCTGAACTCGTCGAGGTACTTCACGAGGCCTCCCGGGCGGCGGCCGGCTTGGCGTCCGGGTGAGCGGCGTCCGGGTGGGCGGCGTCCGCGAGGGGGTCGGCGAACTCCTCCTCCATCAGCCCGAGGCTCGCGAACAGGCGCAGCGTCTCGAGTGCGGAGGCCTCGTCGAGCCTCTGGATGGCGAAGCCGACGTGGACGATCGTGTAGTCGCCGACCTGGATGTCGGGCAGGTAGGCCAGGCAGACGTCCTTGACGACGCCGCCGAAGTCGACCTTCGCCATCCGGGTCTGGTCGCGCTCCTCGATCTCGAGGACCTTACCGGGCACGGCCAGGCACATGGCGATCTCCTTCCGGGGTGGGCTCGGTGGCGGGTCGACCGGAGTGGGATGGTGGCGTGGTGCCATCATGCCTGCCCCGGGCCGCCGCCACCGCCAGCTGACCGAGGGCGAGGCCTCCGTCGCCGGGCGGCACCCGGCGGTGGGTGAGGACCTCGACCCCGACGAGGTGCCGTCGGCACAGCTCGACGAGCAGGGGGTTGGCGAAGACGCCGCCGCTCAGCGCGACCACTGGGCGGCCGTCGCGGTGCCAGGTGAGCGGGGCGTACCGCTGGGCGGCCGCGGCGATCGCCCGGGCCAGGGTGTGGTGGAACCGCAGGGCCACCTCGGCGGTCGTGGCGCCGGCACGCAGGTCGGCGACCACCGCCCGGATCAGCTCGCCGACCTGCCACGAGGCGGGTGCACCGGGGTCGGCTGCGGCCACCAGCGGCAGCGGGTACCCGGCGGCGCACCGGGCGTCCGCGCCGGGGTCGGTGCGGCGCAGCCGCTCGGCCGCCGCCTGGAGTTCCAGCGCGGCCTGGGCGTCGTAGCCGGCCTCGTGACAGATGCCGGCCAGGCTCGCCACCGCGTCGAACAACCGCCCCGCGCTGGACGTCGGCACGCACGCGACACCGCGTGCGAGTTGCTGCCGCAGCACCGGCAGTTCCGCCTCCGGCGTCGCGCGGACGGCGGGAATTGTTGCGTCCCAGTCGATCCCGGCCGCCCACAGGTGAGCCAGGGCCATCCGGTAGCAGCGCCGGACGGCGGCGTCCCCGCCCGGCAGCGGCACCGGGGCCAGCCGGGCCAGCCGGACGGCGTCCCGGTAGTCGGCGAGCAGCACCTCACCGCCCCAGATCGTCGCGTCGTCCCCGAACCCGGTGCCGTCGAAGGCGAAGCCGACCACCCGGGTGCCGGCCGGCACGCCGTGCTCGGCGAGCATGGCGGCGAGGTGGGCGTGGTGATGCTGCACGGTGATCGGGCCTGCCTCGCCCGCGGCCCGGCGCGCCCAGGCCGCCCCGTGGTAGCGCGGGTGCCGATCGGTCACCCACTGCTGCGGCGTCACCTGGACCAGGGCCTGCAGGTGGGCGGCCGCGAGGTCGAGCGCGCGCTGGGTGGCCAGGTCGTCGAGGTCGCCGATGTGGCCGGACAGCCAGACCCGGTGCCCCTGCCCGACACCGACGACGCAGGTCAGGTCGCCGCCCGCGGCCAGGGTCGGCGGGAGCGGTGGCAGGTCGGTGGGGAGGTCGAGCGGCATCGGCGCGTACCCGCGCGAGCGGCGCAGCGGCAGCTCCTCGCCGTCGACGACGACCACCACCGAGTCGTCGCACGGCACGTGGATCGCCCGGTCGTGCCGCAGCCAGGCGTCGGCGATCCCGCCCAGCCGGGCCAGCGCCTCGGCGTCGTCGGTGACGATCGGCTCGCCCGAGAGGTTGCCGCTGGTCAGCACGAGGGCGGCGGGCCCCGGTGGGTCTCCGGGCAGGCCGAGCAGCAGGTGGTGCAGGGCCGAGGGCGGCAGCATCACCCCGAGCCGGTCGCTGCCGGGGGCGACCGCGGCGGCGACGGCGACGGGCGGGTCGTCGCGGCGGGGCAGCAGCACGATCGGACGGCGCGGCGAGGCGAGGAGGGCGGCCTCGGTGTCGGACACCGCGGCCACCGACCGGGCGGCGTCC
>WBZP01002439.1_pt1 | contig 21394 bp, 14 predicted proteins | sample 5204301 | NCBI WGS metagenome assembly WBZP01 (sample SAMN12412401, study PRJNA552823) | activated sludge metagenome | isolation source: activated sludge from nitrification reactor of wastewater treatment plant... | place: USA: Pennsylvania | collected 2017
GGGCCTCGCCGAAGACCCAGTCGGCGCTGCTGGAGTGCATGGAGGAGGGGCAGGTCACCGTCGACGGCCACACGTATGTCCTGCAGCAGCCGTTCATCGTCATGGCGACCCAGAACCCCATCGAGATGGAGGGCACCTACCCGCTGCCGGAGGCCCAGCGCGACCGGTTCATGGCGCGCATCTCGATGGGCTACCCCTCCCCCGCCGCCGAGCTCGCGATGCTCGACTCACACGGTGGCGTATCCCCTCTGGACTCGCTGGCCCCGGTGACGGACGCCGCAACGGTGGCCCGGCTGGTGCGGGTCACCCGCGACATCTACGCCTCCGCGGCGGTCCGCCAGTACGTCGTCGACCTGGCCAATGCCACCCGGGCCAACGCCGCCATCCGCCTGGGTGCCTCGCCCCGAGCCGCCCTGCACGTGCTGCGCGCGGCCCGGGCCCATGCCGCGCTCGAAGCCCGCGACCATGTGCTGCCCGACGACGTGCAACGGGTGCTGCCCGCGGTCCTCGGCCACCGGATCATGCTCTCCGGTGAGGCGGCGTTGGCGCACCGCTCCCCCGCCCAAGTGCTCGCCGAGATCCTGCGGGCCACCCCGTTGCCCGTGGCGCCCCGCTGAGGCAGGCGCCACGGTGCGCCCGTCCCGGATGCTGGAGGTCCTCACGACGCGTGGTCGCGCGTTCGTGGCGGCCGGGCTCACCCTGCTCGCCTCCGGGTACTTCCTCGGGTTCCGTGACCTCACCCGGATCGGCCTGCTGCTCGTCGGCCTGCCACTGCTCGCGGCCGGCCTGGCCCGTCGGCGTCCGCCCGGACTCGTCGTCACCCGGGCGACGCTGCCGGTGCAAGTCGTTGCCGACCAGTCGGCCCAGGTGATCACCACGGTGGCCAACACCGCGCCACGCTCGACGCCGATCATGCTCGCCGAGGAGCGGCTGGACTACCTGCTGGGCGAACGGCCCCGGCTGCTGCTGGGCTCGCTCGGCGCCGGCCAGCACCGCACGATCCGGTATGCCGTGCGCCCCCCGATGCGGGGCCGGCATGCGCTCGGGCCGCTCACCGTCCAGCTGCGCGACCCGTTCGGGCTGACCACTCGGTTCGTCGAGGTCGGCGGGCCTACCGAGTTGCTCGCGCTGCCCCGCACCGACCCGCTGGGGACCGCTCGCCCCCGCGGCACCGGAGTCGGTGCCGACGGGGAGATCCCGCACATGGTGGCGCTGCACGGTGAGGACGACCAATCGATCCGCGAATATCGCGACGGCGACGACCTGCGCCGCATCCACTGGCCGGCGACCGCCCGCACCGGCGAACTCATGGTGCGCCAGGAGGATCGCCCGGCCCGCCGCCGGGTCGTCGTGCTGCTCGACGCCCGTGACGAGGGGCATGTCGGCGCCGGCCCGGGAAGTTCCTTCGAGTGGGCAATCAGCGCCATCGCGTCGGTCGTCGTGCACTTCTCCGGCCTCGGGTATGCCGTGCACCTGCTCACCCCGCAGACGCTGACCGACGGCCACGCCGACGTGCCCATCGATGCCGGGACGGCGCTGCAGGGCTTGGCCGTGACCGACGGCTGCGACGCCCGCGACTTCGACCAGTCGGTGCGCGCCGCCCAGGGCTTGCTCGCCGGTGGCGGGCTCTTCGTGGCGGCCCTCGCGGCATACGACGACACCGCCCTGACCCGGGTGGCCGCGTTACGCCCGCCCGGCGCGACCGGCCTGGCGTTCGTGCTCCCCGGCCCGCCCCCGGGTCGGGGCGGAGTCGAACAGGGCGGCGCGGTGCACCTGCTGCTCGCGGCGGGCTGGCGGGCCGCCCCGGTCCGCCCAGGCGACACGGTCCCCCACGCGTGGGGCCGACTCGCCCGCACGCCCGTTGGGGCGTCATGATGAGCGCCGCCGAACGGCCCCGGGCGCAGGCCTCGCTCGTCTGGCTGGCGGCACTGGCAGCCCTCGCCGCCGCCGCGTCGGCCAGCACCCTCGTGGTCTCGAACGCATGGTTCACCCAGGCGGTCCTGCTGGCGGCGATCAGCGCCGGCGTCGGGCTGCTGATCCGGCGGGTCACCGACCGGGCGCTGCTCGTCGTCCCGGCGCAGCTGCTGTCCATCGGGGCGGTGCTCCTGTGGCTGTATGCCGCACCGACAACCTGGTTCGGTCTGCCCACCTGGGCCAGCGTGGAGCGCTTGGCTCGACTGTTCACCGAATTCGGGCAGACCGTCCAAAGGTCGAGTTCACCGTTGCCGGCCAACACCGGGGTCCAGGTGACGTTCAGCCTGATCACCGTGCTCGTCGTCGTGCTCGTCGAGCACATCGCGGTCACCCGGGCCGCGCCGGCCGCCGCCGGTCTGGTGCTGTTGAGTGTCTACCTCACGGCGGCCGCCAATGGCACCGGTGCCTTGCACCCGGTCTACTTCCTTGCCGCGGCGCTGGCCTGGCTCGTGCTCCTGGCCCAGCATGCCCGGCTCGGGATGCAACGCTGGGCGGACGCGACCGGCTCCTCCCGGGCCACCGTCGTGAGTGGTGCGGTGCTCGACCGCGGTGACGACACGGCGACCCGATTCGGCGTCGTGGCCCGCCGGCTCGGCGCGTTCACCCTGCTCGGTTCGCTGCTCGTCGCCGGGCTGCTGCCGCACCTACCCACTCGCTACCTGCTCGACGGGTTGGCCCGCGGGGACCGGGCCGGTGGCACCGGCCCGGCTCGGGTCGGCTTCAGTTCCACCCTCGATGTCGGGCGGAGCCTGAGCAGCGGCGACACCGCGGTCGTCTTGCGGTATCGCACGAACGCTCCGACGGGCGCCCCGTTGCGGGTGCTCGCCACGGCCGCCTACGACGGGAACTCCTGGGGCCGTTCGACGCCGGCCCTCGGGCGGACCTCGCGACTGGAGGTCGATCCGAGCATTCCCCGGGTCGAGCGGATCGTGACGGTGCAGGACTACGCCCTGGACCCCCCGGCCCTGGCCACGCCGCAGCCGCTCATTGCCGGCGACTTCTCCGGCGTGTCGTGGCAGATCGACCAGAACACCCACGACGTCCACGTGCAGGCCCGGCCCGCGGCCTACTCGACGACCTACCTGGAACTCGGCCTCACCGCACAGACACTGCGCGAGAGCACGAGCGGTCGTCGCGGCCCCGACGCCGCACCGCCGGCAGCCTCGGGTGACCCCCTGGCTGTCGACCCGGCGGCGACGGCGGCGGTGCAGAATGCCCTGGCCCAGGCCCGGTCCGCCGCCGGGATCTCGCCGGCTGCGTCCGGCTACGACCAGGCCGTCGCCGTGCAGGCCTGGTTGCGTGAGGGCGGCGGCTTCGAATACTCCCTCGACCTGCCCACGGTCACCGGGGCCGGGGGGGCGCCGCTCGACCCGGTCAGTTCGTTCCTGCTCACCAAGCGGGGCTATTGCGTGCAGTTCGCCTCGGCGATGATCATGATGGCCCGAGCCGCCGGGGTGCCGGCGCGGATGGCGATCGGCTTCCTGCCAGGAGTGGCGCGTGAGGGCCTCTACACGGTCACCGCCAGCGACGCCCACTCCTGGCCGGAGTTGTACTTCCCCGGGGCCGGCTGGGTGCGCTTCGAGCCCACCCCCACGGCCCGCGCCGGTGCCGCACCGGCGTGGAGCGTCAGAGCCGCATCGACTCCGGCCGCCGCCCCGACGACATCGGCCGCGCCGACGGCCCAGCCGACCGGTCCGACCGGGCCCAGCGATCGCGAGAACGTCGCACCCGTCGACGGGCTGAGCGCCCCGGATCCGGGACTGGCCGAGCGGCTGCAGACGTGGTTCGCCGAGCCGGCGCACCTGGCCCTGCTCGCGCTCGGGCTCGTCGTCCTTGCCGCACTCGTACTGCCGGTGACGGCGTGGCTGGTCCGCCGGACCCGCACCCGCCGCGCCGAGCGTGAGGCGCAACGCGTCGAGGCGTGCTGGCAGGAACTCACCTTCCGGCTGGGCGATCTCGGTGTCCCGGCACCACCGGGAGGGACACTGCGGGACGCCCATCGGCACTACGCCGCCGCCACCCATCTGGAAGGTCCCCCATTGCGGGCCCTCGGCACCCTCGTCGCCACCGTCGAGCAGGCCCGCTATGCACGCCCGAGCACACCGGTGCCCACCGGGGCCCCCGAACAGGCGCGGACCGTGCTCGACGCGGTCGCTTCGGGACGCTCCTGGCGGGTGCGCCTGCGTGCCGGCCTCTGGCCCACCGAGGGCCGGGACTACTGGCGGACGCTCGGTCAGCGGCTGGCCGGGCGTCTCGACGCAGCCGGCGACGCACTGGCCCGCCGGATCAACCGTCGCTGACCCGGACCGGCCCAGACCGGTTGCGCACCGCCCGCTGGGCGCGCTTCCACCGGCCGGCCGTCGCCTCAGCCGAGACAGTCTCAGTCGAGATAGTCGCGCAGGACCTGCGAGCGGGACGGGTGACGCAGCTTGCTCATCGTCTTGGACTCGATCTGACGGATCCGCTCCCGAGTGACCCCGTAGACCTTGCCGATCTCGTCGAGAGTCTTGGGCTGGCCATCGGTGAGCCCGAAGCGCATCGACACGACTCCGGCCTCGCGTTCGCTGAGCGTGTCGAGCACCGAGTGCAACTGCTCCTGCAGCAGCGTGAAGCTGACCGCCTCGGCCGGCACGACCGCCTCGGAGTCCTCGATGAGGTCACCGAACTCGCTGTCGCCGTCCTCGCCGAGCGGGGTGTGCAGGGAGATCGGCTCACGCCCGTACTTCTGCACCTCCACGACCTTCTCGGGCGTCATGTCGAGCTCCTTGGCGAGCTCCTCCGGGGTGGGTTCGCGCCCCAGATCCTGCAGCATCTGGCGTTGCACCCGGGCGAGCTTGTTGATGACCTCGACCATGTGCACGGGGATCCGGATGGTGCGGGCCTGGTCGGCCATCGCCCGGGTGATCGCCTGGCGGATCCACCACGTGGCATACGTGGAGAACTTGTAGCCCTTGGTGTAGTCGAACTTCTCCACCGCCCGGATCAAGCCGAGGTTGCCCTCCTGGATGAGGTCCAGGAAGAGCATGCCGCGGCCCGTGTAGCGCTTGGCGAGGCTCACCACGAGGCGCAGGTTGGCCTCCAGCAGGTGGTTCTTGGCCTTCTTGCCGTCCTGGGCGATCCACCACAACTCGCGCTTGAACTTCATGTCGAGCTTCTCGCCGGAGTTGAGCTTCTCCTCGGCGAACAACCCCGCCTCAATGCGCTTGGCCAGCTCCACCTCCTGCTCGGCGTTGAGCAGGGCGACCTTCCCGATCTGCTTGAGGTAGTCCTTGACCGGGTCCGCGGTCGCGCCGGCGGTGACGACCTGTTGCGCCGGGGCGTCCTCCTCGTCGTCATCGCGAATGACGAAGCCGGCGTCGTCGGACTCCTCCTCGACGGGAGCAGCAACAGGGCCCTCCTCGTCGTCGCCCTCGGCGTCGGGCTCGACCTCGGCGTCCTCGGTCACCTCGCCGTCGACAACGGTCTCGGTGACCTCCAGGTCGACCTCGACGAGATCGACCTCCTCATCGTCGACGAGGACGCCGGGGACCGTCGCGTCGTCCACCTTGCCCTTGCCCTTCTTCGGGGGCAGCGGTGGCTCGAAGTCCTCCAACGCCTCGTCCAGGTCGACGACGTCGAGGTCGTCGGCGATCACCGGCTCGGCGGCGCTCGAGGCGCTCGGGCGATCCGACGACGCACCGCTACGGCGTGGTGACGCAGCCTTCGAGCCGGACTTGGCGGGGCCGGCTTTCGCAGCCGCCGCTTTTGTCTTGGCGGGCGGCTCGGCCGGGGCAGCGGTGGGCACCGTCTTCGCGGCGGCCTTGGCGCGGGTCGAGGCCGGTCCCCCGGCCGCATTCGGGACGCGAGGATCCTGCGCCGGGGGGACCTTGGCCGTCGCCGTCTTACGCGGGGTGGCGGCCGGCAGGGCGCGGGCGCACCTGCTGACGTTGGGGGTGCTGACGTCGCCGGACGGGGTGGATTCGGGGCCCTGGGATTTGGCGGAGACCTGCGGCTCGGGCACGGGCTACCTTTCGCGATCGGCAGACGCGCAGGCCGACCGGCATACAGGGGCGATGGGTTGGTGACCGGGCAGCGTAGGGGGCAGTGGAGATGGGGGCAGTGGAGATGATGCCCCGGCTCCCCGCACGACCGGCATCAGACAATTATAAGTCGTGACGGCACGCGTCCGGACACAACCAGGCCGAGCACCCCAGCGCGGCGCCCGTGAGTGACCGATCGATAGCCGTGGTCAGTCGTGCTGCGCCTTCACCGCGAGCACGGGGCAGGTCGCATCGAGCAGGATCCGTTGCGCGTTCGAGCCCAGGATCAACTTGCCGACGGGCGTGCGCCGACGCAGTCCGATGACGATGAAGGAGGCGTCCTCCTCCTCGGCCACCTGGATGAGATCCTCGGCCGGCTCATTGCCCCGGACCAGTTGTCGCACCTCATGCTCCAAGCCGAGGTCGCTCAGTTTGTTCTGGATGGCCTCCAGCTCGGCCTCGAACTTCGCCGACTCGTCGGCATCGAAGTCCTTCCCGCCTCGCTGAGAGTTGATCACGATGAGCTTCGTATGCCGCAGCTCGCACTCCTCGGCCGCCCGCCGGAGCGCAGCTCGGCCCTCCTTGGTCGCCACATAACCGACTACGACGGCCACCGTAACCTCCTTGTTGATGCCCTGGTCTCACCAGTGACGTTACCGGATCCGCGACCCCGCGCGCGGCCCCCCTCGGATGTGATCGGCCAACGCCTCGCCGACGATGCGCCCGACCTGACCGACTTCGATGAGGAATCCGTCGTGGCCGTGATCGGAGTGGATCGTGACGAATCGTGCCGACGGGACCAACTGTGCGATCTGCTGCGATTCGCGCAACGGGTAGAGCCGGTCCGAGTCCACTCCGGCCACCGTCACGTGGCCGCGGATTCGGGAGAGCGCAGCGGCCACCCCGCCGCGGCCTCGCCCGACGTCATGGGAGTTCATCGCCTCGGTGAGCACGAGGTAGGAGTTCGCGTCGAATCGGCGCCCGAGCTTGAGCGCGTGGTGATCCAGGTAGCTCTCCACTGCGTATCGCCCACCACCGCCCAGCGGCAGCTCACCTTCTTGCGCCTGGCGCCCGAAGCGCACATCCAGCTCGAGGGAACTGCGGTAGGTGGTATGCGCGATCCGCCGGGCGATCCCGAGGCCGGTCACCGGCCCTGCGCCTGCCTCGTAGTAGTCGCCCCCGGCGAAGTCCGGGTCGTGGCGGATGGCCAGCAGTTGTGGCTGTGCCCAGGCGATCTGGTCGGCGGTGGCCGCGGCGGTGGTCGCGAGCACCATCGCCTGGTCGACCCGGTCGGGCTGGCCGACGGCCCACTCCAGCACCCGCATGCCCCCCATCGACCCACCGATGACCATGGCCCATTGCCGGACGCCGAGGGCATCGCTGAGCGCCACCTCGGCGGCCACCTGATCGCGGATGCTGACGAACGGGAAGCGGCTGCCCCACGGTCGGCCGTCCGCGGCCACAGTGCTCGGCCCGGTACTCCCCCGGCACCCGCCGACGACATTCGCCGCCACGACGAACCATTGCCGGGTGTCGATCGGGTGGCCGGGGCCGATCAGTCCGTCCCACCAGCCCGGCGATGGGTGACCCGGCCCGGCCGGCCCGACGACGTGGCTGTCTCCGGTGAGGGCATGCTCCACGAGAATCGCGTTGTCACCTGCGGCATTGAGCGTGCCCCACGTCTCGTAGGCCAGCCGAACCGCCGGGAGCCTGCCGCCGAACTCCAACTCGAGCTCGCCGATATCCAGGAAGAGTCGATGCCCTGGCTCGCCGCCGGGCGTCCACCACGGGCCGCTCGAGGCGTGAGCTGGGTGGCTCATCGCTCGGTCGTCCATCGGGCTCCTCAGGCTCGCACTTGCCCGGGCGGTGGCCTGGGCCAGGTCCTCACCCGGGGCACCCCATCGCGACGAAGGGTTGCCGGCCAGCAAGCCGGGGCCTAGTGCTGGCGCTCATGACCTGCCCCGGACTATACCGACCGCGTCGCCGTTCAGCAGCCGCGCGACCGCACCCTGGACGGCCGGGCGAGGGCGTCAGCCGGCCCGCAGTCGACCCGCGGCGCCGACCCGGTCCGGGCGTAGGCCCAGCTCGACCATGTTCCGCAGGAGCCGGGCCAATCGGTAATCGGGGTCGGCCTGCAGGGCCGCCTCGACGGCCAGTCGGGCCAACGTGCCGTCGCCGACGTGCCAGGCGTATCCGGCCAGCACGCTGGACACGGCGGCCCGGTCCTGCGGTGGCGCGTGCCGGGCCAACCAGACCAGGCGGGTCGAGAGCCGGTGTTGACGCTCCAACTCGGTGGGGCCCTCCAGTGACCAACCCAGCCTGGGTCGGGAGCGGGTGCGATTGAGTCGGCGGCGGCGCCGGGCCGCCGACTCCCGCCGGTGGCGGGCGGCCGGGTCGGGTGGGAGGTGCTCGAGCAACTCCAGCAGCCTCGGGTCGAACGCCTCGGGCGTCAGGGTGCCCGGACTCAACCACGCCACGAGCAGATCCCGGAACTGCAGGTCCGCCAGCGATGTGAGCATCGCCACGAGCGTCGCGAGATGGGGTTGGGCCGGCGCGAACCAGCGGGCATCGCCGACGTCGAACAGCTCGCCCCATCCCCTGGCGGCCAGTCGAAGGTCGGGCACCTGGTGGTCGCGCGGCGCTACCCGGCGCGCGGCGTCGAGCGCGCCGGACAACTCGTCCTGCGCCGGAGTGAGGCTCGCCTGAAGATCCTCCAGGCTCTCGAACGGATGTCGCCCCACGGCGACGAAGTCGGCGATCGCCGGCACCTGCGCTTCCGGGGGTAGCGGAACCCCATCGTCGGCCGCGTCGCCGGGCCCCGAGAAGTAGGCCCGTCCGTCGCGCACGACAATGGGCCCCAGCAGCGACAGCCCTGCCTCAGTCAGGCTCTGCGCAGCGCTGGCGGCGACGGCGGCCCCGTGACCGGGCCGGTCCTCGTAGACGACAACGACGGCGCCGTCGCAGCCGCTGGTCACCGTGTGGCGGCTGACGACGGCCACCGTGGCCCGAGTGGCCTCGTCCTCCCGCGGAGGTGGGAGATCACCGCGTTGGACCACGTGCACCCGTTTGCCACGCAGGCCGACCACGACGAGTGACCGGGTGGGGTGGAACCCGAGCTGGTACGGAACGATCATGACCAGGTCGAGTGGGTCGAAGATGTGAATCGTCGTCATGGCGACAGCGTGCCGCTCCGATCAGGCACCCGCGCGGGTTCAGGCCAGGCCTGTGGACGACGAACTCGACCGGGCAGGGCTGTGGACAACGCTGGTCACGGCTGCACGGCTGCACGGCTGCACGGCTGCACGGCTGCACGGCTGCACGGCTGGACGGCTGCACGATGGCACGGCGCATGGCCGGGCCGGTCGTGCCTTAGCGCACGACGTACGAAGGGACGGTCCCGTCCGCGGGCCTCGCCGAGCGGGGCGCATCCTGCGGACCGGTGGCACCGAACCCACGTTCCCAGGCCAGGTAGTCCTCCGTGTGGTTGACCAACGCCGCCGCGAGCCAGCCGACGAGCATCGCGTCGTCGGCGATCCCGAACACCGAGAAGATGCCTTCGGGCACGAGGTCGATCGGCGAGACGATGTAGACCAGCGCACCGAGCATCGCCAACAGGCGGCCCTTGGTCAGGCCCTGGAACTGACCGGACATGGCGGCGCGGACCATCCGCGGGACAGCGGCCAAGCGCTCGGGCACCGTCGGTGCGCCGGGACGGGTCGCCGCGCGCACCGCGAGACCGAGTGCCCGAAGCACTCCCCATCGGGTGGCGGCGCTACGTGCGGCCATGGGCCTTGACTCCTTCGACCTGCCGGAACTCGGCGTCCTCGGGTGGCCGATCGGCTCACCCGAGGACTCAACGTACGAACCCGCCCACCGATTCCGGGGCCGCGGGTTGCGTCAGCGCGGCGGTTCCGTCAGCGCTGCGGGAACTCGGCCTTCGCGTGATCGGCGATGCGCTTGAGCAGGTAGCCGTCCAGGCCGGCACCGATCACCCCGCCGACCACCGGCACCCCCTTGCCCAGGCGACCGACCGTGGCCCGGCCGGCCTGGCCGATGATCCGGAAACCGATCGCCTTGTTGACCATCATGAGCGCCGGCCCGGGCAAGCGCTGGGCGGCCAGACTCGTGAGCCGTCTTCCAGCACCGAAGCCACCGACCACGCCGGCCTTGCGCAACAGGTCGTCCGCATCGGCCCCGACAAGCGTGAGCAGCACGGCGGTGCGGATCTGCGGGGAGTCCACGTCGTAGCCGCGGACCTGCGCGATGGCCGCGACCATTCGGGTCGCCGTGAGGTAGAACTCGATGACGTTGGCGGGCAACGCGATCGGCATGGTCACCAACCCGCCCAGACCGGTGACGAAGCCACCGGTCGCGCCGATGGCCAGGTGCCGGCGCACGATCGAGTTCACGGCGCTCTCCGGGTCGGCCGAGGTGGCCAGGGCCCGCTGAGCGACGACCTGGGCCGGGTCGAAGGGCCCGCCCCCGTCGATCCCGGCGTCGAGCAGCTTCTCGACCAGGCCGGTGGCCATCCCGGCCAGGCCGTCCTCGTCGGACTGCTGTGCCGCCGCTTCCAGAGCCGGTGGCCGCGGCCCGCCACCGCCTCGATCGTCCTTGCCGAACATGTCGAAGATCCCCACGGGCTCACCTTTCGCCGGGTTCGCTCCCAGCCTCTGGTCGCCGGTCGCCCCTGGGGCACATCCTTTCCGGCGCCCCGACTGGATGCAACCTGCGCTTGGATGGACGGGTGTCCGAAGCCCGCAGCAGCGTGCCGCTCGTGCCGCTCGTCGTCGTGGGCGCGCACGCGGCATACCTGCCACCACCTTCCCTCGGTATGCCGCGCGTCGGCCCCCGAGCCGAGGTGCTGGCCGACGCGGCCCGCCTGGAGGAGCAGGCCCATCCCCGCTGGGTGGTGACCGAGGCAGCGGCCGGGTTGGGCGACCTGGTCGACGCGGGAGTGCCGATCGCGCGGGTGTGGGACACCGCCCAGGCCCACCGGCTCTGGCAGGGTGGCTGGCGCGCTGATCCGGCCTTCGCTTGGGCCTGCGCACACGACCTGCCCAGACCCGCGCCCCCGCCGGAGCGACTGCCCGCCGGGCGCGACCAGAACCCGAGTCTCTTCGACCTCGACCTGACCGCTCTGCACACCGATTCCGCTGCCGCACCGTCAGACCCGCAGCCCGACGAGCCGGTCGGCCCGGACGGCGGGCTCCGCCCGGGGGCCTTCGGCGACTGGGCGGCGGGCGACCCGGCGCGGGTGCTCGCCCTGACCTGCTGGCTCGGGCGGCTCGCTGCCGCGCAGCACGAGCGGTTGGCCCGGGTCGGCCCCCGGGCGGTGGCCACGGCGCACTCGGAGTCGGCGGCGGCGCTGCTGTGCCTGGAGCTGCAGCGTGACGGGCTCCCGTTGGACCGCGCGCGGGCCGAGGCGATCGTGGCGCAGGCGGCCGGCCCCCGCCCCCGCGACGAGACGCACGCCGGGCAGATCCGGCGCGAACGCGATGCGGTGGTGCTGCGCCACTCCGGGGGCCGGTCGGCCGATCTTCGCAACCCGGCCCAGGTCAAGGACCTGCTCGCAGCCTGCGGGGTGAGCGTTGCGACGACCCGCAAAGGGGAACTGGAGCCCTACCGCACGACCCATCCGATCGTCGCGGCGCTGTTGAGCTGGCGCGCACAGGAACGGATCGCGACCACCTACGGCTACCGCTGGCTCGACGAGCACGTCGGCACGGACGGGCGGTTGCGAGGCGCGTGGTCGGCCTGTGACGGGGCGGCCGGGCGGATGACTGCGCAGGCCGGCCTGCACAACCTCCCGGCCGTCCTGCGCCGCGCGATCGTCGCCGAGCCGGGCCACGTCCTGGTCCGCGCGGATCTCGGCCAGATCGAGCCGCGGGTGTTGGCTGCGGTATCCGGCGACCCGGCGTTCGCCGCCGCGACCCGGGCCGACGATCTCTACGCTCCGGTGGCCGCGGCCCTCGGAGTCCCTCGCCCGGTGGCCAAGGTCGCCGTGCTCGCGGCGATGTACGGCCAACGCACGGGCGCCGCTGGCCAGGCGCTGCGCGACCTGCAACGGGCCTTCCCCGTCGCGATGAGCTTCCTCGACGAGGCGTATGCCGCGGGGCTGGCCGGGCAGCCGGTGCGCACCTTCGGGGGCCGGGCCATCCCGATGGGTGGCGGCGCGCTCGATCCGGGCCCGCGAGGCTCAGCCCGCGGGCGGTTCGCTCGCAATGCCGTCATCCAGGGCGCCGCGGCCGAGCTCTTCAAGGCCTGGGCGGCGACGGTGCGCCCGCTGGTCCGTCCAGTGGGTGGGCAGATCGTGCTGTGCCTGCACGACGAGTTGCTCGTGCACGCACCGCAGGCCGACGCCGATGAGGTCGTGGCCGCCCTGCGAGTGGCCCTGGCCGACAGCTCTCGGCGGTGGCTCGGCCATGAGCAGGTGCGCTTCGTCGCCGACGTGTCTGTCGTGACGAGTTGGGACGAGGCGAAGTAGCCCGGTGTGGCGTGCCGCGCTCGCCCAAGGCTCGCTCAGGGCTCGCGCGGGCCGGTGCCGGAGCCGGGCTCGCCGCCCTCGTCGACGACCCCGCGCAAGAAGGCTTCGACGTCGGCGCCGATCTGCTCGGCCGAGGGCAGCTCACCCATCCCAGAGGCCAGCAGACTGGGCCGGGAACGGCCGGCGACGAACGCGTCGTACTGCTGCTCGAGCGCGGCGACGAGGGTCTGCACCTCCTGATTGTCGGCGAGCTCACCAGCCACCTGCGCGCGGGTGGCGGCGGCCGCTTCGGCGAGTTCGTCGCGCGCCAGATCCAGGCCGGTGGCCCCACCCATCGCCTCCAGGGCCACGAGTGCCGCGGCGGGGTACTCCGCCTGAGCGAGGTAGTGGGGGACGTGCACGGCATACCCCATGGCGTCGTGACCGGCCTCGCCGAGCCGCAGTTCGAGCAGGGCGGTGAGGCTGCCTGGCACGAGCACCTCACCGAAGACCGGCTCGTGTTCGCCGAGCAGCCGTGGGTCGGTGCCATGCGGGGTGAGGCCGAGTGGGCGGGTGTGCGGCACCGCCATGGGGATGCCGTGCACGCTCACCGTGAGCTGCACCCCGAGCCGCTCGACGAGGCCGCGTACCGCAGCGGCCACTCGCTCCCACTGGTAGTCCGGCTCGGGACCGGCCAGCAGCAGGAAGGGGGTGCCGGCGCGATCGAGCACCCGGTGCAGGTCGAGGGAGGGCCGTTCGTAGGCCGCCCAGTGGTCGCGCTCGAAGGTCATCACCGGTCGACGACCCCGATAGTCCAGGACTTGGTCGACATCGAAGCTGGCCACCAGTTGAGCATCGTGCGTGGCGAGCAGGTGCTGGGTGAGCACGCGCTGCACGGCGCCGGCGTCGACGAAGCCACCCAGCGAGGTGACGAGCACGCCGGCGCGCAACGCGTCGGGGTCGACGCCCTCGGTGAAGCGGTAGAGGCTGGTCGGGTCCTGCACGTACTGTCCTTCCGTGGTTCGCCGGGCGCGAGATCAGGCCGGGGTCCTGCCCATCTAGGAGGCCAACGCGCCACGCGATGTGGTGATTCCACGGTATCCCGGTCGGTCACGCGACGCGCCGGCTCAGCCGGTCGCCTCGCCGACCGAGGTTCGCGCAGCCGCCAGGGCTCGGTCGATCCGTTTCGCGGACACCGGGTATGCCGTGCCGAGGTTCTGCGCGAAGAGCGACACCCGCAGTTCCTCGAGCATCCAGGCGATGTCGGTGACCGCCTCGGCACCGCGTTGGCCCGGGCGCAGTTGCGCCAGGAACGCGGCATACCGGGCCTCCACGGCGAGGACCTCGGCCATCCGCTGGGCGTCGCGCCGAAGGTCCTCGGGGGCCTTGTCGAGCCGGTGCAGGGCGGCCCGCAGGTACCGGTCGAGGTCGGGCAGCCGGGCCAGCCCGGTGTCGGCGACGAAGCCGGGCCGGATGAGCTCGGCCAGCTGAGCGCGCACGTCGGTGCAGAGCTCGCGCACGGTCGGGGCGGTGAGCCGGTCCAGGGCGCGCACGAGGTGCAGGTGTTTGGCCAGGATCGGCTCGACGAGCGTGACGACCTGCCCGACCCGGGCGCCGACGTGCGAGCGGACCGCCGTGAGCGCGAGGTCGAATTCCGCTGCGCTGCGGGGGGTGTGCTCCACGCGTTCGAGGACGATCGCGTCGACGGCACACGCGAGTGCGTCGTCGAGCAGGGCCGGCACCGACCCGTGCGGGTTGTGACCGAGGGCGAGCTTCTGGGTGTTGCTGAGCCGAGCCAGCAGCTGCTTCCACGGCGGGACCGTCTGCAGCAGCAACAGCCTGCGCACGCCGAGCCGGTGCTCGGCCTGCGCCTCAGCGCGGGTGGGCAGCACCCGCAGGGCCACCGAGTCGCCCTCGTCGACGAGCGCCGGGTAGCCGTGCACCCGGCGCCCGCCGACGAGGGCGTCGTGCTCGAGCGGCACTTCGTCGATCTCCCACTGCCGCATGCCGACTCGGGCGATCGCCGCGCCCGCGGCGGCGACCTCGCGGCGCACCTCGGGGGCCGCCTGGTCGCGCAGGGCAGCCAGCGACGCGCCGCTCGCGACGACGTGACCGGGCCGGTCCTCGACCGAGAAGGTCATGCGTAGGTGGGCGGGCAAACGCTCAGGCGCCCAGTCCTCGGCCCGGATCACCACGCCATGGGTCTGGCGCAGCACCCCGGCGAGGACGTCCGTGAGGGCGCCGTCGGCCGGCCCCAGACCCCGCTCCCCCAGCACCCGGAGCGTCGCCGCGGCATGCTCGGGGGCCGGCACGAGCAGGCGCCGGGTGGTCTTGGGCAACGTGCGGATCAGTCCGGTGATCAGTTCCTCGCGCAATCCCGGCACCAGCCAGTCGAATCCGGTGTCGGCAACCCGGTTGAGCACATCGGTGCCGAGGTGCACGGTGACCCCGTCGGCGGCCGATCCGGGCTCGAACTGGTAGGTCAGTGGGAGCGTGAGATCGCCTTGCACCCAGATGGACGGGAAGGAGTCGGCGTCCACCGTGCCGGCGTCGTCGCGCACGAGCAGGTCCTCGGTGAAGGTGAGCAGCTCGGGGGTGGCCCGTCGTGCCTGCTTCCACCAGGTGTCGAAGTGCCGGGCCGAGACGACCGACTGCGGGATGCGCTCGGTGTAGAAGTCGACGAGCACCTCGTCACCGACGAGGATGTCGCGGCGTCGGGTGCGTTCCTGCAGTTCGGCAAGACGATGCAGCAGAGCGCGATTGTCGTGGAAGAAGTGGTGGCGGGTCACCCAGTCGCCCTCGACGAGGGCGTGACGGATGAACAGCGTGCGAGCCAGATCGGGGTCGACCCGCCCCAGGCCGACGGTGCGGCCCACAACGAGCGGCACTCCATAGAGGGTGACCCGCTCGGTCGCCACGGCCGACCCGCGGCGCGCCGACCACCGCGGTTCGGAGTACTGGCGTTTCACCAGATGCTCCCCGAGCTGCTCAGCCCACAATGGGTCGATCCGGGCGACGTCATGCGCCCACAGCCGGGTGGTCTCGACCACCTCGGCGGCCATCACTACTTGCGGCTGTTTGCGGAACAACCCCGACCCGGGTGAGATCGCGAACCGGGCGCCGCGAGCCCCGAGGTAGTCGCGTTTGCCCTCGTCGCGCACCCCCACCTGGCTCAGCAGCCCCGACAGCAGGGCCCGATGCAGGGCATCGGTGTCGCCGGCGCCGGCGCCGGGGTCGATGTGGCCGGGGTCGAGGCGGCGTTCGCGCCGGTCCAGCTGCGTCGCGAAACCGGCACTGCGACAGGCCTGGCGCAACTGCGAGACGAGATCCTGCCACTCCCGCACGCGCAGGTAGTGGAGGAACTCGTTCCTGCACATCCGCCGGAAGGCGCTGCCCGACAAGGCCCGCTGCTGCTCACGAAGGTGCTCCCAGAGCCGCAAGTAGGCAACGAAGTCGGAGTGCTCGTCGGCGAACCTCTTGTGCGCGAGGGCGGCTGCCTCCTGCCTGTCCTGGGGCCGCTCCCGCGGATCCTGGATCGACAGGGCCGCGACGACGACGATCACCTGGGCCAGGCAGCCCTGGCGATCGGCCTCGACGAGCATCCGGGCCAGTCGCGGGTCGATCGGCAGCTGCGCGAGGGTGCGCCCCAGCGGGGTGATCCGGTGTCGGGTGTCGATCGGGTCGGGCTGCGCGGCATACCGATCCGGGGTCTGGAAGGCACCGAGCTCCTCCAACAGGCGCACCCCGTCGGTGATGGCGCGGGCGTCGGGCGGGTCGATGAAGGGGAAGGCGGCGATCTCGCCGAGGCCGAGCATCGTCATCTGGAGGATGACCGAGGCGAGGTTGGTGCGCAGGATCTCCGGGTCGGTGTATGCCGCGCGCCGCTCGAAATCGCTCTCGGAGTAGAGCCGGATGCAGATGCCGTCGGCCAATCGCCCACAGCGGCCCGTCCGTTGGCTGGCGCTGGCCTGCGAGATCGGCTCGATGGGCAAGCGCTGCACCTTGGTGCGTTGGCTGTAGCGGGAGATCCGGGCGGTGCCGGTGTCGATCACATAGCGGATGCCCGGCACGGTGAGCGAGGTCTCGGCGACGTTGGTGGCCAGCACCACCCGGCGCCCGGTGTGCGCGCCGAAGACCCGGTGCTGCTCGGCCGCCGACAGGCGCGCATAGAGCGGCACGATCTCGGTGTCCGGGAGCCGCAGGCCCGTCAACGCGTCTGCGGCATCACGGATCTCGCGCTCCCCGGACAGGAACACGAGGATGTCGTGCGCGGCGACCTCGTCGTGCAGTTGCTCGACCGCTGCCTCGGTCCAGAGTTCTTCCACCGCCTCGCAGATGCCGGTCACCTGGTCGACCTCGACCGCTGGCCCTGGCGCACCCGTCGTCGTCGGCGGCCCTTCCCGCAGCAGCGGGCGATAGCGCACCTGCACCGGGTAGGTGCGCCCGGACACCTCGACGACCGGGGCGGGGCGGCCTTGCGCGTCGGCGAAGTGCCGCGCGAAGCGGTGCGGGTCGATGGTCGCCGAGGTGATGACGATCTTGAGGTCGGGCCGGCGCGGCAGCAGCTGTTTGAGGTAGCCGAGTAGGAAGTCGATGTTGAGGCTGCGTTCGTGGGCCTCGTCGATGACGATCGTGTCGTAGCGCCGCAACAACCGGTCCCGCTGCAGTTCGGCGAGCAGGATGCCGTCAGTCATCACCTTGACCAGTGAGTCGCGGCTGGAGGCGTCGGTGAAGCGCACCTGATAGCCGACCACCCCGCCCAACTGGACGCCGAGCTCCTCGGCGAGCCGCTCGGCCACCGCCCGGGCCGCGATCCGCCGCGGTTGGGTGTGCCCGATGGTGCCGCGGATGCCGCGCCCCAGCTCCAGCAGGATCTTGGGCAGCTGGGTGGTCTTGCCCGAGCCGGTCTCGCCGGCCACGACCACCACCTGGTGCGCTCGGATCGCGTCGGCGATCTCGCGGCGGCGCTGCGAGATCGGCAACTCCTCGGGGTAGCGCAGCGGCGGCACCGAGGCGCGCCGCGCGGCATACCGGGCCGCCTTGGCCCCGGTCTTGGCTGCCGTCACCGGAGTATGCCGCGGCCCGCCCCCACGCGCCCGACGGCGCCGGGGCCCGGGCTGCTCGGTGGGCGGGGCGGACACGCCCGCCAGAATAGGTGGCGCCGAGGCAACAGTCGGGCCGGCGGGGCCGGCGGACCCGACCGGGTCAGCGGGCGATCGCCAGCAGCCGCCGCGTGGCCTCGATGGCGACCGCTTTGGCCTTGGCCGGGTCGGTGCCGGTGGTGACGACGGCGATCGTGGCCTGGCCCTTGGCGACCTCGACCCGGGCCATCGTCTTCGGCCCGACCGGCACGGTGAAGCCCACCGACTGGTCGCCGAGGCCGACGTCGAAGGGCGTCACGCCGGGGCGGGCTCCCATCTGGGCCTTGGCGGCCGAGATGAACGCGGTCACCGGGCCCAGACCGTCGAAGTGGTTGACGTCGTAGCCCAGCGACGGGTCGGTGCCCGTATAGGAGCACCCCTCGATCTTGGTGACTTTGACCCCGTCCTCGTCGTCGGTGCTCGCGGCGGTGGGTGCGGCCAGCTGCTTGGGGGTCGCCCCGAGCAGCGCGGTCGCCGCGGCGAGGTCGATCGTCGCGCATGGCCCACCCCCGGATCCAGGTGCGGGACCGGGCGCCGCCGACGTGCCTGGTGCCGCCCCGGTCGAGGGAGCGGGGGCGGGCGCGGGGGCGGTGGCCGAAGCCCCTGGGGCAGCTGGGCCGGTGGCGGATCCGCCGGCAGGGGGGCTCGACGTCGTGCAGGCCGTCAGTAGCCCGGCCGACACCAGCGCGGCCGACACCAGGGCTACGGGCACAGCGAACAAGGACCGGTCCCGCCGGCCCGACCCGTGCGGCGGCTCGTTCCGGCGTGGGCGTGACCTGAGCCTCATGGCAGCTCCTCCTTGTGCTGGATCGTCCCAGCGCTGATGGCGCGCGAGCGCCGGCGCCGGCGCGGCATACCGACTCGAGCGTCGCGATCCGACGCGATCGGCGCATCCGTGGAATCACTGGTCTTAGCCTGAGCCGGTGAGCAGCTCGTGGGTCTCCGAATGAGCGACGACGCGGTGCGTGCGGCGCTGCGCCGCTTCCAGGTCGCCTGGCGCACCTCCGCCGAGGCGATCGCCGATCTGGAGCCGGAGCGGGCCGCCCTGGCCCTCGGACCGTACGCTGACGATGCCACCGACCCGAGCGGGTGGGTGCGGTGGGCCCTGGTGCTGCTCGACGCGCTCACCGACGTGCGACTACGGCGCGCGGGCGGGCGGGCCCGAGTTCAGCAGCAGATCGCCGACTTCGCGCAGCGGCCGTTCGCCGACGACCCGGAGATGGTGTCGCTGGCCGCGCTCGGGGCGGTCGTGCTCGTGCAGCCGGAGCGGGTGCGGCCACTGGCTCGGGCGGCGCTGTCCCGCGGGGATCTGCCCGACCCGGTGCGTGAGCGGCTGTGGTATGTGGTGGGCCTGGCCGATGCCTGGTCCGGGGATCTGGTGCGTGGTCAGCTCGGCCTGCGCGAGGCCCGAGAGCTGGCCCGGCGCAGCGGTGCCGTGGCCTTCGAGGGCGAGTCCACCTGCCTGCTGGCGAAGGTGGAGGCGCTGCGTGGTGACCTGCGTGGGGCCCGTCGGCACCTCGATGCGGGCCGCGCCCTGGGCGCGCAACTGGGCTCGGAGTGGGTGGCCGGCGGCTATCTCGAGTGCGCCCTCGCGTTGCACTTGGCCGAGTGCGACGAGCAGGCGTATGCCGCGGTGCTCAGCCTGTTGGTCGGGCAGCTGGCCGGGATCGACTCCGGTCTGCATTGGGACTATCGGTGGGAGCTGGCGACCCTCACCGCCCGGGCCGGGCGGCTCGACGAGGCCGCCGCGCTGTTCGCTGCGGCACCGCCGCCACCCCCTGGGTTGGCCGGCGCGACGGTCCTGCCCGCCTGGCGCGCCTGGGTGCTCGAGCCGACCAGCCGCTCGGCGGCCCATCTGGACAACGCGATCGGCGGGCTGACCCGACCGGCCGAGCGGCTCACTGCCGCTCGGCTGGACTGGCTGCTCGGGCACTGGCATGCCGAGCGCGGGGATCGGGGGTCGGCGCTGCGGCTGCTGGAACGGTCCGCCGGCCGGTATGCCGCGACCGGCGCGTTGGGCCTGTTGGGTTGTGTCCGCACCGAGTTGGCTGCGCTGCGCCCGGCCCGTGACGCCGAGCCGGTCCCGCGGCATACCCGAGCGGAGGTCGACCGGCTCACCGAGGCCGAGCGCCGGGTGGCGATCGCGGTCAGCGCCGGCCTGTCCAACCGGGAGGTGGCCGAGACGCTGTTCCTGTCGGTGCGCACCGTTGAATCGCACCTGGCCTCGATCTTCCGCAAGCTCGGCGTACGCAATCGCACCGAGCTGGCCCTGCTGGGCTGACGCCCGGGCCCCGGGCGATCAGCGCAAGGCATCCAGAGTGACGAACCGGTAACCCTGGGAACGCAATCGGGTGATGACCTGGCCCAACGCATCGGCATCGAGGGTCGAGTGGTCACTGGGATGGGCGCCCAGGTGCATGAGCACGATCTCCCCCGGCCGGGCGGCCCCGACCACCCGAGCCGCCACCTTGTCGGCGCTCTGACCACCGGAGGTGCCCTGCCAGCCGAGGCTGTCGACGGTCCACCCGACAGCGACATATCCTTGGGCCGCAACGAGATTCCTAGTGCGTGCATCGGAGTCGCCGAACGGGAAGCGGAAGAACGGCACCGGGTCACGCCCGGTGACCGCGAGGATCTTCGCGCGGGTGCTCGACAGTTGGGTGCGCGCCGCAGCGTCGTCGAGGGCGGGCAGGTGCGGGTGGTCCCAGGAGTGGTTGCCGACCGGGCCGATGGTGGCCAGCTCCGCGACGAGCGACGGGTTTGCCGCCGCGAAACGCCCGGTGACGAAGAAGCTCGCCGGCACTCCTTCGTGGAGCAGGGTCGCGACGATCCGAGCGGCGCCCTGGCTGTCCGCGCCGCCGTCGAAGGTGAGCGCCACGACCCGCTCGCTCGTCGGCAGGACGTCGATGACCCCGGCGCGGCGAACGGTCGGCACCACGGACCCGGATGTCGGCGCGGCACTGGGCGACGGAGCACTGGTCGGCACCGCACTGGTCGACACCACATTGGTCGACACGGCACTGGTCGACACCACATTGGTCGACACCACACCGGTCGACATCGCGGTGGGGGTCGACGAGCGGAGGGCAGCCGCCTCGCTCGACGTCGGCTGCCCCGACGACCCGTCGGTCGTGCAGCCGACGGTGAAGAATCCGGACAGGCCGAGGGCCAGCACAGCACAGGCTCGGGTGGCGCGCGAAACGGTGGACACACCCTCTCGACGCGCCACCCGGCCGGTTCGTTGACCAGGGGAGATCAGCCGGCGCGATCAGCCGGCGGCGGCGGTGAAGCCTTGACGCAGGTCGGCGAGGATGTCGTCGATGTGTTCGATGCCTACCGCCAGGCGCACCAGACCGGGGGTGACCCCGGCGGCCAACCGGTCGGCGTCACCGCCCTGTGAGTGGGTCGTCGAGGCGGGGTGGATGACCAGCGAGCGCACGTCGCCGATGTTCGCGACGTGTGAGTGAAGGCTCAGGCCCTCGACGAAGCGCTTGCCGGCCTCCAACCCGCCGGCGATCTCGAAGGCCAACACCGCCCCTGATCCCCCGGGGCAGTACTTCTGGGCCTTGGCGTATTCCGGGCTGTCCGGCAGCGAGGCCCAGCGCACCGACTCGACCTGAGGGTGCCCTTGGAGGAACTGCGCGACCTGGTGGGTGTTCTCCAGGTGCCGCTCCATCCGCAGCGAGAGCGTCTCGACCCCCTGGCTGATGAGGAAGGCGTTGAAGGGGGAGATCGCCGGGCCGAGGTCACGCAGCAACTGCACCCGGGCCTTGAGGATGAACGCGAGGTTGGCGCCG
>WBZP01002248.1_pt2 | contig 21383 bp, 14 predicted proteins | sample 5204301 | NCBI WGS metagenome assembly WBZP01 (sample SAMN12412401, study PRJNA552823) | activated sludge metagenome | isolation source: activated sludge from nitrification reactor of wastewater treatment plant... | place: USA: Pennsylvania | collected 2017
AGGCCCTCGCGACCCTGCCGCCGGAGGACGGGCCCGACCTCACGGGGCTCGTGCGCGGCATCCTCGAGCACCAGCGCCCGGACGGCCGCTTCGGCGATCCCGCGCTGCGCTACACGGTCGCCGAGATCGACACGCCGCACATGGCGCTCCTGTGGGGCAACGGCCGCCTCCTCGTCGGCCTGCTCGCCCACCACGCGAAGGCGAAGGACGCGGCGACCCTCGCCGCGGCGCGCCGGCTCGCCGACTTCGTCCTCGGCGTGCGCGAGCCGGCCGCGGATCCCGCGGTCGCGAGGCGCGTCGAGGGCCAGGGCGCGTCCGGGATCATCTGCTTCACGCAGCTCGTCGAGCCGCTCGTCGCCCTCGCCGCGCGGACCGGCGAGGGACGCTACCTCGAGGCGGCGCGGCGGATAGCACCCGCCCTGCCGCCGCGCGGCATCCAGCACGCCCACGGCTACGTGACCACCCTGCGCGGGATGCTCGATCTCGCGCAGGCCACGAAGGAGGCGGCCGACCTCGCGCGGGTGGAGCGGCTCTACGCGGAGCTCGTCTCGTCGCCGGACCTGTGCTGGATGGGCGGGGTCCTCGAGTACTTCGGCTGGGAGGACCCCTCGGTCGCGTCCGAGCAGCGCCGGGCCCTCCTCGCCGCGAGCGGCGACAGCCCGCGCGACGAGGGGTGCGGGATCGCCGACTTCCTCCGCCTGAGCCTCGCCCTCCACCGCGTGACCGGCCGGCCCGAGTACCTCGACCGCGCCGAGCGGTGCCTGCTCAACCACCTCTGGTTCAACCAGTACACGACCGGCGACTTCGGCTCGCGCTCGTTCTTCCGCCTCGGCGTGAAGCCGACCGAGAACGTGAACCGCTCCTGGTGGTGCTGCACGATGCACGGCTACCGCGCGTTCCCGGACGTGCTCGCGTCCGTCTTCTCGGCCGCCGGCGACACCGCGCGGGTGGACCTGTTCGTCGACGCCGACTGGGCGGGCCACGGGCTCGAGCTGTCAGTGCGGGAGCGGCCGGCGACGCCGTTCGAGACGGCGGTGTCGGTCGAGGTGCGGAAGGCCGACGGCGCGCGGCTCGCCCTGCGCCGGCCGCCGTGGGCCGAGGCGTGCCGCGTCGTCCTGAACGGCGCGCCCGTGACGCCGGTGGAGAAGGACGGCGCCCTCGCGCTGCCGCGCCCGCCGAAGGCGGGCGACCGCGTCGAGGTGGTCTTCGAGCACCGCGTGGTGGTCGAGACGCGCGACGGCAGGCTCGTGGCGCCGGCCGCGCTCGAGGAACCGACGGAGGGCCTGCTGCGACTCGGGCCCTGGCTCTATGGCGTCGACGACGGCACGGAGGCGCTCTTCTTCGGCGAGCCCTGGCTCTCCGGCAACGTGGTGAGCCTGAAGGACGCGGCCGCGGCTCCGGCGTCGCGCGCGCCCTGGCGCTTCGCGCACCCCCGCCGCGGCCTCGCGGCGCGGTACGAGCACGCCGGCTTCGCGGGCGCCCACCCGGTCACCCTCCACCCGGTGGGCGAGCAGGCCGGCCGGGAACCGGGCATCCTCGCCGCCTGGCTCCGCTACCGGGCCTAGCGAGCCGGCCCGGAGCCCACCCCACGCCCGGGAATGATCCCGGGTCTATACTCGGGCGGACGAGAATCGAGCGGCGCCCATGCGCGGACGTGCGGGCCGTGCGGCGGTCGCGGGCCTCTTCCTCGCTGCGGCGTGTGGCGGCGGGGGCGGCGGAACGACGCCGACCCCGGTGCCGACGCCGGTCGAGACGCCGTCCTCCTCGGCCTACCTGCAGGACGTCTCGGCCACGTCCGCGGCGGTGTGCTACTTGTCCGCCGAGCCCGACGCGTACTCGGCCGACTGGCGCCCGAGCGGCGGGAGCGCGGTCCTCGGCCGGGCGCAGGAGACTGCTCCGGCGACCGCCCACGCGCTCCGCATCGGCCCCCTCGCGCCGGACACCGACTACGCCTACCGCCTCCGCACGGGCGCGGGCGCGCTCGTGGCGGAGGGCACGTTCACGACCCCGCCGCCCCCCGGCCGGCGCGCCGTCGTCTTCGCCGCCCTGGCCGACTCGGGATGGCCCGGCGGCCAGGAGGCGGCGGTGGCCGAGGTCATGCGCCAGGCGCAGCCCGAGGTGGTGATCCACGCCGGCGACGTCGTCTACCCCCACGGCGAGCTCGAGAACTACCGGCCGTACCTCTTCGAGCCGTTCGCCCGCCTCCTCGATCGGGCCGCCTTCTTCCCGCAGATCGGCAACCATGACCTCGAGACCCTGTCGGGGCAGGCCTGGGACCAGGTCTTCACGACCCCGGCCAACGGCCCGGACCGCAGCGAGCGGTACTACTCGTTCGACTGGGGCGACGTCCACTTCCTCGCCCTCGACGTCGTCTCGACGCCGTTCGGGCGCGGCAGCCGGCAGTGGAAGTTCGCCGACGCGGACCTCGCGGCAGCCGCGGCCTCGTGGAAGGTCGTCTTCTTCCACTTCCCGCCGTACTCGGCCGGCCCGAGCGGCGGCAACACCGAGATTCGCCGGGAGCTGCTCCCGATGTTCGAGGAGCGGCACGTGGACCTCGTCCTCTCCGGCCACGACCACGGCTACCAGCGCTTCGCCGCGCGGCGCGGCGTGCGGTACGTGGTGACCGCCGGCGGTGGCGCGCCGCCCGACCCGATCCGCTCCGTGCCCGAGCACGACTTCGCGAAGTCGTGCTGCCACTACGTGCGGGCGCGGGTCGACGCGACGAGCTTCCAGCTCGAGGCCGTGGAGGTCACGGGCCAGGTCATCGACTCGTTCACCCTGAAACGCTGAGCGCGGGCGCGAGGAGCGGCCCATGGACATCATCGACCGGCTGTTCGGCGCGACCGCGGCCCCCTCGCCCCTCACTGCCCACGAGATCGTCGGGGCGATCCTCCTCTCCTTCGTCCTCACCCTCCTGATCGCCGTCGTCTACCGCTTCACCCACCGCGGCACGTTCTCCACGCAGGACTACGTCCACTCGCTGATCCTCCTCGGGATGGTCGTGACCGCGGTGATCATGGTGGTCGGGCAGAGCATGGAGCGGGCGTTCGCGGTGTTCGCCGCCTTCTCGGTCATCCGCTTCCGCCGCTCGGTGCCCGAGACGCGCGACATCGGGTTCATCTTCTTCGCGATGGCCGTCGGCATGGCCTCCGGCGCCCGGCAGTACGCGCTCGCGGTGCTGACGACCCTGGTCGTCGGCGCGGCCGTCCTCGTGATCGCGAAGGCGGACCTCTTCGCGCCCGTGCGGGCGGCCCACTTCCTGAGGCTGCGCGTCGCGCCCGGGCTCGACGCCGAGCGCGCCTTCGCCGGGACGTTCCGGGACCTCTTCGCCTCCGCCCGTCTGCGCTCGGTCGAGAGCTCGCCGGCGAAGGGCGCGGCCGAGCTGCGCTACGAGGTGCTCCTCCGCAAGGGCGTCCTGCCCGAGGCGGCGGTCCGGGCCCTGGGGTGCGTCGAGGGCGTCGAGCGGATCGTCCTCCTCGAGCCCGTGCCCGAGCGGGACTGGTGACGGGTCCTCCACCGGGCCCGCCGGGCCTCGCGATCAGAATCGTCTTTATCGATGAATTGGCGACTAAACATTCTATTGGACAATGAGTCTGGCCGGCCCTAGATTGCCTCCCATGATCTGGATGTACGCGGGTTTCGTGGGGCTCGTCCTCGTGCTGCTGGCGCTCGACCTGGGCGTCTTCCACCGCAAGGCGCACGTCGTCTCGGTGAAGGAGGCCCTCGGCTGGTCGGCCTTCTGGATCGCCCTCGGCGTCGCCTTCGTGGGCTTCATCTACGTCGGCTACGAGAACCACTGGATGGGGCTCGGCCTCACGCCCGACCGGATGTCGGCGGGGGAGGAGGTGCCGGGCCTCGGCGTCGTCTACAACGACGGCGGCTCGGCCGCCCTCAAGTACCTGACCGGCTACGTCGTCGAGAAGTCGCTCGCGGTCGACAACATCTTCGTGATCGCGATGATCTTCGGCTTCTTCGCGGTGCCGGCGATCTACCAGCACCGGGTCCTCTTCTGGGGCATCGTCGGCGCGCTCGCGATGCGCGGCGCGATGATCGCCCTCGGGGCGCGCCTGCTCTCCGAGTTCGCGTGGATCATCTACGTCTTCGGCGGCTTCCTGATCCTCACCGGGATCAAGATGCTCCTCATCAAGGACGGCGAGATCGACCCGAACCGCAACGTGGTCGTGCGCCTCACGAGGCGGCTCTTCCCGGTGACCGAGCGCTTCCACGGTGAGCACTTCTTCGTCCGCGCCGGCTCCGCCGCGTCGCACGAGGCCGAGCAGCCGGGGATGGAGGAGAAGCCCGACCGTGTCGTCGACGCCGCGCCGAAGGGCGCCCTCCTCGCGACGCCGCTCCTCCTCGCCCTCGTGATGGTCGAGTTCACCGACCTCGTCTTCGCGGTGGACTCGATCCCGGCGATCTTCGCGATCACCGCGGACCCGTTCCTCGTGTTCACGAGCAACGTCTTCGCGATCCTGGGCCTGCGCAGCCTCTACTTCGCGCTCGCCGGAATGATCGAGGCCTTCCGCTACCTGAAGGTCTCGCTCGCGGCGGTGCTGATGCTCGTGGGCGTGAAGATGATGACCCACGGCTGGCTCAAGGAGACGCTCGGGCCCAACTTCAACCTGTACACCCTCGGAATGGTGTTCGCGATCCTCGCCGCCGGGGTCCTCGCCTCGATCGTGTCGCGCCGGCGGGAGAGCCGGCGCGCAGCGGCTGCGGCCTGAGGCCTACGCGCCGTCCCGGCGCCACACGCGGAGCCCGTGGCGGCTCAGCGAGGTGGGCACGTGGCGGAAGGCGGGGTCGGCCTGCTCGACGGCGCGGACGAGGGCCCGGCGGGCGGCCGCGCTCTCGCCGCAGAGCAGCGTCAGCGAGCCGCCCTCTCCGCCGGCCCCGTTCACCTTCCAGCCGAGGGCGCCGTGCTCGCGGGCGATCGCGATGACGCGGCGGGCCTCGGTGCCGACGAGGGCGTCGTGCAGGCGGCCCTGCGCCTCCGTGCTCTCGATCATGGCCCGCCCGAGCGCGGCGAAGTCGCCCGCGTAGAGCGCGTCGCGCGAGGCGGGCGCCGTGCGCCGCAGGTCGACGATGGCGGGGGAGTCCGGTCCGGCGTCCTCGAGCGAGCGGATGACGGCCTCGTGAATGGCGGACGAGTCGTGGGACTTGCCGAGGTAGACGAGCAGCAGGCGCCGGTCGAGCTCCCACCAGACGGGGTCGGGCACGTGGACGGGCGAGACCGACGCGTGCGGGTAGGCGAACATGTCGATGAAGCTGACGCCGCCGTAGGCCGAGGCGAGCTGGTCCTGGATCCCGCACTGGCGGCCGAGCTTTCCGGTCTCGACCTTCTGGGCCGCCGCCGCGACCTCGTGCGGCGCCATCCGCCCGGGGGTGAGCGCGTCGAGGGCGCCCACCAGGGCGACCGTGACCGCGGCCGAGGTCCCGGTCCCCGCCCCGGCCGGCGCGTCGGAGTGGATCGTCACCTCCAGCCGGAGGTCGCGGGGGACGGGCATCGAGGCGATCGCCGCCTCGAGCAGCGGGTGGCTTCCCCAGGGCGCTTCCTCGCGCGTCACCGCGTAGCGCTCGCCGAAGTCCTCGACGTGCAGGACGATGCGCTCGTCGTCCCGCGCGTCGCCCCGGGGCGCGAGCGCGATCTGGACCTCCGCCCACGGCCGGACCGCGATGTTGAAGACCTGCCCGTGCCCGGCGAACCACGTGTCCGTCCAGCACCCGTTGTCGCACACGCGGATCGGCGCGACGGCGTTGACGACGGCGACCGGCCGCTCGCTCGGGCTCACGGGCCCCTCCTCGCGCCGGTCAGGCGCGGAACACGAAGACGCGCGGGCCGATCTGCAGGCGGTCGCCGTCCGACAGCACGCCCTTCTCGATCCGCTGGTCGTTGACGAACGTCCCGTTGCCGGACTTCAGGTCCTCCAGGACCCAGGAGTCCCCGGCGACGGTGATGCGGGCGTGGTGGCGCGAGACGAGGCTGTCGCTCACCTGGATGTCGTTGTCCGGGGTGCGGCCGATGGTCGCCCGCCGGCCGAGCCGGTGCTCCTCGGGCGGGTCGCCGTCCGCGGAGACGAGCCGCGCGGAGCCCGTGACCTCGACCTCGGCCGTGTCGAGCCGGGCGAGGTCCGAGGACGGCATGGCGAGCGTGGCCTCCGCGTCGTCCGCCAGCGGCGGCCTCGAGACGGGCTCCGTCGGGGGAACGGGAGGCGCGCCCGCCTCGGCCGGGCCCGCGACGTCGGCGAGCCGGGCCGCGAGCTCCGCGGCCTCGGCCAGGGCGCGCTCGCGTGCGCCGAGCGCTTCCTGCGCCGCGCCGAGGCGGCCGGCGAAGTCCGCGTCGTCGATCTCGCCGACGGCGTGCCGGAACTCCAGCTCCTCCCTGTCGAGGCGCGCCGCCTCGGCCTCGCGCGCGAGGCGGGCGTGGATCGGCGCGAGCCGCGCCTGCTGCTCGCGGGCCGTCTGCTGCAGCGGCCGTGCCTCGCTCTCGAGGCCGGCCAGCCGGGCCTCGTAGTCCGCGACCACGCGGGAGTAGACCGCCTCCGCGACCCCGGCGCGCGAGGCCTCGGCGCGATCGACGAGCTGCCGGATCCGGTCCCGCTTCTCCCGGATGCGCAGCAGCGCCTCGATCGGGGACGTGTCGATCGACGCGAGCTCCGCGCTCACGGGCGGCCCCTACCGGGCGACCGTGGGCGAGAGGAGCCGCTTCACGAGGAGCTCCTCGTAGGCGTCGAGGCTCTTCCACGTCGTCGCCCAGCCGAGGGGGCGCGCGGCCGGATCGGGGACGGTCGAGCCGTCGGCGCCGACCCTGACGCCGAGGCGCTCGACGTTCACGAGGTCGCGGGAGACCGCCAGGTAGACGGCGACGGTGTCGAACAGGGTGGAGCTCTTCGCGACGACGCACTCGGGGTCTCTGGCGCACCACTCCTGCCTCGGGCACCAGAGGCGGAAGTTCTCGAAGAGGGCCGCGAGGAGCGGGTCTGTCTCCTTCGCCGCGACGAGCCGCCGGTAGCGCTCGCCCTTCAGCTGCACGCGGCCGCACGTGTCGAGCGGGGTCACGACCGCGTCCGGCCAGGGGGCGCCGAGCACGGCGCGGGCCGCGTCCGCCGCGCCCTTCACGTTCCATTCGGGCTCCGGCTTCGAGCCGGGCGCGTAGCCTTCGTGGATGCTCCCGTACATGCCGGCGAAGCGCAGGCGCGAGGCGATCCGCGGCTCCCGGGCGAGGGCGGCGCCGAGGTTCGGGGGCGGCCCGATCGCGATCAGGGTCATCGGCTCCTTCGACGCCATGACCGTGTCGACGAGCGCCTGGACGCCGTCCGCGTGCACCTTCCCCGGGTAGCGGTCGAGCGAGTAGCCCTCGACCCACGCCTCCTGGGGGCCGCCTTTCTCCGCCTGGCGGATCCCGATGCCGATCGGCACGTCGGCGCGCCCCGCCGCCTGCAGGAGCTTCGCCACGACGCGCGCGCGGTAGGCGGTGTCGCCGTAGTCGGTGACGACGAGCTTCAGGTCGAGCTCCGGCGACTTCAGGAGCATCACCAGGGCCCAGGTGTCGTCGATGTCGTCGCCGATGTCCGTGTCGAGGATGACGGGGATGCGGCCCGGGCGGGCCTCGTCGGCGGAGGCGGGGAGGGCGGCGAGCGTGGCCAGGGCCGCGGACGCGCAGAAAGCGAGCCGGACGGGGAGCGAGTTCGCCATCGGCGGCATTGTAGAAGAAAGGCGGAGCCCCTAGGCTAGAGGGTTGGCGCCGGGCATGCGGAGGCGGAAGAGGAGCGATGGGGCAGGGGAAGGGGGGCATCGGCGAGGGCGCGGCGGGGATCCCGCGGCGGCCCGTGGCGTTCGCGTGGGAGGTGAGCCGCCCGCACGCGCGCTGGGCCGGCGTCGCGATGCTCGCGGTCCTGGTGGCGACCGCGGCCTCGAGGGCGATGACCTACACGCTCAAGCTGCTGACCGACGCCGCGGTGGCCTACGGCGCGGGGCACGCCGGGCTCGCGACGGTGTGGCGCTGGGCCCTCGTGTTCCCCGCGGTGTACCTCGCGAACGAGGTGGTCTGGCGCGCCAGCGGCTTCTGCGGCATGCGCTGGATCACGGGCGCGGTGGCCGAGGCGAACCGGCGGCTCTTCGGCTATCTCTCGGAGCACTCGGCCACCTACTTCGCCGACCGCTTCGCCGGCGCCCTCGTCAACAAGATCGCGAACGCCTCGTCCGGCATCGAGCGGCTCGTCGCGCAGTGGCTGTGGCAGTTCTTCCCGTGGATCGTGGGCCTCGGCGCCGACCTGTGGATCACGCGGATGGCCCACCCGTACTTCGCCCTCGGCCTCCTCGGCTGGCTCGCGGTCTACCTGCCGGTGAACGTCTTCTGGGTGTCGCGCCTGCACCGGCTGAGCTTCGCCTACGCCGAGGCGTCGTCGCTCCTGCGCGGGCGCATGGTGGACGCCACGAGCAACATCGACACGGTCCAGCTCACCGGCGAGGCGGAGTGGGAGAGGATGCACGTCGGCGAGTCGATCGGCCACCAGCGGCTCTCGCACCTGCGCGAGTGGTGGTGGTCGGAGTGGCTGCTCGTCACGAACGGCGTGCTCCTCGCCGTCTTCATCGTCGGGATGCTCGCCCTCGGCGTGTCGCTCCTCTCGAGCGGGACGATCAGCGTCGGCTCGCTCGTCATGGTCATCACGGTGGTGATCGCGCTCGAGCAGCGCATGTTCTTCCTCGGCCAGAACCTCACCCAGGCCGTGACGTCCCACGGCCAGGTAGCGGAGGGGCTCGACGAGCTGCTGCAGCCGCACGAGATCACCGACCGGCCGGGCGCGGTCCCGCTCGTCGTGACGCGCGGCGCGATCCGCTTCGAGTCGCTCTCCTTCTCCTACCGCGACGCGGGCGTCTTCGCGGGCGACTTCGACCTCGAGATCCGCGGCGGGGAGAAGATCGGCCTCGTCGGCCACAGCGGGGCCGGCAAGTCGACGCTGGTGTCGCTCCTCCTGCGCCAGTTCGACCTCGGCGGCGGGCGCATCCTGATCGACGGCCAGCCGGTGGCCGGCGTCACGCTCGCCTCGCTCCGCGGGGCGATCGCGCTCGTGCCGCAGACGACGTCGCTCTTCCACCGCTCGATCCTCGAGAACGTGCGTTACGGCCGGCTCGGCGCGAGCGACGAGGAGGTCGTCGCGGCGGCGCGCCTCGCCGAGGCCGACGAGTTCATCCGCTCGCTGCCGCAGGGCTACGAGACGAAGGTCGGCGAGCGCGGGGTGAAGCTCTCGGGCGGCCAGCGGCAGCGCATCGCCATCGCCCGCGCTCTGCTGCGCAACGCGCCGATCCTCCTCCTCGACGAGGCGACGAGTGCCCTCGACAGCGAGAGCGAGGCGGCCATCCAGCGCGCGCTCGTCGGCCTGATGCGCGACAAGACGGTGATCGCGATCGCCCACCGGCTGTCGACCCTGCGGGCGATGGACCGCATCGTCGTGCTCGAGCGCGGCCGCATCGTCGAGGACGGCCGGCACGAGGACCTCGTCGCGCGGGGCGGTACCTACGCCGGCCTGTGGAACTCGCAGGTGTCGGGCTTCATCCCCGACTGAGGCGTGCTCACCGGTCCCGCTCGAGGCGGCGGCTCAGGGGGTCCACCACGGCCATGAGGGCGAAGGCCATCGTGGCGAGCACCGGCCGCCACGCGGCGATGAGGACGGCCACGCCCGCCGTGGCCACGAGCCCGAGGGTGCGCACGCGGGCCGCCCGGACGATCCCCGCGGGCATCGGGGAGGCCAGCAGCGCCGGGTGCGACACCAGGTGCTCGAGCTGCCACAGCGAGGCGAGGCCGAGGGCCGCCATCACGAGAGCGTAGACGGCCTGCGAGACGAAGGCCCGGCTCCACTCGCCGACGAGGCTCGAGCAGAACGGGACCAGGCTGGCGAAGAGCAGCGAGACGAGGTTGATCCGCATCAGCCTGCCGTCCACGTGACGCACCCAGTGGAAGGCCCGGTGGTGCGCGACCCAGAAGATGGCGAGGACGCCGAAGCTGATGAGCCACGCGAAGACCTTCGGAACCAGGTGGGCGAGGCCGCGGTGCAACTCGGCGACGTCGCGGCTCTCGCCGGCGGGCAGGCGCAGCTCGAGCACCAGCAGGGTCAGCGCGACGGCGTAGATGCCGTCGGTCAGGGCTTCGATGCGGTGCTTGGAGAGGAGCTCGGGTCGGGAGACGACGGCATCGTCGGTCATGGGTGCCGTGGATTCTAGACGCGACGGCAGGTTTCATGGCGTTGGACGGCCCGCCCGGCGGTGGGACGCGAGTGTCCGGAAACGAACACCCGCCGCCGCGATCCCGCGCCAGGCCACCGGATGCCGGTCCGACGCGCAAGGGCGGAGCTGGCAATGCGTTACCGCGCGGGCCGGGGCCTCCCGCGTCGTGCCGTCGCCGGCCGGACGCCGCTGGCGCGAAGCTTGTAGTCACGCCGCGCCATGGATCGCCTCGTCCAGGACGCTCGCCACGCCGCCCGGCTCCTCCGCAAGAGCCCGGGCTTCTCGCTGATCGTCGTCGCGACGCTCGCCCTCGGCATCGGGGCCAACACCGCGATCTTCAGCCTGCTCGACCAGCTCCTGCTGCGCCTCCTGCCGGTGAAGGACCCGAAGAGCCTCGTCCTGCTGAGCGGCCCGGGGCCGAACATGGGCCGTTTCGAGAGCGCGAGCAGCGTCGTCGCGGCCTTCTCGCACCCGATGTTCGTGGACTTCCGCGACCGCAACCAGGTCTTCAGCGACGTGGCCGCGCGCTACCCGCTGTCCCTCGACGTCGCGGACCGCGGCGGCACGGAGACCGCCTCCGGCTCTCTCGTCTCGGGAACGTACTTCCGCACCCTCGGCGTGGGAGCCGCGCTCGGCCGCGTGCTTTCGCCCGAAGACGACGTCACGCCCGGCGCGCATCCGGTGGCGGTCGTCAGCCACGGCTACTGGCAGCGGCGGTTCGGCGGCGACCCTTCGATCCTGGGCCGTACGGTGACCGTGAACGGACAGCCGATGAGCGTGGTCGGCGTCTCGGCTCCCGGGTTCCACGGCGCACAGATCGGCCGCAGCGACGAGGTCTTCGTGCCGCTGATGATGAAGGCGCAGATGACGCCGACGTGGAACGGCCTCGGCGACCGGCGCACGATCTGGCTCGAGGTGATCGCCCGCCTCCGGCCGGGCGTCACGATCGCGCGGGCCGAGGCCGGGATGGCGGTCCTCTACCGGCAGGCGCTCCAGGCCGAGCTCGCCGGGATGCCGGCCCGCTCGGCCAAGTTCAGCCGGGACTTCGTCGAGAAGAAGCTCGAGATCCTGCCCGGCGGCCAGGGGCTGCCGGAGCTGCAGAAGCAGCTCCAGACCCCGCTCGTCGTCCTGATGTCGATGGTCGGCCTCGTGGTGCTCATCGCCTGCGCCAACGTGGCGAACCTCCTCCTCGCGCGAGCCTCGGCCCGGCAGAGGGAGATCGCCGTGCGCCTCGCGATCGGCGCGCGGCGCGGGCACCTCGTGCGGCAGCTCGTCGTCGAGAGCCTCACGCTGTCCCTCCTCGGCGCGATCGCCGGCATGCCGCTCGCGGTCGCGACCACGGGCGCGCTCCTCCGGGCGCTGCCGTTCCAGGGGGTCGCGCTCACCCTCTCCTCCGGCCTCGACGGCCGCGTGATCCTCTTCGCGCTCGGCCTGTCCGTGGTGACCGCGCTTCTCGTCGGGCTCGTTCCTGCCCTGCAGTCCACGCGGCCGAACCTCGTCACGGCGCTGAAGGAGGAAGGCGCGGCCCTCGCCGGAGTCGGCCCGCTGCGCTTCCGGAAGGGCCTCGTGGTGGCGCAGGTCGCGCTGTCCGCTCTCCTCCTCGTCGGGGCCGGCCTCTTCACGCGCAGCCTCGCGAACCTGCGCTCGGTCGACCCCGGCTTCCGCAGCCAGGGCCTGCTGACGTTCAGCCTCGACCCGCGGCGCAGCGGCTACTCGACCGACCAGACGCGCGGGCTGCTGGCCCGCGCCCAGGACCGGCTGCGGGCGGTGCCGGGGGTGCGCGCGGTCTCGATGGCCGCGAACCCGCTCATGACCGAGTCGATCTGGCAGAGCACCGTCAAGGTCGAGGGCTACACGCCGGGCGAGGAGGAGAACATGAACCCGCGCGTGAACGCCGTGGGCCCCGGCTTCTTCACGACGATGGGGATGCCCGTGCTCGCCGGCCGCGAGATCGACGAGAGGGACGGCGCCGGCGGTCCGAAGGTCGCGGTGGTCAACGAGACCTTCGCGAGGAAGTACTTCAAGGACGGCGACGCCCTCGGCCGGCACATCGGCTGGGGCCGCCACGAAGGCCTGCCGATCGAGATCGTCGGCATCGTCCGCGACGCGCGCCTCGACCGCATGCGCGAGGAGCCGGATCGGTTCGTTTTCGTCTCGTACGCCCAGGACGACGACGTGAACGGCCTCGTCTACTACGTCCGCACGGACGGCGACCCGGCGGCGCTGGCCGCGCCCGTGCGCGGCGCGATCCGCGAGGTCGCGTCCGCCCTGCCCGTCGACGAGATGAAGACGATGGCGGCGGTCGTCGACGAGAGCCTCTTCACCGACCGCATCGTCGCCGGCCTCTCGGCCGCCTTCGGCCTGCTCGCGACGCTCCTCGCCGCGGTCGGCCTCTACGGCGTGATGAGCTACGCGGTCGCGCGGCGGACGCGCGAGATCGGCGTGCGGGTCGCGCTCGGCGCGGACCGGCGGCGGATCCTCGGCCTCGTGGTCGGCGAGGTGGCGGTCCTGGCCGCTCTCGGCATGGCGATCGGCCTCCCCGGCGGGCTCGGCCTCGGCCGTTTCGTCGAGTCGCGCCTCTTCGGCATGCGGGCCTTCGACCTGCCGACGCTCCTGCTCACCGCGACGGTGCTGGCGGTCGCCACCGTCCTCGCCGGGGTCCTCCCGGCCCTCCGCGCGCTGCGCGTCGAGCCGTCGACCGCGCTGCGGTACGAGTGACGCGGTGAGCCCCGGGGCGGCGGTGCGGCGGCTGCGGCGGGAGCCGGCGGCCGCTCTCGGGATGGCGGCGACCCTCGCCCTCGGGATCGCCGCCGTGACGTCGACCTTCACGGTTGTCGACGCCGTCGTCCTGCGGCCGCTGCCGTTCCCGGGGTCGGAGCGCGCCGTCGCGCTGTGCGAGACGGCGCCCCGCCTCGCGGGCTTCTGCGTGGCCTCGCCGGCGAACGTCGAGGACTGGGAGCGGGCCAGCCGCACGATCGAGCGGTTCGGCGTGGCCCGGGACTGGTCGTTCCGGCTCGGCCGGGCCGGCGAGGCGCCCGTCTCGCTGAGCGGCGGCGTCGCGACGCCAGGCTACTTCGACGCGATCGGCGCGCGAGCGGCGGTGGGACGGCTGATCGAGCCGGCCGACCTGCGCCGCGACGGGAGCGTCGCGGTCGTGCTGTCCGCCGCCACGTGGCAGCGGCTCTTCGGCGGCGATCCGTCCGCGGTCGGCCGGGCCGTGACGTTCGACGGGCGCGCCGCGACGATCGTCGGCGTGCTGACCGCGGACGCGTACACGCCGCGCGTCGACGCCGAGGCCTGGGCGCCGCTGACCGCGATCAGCGACGACGTGACGAACCGCGCCTGGCGCGGCTTCGTGGCCCTCGGCCGCCTCGCCCCCGGCCGCACCGTCGAGGAGGCCGTGCGCGAGATGGAGGTCGTGCGCGCGGGCCTCGCGGCGTCGTACCCGGACGCGAACCGCGGCTACGGGCTGGAGGTGCACCGCCTCCGCGACCGCACCGCCGCGCCCGTGCGCGGGACGCTCGTGGCATTTCTCGCGGCCGTGTCGTGCGTGCTGCTGATCGGCTGCGCGAACGCCGCCGGGCTGATGCTCGTGCGGGCGACGAAGCGCCGACGCGAGACGGCGCTGCGCGCCGCGCTCGGGGCGAGCCGGAGCCGGCTGGTGCGGGAGGTGCTCGCCGAGGGGCTCGTCGTCGCCGCCGCGGGGGCCGCTCTCGGACTCCTCCTCTCGTCTCTCGCGCTGCGGGCGTTCGTCCTGCTGGCTCCGCCCGGACTGCCGCGGGCGCACGAGGTGAAGCTCGACGCCCTCGCTCTCGCTTTCGGCTCCGGGCTGTCGCTCGCGACGGTGCTCGCCTTCGCGCTCGTCCCGGCCCTCCGCGCTTCGCGGGTGGACCTCGCCGCGGTGCTCCAGGGCGGCCGCGCCACCGACGGGGAGGGCGGACGGCTGCGCCGCGGGCTCGTCGTGGCGCAGGTCACGCTCGCGATGGCCCTCCTCGCGAGCGCGGGCGCCCTGGGCCGCTCGGTGGCGGCGGCCCTCGGCTGGAATCCCGGGTTCGACTTCCGCCGCGTCGCGGCGGTGTCGCTCTTCGCGCCGGGCGACGCCGGATGGAGCGGTGCGCGCGCCGTCGAGGCCTTCGAGCGCGCGGCGGAGGCCGCCGCTTCCGTGCCGGGGGTCGCGAGCGCCTCGCTGGCCTCGGCCGGTCCGCTCTTCGGCGGCACTGAGACCGCCACCGTTTCCGCCTTCGGCCGCTCCGCCGAGGACGGCGCGGCCGCGCGCTGGTTCGATGTCGGTCCCGGCTACTTCGCGACGCTCGGGCTGAAGGTCGCGGCGGGCCGGGACTTCGAGCCCGCGGACGGGCCGCAGTCTTCGCCGGTCGCCATCGTGAACGAGGCGCTGGCGCGCCGACTGTGGCCGGGCACCGACCCTCTCGGCCGCGAGCTGGCGGTCGAGGGCGCCCGTCGCGTCGTGGTCGGAGTCGTGCGCGACGTGCCGCCCGTCTCGCCGGGCGCGGCCACGATGCCAGAGGTGTACTGGCCGAAGCGCCAGTACCCGCGCTACGGCACGTACCTCGTGGTGCGGGCCGCGGGGGACCCGGCCGGTCTCGAGCGGGCGCTGCGTCGCCGCCTCGCCGAGACCGAACCGGCCCTCGAGGTCGGCGGCTTCCGCCCGCTCGAGCGCGCGCTCGAGCGGGCCACGGTGTCGCCGCGGTTCGCTCTGGCGCTGGCCTCGGCCTTCGCCGGCGTCGCTCTGGCGCTGGCCGCCGTCGGCCTGTACGGCGTTCTCGCCTTCGCGGTCGCGAGCCGCACGCGCGAGATCGGGGTGCGGCTCGCCCTCGGCGCCTCGCCGGGGCAGGTCGCGTGGGCCACCGTCCGCGACGGCCTGCGCCTCGTCCTCGCGGGCGTCGCCCTCGGCGTGCCGGCGTCCGTCGCCGCCTTCCGCGGGCTCACGCTCCTCGTTCCCGACCTTTCCACGGCCGGACCTGCGGTCGTCGCGCTCGCGGCGGCGGTTTTCGCCATTGTCGCGATCCTGGCGGCGGGCCTGCCCGCCCGCCGCGCGAGCCGGCTCGACCCGGCCGTCGCGCTTCGCCTCGAATGACCTCGCTTGCGCCGCGCCCGACGCGTCCCACGAGTGGGACGAGGCCGTTCGGAAGCGAACGGCCCCGCCGGCCGGCGCCGCGGGCGAGGATCGAAGCAAGTCGCTGGCCGGCGACGAGTTCGAGAGCGCTCGGACGGTTGGCACGAGCCTTGTTGTGGAGAGCCGCATGGACATCGCAAGACCCGACATCGCGGAGAAGAAGAGGAAGCGCCGCCGCCTGTGGATCGCCGGCGCGGTGGTCGCCGTGCTGCTCGTCTCGCTCGGGCTGTCGCGGCTCAAGCCCGCCGCCCCGACGGTCGACTCGACGATCTGGATCGACGAAGTGAAGCGCGGGCCGATGGTCCGGCAGGTGCGCGGCCTCGGGACCCTAGTCCCGGAGGAGATCCGCTGGATCGGCGCGGCGACCGAAGGCCGCGTCGAGCGCATCGTCATCCTCCCCGGTACGCCGGTGAAGGCGGACAGCATCCTCCTCGAGCTGTCGAACCCCGAGGTCGAGCTCGCCGCGCTCGACGCGGTCTCGCAGCTCCGCGCGGCCGAGGCGCAGCTCGCCGAGCTCAGGGTGCGCCTCGAGAGCCAGCGCCTCAACCAGGAAGCGGATCTCGCGAAGGTGGAGTCCGAGTACCGCCAGGCGCGGCTCAAGGCGGACGCCGACTCCGTTCTCGCGAAGCAGGGCCTCGTGGCCGACCTCAATCGCCAGATTTCCTCGCTGAACGCGGAGGAGATGGGCAAGCGCGAGGCCGTGGAGCGCAAGCGGTTCTCGATCGCCGGCGAGGCGATCCAGGCCCAGCTGGCCGTGCAGGAGGCCGCGGTCGAGCAGCGCCGGGCCCTCGCGCGGCTGCGGCGGAGCCAGCTCGACGCGCTGAAGGTGCGCGCCTCACTCGACGGGATGCTGCAGCTCGTGCCGGTCGAGGTGGGCCAGCGGGTGGCGCCCGGCACGAACCTCGCGCGCATCTCGCAGCCGGAGAAGCTGAAGGCCGTCGTCCGGATCCCGGAGACCCAGGCCCGCGACGTCCAGATCGGGCAGGAGGCGTCCGTCGACACGCGCAACGGCATCGTGACGGGCCGCGTCGCCCGCGTCGACCCGGCCGTGCAGAACGGGACGGTGACGGTCGACATCTCGCTCGCCGGCCCCCTGCCGAAGGGCGCGCGCCCCGACCTCACCGTCGACGGCACGATCGAGCTCGAGCGCCTGGCGAACGTCCTGCACGTGGGCCGGCCGGCGCAGGGCCAGCCCGAGAGCACGATCACGCTCTTCCGCGTCGTGCCGGGCACGAGCGAGGCGCAGCGTGTGAAGGTGGAGCTCGGCCGGGCCTCGGTCAGCACGATCGAGGTCCGCTCGGGGCTCGCCGAGGGCGACAAGGTCATCCTGTCGGACATGTCGGCGTGGGACGCCCACGACCGGGTGCGGGTCAGGTAGTGGAAAGAGAGGCGGCGATGAGCGGTGAGAACGGGGCCCTGATCCGGCTCGAGGGGCTGGGCAAGGTGTTCTTCACGGACGAGGTCGAGACCCACGCCCTCGCGGAGATCCACCTCTCCATCGGGCGGGGCGAGTTCGTCGCGATCGCGGGCCCGTCGGGCTGCGGCAAGTCGACGCTCCTCTCGATCCTGGGGCTCCTCGACTCCCCGACGAGCGGGACCTACGTCCTCAACGGGCGCGCCGTGCACGACCTCGACTTCGCGGAGCGGGCGCGCATCCGCAACCGCGAGATCGGGTTCATCTTCCAGAGCTTCAACCTCATCGGCGACCTCACCGTCTACGAGAACGTCGAGCTGCCCCTGACGTACCGCGGCATGCGCGCGGCCGAGCGCCACGAGCGGTGCGTGAAGGCGCTCGAGCGCGTCGGGATGGGCCACCGCGCGAAGCACCTGCCGAGCCAGCTCTCGGGCGGCCAGCAGCAGCGCGTGGCCGTGGCGCGGGCGCTGGTCGGGGAGCCGTCGATCCTCCTCGCCGACGAGCCCACGGGGAACCTCGACTCGCGAAACGGCGACGCGGTGATGGCGCTCCTGCGCGAGCTGCACCGGGCCGGCTCGACGATCTGCATGGTCACGCACGACCCCCGCTTCACCCGCCACGCCGATCGCGCCATCCACCTCTTCGACGGCCGCGTCGTCCAGGAGAGCGCCGAGGGCCTCGACCACGCCGGGATCCCGCCCGCCGCCGAGGCGACGGGCGCGGCCGGCGCGGTCTGAGGCGGGGCGGGCGCGGCGGACGCCCATGCGGGCCCTCGTCGCCGACGACCGCGACGACGTACGCCTCGCGGTCGAGCTGCTGCTCAAGCGCGCCGGGCACTCGGGCGAGGGCGTCGCGTCGCCGCGGGAGGTGCGGGACGCGCTCGCGCGCTCTCTCTACGACGTCGTCCTGCTCGACCTCAACTACACGCGCGACACGACGTCGGGCCGCGAGGGGCTCGACCTCATCCTCGAGCTGCGGCGGACCCGCCCGGACGTGCCGGTGGTGGCGATGACCGCGTGGGGATCGGTCGAGCTCGCGGTCGAGGCCATGCGCGAGGGCGCGCGCGACTTCGTGCTCAAGCCGTGGGAAGACGAGAAGCTGCTGCGGACGCTCGAGCGCCACGGCCGGCCGCGGCGCGACGGGCCCGCGGCCCTCGACCTCGACCGCGCCGGCCGCGTCCAGGCGCGCTTCCGGCGCGGCCTCGCGGCGAGCGCCGCGCTCGAGTGCGCGGGCGCCTGCGCCGAGGCGGGGGCGGTGGGCGGGGACGTCTTCGACGTGCTCGACCTCGCGCCCGGCCACGTGGGCCTCCTCGTGGGCGACGCCGTCGGCAAGGGTGTCTCCGGGGCGCTCCTCATCGCGTACCTGCAGTCGGCGATCCGCAGCCAGAGCCGCCGGGCCGTGGACGACCTCGGCGGCCTCGCGGCCTCGGTCAACCGCGTCTTCCACGACTGCACCGCGCCGGAGCACTTCGCGACGCTCGTCCTCGCGGCGTGGGACGAGGGGACGCGGACGCTGCGCTACGTGAACTGCGCGCACCCGGCTCCCGTCGTGCGGCGCCGGGACGGCCGCATCGAGCGCCTCCGGCCGACCGCGTTCGCCCTCGGCCTCTTCGAGGACGCGACGCCCTCCGTCGCGGAGACGACGCTCGAGGCGGGCGACCTCCTCGTCGCGTTCACCGACGGCGTCGTCGAGGCGCGCCGCGACGACGAGGAGTTCGGCGACGAGCGGCTCGTCGCCGCGCTCGAGCCCCTCGCGTCGCGAAAGGCCGAGGAGATCGCGGCGGGGCTGCTGGAGGCGGTCGCGTCGTTCGCGGCGGACGAGGACAGGGACGACCGCGCGGTGCTGGTCGCGCGGGCGAAGGAGGCACGGCCGTGATCGAGCTGCGCGGGGTGGAGAAGGCGTACGACCAGGCGGGCGGGAAGACGTACGTGCTGCGCCGAGTCGACCTCACGGTCGCCGAGGGGGAGTTCGTCTCGATCATGGGGCCCTCGGGAGCGGGGAAGTCGACGCTCCTGCACATCCTCGGCATGCACGACGCCGAGTTCTCTGGCGAGTACCTGTTCCAGGGCGAGCCCGTGCACCGGCTGTCGCGGAAGCAGCGGCAGGAGCTCCAGAAGCGCAACGTCGGGTTCGTCTTCCAGAGCTACCACTTGCTCGACGACCTCACCGTCTACGAGAACCTCGAGCTCCCGCTGTCCTACCGGGACCTCGCGAAGGGCGAGCGGCAGGCGATCGTGGCGGACGTGCTCGACCGCTTCCAGATCGTCGGGAAGAAGGACCTCTACCCGAGCCAGCTCTCGGGCGGCCAGCAGCAGCTCGTGGGCGTCGCGCGCGCGATCGTGGCGCGGGCGAAGGTGATCCTCGCGGACGAGCCGACGGGGAACCTCCACACGGACCAGGGCCGCGAGATCATGCTGCTCTTCCGGAAGCTGAACGCCGAGGGCACGACCATCGTCCAGGTGACGCACTCGGAGGCGAACGCCGCGTACGGCGGCCGCATCGTGCGGCTGCGCGACGGCTGGGTCGTGGGCGACGAGCGGCTCGCCCCGCCCTCGACGACGGTCGCGGCGGCGGCGTCCGGGGTCGCGCGGGAGGAGCGGCCGTGAGCGCACTCGTCGACGAGACCCGCGCCGCGCTGCGCCGGCTGCGCCGCGCGCCCGGGGTCGCGCTGGTCGCCGTCCTCACGCTCGGCGCCGGCGTCGGGGCCACGAGCGCCGTGTTCAGCGTCGTCGACCACGTGCTGCTGCGGCCGCTCGCCTACCGCGACTCGTCCCGCCTCGTCGCCCTCTTCCGCCACGACACGAAGGGCGGCGAGCGGCGGAACCCGACTTCGCCGGCCGACTTCGAGGAGTGGCGGCGTTCGAACCGCTCGCTGGAGTCGCTGACCGCGGCGCACCCCTGGTCGCCGGTTCTCACCGGCCGTGGCGCGCCCGAGGAGCTGCCCGGGCTGAAGGCGACGCCCGCTCTGTTCGACCTGCTCGGCGTCGAGCCGCTCCTCGGCCGGGCGTTCCGGGAAGGCGGCACCGGCAACGAGGTCGTGCTGGCGCACGCGCTGTGGACGCGGCGGTTCGGCGCCGACCCGTCGATCGTCGGCCAGCCGCTCACGCTCGACGGCAGGACCTACGTCGTCTCGGCGGTCATGCCGGAGGGCTTCGCGTTCCCGCCCTTCTGGGCGACGGGCGCCGAGCTGTGGGTTCCGCTCGCGTTCAGCCAGGAGCAGCAGGGGAGCCACGACGGCTTTCTGCGCGTGTTCGGCCGGCTGCGGCCGGGCGCGAGCCTCGCGGAGGCCCGCGCCGAGATGGACGTCGTGGCCTCGCGCCTCGCCGCGGAGTGGCCCCGCGCCAACGCCCACGCCGGCGTGACCGTGGAGCCTCTGCACGAGCCGGTCGTGAGCCGGGCGCGGCCGGCGCTTCTCGTCCTCGCCGGTGCGGTCGGGCTCGTGCTCCTCATCGCCTGCGCGAACGTGGCGAACCTGCTCCTGGCCCAGGGGCTCGCGCGCGAGAAGGAGACGGCCGTGCGCGCCGCGCTCGGCGCGAGCCGCGCCCGGCTCGTCCGGCAGTGGCTGGTCGAAGCCGCGGTCGTCGCGGCGCCTGCGGGCGGCCTCGGCCTGCTCCTCGCGCGAGGCGGCGTCCTTCTCCTGTCTCGCCTGGCGCCCGCCGCCCTGCCCCGCGTCGGCGAGATCGCCGTCGACGCCCGCGTGGCCGCGTTCACGATGGCGGTCGCGGTGGCGACGGCGCTCCTCGCCGGCCTGCTGCCCGCCCTCCGCGGCTCCCGCGGCGACGTGGCGGGGCTCCTCAGGCCCGGCGCGCGCGGCGGGGCGGGCTCCACGCGCCACCGGCTTCACGACGCCCTCGTGGTCGCGGAGCTCGCGATGGCCGTGGTGCTGCTGGTCGGCGCAGGCCTGCTCGGCCGCAGCTTCGTCCGACTGCTGCACCCGAACGCCGGCTTCCGGTCCGACGGGCTGCTGACGGTCGCCCTCTCGCTCTCGGGCTCTCCCCAGGCCGAGCGCGGCCGGCGGCCGGCGCTGCTCGAGGCGACGCTCGATCGCGTGCGCGCGGTGCCCGGCGTCGACAGTGCCGCCTTCGTCAACCACCTGCCGATCGGCGGCGACACGTGGCGGCTGCCCCTGTCGATCGAGGGCCGTCCGGCGGCCGACCCGGCGGAGCCCCCGACGGCCGTCATCCGGACCGTCACGGCCGACTACACGCGGGCGATGGGGCTCGCCCTCGTGCGCGGCCGCGCCCTCGACGCGCGCGACGCCGCCGCGGGCGAGCCGGTCGTGGCCGTGAACGAGGCCTTCGCGCGGAGCTTCCTCGACGGCGGAGACCCGACCGGCGCGCGACTCAGGCTCGGGCCGCCCGAGGCCGAAGGGCCCTGGCGGAGGATCGTCGGCGTCGTGAGCGACGCGCGGCAGTCGAGCCTCGTCGAGCCCGTCCGGCCCGAGGTCCTCTTCCCGTACGAGCAGGACCCGGTCGGCTGGTTCGCGGCCACGACGCTCGTCGTCCGCACCGGCGGCGACCCCGGCGGGCTCGCGGCGCCGGTGCTCGCGGCCGTGCGCGCGGCGGCCCCCGAGCTGCCGGCGCCCCGCGCGCGGGCCATGTCGGAGGTCCTTGC
>WBZP01002440.1_pt1 | contig 21382 bp, 17 predicted proteins | sample 5204301 | NCBI WGS metagenome assembly WBZP01 (sample SAMN12412401, study PRJNA552823) | activated sludge metagenome | isolation source: activated sludge from nitrification reactor of wastewater treatment plant... | place: USA: Pennsylvania | collected 2017
ATATCGGCATGGACCATTTCGCCAAGCCCGACGACGAACTGGCCGTGGCGCAGCGCCAGGGGCGCCTGCACCGCAATTTCCAGGGCTACTCGACCTACGCCGACTGCGACCTGCTCGCCTTCGGGATTTCGGCGATCGGCAAGGTCGGGCCGACCTACGAGCAGAACGTCAAGACGCTCGACGAATACTACGATCGCCTCGACGCCGGCATCCTGCCGGTCTATCGCGGCATCGAGCTCAACGCCGACGACATCCTGCGCCGCTCGATCATCCAGGCGCTGATGTGCCACTTCGAGCTCTCGCTCGAATCGATCGAGATCGCCCACCTGATCGACTTCAAGAAGTACTTCGCCGACGAACTCGCGGATCTCAAGGAGTTCCAGGCGGCCGGCCTGATCAAGGTCGACGACAAGTGGATCAGCGTGCTGCCTGCCGGCCGCATGCTGGTGCGCGCCATCTCGATGGTCTTCGACAAGTACCTGCGCGCCGACCGGCAGCGCACGCGCTACTCCAAGGTGATTTAGGGCGCGAAGGGAGAAGGGGGAAGCGGGAAGGGTAGAATCTCACTTCCTGATCTTCGCTTCTTCCCGCATGCCCGATTCCGGTTTTCTCGCGCTGTTTCTCGTCGGCCTGCTTGGCGGCACGCACTGCGTCGGCATGTGCGGCGGCATCGTCGGTGCACTGTCGATGGGCGGCGCCCCACGACTCTCCCTCCATCTGGCCTACAACGCCGGACGCATCACCTCCTACGCGGCGGCCGGTGCCCTGGTCGGGGCACTCGGCGGCGCTTCGCTGGCGCTGGCCGGGCAGCTGCCGCTGCGCATCGCCCTCTACCTCCTCGCCAACCTGATGCTGATCGCGCTCGGCCTCTATCTGATGGGCCTGACGCGGGCACTGGCCTTCAGCGAGCGCCTGGGCCAGAATCTCTGGCGACGCATCCAGCCATCAACGCGGCGATTCCTGCCGGTACGCTCGGTCGCCCAGGCCTTTCCGCTCGGCCTGCTGTGGGGCTGGCTACCCTGCGGGCTGGTCTATAGTGCGCTGGCGACGGCGCTGACAGCGGGTTCCGCTGGCAAGGGGGCGTTGCTGATGCTGGCCTTCGGGCTGGGGACGCTGCCCAACCTGCTGCTCGCCGGTTTCCTGCTCGCGCGCTTGCGCCACTGGGTTCAGCAGCCGGCGGTGCGTGTCGTGGCCGGACTTCTGGTGGCGGCGTTCGGTGTCTGGGGTCTGATCGGTGTCTGGCGTCTGGCCGGACAATAAGGGGAAAGGTCTGTTTTCATGAAGCTACTGCTTGCCGTCGATGGTTCTGCATCTTCCCGCCGCGCGGTCGCGCAGGCGGTCGCCCTGGCGGCCGAACTGCGGGCTGCACCGGAAATTCACCTGTTGCACGTGCATCCCGAGATTCCCGATGCCCGTGTCCGTCAGCACGTTCCGCACGGTGACCTCGAACGCTATTACCGCGATGAAAGCCTGCCGCACCTCGCCGAAGCGGAAGCGGCGCTGAATGCGGCCGGGCTGGATTTCAAGCGTCACCTCCATGTCGGTGATGCCGCCGGGATCATCGCGAAGCTGGCTGCAGAACTGGGTTGCGCGCGCATCGTGATGGGTACTCACGGGCGCAGCGCGCTCGCCGAGGCCGTACTCGGCTCCGTTTCCCACCGCGTGCTGCAGCTCGCCTCGTGCCCGTTGCTGCTGGTCAAATGAGCGAGCGATGAGCGACGAATCCGCGCGCCGGCTGGACCTGCCGATCGCGGGCATGACCTGCGCCGCCTGCGCGGCACGCATCGAGAAAGTACTCAACCGCCTGCCCGGGGTCGTTGCCAGCGTCAATCTCGCTTCCGAGCGCGCGCAGGTGCAGCTTCAGTCAGATGAAACGACGCCGCAGCAGGTGGTCGCGGCGATCGGCAAGGCCGGCTTCGCGGTGCCGGCGCAGTCGGTCGAACTGGCCATCGGCGGCATGACCTGCGCTGCCTGCGCCATGCGCATCGAGAAGGTGCTGAGCCGGATCGACGGCGTCGAGGCATCGGTGAACCTGGCGGCCGAGTCGGCGCGTATCCGCTACATTCCCGGCGCGGTCGATGCGGCGCGGCTGGTACTGGCGGTCGAGAAGGCTGGCTTCACGGCGCGTGTCGCCGACGACCGTTCACGCGAGGAAGAGAAGGCGAGGAAGTACGCGGTCTATCGTGCCGAACGCGTCCGCTTCTGGATTGCCGCCGCGCTGACCTTGCCGCTGGTGGCGCAGATGCTGTGGATGTTCGGGGCTACCGGGCAGCATGGCGAAGACCCCTTGCCGCGCTGGCTGCAGCTGCTGCTGGCGACACCGGTGCAGTTCTGGATCGGCTGGCGTTTCTATGACGGCGCCTGGAAGGCGCTGCGCGGCGGCGGCTGGCGCGGTGCCAACATGGACGTCCTGGTCGCGCTGGGCACGACGATGGCCTGGGGTCTGTCGGCTGCCGTCACGCTGCTGGGGCTTGTGCATGAGCATGTCTATTTCGAGGCCTCGGCTGCCGTCATCACGCTGGTGCTGATGGGCAAGCTGCTCGAAGCGCGCGCCAAGGCCGGCACCACCGCGGCAATCGAGGCGCTGGTGCGCCTGCAGCCGAAAACCGCACGCATCGAACGCGACGGGGTCCTGTTCGACGTGGCGGCCGATTCGCTGCTGCCCGGCGACGTCTTCATCGTGCGGCCGGGCGAGAGCCTCCCGGTCGACGGCGTCGTGATCGATGGTACTTCCAGCGTGAACGAAGCGATGCTGACCGGTGAGAGCATGCCCGTCGGCAAGGCGGCCGGCGACGCCGTGTTCGCGGCCACGCAGAACGAACTCGGGCAATTGCGCTGCCGCGCCACCGGCGTCGGCGAACACACGCTGCTCGCCGGCATCATCCGGCTGGTCGCCGAGGCGCAAGGCTCCAAGGCGCCGGTGCAGCGGCTGGCCGACCAGGTTTCCGCGATCTTCGTGCCGAGCGTCTGCGCGATTGCCGTACTGACCTTCGCCGGCTGGCTACTGGCTGGCGCCGGCGCCACCGCTGCGCTGATCAATGCAGTCGCCGTGCTCGTCATCGCCTGCCCGTGCGCACTCGGGCTGGCGACGCCGACGGCGATCATGGTCGGTACCGGGCAGGGGGCGCGTGCCGGGATCCTGGTCAAGAATGCCGAGGCGCTGGAACGCGCCGAACACATCCGCGTCCTTGCCATCGACAAGACCGGCACGCTGACGCAGGGCGCGCCGGCAGTGACTGACATCGTGTCGCTGACAACACTGGCCGACGAGGTGCTGCGCCTCGCCGCGGCGCTCGAGCAGGGCTCCGAACACCCGCTGGCGAAAGCGGTGCTGGCACGCGCGACGGGCCTGGCGCTGCCGGCAGTGACCGATTTTTCCGCCCTGCCGGGCAAGGGCGTCGTTGCCAGCGTCGAGGGCCGCACGCTGCAACTCGGTGCGCCTGGATGGGCGGCCGGCGGGACGCTGGCCGATGACGCCGAAGTGCGGCGCCTGCAGAGCGAGGGAAAGACCGTCGTCGTCCTCGCCGAAGACGGGACGGCACTCGGTCTCGTCGCCATCGCCGATCCGCTGCGGCCGGGCTCGGCGGCTGCCGTCGCACGACTGCAGGCACTGGGCATCGAGGTGGTCATGCTGACCGGTGACAATCGTGTCACGGCTGCGGCGGTGGCGCGTGCGGTCGGCATCGTGCGCTTCGAGGCCGAGGTGCTGCCCGGCGACAAGGCCGCTGCCGTGCAGGCCCTGAAGCAGGGCAAGGGCCTGGTGGCCATGGTCGGCGATGGCATCAACGATGCGCCGGCCCTGGCGGCTGCCGACATCGGCTTCGCGATGGGTGCCGGTTCCGACGCCGCCATCCACGCCGCCGACCTGACGCTGGTGAAGAGCGATCTTGCCGGCGTCGCCGATGCCATCGCACTCTCCCGCGCCACGCTCGGCAAGATCCGCCAGAATCTCTTCTTTGCCTTCATCTACAACGTGCTCGGCATCCCGCTCGCGGCGCTGGGCATGCTCAACCCCGTGGTCGCCGGCGCGGCGATGGCGATGAGCTCGGTTTCGGTCGTGTCGAACTCGCTGCTGCTGAAACGCTGGCGGCCCGCGAGAATTTAGACCCGCAGGAGATGGAAATGGAACAGACGATCATCAAGGTTGGCGGCATGAGTTGCCAGGGCTGCGTCAAGAATGTGACCGGCGTGCTGCAGGCACTGCCCGGTGTCACTGCTGTCGATGTCTCGCTCGAGGCCGGCGAGGCGCGCGTCCGCCACGATCCCGCGCAGAGCGATGTTGCGGCATTGAAGGCGGCGATCGAAGATGCCGGTTTCGATGCGACCTGATGCAGAGTGACAGCGCTGCCTCTGCTAACATCGGACTTTCAGAACAGCACCCCGAAAGAACAACAATGAGCGAAAGCAAGGAATCCCCGGTTCGACTGACCCAGCTCGCCCACGGTGGCGGTTGCGGCTGCAAGATCGCTCCCGGCGTCCTCGAGAAGATCCTCGCCAAGACGGCACCGCCCTTCATGCCGCCGCAACTGCTGGTCGGCATCGAGACCTCGGACGATGCCGCCGTCTGGCAGCTGAACGATTCACAGGCGATCATCGCTACCACCGACTTCTTCATGCCGGTGGTGGACGACCCCTTCCATTTCGGCCAGATCGCTGCCACCAATGCCATCTCCGACATCTACGCGATGGGCGGCACGCCGCTGTTCGCGCTGGCCATCGTCGGCATGCCGGTCGCCAAGCTCGATACCGACACGATCAAGAAGATTCTCGACGGTGGCGAGTCGGTCTGCGCCAAGGCGCGCATCCCGATCGCCGGCGGCCACACCATCGATTCGCTGGAGCCGATCTATGGCCTGGTCGTGATCGGTCTCGTGCGGCCGGATCACGTCAAGCGCAACTTCGGCGCCAAGCCCGGTGACAAGCTGATTCTCGGCAAGGGCCTCGGCATCGGCATCTACTCGGCTGCGTTCAAGAAGGAGGCGCTGAAGGCGCACGATTACGAAGCGATGATCGCCTCGACGACGCAGCTCAACACACCGGGGCCGGCGCTGGCCTGCCTGGATGGCGTTCATGCGCTGACCGATGTCACCGGCTTCGGTCTCGGCGGCCATCTGCTTGAGATCTGCAAGGCCTCGGGCGTTGCTGCCAGCCTGAATTTCGATGCGCTGCCGATCCTGCCCAATGCGCTCGACTATGCGCGCGAGGGCTTCGTGACCGGTGCTTCGACCCGTAACCTGCAGAGCTACGGCACCCTGCTGACGCTGGCCGATCGTCTCGGCGAGCCGGAGCGCATGCTGCTCGCCGACCCGCAGACCAGCGGCGGCCTGCTCGTCGCCTGCGCGCCGGACACCGTGACCGAGGTGCTGTCTATCTTCCTGCAGCAGGGCTTCGAGCGTGCGTCCGTGATCGGTGAAGTGATCGAGGGGTTGCCGCGGGTCGTCGTCGCCTGAGCGGCGCGCCTATGCGGGCGCCGTCGTCAGGTACGCGCCGATGTCGACGTCGTCGATCTGCTCGGGCTTCATGTAGGCCTCGGCGTAGCGCCGATAAACGCCGGACTGAAGGAACAGTTCGAAGAGGTCAGGGTCGATGTGCCCGTCCTTCTTCATGAAGGACATGATCCTGATTGCCTCCGAAAGCGTCTTCCCCTTCTTGTAGGGGCGGTCGACGGCGGTCAGCGCCTCGAAGATGTCGGCAATCGCCATCATGCGGGCAACCGGACTCAGTTGCTCCCGGGTCAGGCGCTTCGGATAGCCGGTGCCGTCCATCTTCTCGTGATGGCCGCCGGCGATTTCCGGAATCTGACGCATGTGCTTCGGGAACGGCAGCCTTGAAAGCATGACGACTGTCTGCACGATGTGCTCGTTGATCTTGAAGCGTTCTTCTTCTGACAGCGTTCCCCGTTCCACGAGCAGGTTGTAGAGTTCTCCGCGGTTGTAGAGCAGTTCCGGAACCGTCATCCGGAAGCCCCAGGGATTGTCATCGGCGATCCGCTCCTTGTCGCTGCGCAGGATCCGGTGCTCCGGGCGGTCGGCCAGCAAGGGTTCCATCGCCGGTAGCGGCGGCGCCGGCGTGCGCGACTTGCGCTCCTTTTCCTCGTGAGAGAGGCCGATACGGTCGTCCAGCGTTCGCAGCCAGCGTCGCCCGGCGATCGCACGCAGGCGCTCTGCCTTGTCTTTCGCGAGAAACTCGCCGCCCTCGTTGCAGGCAGCGACAAAGGCGAAATCCTCGTCGAGGCCGTGCAGGGTCTCGTTCAATGCAGCCGTCGTGGCGACGGGATCGGCGCCGGCAGCGACTTCCTTGAGTGCCGCGATCTCGGCATCGCGCTTCAGAACCTCGAAGCGCATGCGCACTTCATGGATGCGGTCGTAGATCGTTTCCAGCTTGGTGGCCTTGTCGACGACGTACTCCGGCGTCGTCACCTTGCCGCAGTCATGCAGCCAGGCAGCCACATGCAGGGTTTCCCATTCGTCGTCCGAAAGCCCGAAATCCCGGAATGGCCCTTCCTTCGCGTCACAGGCGGCGCGTGCCAGCATCTTGGAAAGCTCGGGTACGCGCGCGCAATGGCCGCCGGTGTATGGACTCTTCGCGTCGATCGCGACGGCAATCAACTGCACGAAGGATTCGAAAAGCTCCTTCTGGGCCTTGATCAGCTCACGGGTTTCGAGCGAACTCGCCATTGCGCCGGAGAGCGCGCGGGCGAAAGAAACAAGCGCTGCACCCGGCTGCTCGTCGAGGAACAGCAGCATGGCGCCGACCAGTTGCCGCTGTCGGTTGAGCAGCGGGATTCCGATGCCGAAGCGGGGCGTTCCTTCACCGTCAATCGACGTGAACATGGCCGCGGCAGCATCGCTTGCCGACAGCTTGCCAGCGATCGGTTCGCCTGCACTGATGGCTTCCTGCATCAGGGTGGGGGCCTGGCCGACAGGAAGCCGCTCGGTGCCGCAGGCGAGCGGCGAACCGTCACCGCGGACTGCAACGGAAGGAATCAGGTGATCCTCGTCGGCGAGAAACAGAACGCCGGAGTCGGCACGAGCAGCCTGCAGCGATTCACGCAGCAGCATCGGCAGCAGCCGGTCGAAATTTTCCTCGTTGGCAAGTGAGCTGTTGATGTCCAGGAAATGCCGGATCGTCCGCTTCATTTCATCCATCGTGTGGCTCAGGGCATTGACCTCGTGCACCAGCGAGCGTGTTGCAATCGGCGTCGAAAAATCGAAGTTGCGGATGGCATCCGCCTCGCGCTCCAGTGTCCGCAATGGTCGGGCAATGGCCCGCGCGACAAGCCAGGTGACAGGGAGTGCAATCAGGATGATGAGCAGGGTGATCAATATCGATGTCTGCCGAAGCTTGATCGCGGAGGCGAGCAGTTCGCTTTCCGGAATCGCCATGATCAGGAAGAAAGGCTTGCCGCTTTCGAGGACCACGGGCCTGATCGTGATGTTCCAGGTGTCGCTGGCGGTTTCCAGTCGTTCTGAAGCCCGGCCGCCCTCCTGCATGCCTGGCAGCAGGTCGCCAGCCTTCGCGATGACGGGAATGCCGAGCTCGGAGAGATGTTTCAGGCGGGGCTTGCCGCTCCCGTCACCCGTGGCATCGACCAGCCTGCCCATGTCCTCGTGCGCGAGCGTCAGCCCCTGCTGGTTCGCAATCAGGACATGCGTACCCGGTGTGATCTTCTGGCGCTCGAGGTTCTTGCCGATGGTTTCGAAACGGATGTCGGCGCCGATCACGGCGGCACCGTCGTCAGCGGCCATGGCAAGCGTGGTGCCGACGACCTGGCTGGTGAAAAATACGTAGGGTGCAGTCCTGATCAGCTTTCCGGATTCGACGGCTTCACTGTACCAGTCGCGTGTGCGCGGATCGAACGAGTGGACATAGGCGGGCCGGTCGTCTTCGCCAATCATCTTCAGCTTGCTGTCCATGAAGACGAAACGTCCGCGCGGCGGCCTGGCGTTCCGTTCGATGCTCTGCACGACGAAGGCAGTTGCCGCGGGCGCGGAAAACCGTTCCCGATCGCGCTCGTTCTCGATCCGGCGGACAAGGAAGAAATCGCCCGTGCGGTAACCGATGTAGATCGAGACGACAGCCGGCGACTTGGCGAGTGCGCCGGTGATTACATGAAGCCGGCGCCGGCGCTCTTCGTATGTGCCGGCTTTCGTGATCTCGTCGTGCCGCAGCAGGCTGGTCGCCATCTCGGCAGGCTTGATCAGATTCACGAGGTCGTTGCCGGTCTCGTGGCTGATGCGCCGGGCGAGATCGTCGGCGGCAGCGGTCAGTGTATCGCTCGACAGCTTGTAGCTGATGCCGCCGATCAGGCCGCCGATGATGACGATCACGACGAGGAATAGCGTCGAGATGTGAATGTGCAGCGGATAATCCCGGTTCATGTGTGCCCCCGCCTGTCTCGATGAATGGCCTGGCGCCCCCCATGGCATGGCCAGACCGCGGACCTCACGGCAAGTCTAACCGAGAACCCCGCCGCCGGCCTGCTGCACCGGCTTCAAGTCGCCGCACGGTATACTCGATGCCCGCATCCATGAGGGCCCGCAATGTCCCGTTCAGCGTGGTGGGCCGCACTTGCCGCCATCCTTGTCATCGCCGTCGGCGCCAGCGTCGTATCGACAGCACCGCGCAATTTCAGCCAGTGGGCGTTGTTCTCTGCCCGCCAATGGCTCAATGCTACCGAGTGGCAGCAACGCTCCCTGTGGCTCGCCGATTACCGTGTCACGGTCGAAGCCCGCGTCATCGAGGGGCTCAGCGATGACGTTTCGGCGCTCACCTTCGACCCCGACCGACGGACCTTGTTTACCGTCACCAACCAGAATCCCGAGTTGATCGAACTTTCGCTCGCCGGCAAGGTACTGCGCCGTATCCCGCTGCATGGCTTCGGCGATGCGGAAGCCGTCGAGTACATCCGGCGCGACACCTACGTCATCAGCGACGAGCGCCAGCAACGCCTGTTCAAGGTCCGCCTCGCCGAAGGCACGCAGCACCTGGCGGCGTCCGACAGCGAGCAGTTCTCGCTCGGCATCGGTCGCAATGGCAACAAGGGTTTCGAGGGGCTCGCCTACGATCCCGATGGCAAGCGTCTCTTCGTGGCCAAGGAACGCGATCCGCTGCGCATCTACGAGATCCATGGCTTCCCGCGCGAGCCGGGTACGCCGATGGCGGTCGAGGTGATCGACAGGCCGAAGCGCGACCGACGGCTTTTCGTGCGAGATCTGTCCAGCCTCCAGTACGACCGCCGGACGGGCCACCTGCTGGCACTCTCCGATGAATCGCGGCTGGTCGTCGAGATCGATGCCGGCGGCCACCCGGTAAGTACCCTGTCCCTGCGCCGCGGCCGCCACGGCCTGAAGCGCGATGTACCGCAGGCAGAAGGCGTGGCGCTGGACGATGCAGGGAACCTCTACATCGTCAGTGAACCGAATCTCTTCTACGTGTTCAGGAAAGCGCCGCGCTGAGATTGCCGGTTGCAGCGCAGATGCAGGGCAGGAATTCGTCTTCCGCCAGCGCGAGCCCTGGTTCGGCCAGCCAGCGCACCTCGCCGTCGAGCAGGCGCATCCGGCACTCGCCGCAGGTGCCGGCACGACAATCCGAGGCCGGTGAAAGCCGATGCGCTTCCAGCGTCGCCAGCAGGGTCGGTTCGCCAGCGGTGACGATCTCGGTCATGCGACCGTCCCTGATGACGCGCACGTGCTGCCCGCTTGCGCCCGCCGCAGCGGCGACGCCGAAGGCCTCCCAATGCACGCGCGCCGGGTCGATGCCGGCGGCGGCGAAGCCTGCGCGCAGCGCCTCCATCAAGGCCCTTCCGGCACACAGATAGAAATCGGCTGTAGCGACGTCGACGCCTGCCTCGGCCAACGCGGCGAGCACTCCCGCCGTGTCGATACGGGCGCAGGGTCGGTCCCAGGTCGGGTCTGGCCGCGAGACGAGGGGGTGATAGCGGAAGTTCGGTGTCCTCTCTGCCTGCGCCTCGAACGCGTCACGGTAGAGCAGCCCGGCGGCACTGCGCGCGCCGTGAAAGAGCAGGATCGGGCGCGCGCTGCCCCGTGCCAGTGCTGCCTGCAGCATCGCCCGCATCGGTGTGATGCCGATGCCGCCGCCGATCAGTACGAGCGCGCCGGCGGTATCCCGGTCGAGTACGAGCGCGCCGGCGGCATCCCGGTCGAGTACGAAATCGCCCTTGGGCGGCACTGCCGATACCAGGCTGCCGGGCTGCAGGTGCTGCCAGATCCAGCCGGAGACGAGGCCACGTTCCTCGCGCTTGATACCGAGTTCGTAGCTGCGCGGCGAGGTTTCCCATGCGGCCAGCGAATAGGCACGCTGTACCGTGCTGCCATTGGCACCGGCAGGTACGCGCAGCGTCAGGTGCTGGCCGGCAGCGAAGGCTGGCAGGCGGCCGCTGTCGGCGCGGGCGAGGGTCAGGCGGACGAGATCGCCGGCGACTTCGCTGCGTGCCGTGACGATCAGCGTCAAGGGCCGTGCGGCAGTCTCCTTGCGACGACGGGCGAGCAGTACGCGTACCCCGTCACCGACAAGGACGGAGACGAAGGCGAGACCGATCAGCGACAGGAGCGACAAGAGCAGGGCCACGAGCTGACTCCCGGTGAATTCAGGCGCCACGCAGCGCGGCCTTGCGCCGCTCAGCTCGCCACCACATGTAGACGCCGGTCAGCGCCAGCAGGCTCATTGCCAGTCCGACCAGATCGATCCAGATCCACTCCCCGTCCTTGCCGAAGAAGGCTTTTCCGGTATGCAGGTCCATGATCAGCTTGCCGAGCGTGATCGTCTCACCCGGGCTGGCAGTATCCGCCGGCAGCCCCGCGAGCGCGGCGTTCAGCCGGGCATCAGCCTGCCAGCTGCGGCCATCGCTGCTGCGTATGAGGCCCTTGTCCTTGAGGGCAACGACGATGCTGCCGTCGGCATGGGCAGCGGCGCTCCATGCATCGCCCTTGGCTGCGCGCTGCCATTCACCGTCGCCAGCGCGCAGCCAGATGCCGTTCTTCGCCGCGGCGACGAGGCCCCAGGGGGCTTCGGCCAGCGCACGTACCTGTGTGCCGGCGAGCGCCTCGACTGACTGCGCATGTTCTCCTTCGATGCGGTAGAGACCGCCGTTGGTGCCGAGCCATGTGGTGCCGGAAGCATCCGTGAAGCCGGCGCGCAGCTCGTTTTTCTGCGCCTTGGCCGTCTCGCTGCCGTAACCGGGCAGCCAGCCGGCGGCAACCTTGATGTCTTCGGTGCCGAGGCTCTTCTTGTGCGCGATGAATACCGCTGTCGCGGCGACGATGAAGATCGGCAGCGCCAGGATGATGCTGGTCCAGATGTGCCAGCTGCGGCTGTTGAAGTTGATTTTCATGATGTGTTCTCCTCGGGGTTGCAGGGGGCTACCACTTGCCTTCCAGTGCGATCAGGAAGGTTGGTGCCGTTTTTTCACTGTCGTTCTCGATACGCGTCGGCACGCCGCTGGCATCGGTCTCGATCGAGCTCGCGTCGCGACGGCCACGGTTCACGTTCTGCGCCGAGAAGCGCAGTCGCAGGTGGCGGTCGATCCGGTGCAGTGCGTAGAGATCGAGCTGGCGACGTGCCCCCTGCGTCTGGCGGACCGTTGCGCTGCGCTCGCGATCGAGTTCACCGAGCCAGGTGAAGGTGCCGCCGAACGTTAGGCGCAGGGCGGCGAACTCGTAATCGGCGCCGAGATTGGCATTCTTGCGCGGGCCGTCGCCGGCACCGAGGCCGGGTACCGGGTCGGTGATGCGGGTTTCCGTGTAGGTGGCATTGCCGCGCAGCGTGAGCGCATCGAGCAACAGCTTGAAGTCGACCAGGCCGCCGGTAAGCACGGCATCGCCCACGTTGTAGGGCCGTTCCACCCAGCGCCCGCTGTCGAGTTCGGTCAGCTTCTGTACCTGATCCTCGATGCGGCGGTGGAAGAGCGAGGTACCGACGGTGCCTCGCCGCTCGGGCAGGAAGTGCTCGATACCCAATTCGAGGGCGCGGCTGCGCTCCGGCGCCAGCCCGGGGTTGCCCACCTTGTCGGGATTCACCGCGCTGTTGGTGCCATTGGCGGTCTTCACCACCGGGCTCAGTTCTTTCGCGTTCGGTGCTTTCTCGGCGAGCGTAGCGCTGGCGCGCAGGTTCCATGCCGGTGTGAGCTGCCACAGGTAGTGCAGCGAGGGGTCGAGCGATACGTGATGCTGGCGGATCGTGTTGCCGTCGCCGTCGGTAACTTCGCTCTGCTGGTTCTGCCAGCGCAGGCCGGGGGTCAGCAGATGGCGCTCGGCCAGCTGCCATTCATCCTGCACCCAGACGACGCGACGCCTATCGTCGATGTCGGCGCGGCTGTCGGCACCGGGAGCTTGCGGCACGCCATTCGTAGTCTTGCTGCTTTCTTCCGTACTCGTCTTGCCGCGCCAATCGACACCGCCCGTGACGAGGTGCGCATCGCCGACGAGGCGCTTGCCACGCAGCGTGGCAGACAGTTCGCGTTCGTCGCGTGTGTTCCTCTCGCCACTGTCCGAGGTGAGCAGGCCGGTGACGCCGTAGTCGCGCGTCACCTTCCGCCTGGCCTCGCGCTCTCCCTGTGCGGTGAGGCGAGCCGACCATTCACCGGCACCGGCCGTGATCTGTTTCCATTCGCCGACGAGACGGCTGGCGCCGCGCCAGCCGTCGTCGTTCTCGCGACCGCTGCCGCTCGGCGCCAGGCCGCTGCCGGCAACCGGATCGGCATAGGCCTGGCGTGCGATATGCGTGCGCCGGTCATCTTCCAAGAGTGACAGGAAGGGGCTCAGCGTGAAACTCTTTCCTTCACCGAGATTCCAGTAGAAGCGCGGCGACAGCGACAGCTGGTTTTCGCGACCGTGCTGCCCGGAAGTCTCGAAGCGCCAGACATTGCGGACACCGCCGGTGAACTCCTGGATACCGCTCTTCACCTCGCCGCCATTCGGGCGGCTACCGAGCGAGCCGGCGAGCAGCCAGCCGAAATCGCCATCGGCGGCACCGTGCGTGCCTTCCGCACGAAGTACACCGCTGCCGTCGTGTTCGCCGACGGCGATGCGTGCGCTCTGCTGGCGTGCCGGCGGCACGTCGCGCAGGATCAGGTTGATGACGCCGCCGGGGCCGCTTGCCGGAAATTCTGGCGTGCCGTTGCGATGGATCTCGACGCGCTCGATCAACTCGACGGGCAGGCGCAAGGCCGCCGCCGGGTTGCGCTCGCCGCCGGGGAGCGGCTGCCCGTCGACGAGGATGCGCGGCACGAAACGGTCGGCGCCCTTGCCCTTGCCCCGGCGCGGGTCGATGTCGCCAAAGAGGCCTGTGCCGGGCAACTTGCCGAGTAGTTCGCCGACGCTTGCTGCGTCGAGCGTTTCGAGTTCCTCGCGGTCGACAACCAGCGTCGCCGTTGCCGCATTGCGACGGCGCTCGGCGGCATCGTTGCGGGCAGTAACGCTGACTTCGCCGAGAACGGCTTCCGCTGCCTGCGATCTGCCGCAAAGCAATGCTAACGGCAGACAGGTGAGGGCTATATGACGGCGCATGGCGGCCTTAGAAACGGCTCTCGAAGGTCAGGAAGATCGTCGGTTTCGAGCTTTCGACCTTCGCTTCCGAGCTGGAAAAACTGCCGTTGGCGTTGTACTTGCGCGTTGCTTCATCCTTGTCGATGGCCAGAACGTTCTTGGCAATGAGGCGGATTTCAGCCTGCGGACCGAAGGATTTCTGGACGTACAGATCGAGCAGATCGGCCTTGTTGCGCTTCTTGATCTCGCGTTTGCCGTCGCCGTCGATGCTGTCAGTGGTGTACTCAGGGGTGTGGTTGACGACGAAGCCGGCCGACCAGCGCGACGGCGTGTGCAGCCAGTCGAGCCCCAGCGTCGTGATGCGCGGCGGCATGTCCTTGACGTCGCTCGTACCACTGCCGCTGCTGTTCTTCACCTCGCCGCGCAGTTCCGAGTGGTTGCCGGTCAGCGTCAGCTGGTGCTGACCCTTCCGCAGCACCGGCACGCGCCAGTCGAGTTCGGCACCGTAGAAGCGCGCGTCACCGGCGTTGTAGGGGCGCTCGACGTAACGGGTGCCCTCCAGTTGCGTCATCTTCTGGATGAAGTCCTTGACCTTGCGCTGGTAGAAGTTGACGCCGAGAACGCCGCGATTGCCCCAGAAGAACTGCTCGACGCCCAGTTCGAGGCCCTTGGCCTCTTCCGGCTTGAGCTCGGCATTGCCGCCCTTGTCCGGGTTGGTGATTGAATTGGCGCCCGACGCCAGGGTCACGATCGGGTTCACGTCGTCGAACTTGGGCATCTTCAGCGTCTGCGCGATACTGGCGCGGACATTCGTGTTGTGCGTCGCCGCCCAGCGGTAGTGCAGCGAGGGGTTGGGCGCGTCCTCGTCGCCCTTGCGCGTGTTGCCCAGGCGATCGGTCGCATCGCGCCGCACGCGCTCGTAGCGGATGCCGGGCGTCAGCCAGTGATTCTTTGCGAGATGCCACTCGTTCTGCAGATAGAAAACGGATTTCGTCTCGTCGATCGTGTAGATGTCGTTGGCGCCGGAGGCCTTCGGCAACAGGGGGGCGTTGGCACTGCTGGCTTCCTTGGTGAGCTTGTCCTTCTGGTAATCGGTGTAGCGCGCCTCGACACCGCTCTTGACGAGGTGATCGCCCAACGGCAGTGCGATACCGAGACCGGCGTAGCGCTGATCCTCCCTGATGTGCTCGTCTTCCTTGGTGCGCTTGGTGACCGTGCCGGCCGCGTTGCGTTCGACGGAATACTTGTCCTTGTCCTCGCGCCCCTGCTGGAAGCCGCCTTTGGCGTACCAGTTGCCCCAGTCGGTCTTGCCCTCGTAGCGGCTGGAAAGGCGGGCGATCAGGTCGGTCTTGTCCTCGTCGGTCCGGGTGGTCTTGGTGAGGGCCCCGGCGGCATTGCGCGCTTCCGAGCGTTCATCCTTGTTCTCGTAGCCGGACGAAACGAAGGGGTCGAAGATGAGGCGATCCTCGCCCAGCTTCCAGGTGACGCGCGGGCTCAGCAGCGTCTCACCCTTCTTCACCGGCTTCGGCTTGTGCTCGGTGCCGGTTACGGCGCCGGTGGCATTGAAGGTCTTCTTGTCCTCGACGACGTCCTCTGCGCCGACGGTATGTGATGCGGCCAGCACCACGTCGACCGATTCGTTGCTGAAACTGTGCTGGGCGACCACATCGCCGACGTCGAGATCCCCATTCCTGCCGTAGGCGGCGCGCAGGCGGGTCAGATTGTCGGCGCGGTTCTTGAGCACGATGTTGATGGTGCCGCCGATACCGCTGGCGTCGTACTCGGCGGTCGGATTGCGGATGATCTCGATGCGTTCGATCATGTCCGCCGGCAGGCGGTCGACCTGCATCTGGCGTTCCTGCTTGGCACCGGCAACCGGTTCGCCATTGATCAGGAACAGCGTGTAGCCCTTGTCGAGTCCGCGCATGCGTACGTCCTTGGCGACGCCGGCCGGGCCGGTGAAGCTCATGCCGGGCAGGCGGCGCAGTACATCGCCAACGGTGGCGTCGCCGTAGCGCTCGACTTCCTCTTCGGCGATGACGAGCTTCTGCAACGGCGCATTTTTGCGCTCGATCTGCGCGTCGCGCTGATCGGTGGTTACCACCTCGGAAAGCAGGGTTTCGCCGGCGGAAAAGGCGAAGGTGGGGTAGGTGGCGATGACGGCAAGCGCCAGTCGGGAACGGCGAAAAGAGGGCATGTCCAGCTTCCAGCAAGTACGGTTCGAAATGACGGACTGGCTGGCTGGGACACCCTGTCGGGCGGACTGGCTGGCTGGGTCGGGCAGGGCAGGGCAGGGCGGAATCGGTGCTGCCGGCTCCGGGTGCCATGTGTCGAATTGTACATGAGAACGATTCGCATTGTTACAAAAATGCAAATCGTGCCTTCTGATGTTGCACAGCAACAACAGAAGACCGCTGGATGACGAGATCCGGGGACTGATGCGGCCTTACAGCCGGATCGCGTAGTACTCGACGACGTGCTGAACTTCGATCGGGAACGGGACTTCGCTGGCGTCGGGCGTGCGGGTCACGATCGCGGTTGTCTTTGCGTCGTCGAAGCCGATCCACTCGGGGCGCGCCAGCGGCATGTTGGCGAGCGTCACGACGACCATCGGGATCGCCTTGGCCTTATCCGCGAGCGTGATGAGGTCGCCGGCCTTGACGCGGATCGACGGAATGGTCACCGGCCGGCCGTTGAGCCGTACATGGCGGTGGCTGACCAGCTGGCGCGCGGCAACGGTGGTGGGTGCGAAGCCGGCGCGGAAGACGACGTTGTCCAGCCGCCGTTCGAGCAGTTCGAGCAGCGTATTGCCGGTCTGTCCCCTGCTGTTTTTCGCCTCGCGGAACAGGCGCTGCATCTGGCGCTCGGAGACGCCGTAGTTGTAGCGCAGCTTCTGCTTTTCCATCAATTGCACGCCGAAGCCGGACTTGCGCTTTGGCTTCATGCCGTGCTGGCCGGGGCCGTAGTCGCGGTTCGGGGTCTTGCGGGTGAGGCCGGGCAGTTCGACGCCGAGGGCGCGGATCACTTTGACGCGGGGGCCGGTGTAGCGGGCCATGGGTGTTTTCTCCTGTCGTTGAATGTCTAGGGTTGCTTGCGAGTGCGCATGGAGCCGCTGCGCCGCAACTCGGCGCACGGATCGGGGCGGACCGCGGCTTCGGTCTGCCAGAGATAGTCGTAGAGGCCGTCGCGCCGCGCGGCATCCAGTTCGGCGTCGTCTTCGACGAAGCCGATACTGACGATACGTCGCCCGCCGCCAAGCAGGGTCGGTACGCCGTAGTCGCGACGCACGTGGCCGTTGCCGGCGAGCAGCAGCACCGGCTTGCCGGGCGTCGCCGAACTGGCGGCGAGCAGCGTGTCGGCCATCGCGGCGTCGCGGGCGCGCTGTGCGAGCCGCAGGCCAGGCAAGCGCCCGGCATCGAGCTCACCGCAGTGGCCGCGGATCAGGTCGGCATCGAGTCGCGCCTGCGCCGTTTCGGTCAGCGGCGATGCCGCCAGCCGCGCCGCCGTGTCCGCCGGCAGGGCGCGCGCCCCGTCGCTGGCGATCTGGCGGGCCGTGGCACGCGGCAGGTTGCCACCGATGACGTTGGCGCCGTTTGCAGCCAGCGCCGAGAACAGCGGCCGGTGCTGTGGCCAGCGCCAGCCCTTGGCATCGAAGCCGATGTTGGCAAGGACGCGCTCCAAACCGTGTTCGCTGCCGATGCAGACGGCGCTGAAATCGAAGCTCCGTTCGCGGTCGAGATGCTCGATGACCACCGTCGTCTGCCCGAGGCGGCGCTTCAACGCCTGCAGCAGATCCGCGCGCCGCTCGTGGTGACGCACATTGTCGTGCCGCTCGCCGAGCAGCGCGAAGTCGCTGGCGGCAATCGCCGCGACCAGCGCGTCGGCATCGACGGCACGACCCTGCGCATCGACGATGCGCTCGGCCGCAGCCGGACCACACAAGGCCAGACTGAGGAATGCGGCGAGCAGGCGGAGGACAGCCGTCACTGCTGGCCTTCCGGCACGTACACCATCGAGCCGTCCTTCATGCGGTAGGCCACGCCGGCCTTTTCGCCGTCGCCGCTGCCGATGCTGCCGTTGGCCTTGTACTTCTCGATCTTCTCGCCCTTCTTGATCGTCATTTCCATGGTTGGCTTGCCGGGGTCGGTGATCACCGTCACGTCCTGCTTGTTGAACGGGTTGATCAGCGGGTTCTGCGCCACCGTGATGAGCAGCGCAGCGATGATGACGAGGAAAATGTCGATCAGGTTGACCACCGACAGGATCGGATCCTCGGTCTCCGGTTCGTGCAGCAACTTGAGGCTCATGCCCGTGCTCCCGAGCGAAGGGCTTCGATTTCAAGAATCTCCTCGGCCAGCCAGCGGCGACGGACGTTGGTGACCCAGTAAGTGATCGAAGCCGCAATCAGCGCCAGGATCACGGCCGAGAAGGCGACGGTGAGGTTGTTCGAGACTTCGGCAAGATTGCCGTCGGAGAGCGACTTCAGTGCCGGCCCCATCGGGATCATCGTTGCGACGAGGCCGAGCATCGGCGTCACGCGGCTGGCGATGCGCGGCACTTCCAGCGCCTTGTGCGCGAGCACGTCGAGCTCATCGGTGGAGAGATGCGGCTTGGCCGAGAATTGCGCGACGAGGGCACGGCCGGCGCCGTTCCTGCGCCGCAGCGCGAGCACGGCGAATTCGCCGAGTACCCAGAAGGCGTAGAGAAAGAGGATCGCGATCAGTGCCAGGGTCGGCAGCAGGAAGATCTGCGAGACCTGGTACATCGTGGTTTCGACAACGTTGGACATGATGACTCCCGTAGTAGGTAGGTTACTGGATGAAATAGCCGGCCAGACGCCAGATACCGTCGCGTTCGCGCACCGCGATGACGGCCTCGGAGATGCCGGCCCTGCTGGAAAAATTGCTGTCATAGACGAGCGTGACGTACTCGCCGGCGGGCAGATCCGTCAGGCTCGTTGCGTAGCTCAACGAGCGCAGCTTGCGGCTGCCGAGCTTGCCGAGCGGTGAGCGCACCTTGTCTGCCTCGCTTGCCCAGTCGTCGCGGGCGAGGCGCTGGCGGAAGATCTCGCTGGCGCCGGCCCAGGATTCGGGGTAGCGGCCGCCGTCGATCAGGCGCAGCGCTTCGGCCGCCGCCTGCTCGCTGCCCTGCAGTCGCGCCACTGCGTCGGCCGGGGTGCGCGCGGCGTTGGCCAGCGCGAGAAGTTGCGCGTACTGCGCCGGCGTCAGCGTCGACTTGATGCGGGCGATGCTGTCGATATGCACCTCCGCTGCCTGCCGCTTCAGTTGCTGCAGCCGGTCGAGGCGCCCGGCCTGCAACGCTGGCGTGGCGCCGGCGAGGGCGTCGGCGGCGATCGCTTTTTCCAGCGTGCGCGCCTCGGCGAGCAGTGGCTGCAGGCGGTCGCGCACTTCCAGCACGACGGCGGCGAGGCTGCTGTTCTGCTCCGCCGTCAGGCCGAGCTCCTTGCCGCGGCCTTTCATCGCCTGCGTCAGCGACGGCAGGTTCTCGGGCAGGATCAGCATGTAGTGCGACAGCGTAGGCTCATCGGGGGTGGCCCCAGTGGCTGCGACGCTCGACATCGTCAGTGTCGTCAATGCAATCAGCGCAATAAGGCGGATCATTGTTGGTCTCCCTGTGAAATGCGTTTGTGCCCGCGCCTCTTCAGCAGCCACGCGCACGCGAGAAAAGTCTGCAGTCCCAGCCACTGCGCGAACATGCCAGGATCGGTCGCGATAATGCGGGTGGCGAAGACCATGAAAAGGATCAACGGTACGAAACCGATCAATCTTCTGTGTGACGTCTGTCCGGAGAGCCATGCGCTTGCCATTGCACCGGCGATGGCGAGAGATGCCGCAGCGGGGGACAGGGGACGATAAAGGACGCCGACGGCGAATGCGGCGAGACCGGAAAGCAGCGCTGCGCGCAGTTGCCATGTTGTCAATTGCCGACCTGATGCCATCACCACTTCCCTTCGAGCGACAGCAGCCAGGTCAGCTGTCCCTTCTCGGTACTGGCCAGCCGCCAGTCGTCGGTGCCGGCGACGAGATTCGACCAGGCTTCCGAGCTACGCTTCGTGTCGGCGCGCAGCAGGTTCTGCGCCTGCAGGCGCAGGTTCATCGCCGGGGAAAGCTTTCTCACCCAGTGTGCGTCGAGCAGCGTGCCGCGTGTCGTATCGTCGGTCTGTTCGCCGGGGATGTCGGTGCGCGACTTGCCGTTCTTCGTCAGCTGGAAACCGGCCGAGGAGGAGAGCGAGGGCAGGGACTGCTCGTAGCCGATCGTGAACTGATAGCGAGGCAGATCGCGCACGTCGCGCGTCAGGCCGAGACGTTCGTCGGCGACGCGGCCCTGCGGCAGCGTCAGGTGCGCGCGCAGTGCTCCGCCCTTGATGCCGGCAAAGCCAAAAAACTCGCTTTTCAGCTTGGCGTCGAACTCGACGCCGTAGTGGCGGGCGGTGCCCTGGTTGTAGGGGCGTTCGACCCAGCGCGTGCCTTCGAGCAGCGTCGTGCGTTCGATGAAGTCGCGTGTGCGACGCCAGTAGGCATTGACGCCCAATACACCCGTGTCGCCGGTCTCGTCCTTGAGATAGCGTTCGAGACCCAGTTCGAGGTTGATATTGCGCTCGGCGACGAGATCGGGGTTGCCGGCGCGGTCTGGTTCCAGCGGCGAGTTGCCGGTGCTGCTTGCCGCATTCTGGATGGTGATCGCGGAGATCTCATCGAGCTTGGGCGCCTTGATGCCGGCGCCGACCGAGGATCGTGCCACCCAGCCGTTGCCGGCGTCCAGCCGAGCGGCGAGGGAAGGGGCCAGTTGGCCGGCATTGCTGCTGCGGTTATCCGAGTCAAGGTGGATGGCTTCGCCGCGCAGGCCGGCGGTCAGCGTCAGCATCTTCGCCGGCGACCATTCGTGCTGCGCCCAGGCGGTCCAGTGCTGCTGGCTGGCGTCGGTCGTCGTGGCGAAGGCGCCGCTGCCGGTGACGGTTTGTGTTTCCTCGCGCCGGTGCATGGCCGCTTCCAGCCCGAAGGAACTCATCGCTTCGCCAACGGGGCTGTCGAGACGGACGGCGGCCGAGAATTCCTGCTCGTCGCGGCCGAGCTGCTCGCGGCTCTTGGTGACGGCGCCGATGGCATCGCGCCAGCTGCGCGCGGTGTCGCTGTCTCGCCAGCCACCCATCACGGCGGCGCGCCCCGAGAGCTTGCTGCCGCCATCGAGCTTCAGTTCGCCTTCGCCGCGCAGGCGGGCGATGGTGAGGTTGCTGTCTTCCTTGTCGCTGCGTCCGCCAGCAGCGGCGAGGCCGGTAGCCGCCGCCGGGTTGGCGTAGGCCGAACGGACGAGCGTTGTCTCGCGTGTGCCCTCGTTGCGGTAGAGGCTGGGCCACAGCGTGAAGCTGTCGCCGGCCTTCTTCCAGGTCAGGCGCGGGGAGAGGATCAGTTCGTTCAGTTCGTAGGGGCCGCGCTCGCGGTCTTCCTGCCACAGGTTGCGCGTGCCGGCATTCGAATTGATGCGCGTCGTTGCCTTGTCCAGTGGCATGCCGTGGTGGTTCACGGTGACCGGCAGCAGCCAGGAGAACTGCGTGCCGCCATCGAGCAGCTGACCGCCACCACGGCTGACCGAGAACTGGCCGTTGGCTTCCGCATCGCCGCCGACGCCGCGCATTCCGGCGGCAGCCTTCAGCGTCGTCGAGGCGGTCGGTCTGGCCTTGCGCATGACCAGGTTGACGGTCACCGGTGCGCTGCCGCCGTGCTCGGCCGAGGCACCGCGCAGGATCTCGATGCGCTCCAGTTCTCCCGAGGGCATGCGGCCGACCAGGGTCAGCGCGTAGCGCGCGTTGGCCGTCGGCCGCTCGCCGTCGACGAGAAATTGCACCGCATCGCGGCCCA
>WBZP01002441.1_pt1 | contig 21377 bp, 14 predicted proteins | sample 5204301 | NCBI WGS metagenome assembly WBZP01 (sample SAMN12412401, study PRJNA552823) | activated sludge metagenome | isolation source: activated sludge from nitrification reactor of wastewater treatment plant... | place: USA: Pennsylvania | collected 2017
CACACGGTGCTGTCCCTGACCGTCCGCGCCACCGCCCGCACCGCCTCGAAATCGCCGGGACTGGCGATGGGAAAACCCGCCTCGATCACGTTCACCCGCATCCGCTCCAGCATCTTGGCGATGCGGACTTTTTCCTCCTTGGTCATGGACGCGCCGGGGCTTTGTTCGCCATCGCGCAGGGTGGTGTCAAAGATAATCAGTTGGTTCATCATGGGTTGCTCCGGGTCCGAACACGGTGGTTAGACGGGCGGAAAATCAATTGCGCTTGTTCAGGGGATCAAACCGCCCGGCCTTGAGAATTCGGGCAGCGCGGAGAGTCGCCGGGACGCTCAATCCTCGTCACGATCGGAAAGCAGATCGTCCTCGTCGCTGATCTCGTCCTCGCCACCCTCCGCGTTTTCATCTTCGTTTTCGTCCTCGTCCTCATCGTAACCCAGGTCATCCGCTTCCATTTCATCGAAGGGGCCGGACCAGTCTTCCGGAGCCTCGATGGAATCAATCGCCAACTCGTACCAGGCGTCCAGATCCAGTTCCTCCAGCTCACCGTCGAAGTACTGGATTTCGATGGTCTGGGCATCCTCATCCAGCGCGACGACCTCGAAATCGTTGCCGGTTTCCTGGTTTCGATACCAATTGCCGATAATGGGGTCAACATCGCTCATGGCCGGTCTCCTCATTAAGTGGGGTGGACGGGATCGCCGGTGGGGATGCCGGCTGGTTTCTGGTTATTTTTGATGAATTTTGGACAATGATCCTCGCACAATTCAACCTTTGGATCGCGGAAATCCGTGATGATCGCACGCGCGGGGCCAGCGAACTGGCCCGCCGTGCCCTGGAACTGTTGGCGGAGGCGGCGCGAACGCTGCCGGCGGTGGATGCCCTGGAACTGCGGGCGGATTTGTTGACCCTGGCCGACGAACTGAGCGCGGTTCGGCCCAGCATGGCGCCGATCCGAAATCTATTGCGGCGCTGGCGGGAAAGTTCGACGCCGCCCGTCGATTTGAATCTGGCCATCGCTCGTGATCTGGCCGCCGAGCGCGCGGAGACGCTGGTCGCCGCCTCGCGGCGGGCGGTAACCGAATGTGCCGTTCATGCCGCCCGTCTGCTCGGTCCGGGGCGGACGGTGATGACCCACAGCCTCAGTGCGACGGTGACGGAGATTTGCCGGCTGCTCAAGGACGACGGTTTGCGGATGATCGTCACCGAGGCGCGGCCGCTGGGAGAGGGGCGTCAGTTGGCGGAACGGCTTTCCGCCTGGCGGGTGCCGACCACCTGCATCACCGACGCGCAAATGGGGCTGTTCGTCGCCCAGGCCGACGCCGTGCTGGTCGGGGCCGACAGCGTGCTGGCCGACGGGACGGTCGTCAACAAGGCGGGCACCTACCTGCTGGCCCTGGCGGCGCGCGACCGGGGCGTGCCGTTCCATGTCTGTTGCGAAAGCTTCAAGTGGCGCGCGCCGGACGAACCCGTGCCGGAACTGGAGGAAATGGCGGCGGCGGAACTGGGGATGCCGGATTGGCCGGCGGTGACCGTGCGCAATGTGTATTTCGATTTGACCCCGGCGCGGCTGGTGAGCGCCTGGATCGACGAGACCGGCACGCGCCGGTCCCCCGCGGAGCCATGAAAAAACCCGGCCGCCTTGAAAAGGCGACCGGGTTCAAGGCTAAGACTTGGTCGTTGTTGTTAAGCGAGCCCTTACTTGACCGCGCGGTTATCGACCAGATCGGTGACCACGTTCGGATCGGCCAGGGTCGAGGTATCGCCCAGTTGATCCACTTCATTGGCGGCGATCTTGCGCAGGATGCGGCGCATGATCTTGCCGGAGCGGGTCTTGGGCAGACCGGGCGCCCACTGCAACGCATCCGGCGAGGCGATGGGGCCAATTTCCTTGCGGACGTGAGCGATCAGTTCCTTGCGCAACGCCTCGGTCGGTTCGACGCCGACCTTGAGGGTGACGTAGGCGTAGATGCCCTGGCCCTTGATGTCGTGCGGGAAGCCGACCACGGCGGCCTCGGCGACCGCTGGGTGCAGCACCAGCGCCGATTCGACCTCGGCGGTGCCCATGCGGTGACCGGAGACGTTGATCACGTCGTCCACGCGGCCGGTGATCCAGTAGTAACCGTCCGCGTCGCGGCGCGCGCCGTCACCGGTGAAGTACAGACCCTTGTACATGGAGAAGTACGTGTCGATGAAGCGCTGGTGATCGCCGTACACGGTCCGCATCATACCGGGCCAGGGCCGGGTGATGACCAGATTGCCGTCGGTGGCGCCTTCCAGGAACTGGCCCTCGGCATCCACCATCGCCGGACATACGCCAAAGAACGGGCGGGTGGCGGAACCGGGCTTCAGCGCGGTCGCGCCGGGCAGCGGGGTGATCAGGATGCCGCCGGTTTCGGTCTGCCACCAGGTGTCCACAATCGGGCAGCGGCCGTCGCCGACATTGTTGTAGTACCACTCCCAGGCTTCGGGATTGATCGGTTCACCCACCGATCCCAACAGACGCAACGATTTCCGGCTGGTGCGCTTGACCGGCGCTTCGCCCTCGCGCATCAGCGAGCGAATGGCGGTTGGCGCGGTGTAGAAGATGTTGACCTGATGTTTGTCCACCACTTCCCAGAACCGGCTGACATTCGGATAGGTCGGGATGCCTTCGAACATCAGGGAGGTGGCGCCGTTGGCCAGCGGGCCGTAGACAATGTAGGAGTGACCGGTGACCCAGCCCACGTCGGCGGTGCACCAGTAGATGTCGCCGTCGTGGTAATCGAAGATGTACTTGTGGGTAATCGCCGTGTGCAGGAGATAGCCGCCGGTGGTGTGCAGCACGCCCTTGGGCTTGCCGGTGGAGCCGGAGGTGTAGAGGATGAACAGCGGATCCTCGGCGCCCATATGCTCCGGCGGACAGTCGGCGGAAGCCGTGGCCATCAGTTCGTGATACCACACATCGCGGCCCTCGACCCAAGCGACATTGCCGCCGGTGCGCTTGACCACCACCGTCTTCTGCACGCTGGGGGTGCTCAGCAGGGCCTTGTCAATGTTGGCCTTCATCGGCACGTTGCGACCGCCGCGCAAGCCTTCGTCGGAGGTGATGACCAGGTTGCAGGTCGCGTCGAGGATGCGATCTTTCAGCGATTCCGGCGAGAAGCCGCCGAACACGATGGAGTGGATCGCGCCGATGCGAGTGCAGGCCAGCATGGCGACCGCGGTTTCGGGAATCATTGGCATATAGATGCAGATCCGATCCCCCTTCTTGACGCCCAGGCTCTTCAGAACGTTGGCGAACTTGCACACGTCCTCGTGTAGTTCCTTGTAGGTGACTTTCCGATCTTCCTTGGGATTGTCGCCTTCCCAGATGATGGCAACCTGATCGCCGCGCGTGGCCAGATGGCGATCCAGGCAGTTGTAGCTGACGTTGAGCGTAGCGCCCTCGAACCAGCGGATGTGGCCCTTGGTGAAGTCCCAGTCCAGCACCTTGTCCCAGTGCTTGAACCAGGTGACGAACTGCTTGGCCTGCTCCGCCCAGAAGCCCTCCGGGTCATCGACCGAGCGCTGGTACATGGCCAGGTATTGGTCGTTATTGATCCAGGCGTGGGCGGCGACGGCGGCGGGTACAGGATAGATCTTGCCTTCGGACATTATCGTATGTCTCCTTTGGTGGCGGTGGTAAGCGTGACCTGTTCGGCGCGGGCATTGATGGAATCTCCATTCGCGCCCGCTCAGTAGTTTATTACTTCTAGTCTATGGCCTTGGCGTTGTCTACCCAGTCGGGATTCGTGGGCGGGCGAAAAAGATCGCCGTGGCGAACCCGGAGCGTGGGCGCCCGTTCCAGTCGCCAGTGCAACAGCGCCCAGTCCAAGATCGCCGCCGGCGGTTCCCGCGCCAGTGCCGGCGGCGGTTGCTGCCCCAGGAAGCGCAACGCGGCCCACAGCGCGGGACCAGGATTGCGCTCGTCCAGCGCCGGAGCGCCGGTCTGCTTGCTCAGCTTGTCGCCGCGGGCATCCACCGCCACTGGCAGATGCGCGTAGTCGGGCGTGGACAACCCCAGCAACCGTTGCAGATATATCTGCCGGGGCGTGGAATCGAGCAGGTCAGCGCCGCGCACCACTTGGGTGACGCCCTGCGCGGCGTCGTCCACCACCACCGCCAGTTGATAGGTGAACCGGCCATCGGCGCGGCGGATCACGAAATCGCCGACCTCGCGGTCCAGCCGCTGGCGGCATTCGCCCTGGATGGCGTCCCGAAAAAAAATCGGCGCATCGTTGACGCACAGGCGGAGGGCGCAAGGCCGTCCGGTCGAACGCGCACCGTCACGACAAGTCCCCGGATGGATCGGACTGCCGTCGCGGCCACGCGGGCAGGACGCCAGGTCGCGCCGGCTGCACGCGCAGGAATAGACCAGTCCCGCGCTCGACAAGCGCTCCAGTGCCGCCTGGTAATACGCGGTCCGCTGGCTTTGGCAGACCGCCGGCCCGTCCCAATGCAGCCCGTACCGTTCCAAAGCGCGCAAAATAGCCGCCGCCGCCGCCGGCGCGGTTCGCGGCGTATCCACATCCTCAATGCGCAGCAACCATTCGCCTTTGTTCCGCCGCGCCTCCAGAAAACTGCCCAGCGCGGCGATTAGCGAGCCAAAATGCAGCGGTCCGGTGGGAGATGGCGCGAAACGACCGCGCGCCACGCGCCGTTCCAGCGCGCGATCCGGTGTGGAGCAGGCCACCGCCATGGCGTGGGTGAGGCGGCGCGATGTTCGATCCAGCGGTTAACCGCCCTGCTTTTCGCGAATTTCTTCCAGCATCTTGCAGTCGATGCACAGCGTGGCGGTCGGACGGGCCAGCATGCGCGGCAGCCCGATCTCCACGCCGCAGGCTTCGCAATAACCGTAGTCGCCGCTCTCGATCTGGGCTATGGACTCGCTGATCTTTTTCAGGAGCTTGCGCTCCCGGTCGCGGGTCCGCAGCTCCAGGCTGAATTCTTCTTCCTGGGTGGCGCGGTCGTTGGGGTCGGGGAACGTGGTGGATTCGTCCTGCATGTGATTGACCGTGCGATCCACTTCGTTGAGCAGACTCTGTTTCCACTCCAGCAATACCTGGCGGAAGTGAGCCAATTGCGCATCGCTCATGTAATCCTCGCCAGCGGTGGGCTGGTAGGCAGGCGCTGCCTGCGCGGGCGAATGGTTAGCGACCATCGCGATTCCCTCTTCAATTGCAGCCAAGTCAACGCGGCGGAAATAGCCGTTCGGGGCGTCCGCCGCAGCGCTGACATCCGCAAATTGCGATGCCATCGGTGAAAATGTACAGCAGCGATTTTCCCGTGGCAAAAATATCAGGCTGAAGCTTGAGCGGCCATTTCGTGGCAACGCCACTGTCGTTCCGACTCGCCCCCCGCGAATTCAAATAAACGCGGGTTTATCCGCACACATACCATCGTTATAATCTTTAAGCTTACCCAAACCACCAACCCCCACGCTCTGGACAAGAATCACGATTCTCAGCCAGCCCGGCTCGGCGTTCGTCCCTGGCGGCGCGAATGTTCCGGGCGGGGCGGCGCGATGAGTGGTTCCGGCCGGAACCCAATAACTGGAACAACCGGTGTGGCCGCCCGCGCATCCACCACGCCACGCTCCAAGAAAAAACACGCCCATGGCCATTGTTCATGGGCATCCACCACCACCGGGGAGTCGTTAATCGTCAATGAGCACACTCATCGAGCAATTTCGCCAAAGTTCGCCCCTGTTCGGCGGTAATGCGGCGTTCATCGAGGAACTGTATGAAAGTTTCCTGAGCGATCCGGAGTCGGTCAGCGACAACTGGCGGCTGTATTTCCGCAATCTGCAGGCTCAGACCCAGGGCGCCCGCGATGTCGCGCACGGCCCGATCCGCGACTCCTTCGCCCAACTGGCGCTACGCCCGCGGACCGGTGGCGGACAGACGCAGGTGCTCAGTCCCGAGGCCGCCGAGAAGCAGGCGGCGGTGCTGCGCATCATCAACGCCTACCGCACCCGGGGCCACAAGGCCGCCAACCTCGATCCGCTCCAGTTGCGCGACCGGCCGCCGGTCCCCGAGCTGGATCTGGGCTATCACGGCCTGAGCGAAGCCGACATGGGCGCGCTGTTCAACACCGGCTCGCTGGTGGCGCCCTCGCAGTGGTCGCTGCGCGAAATCCTCGATCTGATCCGCGACGTGTATGTCGGCACCATCGGTTCCGAGTACATGCACATCAACGAGACCGCGGAGAAGCGCTGGATTCAGAAGCGACTCGAAGGGCAGCGCGCCCGGCTCGATTTGAGCGCCGCCCAGCGCCGGGAACTGTTGCGCTTGCTGGTGGCCGCCGAGGGTTTGGAGCGCTACCTGCATACCCGCTACGTCGGCCAGAAGCGCTTCTCGCTGGAAGGCGGCGACAGCCTGATCCCCATGATGGACGAGATGATCCAGTTGGCCGGCGCCCAGGGCGTGCAGGAAATCGTCATCGGCATGGCCCACCGCGGCCGCCTCAACGTGTTGGTCAACATCATCGGCAAGGCGCCCAGCGAACTGTTCGAGGAGTTCGAGGGCAAGCGCCGGGTGGCCGAGAGCACCGCCGGCGACGTGAAATACCACATGGGGTTCTCCTCCGACGTCGAAACCCCCGGTGGCCCGTTACACTTGGCGCTGGCCTTCAACCCGTCGCACCTGGAGATCGCCAATCCGGTGGTCGAGGGCTCGGTGCGCGCCCGGATGGAGCGCCGCCGCCCACCCGGCGCCGAGTTCCCGCCCTTCAACACCGTGATGCCGCTGCTGATTCATGGCGACGCCGCCTTCGCCGGTCAGGGCGTGAACATGGAAACCCTGCAGTTCTCGCAGGTGCGCGGCTACCGCACCGGCGGCACCATGCATATCGTCGTCAACAACCAGATCGGCTTTACCACCAGCAACCCGCTGGACACCCGCTCGGCGCTGTACTGCACCGACGTGGCCAAGATGGTGCAGGCGCCGATCTTTCACGTGAACGGTGACGATCCCGAGGCGGTGTTGTTCATCACCCGGCTGGCGACCGAATACCGGATGACCTTCAACAAGGACGTGGTCATCGACATGATCTGCTATCGCCGGCTGGGCCACAACGAAGCCGACGAGCCGGCCGCCACCCAGCCGATGATGTACAAGAAGATCCGGGCGCGGAAGACCACCGCTACCCTGTACGCCGAGAAACTGGTCGCCGAGGGCGTGATCACCGAGCAGGATTTCCAGGACATGCAGGCGCAATACCGCGCCAATCTCGATGCCGGCCGCCAAGTGTCCCGGCCGACGCTGCCGCACGCCAAGGGACCGTATTCGATCGACTGGTCCCCGTTCAAGCGCGAGGACTGGAACGCCCCGGTTCACACTACCGTGCCGCTGGAGACCCTCCGCGATCTGTCCGAACGGTTGCTCAAAGTGCCGGAAGGTCTGGAGATGCACCCGCGCGTGGCCAAGATCATGGACGACCGCCGCAAAATGGCGGCCGGCGCGCTCCCACTGGACTGGGGCTTCGCCGAGAATCTGGCCTACGCCACCCTGCTCAAGGAAGGTTACCAGGTGCGTATTTCCGGCCAGGACTGTGGCCGCGGCACCTTTTTCCATCGCCACTCCGTGTTGCACAACCAGAAGGACGGCAGCAGCTACACGCCGCTGGCCAACCTCTACCCCGGCCAGCCGACCTTCATGGTCATCGATTCCATCCTGTCCGAAGAGGCGGTGCTGGGCTTCGAGTATGGCTTTACCACCGCCGAGCCCATGGGCCTGGTGATCTGGGAAGGACAATTCGGCGACTTCGCCAACGGCGCACAGGTGGTGATCGACCAGTTCATCGCCTCCGGCCAGACCAAGTGGGGCCGGCTGTGCGGGCTGGTGATGCTGCTGCCGCACGGCTTCGAGGGCCAGGGTCCCGAGCACTCCTCGGCCCGGCTGGAGCGCTACCTGCAACTGTGCGCCGAAAACAACATGCAGGTCATCGTACCCTCGACTCCGGCCCAGTGCTTCCACATGCTGCGCCGACAGATGAAGCGCGGCTTCCGCAAGCCACTGATCGCGATGAGCCCAAAGAGCCTGCTGCGGCACCGGCTGGCGGTCAACAGCCTGGAAGACCTGACCGAAGGCCGTTTCCAGGAGATCATCCCCGAGATCGACCCGCACGATCCGGCGGCGATCACCCAGGTGGTAGCCTGCAGCGGCAAGGTCTTCTACGACCTGCTGGAAGCCCGCCGCGAGCGCAAGCTGGAGCATGTCGCCATCATCCGCATCGAGCAGCTCTATCCATTCCCGCAGGCGCGCTACAACCAGATTCTGAACCAGTATCCCAAGCTCGCCGACATCGTCTGGTGTCAGGAAGAACCCAAGAATCAGGGCGCCTGGTATCAGAGCCTGCACCACCTGGAGCGGGGCTTGAAGCCGCACCAGAGTATTCGTTACGCGGGCCGCGACTCGTCGGCGTCGCCGGCCGTGGGGTATTACAGCGTTCACGTCGAACAGCAACAGAAACTCGTCAACGAGGCCCTGGGCCAGTAATCGCCGTGGCTCAGACTGAAATCACCCGGAACCCCCAAGGGAAACGAATAACATGACCGTAGAAGTGAAAGTTCCCACCCTGCCCGAATCCGTCTCTGACGGCACTCTGGTCAACTGGAAGAAAAAGCCGGGTGATCCGGTCAAGCGAGGCGAGAACCTCGTGGATCTGGAAACCGACAAGGTGGTGTTGGACATTCCCGCCCCCGCCGACGGCGTGCTTGGCCCAATCCTGCGGCAGGAAGGCGAGATCGTGACCACCGGCGACGTTATCGCCACCCTGGAGGAAGGCGCGGTCGCCCAAGGGGTGGCTCCCGCGCCGGTGGCCGTCGCGCCGGCTCCGGCTCCCGCTGCCCTGGCTCCCGCGGCGGCAGCAATAGTAGCCGAGGTGGATCTGGAAGGGCTGAGTCCGGCGGTGCGCCGGCTGGCCGCCGAGCATGGCCTGGATATCGCCAAGGTTCCAGGCAGCGGTCGCGGCGGTCGGGTGACCAAGGCCGACGTGCTGGCGTACCTTGGCGCGCGGACAGTGGGCGCTCCCGCCGTTGCCGTCACGCCAGCCCCTGCCATCGCGCCGGCCCCGGTTGCCGCGCCCGCTGCGGTTTCGGCTCCGGTTCCGGCCGCGCCACTGCCGTCCGACGCGCACGGGCGGGTGGAGCAACGGGTGCCGATGACCCGGCTGCGTACCCGCATCGCCGAACGGCTGCTGATGGCCAAAAACACCACCGCCATGTTGACGACCTTTAACGAGATCAACATGAAGCCGGTGATGGACCTGCGGTCCCGCTACAAGGACGAGTTCGAGAAGAAGCATGGGGTGCGGCTGGGCTTCATGGGTTTCTTTGTCAAGGCGGTGGTCGAGGGACTCAAGCGCTTCCCGGCGGTCAATGGCTCGATTGACGGCAGCGACATTATCTACCACGGCTACTACGACATCGGTGTGGCGGTGTCCTCGCCACGCGGCCTGGTGGTGCCGATCCTGCGCGACGTCGACCAGATGAGCGTGGCCGACATCGAGAAAGCCATCGGCGAGTTCGGCAAGAAGGCGAAGGACGGCACCTTGACCGTCGAGGAGATGACCGGCGGCACGTTCACGATCACCAACGGCGGCGTGTTCGGTTCGTTGATGTCCACCCCGATCCTCAACCCGCCGCAGAGCGGTATCCTCGGCATGCACGCCACCAAGGACCGGCCAGTCGCGGAGAACGGTCAGGTCGTGATCCGGCCGATGATGTACGTGGCGCACTCCTACGACCACCGCATCATCGACGGTCGCGAGGCGGTGACTTTCCTGGTCGCCGTCAAGGAAGGCATCGAGGACCCGGCCCGGCTGATTCTGAACGTCTGATGCGGACTCACCCCTCACCCATAATGAAGGTGTAAGCAATGGCTAAGACTTACGATGTGGTCGTCATCGGCGGCGGCCCGGCCGGTTACGTGGCGGCGATCCGCTGCGCGCAACTGGGGTTGGAAACCGCCTGCGTGGAAAAATGGATCAACTTCAAGAACGAGCCGGCCCTGGGCGGTACCTGCCTGAACGTGGGTTGCATCCCGTCCAAGACCCTGCTCGAATCGTCCGAGCAGTACCATCACCTCCTGGAAGGTCTGGACAGCCACGGCATCCACGTCGAGGGTGTCAAGCTGGATCTGGACCAGATGATGGCGCGCAAGGAAGACATCGTGCTGCAACTGACCAACGGCATCAGCGCACTGTTCAAGGCCAACGGGGTCGAGTGGTTGCGGGGCCACGGCAAGCTGCTGGCCGGCCGCCAGGTCGAGATCACCGCCCGCGACGGTTCGGTGGACGTGGTCGGCGCCGACCACGTCATCATCGCCACCGGCTCGCGGTCGATCGACATCGGCGCCGCGTCGGTGAATAACGCCGAGGGGCTGATCGTGGATTCGACCGGCGCGCTGGATTTCCGCGTGGTGCCCGAGACCCTGGGCGTGATCGGCGCCGGCGTGATCGGCCTGGAGCTGGGCAGCGTGTGGAACCGGCTGGGTTCGAAGGTCGTCATGCTGGAAGCAGTGGAGGATTTCCTCGCCCTGGCCGATCAGCAGATCGCCCGCGACGCCTTGCGCCAGTTCAAGAAACAGGGTCTGGATATCCGCCTGGGTACGCGAGTGACCGCGACCGAGAAGACCGCCGATGGCGTCAAAGTCCATTTCAAGGACAAGGACGGCGATCACGAGATCATGGTCGACAAACTGCTGGTTTCGGTGGGCCGCCGCCCCAACACCGACAACGTCGCCGCGCCCGAGGCCGGGCTGCTGTTCGACGAAGGCGGCTACATCCACGTCGATGACAAGTGCGTGACGAATCTGCCGGGCGTCTATGCGGTCGGCGATGTGGTGCGCGGGCCGATGCTGGCGCACAAGGGTTCCGAGGAAGGCATCATGGTGGCCGAGAACATCGCCGGTCAGCATGGACACCTGAACTACGACGCCATTCCGTGGGTGATCTACACCAATCCGGAAATCGCCTGGGTTGGCAAAACCGAGCAGGCGCTCAAGACCGAGGGTATCCCCTACAAGATCGGAACCTTCCCGTTCAGCGCCAACGGTCGCGCCAAGGCCATGGAAGCCGCTGCCGGCATGGTCAAGATGCTGGCCCACGCCGAGACCGACACGTTGCTGGGCTGCCACATCATCGGCCCGTTCGCGTCCGAACTGGTGCAGGAGGCGGTGCTGGCGATGGAGTTCCACGCCAGCAGCGAGGATCTGGCCCGCACCATCCACGCTCACCCGACCCTGTACGAGGCCATGCACGAGGCGGCACTGGCCGTCCACGGCCGCGCCCTGCATAAGATCAACACCTGATTCTATCGGGCGTTAACTCATGAAAAAGGGCGCGATGAGCGCCCTTTCCCTTCTGTAAATTTTCCTGTGATGGCGAGGGTTCGAGCGTGGGCTGGACCGTAAACTCACCGCTCAACCTATTGATCCTGCTGATGGGCGTAACCCTACGATTACCCGAACCGCAGCTCGGATCACAGGAAAATTTACAGTAGGCAATATTTTGAATTATCTGGCTATTTTAATGAAATTAGGGTGTTTATTCTAATTTTTGCGTTTAAGTTCTCAATATGACACGGTTCGATCATAACTTATTGAAATCTAAACGCAACCCAGGATTACGCCCATGCCCAGCTATATCGCTCCCGTTCGCGACATGCAGTTCATTCTGCACGAACTGCTCAAGATCGACCGCTATCAGGGGGTGCTGGCCGGTTTCGACGAGGCCACCCCGGAAACCGTCGCCGCCATTCTGGAAGGCGCGGCCCAACTCAGTCAGGAAGTGCTGCAACCGTTGAATGTGGTCGGCGACCGGGAAGGCTGCCGGCTGGAGAATGGCCGGGTCACCACCCCGACCGGCTTCAAGGACGCCTATAACGCCGTGGTCGAGGGTGGCTGGACCGGCCTGATCGGCGATCCCCATCATGGCGGTCAGGGTCTGCCCTACGTGCTGGGGCTGGCGGTCAGCGAGATGATGGCCTCGGCCAACATGGCGTTCACCATGTATCCCGGTCTGACCAGCGGCGCCATGGAAGCGATCGAGATCGGCGGCACCGAGGAACAGAAGGCGCTGTACCTGCCTCGCATGATCAATGGCCAGTGGACCGGCACCATGAACCTGACCGAGCCGCATTGCGGCACCGACTTGGGTCTGCTGCGGACCAAGGCCGAACCTCAGTCGGACGGCAGCTATCGGATTACCGGCACCAAGATTTTCATCTCCGCCGGCGAGCACGATCTGGCTGAGAATATCATCCATCTGGTGCTGGCCAAGATTCCCGGCGGCCCGGACGGGGTCAAGGGCATCAGCCTGTTCATCGTGCCCAAATTCCTGGTCAATCCCGATGGCAGTCTGGGCGACCGCAACGCGGTGAGCTGCGGTTCCATCGAGGAGAAGATGGGTATTCACGGTAACTCCACCTGCGTGATGAACTACGATGGCGCGGTCGGTTATCTGGTCGGCGAGGAACACAAGGGCCTGCGGACGATGTTCATCATGATGAACGCGGCCCGGCTCGGCGTGGCGGTACAGGGCCTGAGCCAGGCCGAGGTGGCCTATCAGAACGCCGTCGCGTACTGCAAGGACCGGGTGCAGGGCCGCTCGCTGCGCGGCGCGAAGTTCCCCGACAAGCCGGCTGACCCGATCATCGTCCATCCCGACATCCGCCGGATGCTGATGACGGTTCGGGTGTTTCAGGAAGGGGCGCGGGCGCTGGCCTACTGGGCCGGCCTGACGGTGGACATCATCCGCAAGCATCCCGATGACGAGACGCGGCGCAAGGCCGAGGACCTGCTGGGTCTGCTAACGCCGGTGATGAAGGCCTATTTCACCGACATGGGCTTCAACTCCGCCAATTTGTGCCTGCAATGCTTCGGCGGCCACGGCTACATCGCGGAGTGGGGCATGGAACAGTTCGTGCGCGACGCCCGCATCACCCAGATTTACGAAGGCGCCAACGGCATCCAGGCGCTGGACCTGATCGGTCGCAAGCTGCCCGCCAACAAGGGTCGGGCGATTCAGTTGTTCTTCGCCCTGGTGGGCGGGTTCTGCGAGAAATACGAGGACAACGCCGCGCTGTCGCCTTTCGTCAAACCACTAACCGCAGCGCTGGAGCGGCTGGTCGAGGCCACCCAGTGGCTGATGCAGCACGCCATTTCCAACCCGGACAACGGCGGCGCGGTGTCGATGGATTATCTGTACATGATGGCGCTGGTGGCGCTGGGCTATCAGTGGGCGCAGGTCGCTCGCATCTGCGAGAACCAGCTTTCCAACCCGGACGACGACAGTTTCGACCGGCGGTTCTATCGGAACAAACTGGTGACCGCCGAGTTCTTCATGGAAAAGGTGTTGCCGGAGACCATGGCCCATCTGGCCAAGATTCAGGCCGGCGCCGATTCGCTGATGACGTTGCCCGCTGATGCGTTTTGAGCCAGACCGCGTTTGGCTGACTTCCCCCGTCGAGGGCGATCTGGCCGGCGGCGGGGGATTTTTGCGACCGATCCAAATGCTTGTGCTGTCGTTGACCCGGATGGCGGATTAGAATCGCTCCCCATGCCGACTGTCCGTTTCGCCGCATCATCATGGCCTTGACCCGCTATCACCTCGGCTGTCCGGTCTGGAGCAATCGCGACTGGGTGGGGGGACTGTTCTCCGCTGGCGCCAAACCGGGCGACTTCCTGCGCCAGTACTCGGCGGTGTTCGATACGGTCGAGGGCAACAACTGTTTCTACGGTCTGCCCCGGCCGGAAATCGTCGACCGCTGGCGGGAGGAGGCCGCGCCGGGATTCCGGTTCTGCTTCAAGTTTCCGCGCGCCATCAGCCACGAACGGCGGCTCCGCGACATTGCGGAGGAAACCACCGAGTTCCTGGACCGGCTGGCGCCTTTGGCGGAAGCCGGCCGGCTGGGTCCGAGTTTCCTGCAACTGCCGCCCAGTTTCGGCCCGAGCGATCTGCCGGTGCTGCGCGCCTATCTCAACGCGCTACCGAGAGAATTCCAATACGCAGTCGAAGTTCGCCATCGCGCCTTCTTTGCCAAGGGCGAGGAGGAACGACAACTGAACCGGCTGCTGCTCGATCTTGGCATCGACCGGGTGATGTTGGACAGCCGTGCCCTGTTCAGCGCCGATCCGATTGACTCCGACACCCGCGCCGCTCGCGGCAAGAAGCCGCGGCTGCCGGTCCACGCCATCAGTCTGGGACCGCGTCCGTTCATCCGCTATATCGGCCATCCCGAAGTGGAGGCGAACCGGCCGTTTCTGGCGCCGTGGCTGGACAAGCTGGCGCTGTGGCTGGGCGAGGGCCGGGAACCCTACTTCTTTGCTCACACCCCCAACAACCGTCAGGCCCCGCGCCTGGCCCGCCTGGTTCACGACCTGCTGCGCGCTCGCTGTCCCGATGTGGGTACGTTGCCGCCTTGGCCAGGCGAACCCGCGCCGGACCGCGTGTAGCCACCGGGATTGGAGAAAACCGTCATGAGTAGCGAACGCCCGCCGCGTAAACCATCCCGCCGTCGCCCGCCCATTGAAGCGAAGCCGGAAACCACCGGTTCCGCGCTACCGCCCACTCCCGAGGTTCCGGCGCCGGTCGTCGAGTCGTCCTCGCTGGTCGGGCGGCTGACCCGGTTACCGGGCGTGGTGGCCGATACCGTGACTGATACCTTGCGTAAAGTGACGCAGACCGCCGAAACGCCGTGGCGGGTCGGTAAGGCGTTGCTGCTCAGTCCCGAGCAGGCCGAGGCGATGAAGGAAGCAGGTGAGTATCTGCGCGATCTGCGGTTGGTGGCCGGGCTGACACTGGACGATCTCAACGCCGCGCTGGATTTGAAGGACCAGCCGCTGCTGGCGGCGGTGGAGAAAGGCACGGCGGCGCTGTCGTTCGATCTGATCCTGCGCCTGGCGGCGGTGCTGGCCCGGCGCGATCCGGTGCCGGTGGCGATGCGGCTGGCCCGGATTTACCGGCCCGAACTCTGGCAAATCCTCGAAGACTGGGGCGTGGGCCGGCTGTCCTTACAGTACGAGCGCGAGCGCCAGTTCATCAACCTTTACCGCCGTCACGACCTCGCCTGCGCCTTGTCGGATCCGGGTTTCGCCGAAGTGCTGGCCTTTACCCGGAACGCCTTCGAGATGGCGCTGCGCCTGGTTGCGGCCCAGGAAGGGCTGGACGGTGTAGCGGACACGGACAGCGCCGATACGCGGTGCTAATTGTAGCGACCTGCAATCGAAAACCGGCAAACCTGCAATCGTGCGTGTTTTTCAACCGACATTATCTGCAACTGACGGACGCGCAAACCGACATTATTTGCAACTCAACCTGCAATCATCGCCGGCAAACCGACATTAATTTGCAACTGAACCGGCGTCCAGAAACTCATCTCATCCTGCCGAAAGTGGACGTTGTTATCTGGATTGAGTTACTGGACAGGATCGAGCCACGCTAGACGTTGCGCGGGTTGCGATGGGTCCGGCGTCCAACAAACGAGGGTTTTCAGTAAAGCATTTATATGGATTCAAGGCGTACAACTCTTGACTCGCACGGCGGGCGGGTGTACTGATTGAATGTGCTTACACCAGAAATGAGGTCGCCATGCCGCGCATTGCCGTTGAAACCAATAGCCGCATGTCCTTGCGGATTTCCGCCGCCGACAAGGCGCTGTTGATGCGGGCCGCCGCCGTGCAAAACACCGGCTTGACAGATTTCGTCATCCGCACCGGGGTGCAGGCTGCGCGGGAGGTGATTGCCCAGGCTGAACAGGTGCAGCTCTCGGAACGGGATAGCCTGCGCGTGCTGGAACTGTTGGAGAACCCGCCGCCGCCCAATGAAAAACTGCGGGCCGCCGCCCGCGCCTTGCCGGGGCCTCTGTCATGACGTTGGCCTGGCATGAAGAGCCGATTGCCAAAAGCCATGAGCGGGACTCGTTCGATTGCGGCAACGCCGCCCTGAATGAGTTTTTACGCCACCATGCGCGTAAGAGCCATGCGCGGGGCAGCGCCAAGACCTTTCTGGCGATGGATGACGCCGATGGCAAAACCGTTCTCGGTTATTACAGCGTCAGCCCGGCGTCGGTCGCCTATGCGTGTGCGCCAAATGTCATCACGCGCGGGCTGGCGCGTCATGACGTGCCCGTCTTTCGGCTGGCGCGGCTGGCTGTGCGCCGCTCGGTGCAGGGGCAGGGACTCGGGGGGCAACTCCTGCTGGCGGCGGGCCGGCGGTGTCTGCTGGTTGCCGCGCAAGCGGGCGGCGTTGCGCTGCTCATTGACGCCAAGGATGAACGCGCCGCGCAGTGGTACAGAAGTTATGGGGCGCTGCCATTGCTGGATGCACCGCGCTCGCTGTTGCTGCCGTTCGAGACGATCCACGCCGCCCTCGTGGCGGCGGGCAAGCTCTGAAAACCATCCCTTGAACTGATAAGCAATATTTTTGGCACAGATTCCCGTCCCTGCTAAATCAACAGGCTGGTTATGCCGGAAATTATGGACAAAACAGCACCATGAAAATCGGCCATGCGTGGGTTTCGACCGACGACCAAAACCCCGGCTTGCAGCTTGCCGCCTTGAGGCGGGGGGGTGATAGTGATCAATTTAACTCTAATCCGTCGGACAATCGCCGTATATCTTTTTTCATTTTAACGGGCGTAACCAGTCGAGCGCTCAGGCTTGAGAATCAACAGGTTACGAAGGCCAAAAACCGCCAAATTCCGGCGAGCAAAATAATAACCCTATTACTTTTCAACAAGTTATGAGCGCACTCGACTGGTTACGCCCGTTGCAGATGATGTCGGTTGAAAAACACGCACGATTGCAGGTTTGCCGGTTTTCGACTGCAGGTCGTTACAGCTAATCCCGGTACTAACGCGGCGGCGGCCTCGCAAACCCCGCGTCCTCGTCGGCATATCGCGCCGGGGGTTGCCGCTGCGTGACCGTATTGCCGCCGTTGCGGTCGGACCAGCGGTCGCGGCGTTCGACCTGAGTCGTATTCCGGCCGCAGCCGTCCGCCTGGTTGCAGCGCCCGATCCACTGCCCTACCGTCCGGTCGGCGGTTTCCAGACCCCGTCGCACTTCCTTGCCGACCGTGGTGCTGGTGCGGCTCGCCCAGTCGCCGACTGCGGTGGCGGCGCGACCGGCTTCATCCCGTAACTGGGTAATCGAGTCAGCGGACCGCGCGGGTGGGGGTGGCGAACTCGGCGGCGGCTTGGGTTTGGTTGCGGTGCGCGCCGCCACGGGGGTGGGCGCTGGACGCACGATCGGCGCAGCGGCACGGGATTGGCTGACCAGTTCGATGGGCGGCAGGGCCGGCGCGGGCTCCGGGCGTGATTCCAGCTTGATCGGCGGCAGGGCGGGCGCGGGCTCCGGGCGTGATGCGACCCGGTTGGGCGGTTCGGCGCGGGGGATCGGATCGACGGGTTTAGAAGCCGGTCTTGGGATCATCGGCGGGTGCGAGGTGGCGCTTGGGGTTGGCTTCGCGCGGGCGACCGGCGCCGAGATCCTGCTATCGCGTGGCGCGGGCGGTTGCGGGGTCGGTTTCGCGATCCGGGTAGCAGTAGTCGGCGCGACGGGTGGACGTTCCACGACAGCAGGCCGTTCGACGATTGCCGGGCGCACACGGGCGCTGGGCCGTTCAGTGGTTGCCGGACGGTCGGTGGCGACGTCCGGTGCCGGGATGGGCTTGCCGACCTTGACGGATGGTTTGAGACGGGTGGGCAAGCGTTGTTCCACGGCGACGGGCGCGGCGCGCGCGCGCGGTGTGGCGACCACCGTCGGCGGTCTGGATTTGGGCGGTAGCGCCGGCGCGGGCCGGGGTTCGGCGGGTGCAAGCTGGACTGGGGGGGTGGCGTCCACTGGTTCGGGTGCCTCCACCACCGATGTGTCAACAGTCGCTGGCGGTTCGGGTGTCTCCATCACCGACGCGTCAACAGTCGCTGGCGGTTCGGGCGTTTCCGCCACCGGCGTATCAGTTGTCGCCGACGGTTCGGGCGACGCGACCGGCGAAACTTCGGAAGGGGGCAGTGGCGTAACCGGCTCCACCGTGGACGCTACCGGTTCCACTGACCTGACAACCTCAATGGTTGGCGGCGCGATCATGGCGCTCAGCGATTCAGCCCGATCCAGGCCGATCTCGCCGACCGGGCGGACGATAGCCCAGGCCAGCGCGCCGACCAGCCCCAACGCGCCGGCCAGCAGCGCCCACCGCCGCCGGGACCGTGGCGTCGGTCGGTTGTTGCGCCGGAGATGCCGGTTCGGTGGTTCGGCGGCCGGCGGCGGCGCGCTCCAGTCGGGCGTCAGATCTGGTGTGGCCAGTGGGTTGACGCGCGCCGCGGCCAGCGCCGCGCGGATTTCCAGACCATCGGCCGGCCGGTCGGCCGGATCGCGGGTCAGCAGCCGGTCGATCAGGCTGGCCAGCAACGCCGCCGTACCGCCGCCCTGTTCCGGCCGCGCCGGCACCGTCCAGAATTGGACGGAGCGCCACAGCAGTTCCCGCTCCTCGTCGTTCAGGCCGCCCAGGTGCGCGCCGTGCCGGCCGGCGCCTTCCTGACCGTGCAGGGCCAGCAGTTGGCCGAGCCGGCGCTGGGCGGCGGTGGTCGGCTGGTCGGTGAGCAGCGTAAACAGCAGCAATCCCAGCGCGTAGTAATCGGCGCGGTAGTCCACCGCATACTCGTAGCCCTCTGCCCCTTGGCGGGCCGGTAGCACCTGCTCCGGGGCCATGGTGGCGGGAGTGCCGATAAAGGAGAGGGTGTTGTCGCCGTCCTCGCGCTTGAGCGAGCCGAAATCGGCCAGCTTGAGCCGTGCGCCGTCCTCGTCGACCAGGAGGTTGCTGAACTTCAGGTCGCGGTAGACGAAACCAGCCCGGTGGACGACCTCCAGGCCGTCCAGAATTTGTTCGGCCCAGTCGAGGATTTGCGCCAGATCCGGCGGCGCGCTCTCCCGCCGCAGTTGCACCAGCCACTGGCCCAGGTTGGCCTGCAACCGTTCCAGCACCAGCGCCGGTTGCCCGTCCACCACGCCATGATCGAGCAGGGCGACCACATGGCGGGACTGGTCGGCGTCCAGCCCAGCCAGGAAAGCGATTTCCCGCTCCAGATGCGCGCGCCAGTGACCGTGCAAGGCCGGGTCGGCCTGGGTCATCGCCTCGACGTTGATAAACTTGACGGCGACCGCGCGGCCGGCGGCATCGGTGGCCGCCCAGACTTGGCCGTAACTGCCCACGCCAGTCGACAGCACGGCGTCGAGCCGGTAATCCCGGCCGTTGATCGCAATCCACTCACCGTTGCGCATACGTATTCTCCATTTGTAAGCGTTCGCCGCGGGTCGGTCAGTGGTCAGTCGTCCCCGGCGAGCCGGTTTAACTGGCCAGGGATGTTGGTCCAAGTATGCAGGTCGGTGGTGTACCAGATGGTGCCGTCGCCTGCCAAGCCGGCCAAATCATCCCGGCCGTCGTTGTTGAAGTCGCCCACCACCAGCCGGTTCAGTCCGCCGGGGATTTGGCTCCAAGTGCTGAAGTTGGTGGTGTACCAGATGGTACCGTTGCCCGCCAAGCCCGCAAGGTCGGCGTGACCATCGCCGTTGAGGTCGCCCACCACGATCCGGCCCAACCCGCCGGGGATGTTGGTCCAGGTCGCGCGGTTGGTGGTGTACCAGATGCTGCCGTTGCCTGCCAAGCCGGCGAGGTCAGCCCGGCCATCGCCGTTGAGATCGCCCACCTGAAGCTGGCTCAACCCTCCGGGGATGTTGACCCAGGTCGCGCGGTTGGTGGTGTACCAGATGCTCCCGTTGCCCGCCAAGCCGGCGAGGTCGGCCCGGCCATCGCCGTTGAGATCGCCGACCCGGATTTGGCTAAGCTGGCCGGGAATGCTGACCCAGGTACTCAAGTTGGTGGTGTACCAGATGCTGCCGTTGCCCGCCAAGCCGGCGAGGTTGGCCCGGCCGTCGCCGTTGAGATCGCCCACCTGGAGTTGATTGAGCGCGCCGGGGATGCGGGTCCAGGTGCTGCGGTTGGTGGTGTAGTAGATTTGACCGGCGCTGGTGAGACCAACGAGGTCGGCCCAGCCATCGCCGTTGAGATCGCCCACCTGAAGCTGGCTCAACTGGCCAGGGATGTTGATCCAGGTCGTGCGGTTGGTGGCGTAGTAGATTTGACCGGCGCTGGTGAGACCCGCCAGCAGCGTAGCCTGAGTCGGCACCGGCGGATAAAGCCTGGTGACTCCGCCTCGCGCCAAGCCAAATAGGCTGTGACTAGGCAGGGAGATTTTCCCTGATTCCAGCGCAAAGACAAATCCATGACTCAATCCGTAATTCTCGGCGGAAGGCATGGAGATAGTCTTTCGGTACCACTCGTAAGGCCACTGATGGGCGTGTATTCCTACGAAATTAGGAGAATGGCTGGGGTCCAATTCAGTAACATCGACATTATAGGCGTAGGGCAGCACCAGATCGGTACCGTCTAGATCCGTTGTTATCCCCGTCCGCCGGATATCGAAATACTGATCGGCAAAGTCCGCGTATTGCCCATACGTCGAACTTTCCTGACGCGGATCGAAGGCGTCAAGAAAGGTGCTGTGGATGGTGGGCCGCTGCTTTCCGCTTTGCTGGGTACGTATCCACACCCAACTGGCGGCGGTTTCAACCACTTGCGAACCGGCACTGTGGCCGATGAAATGAATGTGATCGAGATCCAGCGTCGCCAGTTGATTACCCAGGGTTTGGCCAATCAAAAGTGCATTCTCATACGCGACCCACGGTGAAAAACAACCGGCGGGGAGTGGCCAGCATCCATCACCCGCGAGGACACGCCAATCATAGGCACAGATGTGCCACTTGACGCCCGGCTCGTCTTGTATTTGGTCGCCGATCATATCCGCCATCAGCGTGGGCCAGTCTTCACTATTACTGTTCCAGCCATGCACGACCAGAACCAGTCGGTTTTTGACTCCTGACTGCGGGACAATCGAACAGATATCGGGATAAATTGGGTAGATGCTATCTGCTATCTTGGCGATGAAGGCATCGCCATCTCCACCAAAATTCGGATACAGCGCGTTGTGGGTGGGGAAGTCGGCCGAGTTGGTCCCTCCCGTCACGTAGGCGTTGCCGGCGCCGTCCACGGCAATGCCATTGCCCCAATCGCTACTGCTGCCACCGAGGTAGGTCGAGTAGACCAGCGCCGTGCCGCTGGCGCTCAGCTTGGCGATGAAAGCATCCCTAGTACCCCATAACTGCGGATACGGCGCGTTGTGGGTGGGGAAGTCGGCCGAGTTGGTCCCTCCCGTCACGTAGGCGTTGCCGGCGCCGTCCACGGCAATGCCATTGCCCGAATCGCTACTGCTGCCACCAAGGTAGGTCGAGTAGACCAGCGCCGTG
>WBZP01002442.1_pt1 | contig 21371 bp, 15 predicted proteins | sample 5204301 | NCBI WGS metagenome assembly WBZP01 (sample SAMN12412401, study PRJNA552823) | activated sludge metagenome | isolation source: activated sludge from nitrification reactor of wastewater treatment plant... | place: USA: Pennsylvania | collected 2017
GATGATGATGGACTTTGCGGATCAGGAAGATCCCGAAGGCAAGCACTCGCGCGGGGAAAAAGACCCGTACACGCCGCGCAAGATGGCGGACTACGCGACGAATCATGGGCGGGTCAAGGGCTCGGGCACCGACGGCAACAAGATGATGGGCGACCTGTCCAAGAGCTTCCCAGGCTTCCAGGGTCAGTCGGTAAACAACCTGGCAAACTCGGTGGAGTCGCTGCGCAACGGTGTGCCGGTGATGTTCCTGGGTCACGATGTCCACGGCACGCGAGCGGACGGCACCGACACCAAGTACGGCGGACACTACATGCTGCTCAACGGCGTGTCGGACGACGGCAAGAAGTTCAGCGTCAACGATGGGGGACGCAACAAGAACAAGAACATCCGCAGCATCAGCGACAAGCAGCTCCGCGACGGCTCGGCGGGCTACTGGAACGTCAAGCACAACACTCATTGAGCGAAGGTGCGTGACTGTGTTACCCAAGGCCATTCGTAGATGCCAAGCTGGATGCGCACGCTGAAGACGACCGGACAACGCCACGCGGTGGGGCTGCGGGTCTGCGTGGGGCTGGCGCTTGTGGCGATGGTGGGAGGCGTGCTCCAGGCGGCTCCGACGAAGCGAAGCAGAAAGGCGCGCGGCTGCGTGATGACCCAAGACCCGACGGCGATGGAGCAGTTTGTGTCGTTTCTGCGTGCGTATCACCAAGCGGTGAGCGGGGCAGATCGTGGCTTTGTGGCGGCTCACACGGTGTTTCCGCTGCCGTTTGCCAGCGTGTCGTATGACATGGAAGCGAAGGCGAAGCGGCGGACGCTCGATTCGGTGGACGCGCTGCTGAAAGAACAAGAGACGCTGCTGTGGCCGGTGGTGCTTGTGCCGAAGACGGTGGACGAGCTTACGCAGCTTCGACGGGGAGAGCAAAAGTGCAGCGACCCGCAGGCTCCCGATGTGCCGGACTTTGCCAAGGGCGAGCCAGCGTTTGTGGTGAGCGGCTGTGAGGTGTCGCTGACGTATCTGTCGAATGCCTGCGAGTCGGAGACGCACCTGGTGACGCTGCGCTTTGTGCGGGGCGAGACCGGCTGGCGGCTTGTGGATCGGTCGGTGCGGCTCGGCACGAAGTAGGCGGCGGCGCGGCGGCGTGGGGCCGTTGGGGCGGGCTAGGGGATGCCTTCGGACGGGGCAAACAAGGCGCGCAGCGGCAGCGAGGCGGGCGTTAGCTCGGGCGTGCTGATCATGCTGCTCTGTACCTGGGTGTTGAGGCGTGAGGGCTCGGCCAAGACCAGGACGCGCTCGGGACGGCCTTTGAGCTTGCTGCGGACGCTGCGCACGGAGTCTCCGGCCACGGCGGTGGTCTTAAAGCCATCGAGCAGTCCGGTGGCGTTGAAGCCGGAGACGGCCTTGCGGATGCTGGCGGCGACAGGCTCGGTGACGCGACTGGACGTGCTGACAAGCAGGGGATTGGGCAGCCGTCCGCCTTCGCCGGTGTCGTAGACCTTGCGCAGTCCCTTGCCGCTGACGGCCTGCTCGGGGGCAAACACGCAGTCGGCGCGACGAAGGACGACCTCGCTGACGGCGGCGCTCATGTCGGGGGCGGCGGGTCGGAGGTTGAAAAACGAGGTCTTTAGCTCGCCGTAGAGCAGGACGTTGCCGATGTACGAGCCGTCCTTGCCGCCGGGAGCCACCCAGGCCAAGCGCTTGCCGGCCATGTCAAACAGGCTGCCGCCCGCTTCGTGGGTGTACAGGCCCCAGCGCAGGTAGGCTTCTCCCGATGCGGTGGCGATGGCCAGGACCTGGAAGTTGGGTCCGCGCTCGGCGACGTAGACCGGATCGATGATCGCCAGGTCGATGAGCCCTTTTTTCAGCGCAGTCTCAAAGTCCTGGGGACGGGCAAAGACCTTGGTCTGCACCGGAATGCCTGCGGCACCGAGCGTCTGTCCCAGCTTGTCGGTAAACGAATAGCGGGCTTCGGCAGAGGGTAGCGGGGCCGTGGGTGCGTAAAACGCAAGCTGAAGCGGTCCGTCAGCGGCGTTTGCAGAGGCGGTCAGCCCACACAGCAGCGCGCCGATGGTCCAGGCAAGCTGCCGTCGCGACAGGTTCATGGAAGAGTGCTTTGCGTGGCTCATTGCGACTGCCCCGATCCGATCATGCGGTCTTTGGTGTCGATCCACTCGCGTAGCTTGGCGGTGCGAGCGCCCTTTTCGGCGGCCCGCTTATAGAAGTCGAGCGCCTTTTTGGCCTCGCCGCGTCGGTCATGCAAGATGCCCAGGTTGACCAGCGACTCGGGCGGATTGGGTGCGAGCCGCTCCAGCACCTTTTCACCGCTGGGCTTTCCTTCGACAATGTCGGCCACGGCCAGGTTGTGCGACAGGACCACATCTTCGTCGTTTTCAGCGCGCTGCGGCATGACCTTCTGGGCGTTGCGCAGCGTCGGACCGACCAGCTTGCTGCGACCCATCAGGTGATAGTCATAGGCGAGCGCCAGGTTGGTCGAATACAGCATCGCACGCAGTACCTTTTGCAGCGTCGCCGCGTCGCTGCCGGTCGCCTTGCTCTGCAGCCGGGGCAGGGTGCGCAGCAGGGCTTCTCGCTGAAGCGGTGCCGTCGAAGCGCGATACTGAACAAACACCGACAGAAGCTCGGTGCCCAGGCGGTTATACGGAGCGACCAGATCGCAGCCGTTGTCCTTGGCTTTGGCGATGAGATCGCGCGCGGCCTTAAACTGGTTGGCCTGCGCACCCGCCAGCGAGCCGAGACACTGCGCGTAGCCCAGCTCTGGCTTGTGCTCGAAGCTGCCTAGCTCGACGGCCTTTTGAACGTCCGACAGCGCGTCTTCGGCTTCTTTGGTGGTCTGCTGCGTCACGCCGCTGCGACCAATGTGCGCTTCGGCTTCCATCAGCCGCAGTCGAGCGCGTCGTAGATACAGCAGCTGGAGGTTGCGCTGCGCGGCTTTTTGAAGCTCTTTTCCGTCGGCACCGCTTGCGCTGCTAAGGTCACGCACAGCCTGCTGCATTCCGTCGATGGCGCTGTCGATACGCTCTCGATCTTTGGCGCTTGGGGCTGCGGTTCGACTGGCATCGAGTGCGACATAGCGGGCCGCTTGTTCGACTCGCGCCGTCGCCAGCAGCTTCAGCACGAGCGGCTTTCGTCCCGCTTCAGCCACCGGCAGGGTATCGAGCTGCTTTTTGGCTTCCGTGACGGCTCGATCGGCGGACTCAGCGGCCTGCGGAAGCTGCTTTTGCTGTCCCTGGATGCGCGCTTGCAGCACCCACAGCAGCGGATCGCTCTTGCCTGTCGTCGCAATCGAGGACGCCACCAGCCGCTCCGCTTCCGGCGCGCTTCCTTGCAGGATCATCGCCGTCGCCAGGTTACGCACAATCGACGGTGAGTCATCGAGCTTCTGCGCCTTTTGCAGCAGCTGAATCGCACTGCCGAGCGGCGTTGGCTTTTCACCTGCCTTGGGATCTTTGCTCGCTTCCTTGGCCTCGCGACTGGCCTTTTCGGGGTCGGTCAGCTCGGTTGCAATCGTCGAAAGCGCCAGCTGTTCGTAGGTCTTGGCCAGCCCAAAGCGCGAGCGAGGAATCCGCTCATCCAGCTGCTGCGAGTCGGTGTAATAGCGACGGGCCTTTTCAAAGTTGGCGGCTGCGTACGATCCGCTTCCTGCCAGCGCCAAGACCTTGGCATCCGACGGTGCAAGCTGCGCCAGCTTATCGGCCATGTTCTGGATGCCCGACGGACCCGCACCGGGACCGACTTTGCCTTGGTTCATCTGCTGAAGCCGCGCTTCGAGAGAAATCGCCAGCAGCTGGATCTCATCGATGCTGGCACCCTCGCTGCCTGACTTGCTGGACAGATCCGAAAGTGCTGCTTCCGCCGCTGCCGATGCCCGTGCCGAGTCACCCAGCTTCAGGTACACCCGCCCAATCGAGGCCGAGACGTTCACCTTGCTGTTCTGACTCGGATTTTTCTTTTGCAGGCTCTGCGCTTCTTCGTAGCGACGGATGGCTTCGCGCAGGTCCGCTTCTTTGTCGCCGCTCTGCTCAATCTGCGCGAGCAGGATCGACCCACGCGGATCGTCGGGACGCAGGCTCTGATAGGTCTGGGCCAGCTTGCGCGCTTCGTCCCGTCGACCCAGGTGCAGATAGCAGGTCGCCAGGTTGAACGCGACGGCGGGACGACGGGGAATGTCGGACTGAAGCGGCTCGTACTGCGCGGCTCCTTCAGCCCACTTCTGCTGCGCAATCAGCACGGTCCCGAGCGTGAGCCGCACTTGGTTGTCTCTTGGTCGGCTGTCCTGCGCTTTTTCGAGCAGCTTGCGCGCTTCGGTCAGATTCCCGCCAAGGTAGTACGCCGTGCCGAGCAGAAGCTGCGCTTCCCAGTCGTTGCGCTTGTCTTCTTCGGGACGGAAGCGAAAGTACTGCTCCAGCGCTTGGCTCGCTCGCTTGGGATCGATGCGCGCGTAGTGCTTGCCGAGCTGAAACTGTGCGCCGTGCGTCTCGGGACGCTGACGAGCCACTTCTTCCAGGTAGCCAAGCCCTCGCTCGCGCTGACCGCTTTCGTACAGCGTCAGACCGAGCGCAGTCTTCACCGACAGATCGCTCACCGACAGCTTCTCGGCGCGCGTCAGCAGCTCAATCGCTTGATCGTATTTGCGCTCGCGAAAGTACAGCGAGGCGCGCTTGACGAAGGCTTCGACGCGGTTTGGGTCCAGCTTGATCGCCTGGTCGTACAGATCCGCCGCGGAGTCGTAGTCGCCGTTTTGGAAGTGCTCCTCGGCTTTTTTGAGGATGGCTTCTTCCTCGGTTTCGCTACCGGCGCGACCCTGGGCCGAAGCGGTGGACGGTGACAGGGCGAGCCCCGCCGCCAGCGCCAGTGCAGAGGCCGGCCCAAGCAACCGACGGAGCGAGAAAAGCGAACGCATCGTAAGCCCCATGGGATTCGATGATACCCGGCTGACCGTGGGACAATCCAGACGCGACTTCGCAACGCCGAGCAGAAGCGACAGCGGACCTGGCTGCGCGTGCTGCTGCCAGCGACCTGTGACCAGCCCACCGAGTCGCTGCGTCGCGCGTGAAAAACGGCAAAACAGCCATCGGACGGGCTGGATATCGGCTCGCAGCGGCGAAAAATGTTTGGCGGTCTGAAAAGCGCTGCTAACTTCCCAGCGTTATGAACGGCTTCTCTGCAAAGCGCGGACCGTTTCGGTTGTACACGGGACTGTGGCTGCTTGTTTCGGCCAGTCCGGTGTTTGCGGCAGGCCCAGGCGAGGTTCACACGACCGCGAGCGACGGAGGCCGGACCGTCATTGATCCCAAAGACGATCGAGTTCAGCGACGGGCCATTCGGGGTGGAACGCTGGATACCTCGCGAGAATCGCCGGAGCTTCGTGAGCTGCGCTCGTTTGAGTCCGAGACATTTCCTCGCGCGGGACTGCGCGATGGCTTGAGCACGCCAGCCGACGGACTGCACCCAGGTGGATCGAGTGAAGGCATGGCCGACGGACTGCACACGCCGCTGCCATCGAAGCCGGAAACGCCACCGCCTAGCTCGTCGGTGCCGTGGCTGCAAGCGCTGAAGCTGCTCGATAACTTGGGACTGGCTCCAACGTTTGTGCGCTTTGAAGCCCACGTCATCAAGTACCTGGAGTTTTACAAAGACGAGCGACGCGGACGCTCGATCATGGCGTCGTGGCTGCGTCGGCAAGGCCGGTACAAGCCGCTCATCGAAAAGGCGCTGGATAAGTACAACCTGCCGCGCTTTCTGCTGTACGTGTCGATGATCGAAAGTGGCTACGATCCGCACGATCGATCCCACAAAGGCGCGGTCGGACTTTGGCAGTTTTTGCCCGAAGGTGCGCGGATCTACGGTCTGCGCGTCGATTACTGGGTCGATGAGCGGCAAGATCCGGTGCGCTCGACCGATGCGGCGGCGCGCTACCTGGGCGACCTGAAGGCGCGGTTTGGATCGTGGCACCTGGCGCTGGCGGCGTTTAACGCGGGCTACGGCGCGGTGCTGCGGGCGATGCAGAAGTACAACACCAACGACTACTGGGAGCTGTGTCGGCACGAAGACGGTCTGCCGTGGGAGACGCTGCTCTATGTGCCCAAAGCGATTGCGACGGCGCTGGTTGGGGAAAACAAGGGCTTCTTCGGCTATGAGGAGATGCAGCCCGATCCGCCGCTGTCGTTTGACTCGGTGACGGTGCATGGCTCGGTGAGCCTTTCGGCTGCGGCGAAAGCGGTGAACGCAACGACGGAAGACTTGCAGCGTCTGAATCCGCACCTGCGACGGGGACGAACGCCACCGCTGGGGCCGGGAGAGACCTGGGAGCTTCATGTTCCCATCGGCAGCGCCGCGCAGTTTGTGGCGGCCTACGACTATCGGGGCGAAAAGCTCGAGCCATACATCGTGCGCTTCGGCGAGCGCTTGGAAGACATCGCGCGGGTGCGAGGCGTGGCGGTCAGTCGGCTGCGCAGCATCAATGGCGTCGATGACTCGGCGGAAGTTCGTGCCGGGCTGACGCTGCTTCTGCCGCCAAGTCGCAGCGTCCAAGAGCCGCTTGCGCCGGGTTCGCTGGCCGGTGATGAGATCGTGGTGGTCGCGGTGCCGGACAAGGGCTTTTCGGTCCCCGGCAAAAAGCAGATCTTCTATCGGACGATCTCGGGCGATAGCATCTGGTCGATTGCGCGCTTCTTTAAGGTGAAAGACACCGACCTTCTGCGCTGGAACAGCCTGGACCCGGAAGCGACGCTGGCGACGAAGATGGTGCTGTCGCTGTGGGTGGATCCGAAGCTCGATACCTCGCAGGTGGTGCTGGTGGATCCGGCGCGGGTTCGGGTGGTGACGACCGGCAGCGATGAGTTCTTCGAGCTGGTCGAGACGCTGCGGGGTCGCAAGCGACTGCTCATCAAGGTGCAGAGCGGTGACTCGCTGGAAAAGATCGGCAAGCGCTACGGGCTGTCGGCGGCGGACATGGAGCGGATCAACCGCATGCCGCGCTCGAGTGAGCTGAAGGCCGGACAGACCATCGTGGCGTATCAGACGATGTCGTCGTCGGAACGGACGCATGCGATTCGCAAGCTGCTCGCGGGAGAGTCGCTTGATGCGGAGCCGAAGCTGGTCGAAGAGAGTGCATCGAGCGAGCCCTTTGGTCCACCGATGATCAAAGAAGGCAAGCCAAGCGAGCCGTTTGGTCCACCGAGTCCGACGATGATGCAGGCGAGCAGTCCGGCTCCAGCGCAAGGTCTACCGAGGCTGGACCCGGATCCGAGCGCCGAAGCTGCTTATGACCGAGTTGGGCCAGTGACAGAAGATCCGTCGCGAGCCGGTGCCGTTCCGTCGGTTCCGATGCCAGACCCCGCGCCGGTGCTGCCACTGCAAAAGTCTCCGAGTGATCCGGCCTTTGGCGAAGAAGATCTTCCGTAAGCTGATCCGTCGCTGCGCGGCGCTCACGCGGGCGTAGACAATGCGGTGTCCGTTTGGCACAGTCAGTCCGGGCGCACAAGCCCGCAGGCCAACCTACGAGGACCGACACCAGCATGGGCTACATTTTCGATCCCGATAAGCTTCACTCCCTGAGCAAGCGCGTCGTCGGCATGCCGCGAGAGCAGATGTTCCGTCAGCTCACCAGCGACCTGGCCGAAGCGTATCCCGGCTTCATCAACACCGAGCACAAGTGGATCTTCAACCTGACCGGCGGCGCATGCGGCGTGATGACCATCCTGCATGCGTCGCTGTCGGAATACCTGATCATCTTCGGCACACCGATTGGCACCGAGGGCTTTTCCGGTACGTATCGGCTCGACATCTACGACTTCATGCTCGACGGCGAGATGTGGGTCTACATTGGCGACCAGCCGATCGAGCGCAGCGTCTACAAGCCCGGCGAAGTCGCGTATCTGGCACCCGGTCAGGCCAAGGCCTATCGCTGTCCCGAATACGGCTGGATGCTCGAGTACGGACGTGGCTTTATCCCAAGCTGCTTGCCGACGGGACTGGGTGGCGCGCTGTTTGTCGGCATCGATCCCGGAATCATCTGGCAGACGGTCAAGACCTACGGCGCGGCGACGATTCGCTCGCTGCTCAAGGGCAAGTTCTAGTCGGTCGCTTGGGCAAAGAGGTCTTCGATGTCGCAACGGGAAGTGAGCGCCAAGTCTGAGCCTGCGACGCAAGCAGAGCTTCAGGCCGCGATGGAAAAGTACGAGTTTGGCGCAGCGTGGCTGCCGATCATGCTGCTTTTGCCGCCGCTCGTGTACTACATGTGGATTTGCATGACGCAGAACCAGGGCTCGTTCCTGGTTCCGAAGTCGGTGGACGAGCTAACCAGCCTGGTGAAGCTGGTTCCGGCACCGACGCTGGCTTCGACGCTGTTTGTGTCGCTGTGGCTGGGCGGTCAAGCGCTGCTCCAAGTCTACGCGCCGGGAGACTGGGTCGAAGGAACGCCGCTCGCGGATGGCAGTCGGCTGCCGTACAAGATGAACGGCTGGTTTTCGTTTTGGCTGACGCTGCTGTCGATGTTCTTTTGCTGCTGGATGGGCTGGATTCCGCCGACGTTCCTGTTCGACGAGATGGGCCCGATCATCAGCACCACGACGCTGTTTTGTTACGGCTTGAGCCTGTATCTGTACCTAAAAGGCAAAGCGTCGTCGGACAAGCACATGACGGGACGGGTCATGTACGACTACTTTATGGGCTCGCAGCTCAACCCTCGCGTCGGACGCTTCGACTTCAAGCTGTTCTGCGAGGCGCGACCAGGGCTCATCCTGTGGGTGCTCATCAACTTTTCGATCGCGGCCAAGCAGTGGCAGCTTCATCACACGGTGTCGACGCCGATGATGCTGGTCTGCCTGTTCCAGTTCTTCTACATCATGGATTACTTCTTCCACGAAGAAGCGATCCTGACGACCTGGGACATCAAGCACGAGCGCTTTGGCTGGATGCTCTGCTTTGGCGACTTGGTGTGGGTGCCGTTTACCTACAGCCTGCAAGCGCAGTATCTGCTGTCACATCCCGGTGAGCTGCCGACGTGGGCGGTGCTCGGGATCATTGCGCTCAACCTGGGCGGCTACGCGGTGTTCCGAGGCACCAACATCCAGAAGCATCACTTCAGCCGCAACCCGGATCACCTGATCTGGGGCAAGCCCGCGAAGTTCATTCGGACCGCGCGCGGAACCAAGCTGCTCGCATCGGGCTTTTGGGGACTGGCGCGACACCTGAACTACTGCGGCGACTTGATGATGGCGCTCGCGTGGTGTCTGTGCGCCGGCGTGTCCAACCTTCTGCCGTACTTCTACATCATCTACTTCACGATCCTGCTCATTCACCGAGAGCGTCGTGACGATGCGCTGTGCCATGCCAAGTACGGCGCAGACTGGGAAGAGTATCGACGACAAGTTCCGTCGCGCATCTTCCCAGGCATCTACTAACCGTCGCTAGGACGTCCGCTGTTAGAAGAAGCGATACGCGGCTTGTAGTCCGAACGCCAGCCGAAGATCGAACAGCGGATCGCTCAGGTTTAGCTCGGCGCCTGCAAGCTGCGCACGCAGCTCAAACGACGGCGCGAAGCGATACGCCACGCTCACCGCAGGCACCACGCGAAACGCATAGATCGAGCAGCTCGACAGCGCCGACGGCGATGCGCACGGCCACTTGGGCGAAACCGGCGCACTCGATCGATAGTCGAGCGTCGCAAAGCCTGCATCGAGCGACAGCACCAGCTCAAAGGGAATGCGCGGAACCGGCGTCAGCGCGCCTCGCGCACCGATGAGCAGCCCGGCATTGGTCCAGCTCTGAAGAAACTCAATCGGAATCTTTACGCCCAGGTCAAACGCGCCACGCACGCCTTCTTTGACCCGATATTCGGCCCCAAGGACGATCGACGCTTGGTGCGGTGGATAGTTGTTGCCAAGGACATCGACGCTGCCACCGGCTCCGACGACCAGTGCAACCTGGCGCGTGCGCGGCTTGGATCGGCTCTCTTCGACCGATGCTGCGCTGATGAGTCCTTGTCCACCGCCGCGATCCTCTTCGAGCTGTGCGTCAAACTCGTAGCGCTCACCGGGGACAAACTGCTGCTCTTTGGCCCAGAAGCGATTGCCTGCGCGAACCTCGATGCGGTGGTAGCCGCTGTCGACGGAAACGGTCCCGTTCATCGGCGTCTGGTAGTACTCGTGACCATCGACGAACACGTACGCTTTTTCGCCCAGCTTGATCTGAACCTGGCTGAGCAGCTTGCGCAGGGCCGCGATGCGCAGGTTGATCTGCTCGACATCGGGCGGCGCTCCAGCCTTTAGATACGCTTCGTAGGTCTCGATCGCGCGCAGGTAGTACTCACCGCGATCGTAGGCGCGGGCGGCGTTATACAGCAGGTCCCCTTTGCGAGAGAGGTCGTAGGCTTCCTCGAACGCTTTGGCAGACTGCCAGTAGCGACCACTGGCGTACTCGCGCTCACCGGCGGCGTAGCGCTTGCGAGCTTGGTCCATCACGTCATCGGCGCGACCGCTCTGGGCAACGAGCAGCACCGCCGCTGCGGCCCAAGCGGACAGAGTATGGCGGACTTTCACATGATCAATATACAAGGAATATTACTAAAACTTAATGACAAGTTCGTCGCGGAGCCGAACGGTCCACGGGAAGCCTGGGTCTTTCCGCTGCGCAAAATGCGACTCTGCTGAGCCGATTTGGGCGACGGTCTTTTTTGTTGACCTGTGTGGATTGTGGCGCGTAACGTCTGCCCATAGACTGTACTGGTAGTCTAATCGGTAGACTTCCTGACCACGCCAGCGCGTGTGACGGACGATCTCGACGAAGGAGCAGGGCCGCATGTCCTTATTTGTCTCGCCGCAGTGCACCCATCGCGTAAAGCCGGTGATGATCGGCATCGATGTCGGTTCCACCACCGTAAAGGCCGTGGTTGTGGACCCCGAAACGCGAGAGATCCTGTGGAGCGACTACCAGCGCCACCAGACCAAGCAAGCGGAGTTTGTGCTCGGCTTTCTGCAGCAGATTGGCGAAGCGCTGCCGCTCCTTGGCAAAGAGTCGATGCGACTGTTTGTGACGGGCTCGGGCGCGTCACCGATTGCTCCGCACATTGGCGCCAAGTTCGTTCAGGAAGTAAACGCGGTCACGCTGGCCGTTGAGACGCTTCATCCCGACGTGGGATCGGTGGTGGAGCTAGGCGGTCAGGACGCCAAGATCATCATCTTCAAGAAGAACGAGAAGACGGGTGATAAGCAGGCGACCACGTCGATGAACGACAAGTGCGCGAGCGGTACCGGCGCCACCATCGACAAGTGCGTGCTCAAGGTCGCGCTGCCGAACGAAGAGGTCGTCAAGATCCAGTTCGACGACAGCCGACTTCACCACGTTGCAGCCAAGTGCGGCGTGTTCGCAGAGACGGACATCGTCAACCTGGTCAAGAGCGGCATTCCCGCCGTCGAGATCATGAACTCGCTGGCGGACGCGATCGTGATGCAGAACCTGTCGGTGCTGACGCGTGGCAACACGCTGCGTCCGAAGGTGCTGCTGCTCGGTGGACCGAACACCTATCTGCCGTTCCTTCGCGAGTGCTGGCGCAAGCGGATTCCCGAGACCTGGAACGATCGCGGCTTTGCGTATCCCAAGGATGTGCCGATCGAAGAGCTCATCATGGTGCCGCAGAACGCGCAGTACTACGCAGCGTTTGGCGCGGTGATGTACGGCATGTACGAAGCGGCGGATGTCGGTCGCTTTGTCGGCATCGACAAGCTGCAAGAGTTCATCGCCACCGGTCGCAAGTCGCGGCTCGGTGACTCGGCGGGATCGCCGCTTCTGCGTGCGCCCTCGATCGATGAAAAGCAGGCCGAGCTGGATGCCTTCCGCGAGCAGTACCGGATTCCCAAGTTCACCAAGAAGCAGCTAGAGCCCGGTCAGGTCGTGCGTGGCGTCATCGGCATGGACGGTGGCTCGACGTCCTCGAAGGCGGTCCTTATCGACTACGACACTGCGGAGATCCTGACCAAGGAATACCAGCTGTCGAAGGGCAACCCGATCCAGGACACCAAAGAGATCCTGTCGCGCATCCGCGACTACGTGAAGGGTCAGGGCGCGCAGCTCCAGGTGATGGGCTTTGGCGCGACCGGCTACGCGGCGGACGTGCTGCAAGAGTCGGTGAAGAGCGACTGCAACATCGTCGAGACGGTGGCACACATGATGTCCGCCGTTCACTTCTTCGGCGACGTGGACGTCATCTGCGACATCGGTGGACAGGACATCAAGGTCCTGTTCATGGAAAACGGCGACATCAAGAACTTCCGTCTGTCGAACCAGTGCTCGGCGGGCAACGGCATGCTGCTTCAGGCGATGGCCGATCAGTTCGGTGTGCCGATTACCCAGTATGCCGACGTGGCGTTTAAGGCCGATCTGGCACCGAAGTTTAGCTACGGCTGCGCGGTGTTCCTCGATTCGGACCGCGTGAACTTCCAAAAAGAAGGCTATGCCAAAGAAGAGCTGCTCGCGGGACTCGCGCAGGTGCTGCCGAAGAACGTGTGGCAGTACGTGGTGCAGATTCCGCGCATGGCGAGCCTCGGTAAGCGCTTCGTCCTGCAAGGCGGTACGCAGCACAACCTGGCGGCGGTCAAAGCCCAGGTCGATTACATCAAGGATCGCGTCCCCGGTGCCGAGGTCTACGTTCACCCGCACACCGGCGAAGCGGGCGCAATCGGCGCGGCGATGGAGACGCTGCGCGTCGTCAAGCGTCGTGGCAAGAGCACCTTCATTGGGCTCGATGCGGCGGTGGACCTGAAGTACACCTCGACCACCGACGAGTCGACGCGCTGTCACTTCTGTCCGAACCTGTGCCAGCGCACCTTCATCGATACCGAGACGCCCGACGGCAACACCAGTCGCTACATCGCGGGCTTTTCCTGCGAAAAAGGCACGGTCGAGTCCGAAGAAGCGATGCTCGCGATCACCAAAGAGCGCAAGCGGCTGATGAAGGAGTTCCCGAACCTGGTGGACTTCGAGGCCAAGAAGCTGTTTGCGCACTTCTACGACGCCGAGCCGATGCCGACTGCCGACACGCTCATCGACGACGTGGAAGTGAAAAAGGGCCTGTTTAGCGTCAAGCGCGTGCCGGTCCGTCGTCCGTTCCAGCGCAGCTCCGAAGAGTCGTGGAAAAAGCGTGCAGCGGTCCGCGTCGGCATTCCCCGCGTGCTCAACATCTGGACGATCGCGCCGTTTATCCGCACCTACCTGGAGTCGATCGGCATCCAGAAGCACCACGTCGTGTTCTCGGATGAGACGACGGAAGAGATCTGGCAGGAAGGCGGCAAGTACGGCTCGATTGACCCGTGCTATCCGTCGAAGGTCGCGCAGGCTCACATTCACAACCTGCTGTTTCACCAGCACAGCGAAAAGAAGCCGCTGCACTACATCTTCTTCCCGTGCATCACCCACGTTCCGCCGGGAATTCACAAGGTGATGGACAGTGCGTCGTGCCCGATCGTCGCGGGTGTTCCCGAGGTGCTCAAGGCCGCGTTTACCAAGGAAGTCGACTTCTTTGCGACGCGCAGCATCAAGTACCTCGACCCGGCGCTCACGTTTACGGAGCCGACGTTTCTGCGCAAGCAGATGTTCGACTGCTTCGGCGCGCTGCTCGGGGTGACGGAAGACGAAAGCGACTTCGCGGTCGAGCAAGCCCACAAGGCGATGACCAAGTTCGACGCCGAGATCCAGACGCGCGGCAAGGCGATCCTCGAGCAGGTCGAAGAAGACAACCGCGTCGCCGTCCTGATGATCGGTCGTCCCTATCACAGCGATCCGGGCCTCAACCACGGCGTGCTCGAAGAGTTCCAGGTGCTCGGCTATCCGATCCTGTCGATTCGATCGATTCCGAAAGACCCGCGCTGGCTGTATCGCTTCTTCAAAGAAGACATCGACAAGGGCCGCATCGACGGACCGCTCGAAGTGACCGACGTGTGGCCGGAAAACTACTCGGCCAACTCGGTGCAGAAGGTGTGGGCGGCGAAGTTTGCGGCGCGTCACCCGAACGTGGTGGTGCTCGATCTGTCGTCGTTCAAGTGCGGTCACGATGCGCCGACCTACGGCCTGGTTGACTCGATCATCGGAGCGAGCGCGACGCCGTACTCAGCGCTCCACGACATCGACGCCAACAAGCCGGGCGGCTCGATCAAGATCCGCGTCAAGACCTACGCGCACAGCCTGAAGCTGCACGAAGAGCGGCTGGAAGATGTCGCGAAGAAGGGCGCCGAGCTGCACCTGAAGATCGAAGAGAAGCGCCTTCAGCTTCTGGAGCTTAAGCAGCAGCAGCTGGCCGAGCGCAAGCAGCAAGACCCGAGCCTACAGGCCGAGATCGAGCAGCTGCGGAAGAAAGTGGCCGACTATGCCGCGCGGTTTACCCCGCAGAGCACGACGGAAAAGGACAAGAGCCTGATCCGCATCGGCGTAAAGAAAAAAGGCGAAGAGCAGGTCGTCCGCCTGTAACCGATTCCCGAGTCACCCAAGAGGGAGCAAGCAAGAGCATGGAAACCATCCAGGTCGAAGAGAAGCGTCGCGTTCGGTTGCCCGTCATCGGTAAGCCGGAGGAGTCGGGGGTGGATGTCGATGGCATCCTCCGCGAGTTTGAGGCGGAGCAGCGGGCCAAGCTCGGGCTCGACAAGCGGGACCAGTGGCACGATGAAGTCCACCAGCGCTGGACCGCGTCGCAGCGTCCGCACACGACCATGCTCTGCGGTGGTCTGACGATGGCGCAGGACTACCTCATCTCGGGCGCGCTCGAAGGCATTGGCTATCGCGTGGTGCCGCTTGATGTGCCGGACACCGACGCCCTGCAGGTTGGCAAAGAGTTCGGCAACCGAGGCCAGTGCAACCCGACCTACTTCACGGTCGGCAACCTCATCAAGCACCTGCTGTATCTGCGCGACGTGAAGCAGATCCCGACCAAAGAGATCGTCGAGCGCTACCTGTTCGTGACGGCGGGCGCGTGTGGTCCGTGTCGCTTTGGTACGTATGTGACCGAATACCGCAAGGCGCTGCGCGACGCGGGCTTTGATGGCTTCCGCGTGCTTTTGTTCCAGCAGCAGGGCGGACTCAAGCAAGCGACCGGCGAAGATGCGGGCCTCGATCTCAACCCGAAGTTCTTCATCCGCCTGGTGCTCGGCATCATGATCGGCGACGCCATCAACGCGATTGGCTACCGTCTGCGTCCCTATGAAAAGGTCGCGGGCAGCACCGACAAGACGCTGGAAGCGGTCAAGAAGATGTTCTTCGAGACCCTGCGCACCAACGGCAACGTGGTCGGGGCGCTGTTCAAGGCCCGCGCGATGCTGCGTCAGGTCGAAGTGGATCGCACCCAGGTCAAGCCGAAGGTGTCGGTCATCGGCGAGTTCTGGGCGATGACGACCGAAGGCGACGGCAACTACGCGCTCCAGCGCTTCCTTGAGCAGGAAGGCGCCGAAGTGGACATCCAGATTGTGACCAACTGGCTGCTCTACAACGTGTGGGAGCACGTCTACGACACCAAGCAGCGCATGAGCCTGCGCAACGAAGACCGAGGCAAGCGCGGCCTGGCGGGCACAAACCCGATCAAGAAGCTGGCGATCCTGTGGGTGGCGGACAAGGCGATCCGCGCGATCTTCCAGACGATTGCCAACTCGATCGGCCTGCACGGCTACAAGCTGCCGAACATGGACGACGTGGCCGAGGCCGCCAAGGACCTGTACAACAACCACCTGCGCGGTGGGGAAGGTCACATGGAAGTCGGCAAGCTGGTGCTCAACGCCGAGCACAAGAAGTGCACGATGACCCTGTCGGTCAAGCCGTTTGGCTGCATGCCCAGCTCGGGCGTGTCAGACGGTGTTCAGTCGTACGTGACCGAAAAGCACCCGAACGCGATCTTCCTGCCGATCGAGACCTCGGGCGACGGCAAAGTCAACGTCTACAGCCGCGTGCAGATGATGCTGTTCAAGGCCCGGACCTTTGCCCGCAGTGAGTTCGATGAAGCGCTGCGCGAGCACGGGGTGACGGCAGAAGAGGTGCGGGCGTTTGTGGCCAAGCACCCGACGCTGTCGAGCCCGTTCTTCCAGCCGAGCCACCATGTGACGCACACGGCGGCTGACGTGGTCCACCATGTGGCACCGCTGATGAAAGAGGGCCTGGTAAAGGGCACGCTGCTGTCGCTCGCAAAGCGCCTGCGCGGTCACGAAGACCACCACGCCCCCGTTCCACAAGCCGCCAACTAGCCGCCGGCTGCGGACCGCTCGCTTGTAGCCCCCGCTTTCGCTCGCTCTCGTTTCCTCCCCTACATCCCACGCGCTGCCCGACCACCTGAAGGTGAATGAAGACCACCTCCAGGTGAACGCCCCCTCACGCCCAAGTGAATCCCGACCACCTGAAGGTGAATGAAGACCACCTGAAGGTGAACGGGTGCTCACGCCCAAGTGAATCCCGACCAGCTGAAGGTGAACGGGTGCTCACCACAAGGTGAAAGCGGACCACCTGAAGGTGAATGAAGACCACCTCAAGGTGAATGAAGACCGCCTCAAGGTGAATGAAGACCGCCTGAAGGTGAATGAAGACCACCTGAAGGCGAACGAAGACCACCTGAAGGGGAAGCCGCAGCACGGGCTGGGCGGGCTGGCTGGTTTGTTTTGGTTTATTGGTCGGATTTTTGAAACATGGGACTTGCGGACCATCAAACGGTGGCTAGAGGTGTAGGACTCGCATGGTGCGAGTAGGGATGTGTGAGACCATGGCCAAAGATCCAAAGAACCCTGTTGTTGGTGACCTCGCGATTGACTGCTCGCTGCTGGCGGACCTGATGATTGACCTGCCGCCGGGGGCAATGGTTGGCATGCGCAGAGAGCAACGAGGGCTCGATGCGCTGCTTTCGGAAGTCGCAGCGAATCAAAAGACGCTCGGGACACGGGCCGGCATTCTGGATGCCGATGCCCAAGCGCTGGCGAAGCTGACCGACAAGATCCTGCTGGTGCGAAAGTACAAAGAGCCGCTGCGCAAGCTGCTTGAGCTGGTGACAGAGACAGAGGCCGCGCTGGACCACGAGCGACACCAGCACATCAGCAACATCGCCGCGAGCGTGGAGCAGCGGGCCAAGATGCCGGGCAATGAAGACCTGCGAAGCCTGTACCGTGCCACCCGTGAGTATCGTTCAGCCGTCGGAAAGAAGGCGGCGCGCACGCGGGCCAAGGCTCGGCACGGCGATCCGGTGGATCCAGCGGTGGTGCCACCAGCTCCGTAAGGGGTGGGGCGGCGTGTTGCGGGGGGATGAACGGGCCGCAGCGAGGTGGCGCAAGTCACCCGCATTGACGAGGCACACTCGGCTGACCTAAGCTGGCTGTAACGGTTTCGCCGATGTGTACTCGCCGCTTGTCACTTTCCAAGGTTTGGGTCGCTGCGCTCGGGTTTGCCGTCGCAGCATCCGGTCTTGCGAGCGCGGCGGGTGGCGATCCGGTGAAGGCTCCACCGCCTGAAGCGGCCAAGCCTGCGTCGGTGGCCCCGGCGGCGGCGGCGACCTCGGCGGGATCGGCTCCAGCGGGCAGTGCGGCGCAGGCGGTCGATCCCAAGCTGGCGATTGCCGAGCAGCGATCGTCGGTGGGTCAGGTGCAGGCGCTGCGCAAGACCTCGGCGGACAAGGGCGACAAGGTCAAAGAGCTGTGTCTGTATGAAAGGCTGCGCGGTCTTCAGCAGACGCTGGAAAGCACCCAGGTGGCGGTTGCGGCGCTAGAGTCGGCGACGGCGCGTGGCGACCAAGCGGCGGAAAAGGCCGAGCGAGAGCGGGTGTCGCGGGCGCTGGAGCTGTCTCGGCAGCTGCGCACGGATGCGGAAGGCTGCGTCGGTGGTGAGCTGGTCACTGGCTCGCGTGCGACTTCGATCAGTGTCTCGGGCGGTGGGCAAGGGGATGATCCCAAAGCCGGTCCCGCCGAGCTGCAAACCATTCGTCCCGTGCGGCTAGAGCTTCCAAGCCGCCCCAATCCCGCCAGTGCGTTCCGCCCCGCTCGCTAAACGACTGGCAGGGCTTTGTGCCTTGCTGCTGGGCGCGGCGTCGTCGCCAGCGCGGGCGCAGTACGTGCCGTATGGGCCCTTTGAAGTCTATCCCTCGATGCAATTGCGCGAAGGTCCGGGCTTCAAGGTGCTGGGCGACGGGCTGGTGATTCATCCGGGCATCGCGACCGAGCTGGGCTACGACAGCAACATGCTGATGGCCAGCCAGGCGGGCGGCGCGGGGGTGCTGCGGCTGCGCGCGCATGTGGATCTGGCGACACGGCCTCCGCAGCGGCTGGATGTCGACTCGCGCCAGTTTCTGAAGTTTCGCTTTGGGGCTGCCGTCGAGTATCGCCAGTTCTTTTCGCAAGATACGCGGATTGGCTACCCGCAGCAGGTGAACGCGCAGTCGGAAGCGGACCTGCGGATCAAGGAAGGCGATCCGCTGTCGTTCCGGCTCTACAACCAGTTTCTGGTGACCAACGACGCGCGCAACCTGGAGATCGCGACCACGCAGACGTTTGCGCCGCGCATCTTCGAGCGACTGAGCCTGCTTGGCATGTACCGGCCCTTTGGCGGTCCGCTGGAGATCGGGCTTTCTGAGTCGCTGCGCTTTGACCACTACGTGCAGAGCGAGCTATCACGCGGGCGATCGTTTCAAAACGACGTGTCGCTGTGGGGCGCGTACAAGGTGCTGCCGCAGACGCAGGTGAAGCTGGAAGTTCGCTCGTCGTGGACCAGCTACTACGGGGACGGCGCGGTGATTCCCAGCTCGGCGCCGCTGCGCATCACGGGCGGTGTGCAGAGCCTTCTGTGGACGTGGCTCGGCGTGTCGCTGTACCTGGGCTACGGCAACAGCCTGCACTACGGGCAGACGGACACGACCCAGTTTGTCGGCGACCTGTCGGCCTATCGCTATAACAACTTCGTCGGTGGCCTGGAAGCGCGGCTCCTGCTGGTGCAGCGGATGAACCTGCGGCTTGGCTGGGCGCGCGACTTCTTTGACTCGATCTACGCGACGTATCTGCGGGATGATCGGCTCTACCTGTCGTATGAGCACAACCCGTGGCGGTCGCTCTATCTGTCGGCGGGCTTTGAGACCTATTTCCGTGCCTACGGACCGCTGGTGGCACCCTCGCTGCTGTACTACCGCGCGTACAAAAACGGAGCGACGACGCGCAGCGACATCCTGGTCAGCCTAAACGCCGAGGCCAGCTATCGTCCGCTGAGCTGGCTGCAAGCCGGGCTGAGCTACAGCCTGCTGACCGACATCACCGACTTTGGCTTTGTGGACGGCGCGGGCACGCGAATGGACGCGGGCTTTGTGAAGCATGTCGTGCTGTTCAAAGCGGATCTGTCCTACTAAGTGGGCCACCCGATGACGCTGCGTCGTGATCGCGCACTGATGGTGCTGGGCTGGGCGCTGGGTGCTGTGCCGCTTATGACTGGCTGCCCGGCGACGCCCGCCGTGGTGGTGCGCCAAGCGACGCCGCCGCCGCAGGTGGACATGAGCCTGGGACCGGACGATGTCTTCGAGGTGCGGGTCTACGGTGAGCCGGAGCTAACCGGCATCTATCGGGTGTCGGCGGAAGGCGCGATCGACGTGCCGCTCATCGGTCGGCAGGTGGTGCGCGGGCTGACGACGGCGCAGGTGGCGGACGTGCTGACGGACCGGCTGCGGGCCTACTTGAAAGCGCCGCAAGTGACGGTGTTTTTAAAAGAAGTCCACAGCAAGAAGGTGGTCTTGATCGGTCAGGTGCGCAGCCCCGGCACGATCAACTTCGTCGAAGGCATGACGCTGGAACAAGCGGTCAGCATGGTCGGTGGACTGACGCCGATGGCGGCGCGTGAGCGGGTGCGGGTGACGCGGGTGCAGTCGGGCAAGGCCGAGACGCTGATCGTCAACTTCAAGGCCATCGCCGAGGGCTCGCAGTCGTTCTATCTGCAGCCGGGCGATACCGTGTCGGTGGACGAGCGCCTGTTTTAGCCGGGCAGGTGAGTGGGCGGGGCCAAGCGGCCCAGGGATTAGTACGGCCAGCCAGCGGGTGGATCGGCGTAGCGGCGGGGCGTGACAAACGGCTCTGCGCTGCGGCGAAGGTAGGCGTCGCGGTAGCTGTCGCCATCGCCGTCTACATCGACGCCCATCGCGAGCAGGCCGCCTCGGTCGTTGTAGCGAACCCCAAGGATGACCGAGGGACTGACCGGGCTGTGGCGATAGAACACAACCTCTTCAACGGGAGAGCTGACTCGCTCGCCAAAGCCGGTGCCCAGACCGGAGCGCTTGGCTTTGCTCTCTCGCTCGGCGTAGGCACCACCTGTGGCGGCGCGATCTTCGCTGGGTGCCATCGGTGCGCTCATCGACGGGGCCGGAGCACTTGGGTACGCCTTGTCGGCCTGCGACAGCGAGTCATCACGGTATTCGTCGGCGCTGCGGCTTGGTAGCTCATGGTGCGGCACATACAGCGGACGCGGCGGCGGTGGTGGCGGCACGTAGCGCTCGGGGAAGATGGCGACGCCGATCACTCCGACTTCGCGGGTCGAGCCGGTGCGACCGACATACGAGTTGGCCACCGAGGAAAACCGAAACGCGGCGGCTTCCCCCTGCGACACGCGCCAGCCATCGACATCGACGTAGCCCCAGGGCTGAACCAGATAGCCGCGCTTGGTGCGATAGTCCGCCGTGCGTCCGTCCACCACGTCGCGACCATCGACCGACACCACGGCTTCTACGCGCCGTCCCGAGTGATTGTGAATCCGCAGCGTGTAGCGCTGACCGCGCTGACCCATGACGAAGCTTTCGCCTTGGTGCTGGAAAGTCGGGGCCTGGGCTCCGTCGGTCAGGACCTGTAGCTCGTAGGTTCCGGTCTGGCTGCGCAGCGGCGTGGCCGAGGCGGTCTCAGTTACCAAAGGCAGCGTCAGAAGGGGCAGGGCCAAGAGCAGCGTCTTCATCGTCGAACTCCTTGCTGACTGGAAACGCTGCGGGCAAAAAAAGGATCTGCGTCGGATCGCGATCGGTGGGCGCGGCGAAGATCCCTCGCGATATCGGTGGCTTGCGATGCGGGGATCGGTCAGCAGGTGGCGAAGGGACGCGATCTACGGCTGGTGATCGGCTGGCTGTGAGAGCGCGCGCTGCAAGGCCTCGCAGACGCGATCGACATCTTGATCGGACAGCTCGCTGTGCAGGGGAAGCGCCAGGCCGTGATCGTGAAGGCGGTCGCAGATGGGCAGCTCGGTGGCTGGGCCGTGCGGGGCAAAGCGCGGCGCGTGGCGATAGGCGGTCAGGCGATGCAGTCCGTACGAAGCGATCTGGGTCTCGATGCCTTCGGACAGCAGCTGCGCGCGAACCGACTTGCGACACGTCCCCGGCGGCAGGACG
>WBZP01001664.1_pt2 | contig 21363 bp, 20 predicted proteins | sample 5204301 | NCBI WGS metagenome assembly WBZP01 (sample SAMN12412401, study PRJNA552823) | activated sludge metagenome | isolation source: activated sludge from nitrification reactor of wastewater treatment plant... | place: USA: Pennsylvania | collected 2017
AGCAGTTGTGGCAGGAAAAGGCACAGAAGCAGGGGCAGCCCAAGCCCGAGATGGAGCAGCGCGTGATCCAGCTCCTGCGCCAGGATCCCCAGATGCGCGCTGCCTTCTTCGAGAGGGTTTCGGCGCCGATTGTCAACAAGATGTTCGAATGCGGGATGATTCCATGATCAGACAGCCAATTTCCCAGCCTGTGGCGCGCCGCCTCGCGGGGGCGCTGGTGATCGCCTGCGGAGTTGCCCTCGCCGGCAGCGCGGCGGCGCAAGCCTCGGCCGCGCCGGGCAAGGCGGCGCGGTCCGGGAAGCCGGCGAAGGCGCAGCCGGCGCCGCAACGCATCTACGAGGAGCGGGCGATGGCCCTGCTCAAGGCGACCAGCGAGCGCTTGGGCGCGGCCAAGACGATGTCGTTCACCGCCACCGTCGCCTACGAATTTCCCAGCCGTCTCGGCCCGGCGCTGGTCTACACGACCCGCTACGACGTCGCCATGCAGCGCCCCGACCGGCTGCGCATTGTCAACCTCGGTGACGGCCCGGCCTCGGAGTTCTACTTCGACGGCAAGGCGATGATGGCCTACGCCCCGGCGGAGAACCTGGTTGCTGTCGCGGAGGCGCCGCCGACCATTGACGGCGCGTTGAAGCAGGCCTTCCTGGCAGCCGGCATCTACTTCCCGTTCACCGACCTGCTTGTCGCCGACCCGTATGCGGCGCTCGCCGAGGGCGTGAAGACGGCGTTCTACATCGGGCCGTCAGGAATCGTCGGCGGTGTCCGCACCGAGATGGTGGCGGTGGCGACCGACGACGTGTTCATGCAGATCTGGCTTGGCGCCGAAGACAAGCTGCCGCGGCGCATCCGCGCGGTGTTCAGCGCCGATCCGCTGCGCCTGCGGCACGACATGGAGTTGTCGAACTGGAAGCTCGATCCCCAGCTGCCGGCCGACACCTTCGTATCGCAGAAGGCACAGGGCGCGCAGAAGATTGAGTTCGGCCACCCGGCGGCGAAGCCGCCGGCGGGAGCGGCGCCGATCACGGTCAGGAAGCAGGCTCCGGCCAATGCCACCAAGTCTACAGGGAGCGCGAAATGAATCGGGAACAACCATTGATGAGAGGACTCGCAGCGATTTCCGCCCTGCTTGCGGCGGCGCTTTGGGCGTCCGAGGCCAACGCCTGGGCCAGTGCCAACCGCTTCGGTGGCGCCACCCAGCATTCCTGGGGTGAGACCAGCCACGAAAACCGCTGGGGCGGCAGCACCGAGCACGTCGCGGGCGAAGGCACGGAACACACCAACGTGTATGGCGGGACGACCGCCGGCCGTTACGGCGAGGGCGCCTATCACGCCGGGCCGGCTGGAGCGGCCTATCGTCCGCCCGGGTATCCGGCGGCCCCGGTGTATCCCGGGTATCATCCCCCGGTGGTGGTTCCTGCCTACACCGCCGGCTGCTACGGCTGCGCGGCTGCGGCGGGGGCGGTGGTCGGCGTCGCCGCCGGGGCCGCGGTCGCCTCGGCCAACTCGGCGGCGGCTTCGTCGAATGCCTATGCGGCGGGCGTTGCAGCGGGCAGCGCCAACACGGCGGGCGCCTACAATGCCGGTGTCGCCGCCGGCGCGGCATCGGCCGCCGGCGCCTACGTGATTGGCAACAACTACGCGGCGCTGCCGGCCGGCTGCACCAACGCGACGGTCGGCGGTACGGCCTACTATCTGTGCGGGAACACCTGGTTCAAGCCGACGTACGGCGCCAACGGCGTCTACTACAGGGTTGTGCCAACCCCCTGAGAGACCGATCGCCTTCGCTTGTCGAGCGAGTCATGCCCTGATCGTTTATCCGGGGGTGAAAGCATGAAAGCTTCCGCATTTACCTTGTCGGCTGCAATCCTGACCGTGGCCCTTGTCAGGGAGGTTCCGGTGGCGCAGGAGGCCGAGGTGCGTGCGCCACCGGAATGGCGCATGGTCGACGGACGGCGCGTCCGCCGCTAGCGGCTTCGGGTCGGGTGACGAAGCATGCGCGTCGTTGTGCAACGGGTTCGCGAGGCGTCTGTCACCGTCGCGGGGGACTCGCCGCGGGGCGCGGTCGACGGCCGGATTTACGGGAAAATCGGGAATGGTCTGCTGGTGCTCGCCGGCTTCGAGGACGCGGACGATGACGGCGATATCGCCTGGATGGCCGGGAAGATCGTCAGGATGCGCTTGTTTGCCGATGACGCGGGGGTGATGAACCGCAGCGTTCGGGAGGTCGCCGGCGAGATTCTCGCGGTTTCGCAATTCACGCTGTACGCCTCGGTGCGGAAGGGCAACCGGCCGTCGTGGAGCAGGGCGGCGCGGGGCGACGTTTCGCAGCCGATGTTCCAGCGCTTTGTCGCGAGACTGGCGCAGGAACTCGGCAGGCCGGTGGCGACCGGGGTGTTCGGCGCCGACATGCAGGTCAGTCTGGTCAATGACGGGCCGGTGACGCTGTACATCGATTCGCGCTCGCCGGAGTGAGCCGGCGCATTACGGACGGGCCGGGGGATCAGTCGGCGACGACGGTGACCGGCCGGTTGCCGTAGAACTCGTGGCGCTTGTCGAGCAGCGGGATCGTCGTGCCCTTGAGCCGGTTTTCGTGGAGCAGGGCCAGGTCTACGTCGGCGACGACGATCTGTTCCTCGTTGATTACGCCTTCGGCGGCGATCCCGTCACGCGCGAAATGAAAGTCCGAAGGCGTGATGATCGACGCCTGGCCATAGTGCAGGCGCAGTCCGGCGACCGGCAGATTGCCGACGGTGCTGGTCATCGCGACATAGATCTGATTTTCGATGGCGCGGGCATGGCAGCAGTAGCGGACGCGCAGAAAGCCCTGACGGTCGTCGGTGCATGAGGGCACGAAGACGATCTCGGCGCCTTCCTCGGCGGCGCGCCGCGCCAGTTCGGGGAATTCGATGTCGTAACAGATCAGGATGGCGATCTTGCCGTAGGGCGTCTGGAAGACGTTGAGGACGTCGCCATGGTCGCTGTTCCACTTCTCCTTCTCCCAGCGCGTGCGGTGGATCTTGTCCTGAACATGGACGACACCGCCCGGGGTAAACAGGAAGGCGGTGTTGAACAGTTGCCCGTCGCGGATGTTCGGATGCGTGCCGCCGATCAGGTAGTAGCCGTGGCGCACGGCATGCGCGCGAAGCAGCTCGATATAGGGCGTCGTGTATTCGGACAACCCGCGCACGGCGCTCGGCACATCGTCGTTGTCCATGAACGACAGCAGTTGCGTGGTGAATAGCTCGGGCAGCAGGACGAACTGCGGGCAGTAGTCGGCGGCGGCGTTGAGGACGAAATCGACCTGCCGGGCAAAGCCGTCCCAGTCCTCGATATGGCGCAGCTGGTACTGGATGGAAGCGATGCGAACCTTCATGGGAAATCCTTTCCTGGCATTTGGGTGGGCCGCGACGGGTCATATTCGCGGTTGAGCCAGACAATCAGGCTGGCGTTGCCCAGCGATTCCTGGTCCGACGGCAGGTATCCGTGCAGGATGCCGCAATAGTCGAAGCCTTCGTCGAGCTGAAAGCGCAGCACCGGATCGTGAAATTCGCCCCAGATGACGCGCTTGGCGTATTCCCCCGGCGTCATCCTCGTGGCATGGCGGGCGTAGCCGGCCAGACGGCCGCCGGCGATGATGCGCCTGAGGTTCATTGCCCGGCACAGGTTGCGGCGCGCCTCGTAGAGCGCGTGGCCGACGCCGTGGCCGCGCTCGTCGGGGCTGACGCAAACCTCGGCGCCATAAAGCGTGTGGCCGAAGTCGGGGTTGTGGGTGTCGAAATCGCCGTCGTTGGTGATGCTGGCCCAGGTGTGGCGCAAGCCGTAGTGCTCCCAGACGACGACCAGCGAAGCGGCGATTCCGACGAGTCGCTCGTCGAGAACGGCGGCGAACTGGCCGCGCGGGAAGATCGTCAGCAGGTTGGCGAACTGGTCCGCGCGGAAAGGCGGAATCGTCGGATAGACGCGGCTCTGGAGGGCAATGGCCGAATCGATGTCGGCGGGGAGGAGGTTACGAATGGTCAGCATCGGAGCCGAAGGGGGCGGGCATCGCCAAGTTTCCTGGATGAAAGGGGAGTTTACCGTGCGTCGTACCGCGACGCACGTCAAAGTTGGGTGAATTCACGGATGGCGACGCGACGGCTGCGCGGCCGGTGTTCAGGGCACGATGCTGACGGCCGGGCGCTCGCCGGCGAACACCAGCCGCCGGCTGAGCGCTTCGGTGACGAAAACCCGTCCGTCGCGGTCAACCCGCATTACCAGGGCAATTTCCATCTTCTTCGCCATTTCACGCCAGTCGCCGGGGCCGGCGATGAAGATCGGCTTCGAGGCGGCATCCGACAGCGTCCCTGCCCGCGCGCCGGCCGGAATCAGCACCGTCACCGCCTGGGTATGATCGACCGGATAGCCCGTCCGCGGGTCGAGCAGGTGCGGGTAGCGCTTGCCGTCCACCTCGAAAAAGCGCTGATAGTCGCCGGAGGTGCCGATCGCTTCGCCGTCGGCGAGTTCGACCGTGGCCATCGCGCCGGGCCGGCGCGGGTGCTGGATGCCGACGCGCCATTTCCGGCCATCCTTGCTGCCCAGTGCGATGACGTTGCCGCCGATGTTGATCAGCGCATTGGCGATGCCCTGGCTGCGCAGGATTGCCGCGGCCCGGTCGAGCGCGACGCCTTTCAGGTAGCCGCCGAAGTCGAGGGCCACCTGCGGGTTGCGGCTGCTGATCGTCCGCCCGGTGACGGTGAGGTCGGCGATGCCCGGTCCCGCCGCCAGCCAGGCGGCGATGTCCGCGGCTGGCGGCAGCTCGGCCTTGAATTCGTCGGCGTGGAAGCCCCAAAGCCGCACCAGCCGGCCGATGCCGGGATCGAACAGGCGCTCGCCCTGTTGTGACAACGCCTGGGCTTCGCGGATCAATTCGGCCAGCTCCGGCTCGACCTGGTGCGGTCGACCGGAAATTATGGCCTGATTCAGGGCGGTCAGCTCCGATTCCTGCCAGGCGTGATAGGCGCGGTGCAGCCGGTCGAACTCGCGCAGGACACTGGCGATCGCCGTGCGCCCCCGTTCCGGGTCGGCGCTGACGACGAGTACCTCGACCCGGGTGCCGAAGACGTAAGCCTGCTGTTCCTGCAGGGGTGTGCGGCTACAGGCGGCGACGAGCAGCGCGCCGACGAGAATCAGGAACTGGCGCATTCCCGTTCGAGGGCCGCGATGAAGGCCGCCGCCGAATCGAAGCCTGTCTGCTGCCGGATCTCGACCATGCAGGTCGGGCTGGTGACATTGATTTCGGTGAGGTGGTCGCCGATGACGTCGATGCCGACCAGCAGCAGACCGCGCTCGCGGAGGACCGGACCCAGGGTTTCGGCGATTTCACGGTCACGCGCCGTCAGCGCCTGGGCGACGCCGGTGCCGCCGACCGCGAGATTGCCCCGCGTTTCCCCGGCCTTGGGGATGCGCGCCAGGCAATACGGCACCGGCTTGCCGGCGATGAGCAGGATGCGCTTGTCGCCGGCGACGATCTCCGGGAGATAGCGCTGGGCCATGATGGTCCGCCCGCCGTCGCGGGTCAGCGTCTCGATGATCACGTTGCGGTTCGGGTCAGCCTGCCGGACCCGGAAGATCTGGCTGCCGCCCATGCCGTCGAGCGGCTTGAGGATCACGTCGGCCTGCTCGTCGATGAACTGCTGCAACTGCTCGATGTCGCGCGAGATCAGGGTCTCCGGAGCGAATTGCGGGAATTCGGCGATCGCCACCTTCTCCGAATGGTCGCGCAGCGCGCGCGGCCGGTTGAAGACGCGGACGCCGGCGGCTTCGGCGCGTTCGAGCAGCCAGGTGGCGGTCAGGTACTCGTTGTCGAAGGGAGGATCCCGGCGCATGACGACGGCGTCGAAATCGCTGAGCGGTATGCGGTCGCGGCCGATCTCGCGGAACCAGTCGTGGTTGTCCGGCTGCATGTGCAAGTGCGCGGCCACGGCGAAGACGCCCCCCGGCCGCGCCGATTCAGGCCGGCGCCAGGCCAGCGTCGCGCAGTCGATGGCGAAGACGGCGTGGCCGCGGGTTGCCGCCGCGCGCATCATGGCGACCGACGAGTCCTTGTAGGCCTTCAGTTCCGGCAGCGGATCGAGGACGAAGGCAAGATTCAACGGGCGGCACCGGGCCTCGGGAGGTTCGTGGCTCATGGTCTGCCTACCCGCTGCCGGCGGCGGCGGACGTGCGTTCGAGTTCGAGGGCGGCGGCCAGACAGGCGAGGCGGCCGACCACGCCATAGGCGTAGAAACGGTTCGGCGGTGAATCCGGGTTGCCGGATGCGTAATCCGGGAGGTTGCAGCCGGTGGTGAAGGCCAGCGGCTCGAAATGCATGCCCGGCGCATTGAGATTCTCGTCCTTGCCGCGGCCGGTATGGACGCGGTAGAAGCCGCCGACGACGTAGCGGTCGATCATGTAGATGACCGGCTCGGCGACCGCGTCGTTCAGCGTCTCGAAAGTGTGGACACCCTCCTGGATGATGACCTCGCTGACTTCCAGGCCCTCCTTGCCGACGCTCATCTTGTTGCGCTGCTTGCGGTTCAGCGCAATGACCTCGTCGGCATCGCGCACCGTCATGACGCCCATGCCGTAGGTGCCGGCATCGGCCTTGACGACGACGTAGGGTGTCTCGGCAATTCCGTATTCGCGGTACTTCTCGCGTACCAGATCGAGCACGGCGGTGACGTTGGCGGCCAGACACTCCTCGCCCTGGCGCTCGTGGAAATTGATGCTGCGGCAGACGGAAAAGGCGGGATTGATGCGCCACGGGTCGATGCCGATATCCCGGGCGAAGTTGCCGGCAACCTCGTCATAGGCGGCGAAGTGGTTGGACTTGCGGCGCACGGCCCAGCCGGCGTTGAGCGGCGGCAGGATGAACTGCTCGTTCAGGTTGCGCAGGATCTCCGGAATTCCGGCGGAGAGATCGTTGTTGAGCAGGATGGCGCAGGGGTCGAAGCCGTCGAGTCCGAGCCGGTATTGCGAGCGTACCAGCGGTTCGAGCAACAGGCTCTGGCCGTTGGCGAGTTGTACCGGCGTCGGCGCGGCGATGTCCGGAAGCAGGGAGCCGAGCCTGACGTTGAGGCCGGTCTGGCGCAGGATGGCGGCGATCTGGGCGACGTTCTGCAGGTAGAACTGGTTGCGTGTGTGGTTTTCAGGGATCAGCAGCAGGTTGCGGGCATCCGGGCAGATCTTTTCGATGGCCACCATCGCCGCGTGCACGCACAGCGGCAGGAAGGCCGGGTTCAGGTTGTTGAAGCCGCCGGGGAAGAGGTTGGTGTCGACCGGCGCCAGCTTGAAGCCGGAGTTGCGCAGGTCGCACGACGAATAGAACGGCGGTGTACGCTCCTGCCACTGCCCGCGCAGCCAGTGCTCGATCTGCGTGCTGCTGTCGAGGAAACGGCGCTCGAGTTCGAGCAGGGGACCGGTAAGGGCGGTGGTCAGGTTCGGAACCATGGGCGATCCGGGTGCCGGCAAGGCGTGTAACTGGGGAGGTGAATGTTACACCGCAGGGCGGCGATGCGGGGTTCCGATTCGCGGTCAACCCATTGAAAGCAGGTAAAATTCGCCCTTTCGTCCTCCATCCATCCAGCAGATCGGAAACACCGTGCTTGTCGCCGCCAACATCACCATGCAGTTCGGGGTCAAACCCCTTTTCGAGAACGTCAATGTCAAGTTCGGCGAGGGCTTCCGCTACGGCCTGATCGGCGCCAACGGCGCCGGCAAGTCGACCTTCATGAAGATTCTGTGCGGCGCCCTCGAAGCGTCGGCGGGCAACGTTTCCAAGGATCCGCACGAGCGCATGGCCTACCTGCGCCAGGACCAGTTCGCCTACGAGGACATGCGCGTCCTCGACGTGGTGATGATGGGCCACGAGGAAATGTGGGCATGCATGCAGGAGCGCGACGCGATCTACGCCAACCCGGAGGCGAGCGAGGACGACTATATGAAGGCGGCCGACCTCGAGCACCATTTCGCCGAATACGGCGGCTACACGGCCGAGGCCCGTGCCGGCGAACTGCTGATGGGCGTCGGCATTCCGATCGCGCAGCACGACGGTCCGATGCGCGAAGTGGCGCCCGGCTGGAAGCTGCGCGTCCTGCTGTGCCAGGCGCTGTTCGCCAATCCCGACATCCTCCTGCTCGACGAGCCGACCAACAACCTCGACATCAACACCATCCGCTGGCTGGAGGATGTGCTGAACAATCGCGAGTCGACGATGATCATCATCTCGCACGACCGCCACTTCCTGAACCAGGTGTGCACGCACATGGCCGACCTGGATTACGGGAGGATCACGATCTACCCGGGAAACTACGACGACTTCATGGAGGCATCGACGCAGGCGCGCGAGCGCCAGTCGGCCGCCAACGCCAAGGCCAGGGAGCGCATCGCCGAACTTCAGACCTTCGTCCGCCGCTTCTCGGCCAACGCTTCCAAAGCCAAACAGGCGACCAGCCGCCTCAAGCTGATCGACAAGCTGAAGCCGGAAGACGTCAAGCCCTCGTCGCGCCAGTACCCGTGGATACGCTTCGACTACGACGACAAGGACAAGCTGCACCGGCAGGCGGTCGAGGTCGAAAAGGTCTCGTTCGCCTACGAGGGAGCGCCGCGCAAGATCTTCAGCAATCTCGGCTTCACGATCAACGGCGGCGAAAGGGTCGCCATCATCGGCGAGAACGGGGTCGGCAAGACGACCCTGCTGCGGCTGCTGATGGGCGAGCTGCAACCGCGGTTCGGCACGATCAAGTGGGCGGAGAAGGCCAGGCCCGGTTACTACTCGCAGGATCACTCGGCGCTGTTCAGCTCCGAAACGAGCCTGACCGAGTGGATTTCCGGCTACGTCCGCGCCGGCGGCTACGAAGGCGGCGACGTCGAGACGCTGATCCGCGGCACGCTGGGGCGCTTGTTGTTCTCGGGCGACGAGGTCAAGAAGCCGGTCAATGTGATTTCCGGCGGCGAGCAGGGGCGCATGCTGTTCGGCAAGCTGATGCTGCTCCATTCGAACGTGCTGATCATGGACGAGCCGACCAACCACCTCGACATGGAATCGATCGAATCGCTGAATACCGGACTCGAGAAATTCCCCGGGACGCTGGTCTTCGTTTCGCACGACCGGGAATTCGTGTCCTCGCTGGCGACCCGCGTCTTCGAGGTCAAGGGCGACGGCTCGCTCATCGACTATCTCGGCGGCTATGAAGACTACCTGGCGAGTCAGGGCGTGAACTGACTACTGCGCAATGCCGCCGGCGGCGAGGGCCCGGATCAGCCGCACGCAATCGACGTCCGACTGGTGGTAGGCCGACTTGACGTATTCGATGTAGGCGCGGTCTTCGGAATCCGGCCGGCTGGCCAGTGTCGTCTGGTAGGCGAAGCGCAGGAAGAGGAAAGCCGGTTCCGGCTCCTCGATCGTGATGGTCAGGCTGCCGCCGGGGTGGGCCGGCGATGGGTCGATTTCGAAGCGAACCCAGTGCGCCTCGGCCAGCGTGACGCGGTCCTGAATCACCGCCGGGCCGAAATCGAGCTGGCGCAGCAGCGCGCCGGCATGGCGTTCGATGATGACGCACGATTCCAGTCCGGGCAGGAAGGGAAGCGGGTCTTCGACACGGTGGAGCAGACCCTGCCAGACCTGTTGACGGCTGAGCGGCGGGATCAGGGGGTTCTGCGGATCGTTGATCTGGATCAGGTGCTCGAATTTCATGCGGCAATGTTAACATCGGCGCCATGCAACTAGAACGAATCCTCCAGAAGCAGGGATTCGGCACCCGCAAGGAATGCCGCGCGCTGTGCCGGGGCGGGCGGGTCGCGGTCAATGGCCAGCCCTGCGACGAGCCCTTAGCCGACATCGATTGCGCCGGGCTGGTGCTTGGCGTCGACGGTGTCGATTGGCCCTACGCCGAGTTCGCGACCCTGATGCTCCACAAGCCGGCCGGCTACGAGTGCTCGCGCAATCCGCAGTACCACCCGTCGGTGCTCAAGCTGCTGCCGGCGCCGCTGCGCGCGCGCGGGGTGCAGCCCATCGGCCGCCTCGACGAGGACACCACCGGCCTGCTGCTGCTGACCGACGACGGCCAGCTCAACCACCGCCTGTCATCGGGCAAGCGCAAGGTGCCCAAGGTGTACCTCGCGACGACGAAGCACCCGGTCGACGCCGAGCAGATCGCCCGCCTGCTCGCCGGCGTCGTCCTCAACGGCGACCCGGCGCCGGTTGCCGCCGCCGCCGCCGAAATCGCCGGCGAGCGCTTGCTGCGCCTGACCGTGACCGAGGGCAAGTACCACCAGGTCAAGCGCATGGTCGCCGCCGTCGGCAACCGCGTCGTGGCCCTGCACCGCGAGGCGGTGGGCGGGCTTGCGCTGCCCGCCGACCTGGCGCCCGGCGCCTGGCGCTGGCTGGCTGCGGTCGACCTCGAAAAACTGGGGAATTCCGCATGACCCTGACCGAAATGCGCTACATCGTCGCGCTCGCCCGCGAGCGCCACTTCGGCCGCGCCGCCGAGGCCTGCCACGTCAGCCAGCCGACGCTGTCGGTGGCGCTCAAGAAGGTCGAGGGCCAGTTGAGCGCCGCGCTGTTCGAGCGCACCGCCAGCGACGTCCGCATCACCGCGCTCGGCGAGCGCATCGTCGCCCAGGCGCGGCGCGTGCTGGAGGAGGCCGTGCGCCTCGAGGAGATCGCCGAGGCGACCGGCGACCCGATGAGCGGCCAACTGCGCGTCGGCATCATCTACACCATCGCCCCCTACCTGCTGCCGCAGCTGATCCCGGCGCTGCACCGGCACGCGCCGAAGATGCCGCTGTTCCTCAAGGAGGACTTCACCGGCAACCTCGTCCCCGCGCTCAAGGCCGGCGAGCTCGACGTCATCGTCATCGCGCTGCCGTTCGCCGAGCCGGGGCTGGTCGCCCAGCCGGTCTACGGCGAGCCGTTCCGCGTCGTCGTCCCCGCCAGCCACCCGTGGGTGGGCCGCCCGGACATCGCCGCCGACGAGCTGGACGGCGAGAACCTGCTGCTGCTCGGGCAGGGCAACTGCTTCCGCGACCAGGTGCTCGAATCGTGTCCGCGCCTGACCGGCGATGACGCGCTCGACCACGCCATCGAGGGTGGCTCGCTGGAAACGATCCGCTACATGGTCGCCAGCGGCGCCGGCGTCGCGGTGATGCCGAGCAGCGCCGCCGACCCCCTGGTCGACAAGGAGCCGCTGGTCCGTGTCCTGCCCTTTGCCGGCGACCCGCCCCGGCGCACCGTCGGCCTCGTCTGGCGCGTCACCTTCCCGCGCCCGCAAGCCATCGACGCCGTGCGCGCCGCGGTGCTGTCGTGCCAGTTACCAGGGGCGACGCCGGTGCGCTGAGTTTCACGTGGAACAGTGGGTTCGTGAGGTTGGTTCCGGCCAACCGCTGCCCAACAACTCTTCCGCAAAGCTGCTATCTGGATGGCCGCTGCGCCCCGAAACCTGCCCAACGGTCAACTCACACAACTCGGCCGAAGAAGAAATTCAGTCAGCCGACCAAATTGGTCAGAAATACGCCGGTCAACTGCCGCTCATTCCACCGATTGCATGGTGTCTAGGAAGAACGGTGCGACTCAGTCATCACTTTGTTCAATTGTTGAGTAGTTTCTTCCAGCTCCTTTATTTTCCTCTTGAGTTCGCGAGTCAATGAGGCGATTTCTTGATCTTTCGACTCGATCGTCTTCTCGGTCGAGTCCTGGAATTCGACCTGGATCTGGCAAACCTCCCTCGCCTCCTTCAAGAGGTCCTCGTAATCCTGTTCGCGCTGGTTCAGCTCAGCTTCAAGTCGCCTGACCTCCCCTTCGAGAAATGCCTCTCGGTTTCCCGAGAACTCATGGAAGTTAAATGCACTTGGCATTTTTGGGCTCCTATCGGTTATTGCAGCGAAGAGCAGAAGTAGCAGGACACTTGACGGCTCGACTGCCACTGCTCGTCCGGGTAGATTGCCGACAAATGGTTGCTCTCATAAACGGTCACGGGCACATGCCGTTGCCGTTCGGTGAACTGGTTCAAGAGCGCATCGACCGCCATCGCCCCGACGATAGCGTTCAGCGTCTTCACGGCCGGTTCCTTGACCTCCTGCCCCGTCACGTAGCCTTTCCTCACGAGTTCCGCGCCGATCGTATCTGCCCGGTGTTCATAGGCGGCCACGAGGGTCGGATTGATTCGACCAAGGCAGTTCAGGCAAAGTCCGTCACCGGAACGGGCGATGATCACCTCGCCGCTCCAGTCTGCAATTTGCCCGTCTTTAACGTTGATGTTGACCCCTGCGGACAGCAATGGCACCCCCAGTTGCAGCGCGATTATCTGCGCGTGATAGCGGCTGAAGTGATTGTCGGTGGCGACCACGATCCAGTCGCTGCGCATCAGAGCGGCAAGCGTGGAATCGTCCTCGATGCCGACCGCGTGTGCCTCTACCACCGCATCCGGATTGATCTTCCGGAGGTGCTCCCCAACCACTTCGACCTTCAGGCGGGAATCGAGTGCATCGCTGTGGTATGCGCCGACAATGCGGTTGAGATTGGTAATCTCGACGACGTCCGGATCGATCAACTGCACTGACTGGAAGCCCATGTGGATGAGGTTCTCGGCAACCACCGAGCCCAGCCCGCCAACCCCCACGATGGCGATCGTCTGGTCCGAGACGATGGAGCGCATCGCGTCAAGTCCAAGCGCCAGGGTGGTTCGCGCCAGGAAGCCCGTGCCCAGGTCGCTGGGGGTCACGTCGGTCGTGTCATCATGCCTTGAGTCGGCACACGGCCACGCCTCGGCGATGATCTGCGTCTTGACGCGAGCGGTACTGGCGACCGGCTGTCCGTCTTCCATGCTCCAGACACGCGCCGAATAGTCGGACTGCGAAAGCACGACGCTGGCGTACCCGATGTCATCCAACGTCTCATCAAGCCAACTCATGAAGTCGCGCTCGTCCCGGTCGTCGATGCCGGAGAAGGCTGCGCCGTTGGGGCAGAAGGGATGGGTGTGGACGTCGATCAGCGTATCGACGTCACCCTGTTGCTGCATCCTGACCAGCTGCCGATAGACGAATTCACGCTTCAGACGGAGGGACGCCAAGCTCTGCCCGTCATAGTCATCCCGGGTGGGATGAACCACCTCGACAACCTTGATCACGCAATGATCGTCAACGACCGTGCGCTTTCCGAGGAGCAGCGCGAAGCTCTCCCGCTCGAGGTCGGCGAGCAGGCGATGGCGCAACTCCGGGAACATCCCCTGCGGGAAGCGGATCACGGGAAGGGCGGATTTCTTCATGTTCATCCCCGGTTACCCAACGCTTCGCGGATCAGGTGGAAGTAGGTGAAGAGGTTGTCGCCGCCGTGGCGCCAGTTCCGTGCGGGGCGCCAAGCGCCCGCATTGATGTAGACGCAGTACCACTTCCAACCTTCACGAATCGGGGCATCCGAAGCGCCGTGTGCTGCGAAGCTGAAGAAGTGCCCGTCATGCGCCATTGGCAAGTCGTCCGGCAGGTAAAACCCGACCGGCGGGCGCATCGGGAAATCCTTCGGGAAGTCGATCAGCAGCGCGGTCGACCGGGCGATGCCCTGCCAGGCGGGCGGCAGGGGATAGTCGGGCACGACCATCCAGTTGGCACCTTCTTCGTCGAAATCGACCCCCTGCCGGAATAAATGGGTCGCGACGTCGTGGACCTGCTCGGTGATAATCTGCCAAGAGTCGCTGGAGCGCGTCGAGCCATACCCCTTGGAGCGGTCCGGCATCGAGGTCAGCTTGGCGCCGCGGCCGCGCTTGTCGACCAGTTCCGATGCGCTGTAGCGCTTGTTCGGGTCGATCTGCGACACGCGTCCGCCGCTCTCGATGATGGGGCGGCGGCCGTAGCCGGCGCGTGCGTGGGCGATGAGGTCGCTGCCGCGGATTCCGTTGTTGCCGATGCTGTTGGGGTCGATGCGGCGGCCGTTGATGATTGCCATGGTGGTTCTCCTTATCTGGCGATGGTTTAGGGATGGGTATTAGTGGCGGGGGGCGGACGGACGGGGATAGCCGGTTGCGCCGACTTCGGGCCGGGCCGGTGGCTCCGGCTTGTCACGCAGCATGTCCGGTTCCGAATCCTCCGGAAGCTCGGGGTCGGCGATATCGCCGTTGGCGGCCCAGGGGTCGCACTCAGTATCGTCGTCCTCGATGCCTTGGTCCCCTTCGAGATACTGGCGAAGGTCGATGAAGCCGCTGGCCTTCAGGATCAGTTCCCTGGCCGCGTTACACTCCGGAATTGCGGCCACTTCGACACGGATGCCGCGCCGGCGCAATTCCAGGATGACCGGGACGAAGTCCTTGTCGCCCGAGACGAGGACGATGATGTCCGGCCGCACGACCTCGGCCGTGCGCATCATCTCGAGCGTGATCTCGATATCGAGGTCACATTTGTAGCTGTCGCCGGCAAATGCGCCGAGTTTGGTGTGGGCCAGCCAGCCGTCCTCCCAGAGCGCGTTGATCTGGCCGTCGCGGCCGTGCGGATTGCGCGGATCGAGCGGCACGAACGCATGCTGTTCGACCACGAAGCGCCCTTCGCCGAGGTAGGTGCCGATATGACCATAGTCGGGAGCAACGCCCAACTTCATGAGCGCTGCGTTGGTGTTGGCGTAGTCGAGGAAGATGACGACTTTTTCCATGATCATTCCTTTCAGGATCTTGTTTGGATTGCTTGCTGTAAGGGGCGGTGCCTACTGCTTGCTGACGAACCAGCCGATGAACAGGGCCAGGCCGATGAAACCCAGCACGTGGTAGGGGAAGGCGATCAGCAGGCCGATGCCCACCAATACCCAGAGCCAGCTCATGTTGGCCGGCTGATCAGCAGATCTGCCGTGTGCAGTGCTGTCGTTTTGCGCAGACCAGGCAAGGCCTGCCGCGCCCGCGTTCGCGGAAGCCTTGTTGCCGGCGCTGCGGTACCGACTGGAGTGCGGGATGTTTGCCATGGTGTTCTCCTTGTCTAGTGGTGTCGATTTTTCGGCTATGCCGCTTGGCGAAACTTGGCGAGATAGCCGCTGCCATGAATAAGGCGGTGCAGATCGCGCTCGAGGTTGCGCAGACCCCGCCAGTCGGATCCGGAGATGGGGGCGATCACAAAGTCCCCACAGGCTGGATTCGAGATCTTTAGGTGGCGCTTCGTGTGCGAAACAACCAGCGTCGGGAAGCGCTTGAGCAACTGGCGTTGGTCTTTGTCGGGGATCTTGGTGGTCATCACGGGCCTCAGTGGGTTGGTTATCGATGACCAGACTATAGCCACGCGAAATCTTCCTGTCAACGTGAATTTCCACGCAAATTTCTCATTAGATATTGTCGGTGCTAATCGTGAATAGTTGTGACGTTTCGCGCGACAATTGCTTGTGTGCTACAATTGCGGCATTTCATGTACGACTGAAGGAGTTCCCGGAATGAGTTGGGACCAAAAACTTGAGCGCCTGAAGGAGAAGCTTGGAGTTACCGCGGAAGCCTTGGCCGCAACGCTTGGGATCACTACGCGGACTTTGGCAGACTTCATGAAGCCGGTTGCCGACGGCGGTCGGGAGCCTACCGGGCCAGTGCAGCGGCTTATCGACTTGCTATTGGGCGAAATGGATTCGCAGGATTTGGCTAGGAGGCCAATGCTGAATCTTGTGATCATTCATAGCGACTTCCAGGTTGCTGGCAACCATGACGACCCCGTAGATGCCATCCTCAATATGCACAGGGAGGGCGGGCGCAACAACGAATTCCACTACGTCACGATCGAGCCCGAGAAAAATATCAAATGGATAGCCGAAGGTCTGACCAGGAGGAAGATTCAGCCTCACTTCTTTGCTTGCGACGCACGCTGGAACACTCGGGATGCCAGCGATTGCTATTTCACTGCTACTGCAATGTGGCTCGCTGCTCAGGCAACGAGGCGCGACTTGGCGCACATTACCCTCGCAGCAGACGTGGGCAGGTTCTGGCCTCTTGCGCGAGAACTAAGGGAGTTGGCTGAAGTTGAAGTAACAATGGTGTTAGACAAGGACTCGACAGATGCAGAGTTTGTATCGCATCTGGGTGAGCTTGGTTTGCGGGTTGCTGATCCCGCAGGGCGAAGGATCGGGCGTATCGACTCGTTGAAGCAGGATGTGGCTACGGGGAAGATTACATATGGATTCATTGACCCCAACCGCGATGATTTGGACCAAAGGTCGTCATCTGAAGGTTCGAGGAAGTTGTTCTTTTCTTGGAACCATATGCTTAAGAGCAAGGATGGTCGTTCATTTGAGGACGATATCAGCCAACTAGCCGAGGGCGATACCGTAAGTTACCGTATGGGCATGAACTACCAGGGCCCCTGCGCGATTGACGTAGCTTTGGTTAATCGGGCGCATTCCTTCCAGCCGCCAGAATCCCAAATCTTGAGTGACAAGGCTGCGCGCCCGGTGAAATCAGATGCTGCCCAACTAGAAGAGATCATCATTAATGCCGTGGCAGTTTGTGCTGACAAGAACGGGTGGGCCTTAGCTTCAGATGTGGGCAACCGAGCGACTGTTCTTCACCCGAATTTCAAAGAACTCTTCAAGACACAGCCTGCGCCTCAGCGTAAAATTCTCGATTTTGCTGAGGCAAGGCCTGCTGTTTTCGAAGTATCGAGAGATGGTCAGGCTCTGGGGTATGCAGCGGCATGCATACGATTGAAGTCCGAGGTGCGCTCAACCTAGACACCCGACGGCAGCTAATCGGACTGAAGCAGGCGCATTGAGGAATGCTTTGCAACGGCTCATTTGGCCGAAATATTGTTGGCCAAACTGCGTGCTGTGCGTCTGCTCCAGTCACTTACCTCCCGTTGGAGCCTTAAATTGACGAAGGTCTGGGTTGGGTCGGAAGCACGCGATCTAAGCAATCAAAAAGAAATCGCCCCCGAAAAACCGGGGGCGATTTCATTTCAGCGGGTCTGAACGATCATTCAGCCGCTTCGGCCTTCTTCTTTGCCGCCGGCTTCCTGGCCGGCGCCTTTTTCTCGAACTCGAAGCCGACCTTGCCGTCCTGGACGACCAGGAAGGCGGAGAACTTGCGCTTGGTGCGGTTGGAGACGAAGCCCTTGAGCAGGTCGGTGCGGCCGGCGGCGAGGAGCTTCTGCATCTGCGCCGCTTCGACCGGCTGTTGCAGGATGACCTTGCCCGAGCGGAAGTCGCAGCTCCTGGCGACACCCACGGCCTTTTCGCAGGTGTAGGTGTTGCCGTTGTCGAAGACGCCACCGCCGCACTTGGGGCACTTGCCGAGGGCTTCCTGGCCGGAGAAGTCGACGGCTTCGGCTTCGTCGTCCTCGGCGGCGCGGTCCTGGCCGAAGTCGAACTCGGGCTGGAGGTCGTCGTTGAGGCGGATGCTGGCGGCGAAGGCGCGGCCCATCTTGTTGCGGAAGCCGGTGAGCGGACCGACGCGCTTGTCGGTGAGCAGGGCCTCGATCTCGGCCGGTTCGTACTGGCGGCCGGCGACGATCTTCCACAGCGCATAGTCGCAGTCGCTGCACTGGAATTTCTTGTAGGTCTCGCGGATCAGGCCGCCGCACTTGGGGCAGGGGGCCTTGAGCAGGCCGAAGTCGCCGGGGATGGTGTCGCTGTCGTAGGTCTTGGCGCGTTCGACGATGTGGCGGGTCATCTCGGCAATCTCGCGCATGAATTCCTCGCGCGTGAATTCGCCTTTCTCGATGCGCCCGAGCTTCCATTCCCAGTCGCCGGTCAGTTCCGGCTGCGTGAGTTCGGTGACGCCGAGGCCGTTGAGCAGCGTCATCAGGTTGAAGGCCTTGGCGGTCGGGATCAACTCGCGGCCCTCGCGGTGCATGTACTGCTCGCCGATCAGGTTCTCGATGATCTGGGCGCGCGTCGCCGGCGTGCCGAGGCCGCGGCCGGCCATCGCCGCCTTGAGTTCCTCGTCGTCGACCATCTTGCCGGCGCCTTCCATGGCCGAGAGCAGCGTCGCTTCGGAGTAGCGCGGCGGCGGCTTGGTCTCGTTGGCCTTGACGGCGACTTCTTCGGTTTTGACCTTTTCGTCCTTGTCGACCGCGACCAGGTTGGCTTCGTCGCCCTGGCTTTCCTTGCCGTGCACCGCGAGCCAGCCCGGATTGACCAGGACCTTGCCCTCGGTTTTGAAGGGCTGGCCCTCGACGCGGGTGATGCGGGTGGTGACGAGGTATTCGGCGGCCGGGAAGAAGACGGAAAGGAAGCGGCGGACGACGAAGTCGTAGAGCTTCTGCTCAGCCTCGTTGAGGTGCCTGGGCGCCTGCGTGGTGGGGATGATGGCGAAGTGATCGCTCACCTTCGCGTTGTTGAAGATACGCTTGTTCGGGTGCGCCCAGTTGCGGGCGATGATCTGGTGCGCGAAGGGGGCGTAGCGGGCGAGGAGGACTTCGTCGTGGCCCTTGCCGGCGCCTTCGCCGGTGAGCATGGCGAGCGTGGCCTTGACCGTGCCGATGTAGTCCTCGGGCAGGCAGCGCGAGTCGGTACGCGGGTAGGTGAGGACCTTGTGCTTCTCGTAGAGCGCCTGGGCGAGGCCGAGCGTGGTCTTGGCCGAGAAACCGAAACGGGCGTTGGCTTCGCGCTGTAGGCTGGTGAGGTCGAAGAGCAGCGGTGACAGGCGCGTCTCGGGTTTGGATTCCTCGCTGACGATGCCCGGCTTGCCGAGGGTGGCGGCGCGGATTACTTCGGCGCGCGTCTCCTCCCAGAGGCGGTCGGCGCGCGCGTGCTCGTCGTCGGACTTGCCCTTGAGGCCCTCGTCGAACCACTTGCCGGCGTATTCGCCGGCGCGGGCGGCGAAGGTGGCCTCGACCTCCCAGTAGGGGCGGGCCTGGAATTCGCGGATCTTCCTTTCGCGCTCGACGACGATGGCCAGCGTCGGCGTCTGCACGCGGCCGACGGTGGTCAGGTGGAAGCCGCCGGTCTTGGAGTTGAAGGCGGTCATCGCCCGCGTGCCGTTGATGCCGACCAGCCAGTCGGACTCGGAGCGGCAGACCGCGGCGTCGCCCAGACCGCGCATTTCGTGGCCGCCGCGCAGGCGGGCGAAGCCGTCGCGGATGGCGCCCTGGGTCATCGACTGCAGCCACAGGCGCTGCACCGGCTTGCCGGATTTCGCGGCCTGCGCGATGTAGTTGAAGATCAGTTCGCCCTCGCGGCCCGCGTCGCAGGCGTTGATCAGGCCGTCGACGTCCTTGCGCTTGATCAGGCGGTTGAGCAGCCTGAGGCGGGGCCCGGTCTTCTCGATCGGGTTCAGCGCGAAGTGCGGCGGGATCACCGGCAGGTGGGCGAACGACCACTTGCCGCGCTTGACCTCGAATTCCTCCGGGCAGGCGAGTTCGAGCAGGTGGCCGATGGCCGAGGAGAGCACGTGCGAATCGCTCTCGAAATAGTCGTCGTGCTTGGTGAAGCCCCCCAGCGCCTTGGCGATGTCGGCGGCGACGGAGGGTTTCTCGGCGATGATCAGCTTTTTTGTCATTGGCTCGGCCTGTTGGATGCCGGCGGATGATAAGTGCCTAGTGCGCGACTTGGCAAGACGTCTCCGTCCATGGCGGTCAGGCGAGGCGCTGGTAGCGGTTGCCGGGGAGGGTGGCGATCAGGCCGTCGAGTTCCAGCGCCAGGAGTTCGCCAAGCAGCAGGTCGGCGCTGATTCCGGTACGGTCGACCAGGTCGTCGAGAGCGCAGGGGCCATAGCCGAGCGCCGTCAGGATGTCACTGCTGGCGGCCGCGTCCATGATCTCGGGGACCTCGGGGACCTCGGGAGACTCGGGATGGCTGCCGAGTTCCTCGAGAATATCCTGGGCCGTTTCAACCAGTTTGGCCCCCTGCTTGATCAGCCGGTGACAACCGCGGGCGACGGGCGAATGGATTGATCCGGGGATCGCGAAGACTTCTCGTCCCTGTTCGGCCGCGAGACGGGCGGTAATCAGCGAGCCGCTCTCCAGCGCGGCCTCGACAACCAGCACGCCCTGAACCAGCCCCGAAATGATGCGGTTGCGACGCGGGAAGTTGGCGGCGATGGCGGCCGTGCCGAGCGGGAATTCGGAGACGATGGTCCCGTGCTCCGCGATGGCCATTGCGAGTTCCTTGTTGCGCGCCGGGTAGACGCGGTCAGCGCCGGTGCCGATGACGGCAATCGTGGCACCTTCGGCGGCGAGGGCGCCACGATGGGCGGCGGCGTCGATGCCGAGGGCAAGGCCGCTGACAATCCCCAGACCCCTGGCGGCAAGCGCTCTGGCAAAGGTTTCGGCCGTCTGCAGGCCCTGGGGCGTGGCGTTGCGGCTGCCGACGATCGCCAGCCCACGGTTCCGCAGCAGGCCGGGATTGCCGCGAACATAGAGGACGCTCGGTGGATCGGGAATTTCGAGCAAGGACCGGGGATAGTCCGCGTCAGCCAGAGTCAGGATGCGCTGGCCGGGCTGGGAGGCCCAGGCGAGGCTGCGGTCGACGGCTTCGGAGGGGTCAGAATCGAAGAGCAGGTCGGCACGGTCGCCGATGACGCTGCGTGCCGCCAGGCGCCCGGCGGCGAAGACGGCCTCGGGTAAACCGAAAGCGGCGAGAAGCTTGCGCTGCGTCTCGCCGCCGATGCCGGGTATCAGGGTCAGCCGCAACCAGGCGGCCAACCCCTCCGTGTCGATCACGGGTTCCGTGCAAAATCGCCTATGGTCACGGGCTTGGACGACTCGAGGACGAGCGCGTAGGAAACCCCGTTGAAGACGCGGAAGACGAATACCAGCGCGTACCGCTCTTCCGGAATCGGCTGATCGACCCGTTGCATCGTGTCCTGGTCGATCGCCTGGGAAATGCGATTGCGGAACAGGGCAAGGACATGGCCGATTTCAAGCCCGTCATTCTTGCCGCGGTTGAGCGTGACGATCGAGGCCTTGCCGCCTTCGTTGACCCCGCCATAGATCGTCATGACCCGCGCCGCAACCTGGTGATCCGGGCGATGCGGCACATAGGAAACGATGTTGGCGGGCGGCGCCGGCAACAGGCGGTCGCCGCGCATGATCTCCTCCTTGGCCACGGTGATCTCGAGAACCGCCGGCTCGCCCGGCTGCACGAGGTTGGCGTTGCCGAGGAAGAAGGCTTCATAGCCGATGACGTTGCCGGTATCGGGATCGGTGAGCGGCTTGCCGGGGCGGTAAACGTTCCAGCGCATCACGCTGGTATCGGGAATGCCGGTGGCGAAGGCCGGATCGCCATTGCCCATCATGCCGCGGTATTCAGGTCCGGCGACGATGCGCGGTCCGCTATCGATCTGCCCCTGCTCGACCACGAGCGGCTGCGACAGGAAGGGTTCGATCTGGTTGGGCGGGATGCTCGGGATTGCCTGCTGCGACGGGTCGGAATAAATCTGCGGCTGGAGTTTGACGGTTCCG
>WBZP01002373.1_pt2 | contig 21356 bp, 12 predicted proteins | sample 5204301 | NCBI WGS metagenome assembly WBZP01 (sample SAMN12412401, study PRJNA552823) | activated sludge metagenome | isolation source: activated sludge from nitrification reactor of wastewater treatment plant... | place: USA: Pennsylvania | collected 2017
CCTGCGGCAAAACTGCATGCCGATATCATGGAAATAGAGTACTTTAAAAAAGCAGACAATACCGAGTTTGCCATCATCAACTGTCATGGTGGTACCTATGTGAGTTATGATAACCTGGCAACCGTTAGCAACCTTAGTTTAAATGGTCACCGGGCTGTGGAATATTATGATGTACTAACTGATACAATAAACCAGAACAGGATTTTTGCCGGCAGCCAGGACCAGGGAATGCAACGTACGTTAACAGGATTAAATGCAGGAACGCAAAACTTCCTGCAAATGATCAGTGGCGATTACGGACAGTTAAGCCTTACCAATGATAATAATTTCCTGTGGCCCCAATACCCCGGCGGTGATTATTATTTATTTAAAGACCTGGGAAACCCCAACCCAACCTATGTAGGAAACTGGACAGTTCCGGGTACGGAAAAACCAAATTACGGCTGGATGCTGCCTGCCACTTCAACGGTTGTACGAAGTGCCAATGAGATTTGGGTAGGCGGAGGAAACCTGGGTGGCGGAGGCGGTTCATACCTTATTAAAGCGACAATGCTTCTTACCCCACCCCATACCGTTAGTGCCACGCAGTTCAGTTATAATTTCAGGGCAAACAGCAATAACGGTTCTTCAGGTATTACTGCTATTGAACAATCACCTGTAAACCCATCCAAATTATTCGTAGCAACTGAAGACGGAACATTTTTCTACTCAAATGATATGGGGGCAAACTGGAGCAAGACTGCATCGTTTTCAGGACCTGCACCTTGGTATTTATATGGTTCATGCATATTGGCAAGCCGCATCAATGCGAATTTAATTTGGTATGCAGGTTCAGGGTATAGTAATCCGGGTGTTTATAAATCGGTTAACGGAGGGGCAACTTTTACTGCAATGTCTAACGGCTTACCGTCAACATTGGTCAATGAACTGGTTGCATCACCGGATGAGCGGTTCATTTTTGCAGCAACCGAAGCCGGTCCTTATGTGTATGTAGTTAATGAAGACCTTTGGTACAGCCTGTCTGATAATACCATGCCAACCCAGTTTTTTACCGGGGTAGAGTATATCAATGCACAGAATATTGTCAGATTTTCTACCATGGGCAGGGGAATCTGGGACTTCAAAATAACAGGTACCATTCCCGTTACCTTATCAAAATGGCAGGCAGATAAAATGGGTAGTTCTGTATTGTGCAGCTGGCAATCGGAGCAGGAAATAAACAGCAGTCATTTTATTGTTGAGCGCAGTGGTGACGGATCAAATTTCATCGAAATTGGAATCGTTCAGGCAAAAGGGAATTCCAATATGGTAACATCCTATTCTTTCACTGACCGGTTCCCTTTAAAAGGAATTAATTATTACCGGCTTATATCCAAAGACAGAGACAATAGGAAATCTATCAGCCGGGTTGTTGCCATAAGAATGGATAATAACGGCCAGTCACTTGATATCTATCCAAACCCGGTAAAGAACACATTGTTTGTAGAGATACGGACTTTAAGGCAGGAAGAAGTTATGGTCAGAGTTATTGATGCGGCGGGTAATGTTGTCAGGAATGAAAACAGGGAAATTTCCGGTCATGCAGCTTTTTCAATCAGCTTGGCAGACAGGCCTGCCGGAGTTTATTCTATACAGGTGAAAGGGAAAGGTACCGAAATGATTAAAAGATTCGTAAAGCAATAAACAGGGGTAATGAAAAGACAGGTATCGCCGGCTATTGCTTGCGTATGCTGATCAGCGGGTAAACCTTACCCATTCTGTAAAAATGGTAACGGAAAACATACTAACGGTAACGTATAGCGTTGTGCATTCAGGAACTGTGTATATCCGTTTACATTCAATTTAACTTATACCATTCCATTCATCATAAAAATGATCCAGGTATTGCAGCATGAACAGGTGCCTTTGTTCTGCCATTTTCCTGCCGGTTTCCGTGTTCATACGGTCTTTCAGCAGCAACAGTTTTTCATAGAAATGATTGATGGTTGGTGCTGCTGAATTTTTGTATTCATCTTTCGTCATGTTCAGGTTTGGCCTGATGCCGGGATTATATAGCTCCCTGTTTTTAAACCCGCCATAGTTGAAAGCGCGTGCAATGCCTATCGCGCCTAATGCATCCAGCCTGTCGGCATCCTGAACAGCATGCAGTTCAGATGATGCAAATGTTGCCTGCTCATTGCCTCCTTTGAAAGAGATATTGCGTATGATCTTTTCCACATGACTAATAATCGGTTCATCTACAGGTAAGGATTGAAGGAAAAGCCTGGCTTTTTGAGGCCCGATATTTTCATCCCCCCCGTGAAATTTTGAATCAGCAATATCGTGTAACAATGCTCCAAGTTCAACAATTAACATATCTGCATTTTCCTGGGTAGCAATATGCCGGGCATTGTTGTATACCCTTTGGATATGCCACCAGTCATGCCCGCCCTCAGAGCCTCTAAGGGTTTCCTTAACATGAGTGATGGTTTGCCGGATGATTAATGATTCATTCATCATAAGAAATTAGGAATGTGTGCTTAAGGCTATCAGGTTAATAAATAAAACGGTTTCGGCTATACGCTGGATTAATCCCCTGGATGGTATGGATGGGATAGAAATCAGCACCATGCAGATGATAATGATTCCGGCACTCAGTTTGTAACCAACGATGAAAGGGGTGTCAAAGATGTCTTCCGCTTTAAAAAGGTATAAGGCAGCACCTGCATATTCTATTAGTCCGCCCAGGTTATGTATATGTTGCCTGCTGCTGCCTGTTTGGGGCGACCCCGGATCACAGGGGAAAAATGCTGCAACGAGGTAACCGGTTGCTATGCAAATTGAATATCCCGGTAAGAATTTATTATTTCCGGCATTCATGGCAATCAGCAATAGTACTAAGCCTGCAGGAAGAAAAAGACCGAAATTAACCCGGGCTGCATCCGAACTGCCATATTCACCAAGCTCACTGATAGTATGTTTAACCTGGTTATAATTTTTCTTTTTTGAACCAAAGTATATGATACCGGAAAGCAGAAACAGGGTAACAAAAACAGAAATTGCTGTTGCCATAGCTAAAAAAATCCTTTTCAGGTTGCAATATAGCTGAATGCATTATTTCTATCATCAGCAGTTTATTTTATTATACCCACCGGCGGGTACCGGAACAAGTTACTTTTTTAATAACTTCATCCTGGTTTTTCATAGGATATTGGATTTTAAAACAGGGCTGGATGTCTATCCGGGCCCTTTTTTTATACCGTTAATCAAAAAATATTTTCCCGTTTTATTTTAAAGTGTAATATTTGCAGCCTGCAAATTTCACGAATATGAAGCTGAATGCAGGCTTCTACTGTTAAGAGGCCACTGTCTTTCCTTATTTCTTGTTGATGCCTGATATACAGGCATTCCCTATCATTCATATATCATTCCAAATCAAAGGTCATTTATGCCATACATACAAAAATTGTCATTACATATATCATCATTTTTTTCGCTCATCAGGCAATCCATGAATGGTGAACTGATGGATTATACACAGGGTAGCATCCGGAAAGCAGTGATCTTACTGGCTATTCCCATGATGCTTGAAATGTGCATGGAAAGTGTTTTTGCCGTTGTAGATATTTATTTCGTCAGCCACCTGGGCAAACATGCCGTATCAACCGTTGGGCTTACTGAATCTGTAATTACCATTGTCTATTCACTGGCAATTGGTATCAGCATGGCAGCAACAGCCATGGTAGCAAGGAGGGTTGGTGAAAAAAATCCGGATGCAGCGGCCAAGGCTGGAATGCAGTCGATGCTCGTAGCTCTGTTTATTACCGTTATTTTGAGTATTGCCGGGTTCATATTTGCAGCCGATATACTACATATCATGGGTGCAGAACCCGAAACGGTTGCACAGGGAACAAACTATACCCGAATCATCATGGGAGGTAGCCTTGCAATCATGCTGTTATTTCTAATCAATGGAATTTTCAGGGGGGCGGGAGATGCCATGATGGCCATGAAAAGCCTGTGGCTGGCAAATATCTGCAATATCATCCTTTGCCCGATATTGATACGTGGCTTTGGGCCGTTACCGGCTTTGGGATTAACAGGGGCAGCCCTGGCAACCACCATCGGCCGTGGAATTGGGGTTGTGTACCAATTGTATCACCTGTTCAATGGTAAGCGCCTGATACAGTTTTCATTAAAACTGCTTAAACCGGATTGGGAAATCATGAAGTCGCTGGCCAGCATTGCCTGGCCGGGCACCCTGCAGTTCCTGATAGGTTCCGGCAGCTGGATCGTTCTGGCTGGTCTTGTTGCGCATACGGGTCACAGTGAGGCTTCAGCGGGTTACCAGATCGCACTCCGTATTGTGATGTTTTTCATATTGCCGGCATGGGGAATGAGCAATGCGGCCGCTACGCTGGTAGGGCAAAACCTGGGGGCCGGCCAACCGCACCGGGCAGAATTGTCGGTGATGAAAACAGCCAGGTATAATGCAGTGTTTATGGGTATAGTGATGATGCTGTTCTTGTTTTTTACCGATTTTATCATATCGTTTTTTACGGCTGATATAGCTGTAAAGAAATATGCGGTGGATGCATTGCGGGTTATTAGTGCAGGCTATATATTTTATGGTATCGGTATGGTGATGGCCAATGCCTTCAACGGCGCCGGCGATACACGCACACCAACCGTCATAAACCTGGCGGGTTTCTGGTTTTTCCAGGTTCCGCTTGCATGGATACTTGCCATGGTACTGCAAATGGGCCCATTAGGTGTTTTTGCCGCGATACCGATAGCAGAAACGGCCATTGCAATCGCTGCCTTTTTGTTGTTCCGTAAAGGAAGGTGGAAATCAAAAGTGATTTAACAGGTAAGCGTCGGACAATTATTCAGGCTCAATTAAACGCAGGTGGTTTTTAGTAGTCATACTGTTGAAAAATACCTTGATATGAAAAAATACATTATTAGGATTTCAGCTTTTTTATTGTTTGGTTTAGCCATTTCCCAATCTGTACCGGCTCAGTTTGTTATTAAAGTAAGGCCGGGAGCACCTGCTGTAAGGGCCAGGCCGGTTTGCCCTGGGCCACGGCATATCTGGGTAGCCGGGGATTATGTTTGGAGGGGCGGACAGTATGTTTATACAGACGGTTATTGGGCCGTGCCCCCTAAGCGCCATACACGCTGGATTGAAGGCAGGTGGAAACATCGCAGGGGCGGATGGGTTTGGATTCCGGGCCATTGGCGATAATTTAACAGTTTAAACTGCTTGGTATCAGGCCTGTAACGTTTATTTGTTACAGGCTTTTTTTATTTACCTGTACAAACCATATTTAAGTACTTTTAACTAAAACCAAATTCAAATGTTCAGATACTTAGCTGTTCTTCTTTTTCTGTTACCGGTTGCCGTTCTTTCGCAGGTGAATAAAAAGCTTGACATGGATCATGAAAAATTTTTCAGGTTTGGCGCTAAAGGAGGCGTGAATATCAATAAGATTTCCGGTAAGTCATATGAAAGCGGTTTCAATTATAATTTCCAGGCCGGCGTGTTTTTACAGTTTAATATATCTAACCGGTTTGGCATACAACCCGAGGTTAATTTTGTTCAATCAAAATCTGCCTTTACAAAAGATGCTACTGAAATTTATGATGACCTTTTTCTTGATGGCAGCCAGAAAAAAGCAAAAATGAATTACCTGGAAATACCGGTATTACTCAATGTGAATATTGGGCCCAGCAAAAGAGTAAAATTGCAGGCAGGCCCTTCATATGGAGGTTTGCTGAAGCAAAGTATAGACAGCTTAAAAACAAATACAGATTTCTATAAGAATTCGGAATGGAGCCTGATAGGCGGCTTGTGGATTCAGGCTCCTTTAATTAACCTGGGAGCCAGGTATAAACTGGGCCTAACTAATATTAACGGTATTGATGATAAGCAAACCTGGAAAAGCCAGGCCATCCAGATTTTTGTGGGAATAACGATTTAGTTTTTTATAGTCATTGCCATTAATGTTCGTCACTGCGGAGAACGCCCGTTACTGCGAAGGACACCCGTCATTGCGAGGAACGAAGCAATCTTTTCAGGTAGTATCGTTTATCTTTTTAAGCTAATCTTAAAAACGCTTCTAAATGCCGGATGCCCTTCTCGGAAACACATATACACTGAATATAGATACAGGCAAACTGAATTAAATTTACCATAAAGCAGTTGTTTTATTTACAACCCATTGGTAATTTAGTCATCATATAATTTTATTATGCAGCACATTCATCCCGAAAACCTTATCATAATTGATATTGAAACAGCACCCGTCAGCCCTTCATTTGATACATTGAATGATGAATGGAAAACATTATGGGAAGAAAAAGTGACACGTTCATTGCCTGAAGGAGTTACAGCACCGGAATTTTATTCCATGCGAGCCGGCGTAATGGCAGAATTTGCCAAGATCATCTGTATAAGCATCGGTTATTTCAACAGGGAAACAACGCTGCATATGCGGGTAAAGTCATTTTATGGGCATGATGAAAAAAAGATACTGGCCGATTTCCTGGCAACCATCGGCAAGATAGAAAGCATCAACAGTAAATGGTGTTTTGCCGGCCACAATATTAAGGAGTTTGATATCCCGTTTATCTGCCGTCGGCTGATCATTAACCAGTTTAAAATTCCGGCCTACCTCGATTTTCAGAATATGAAACCCTGGGAAACAAATATTGTAGATACATTCCAGTATTGGCGGTTTGGGGATTATAAAAATTATACTTCGCTGAAACTGCTGGCTGCTGCCATGGGAGTTCCTTCCCCCAAAGATGATATAGATGGAAGCATGGTAGGGGCATTATACTGGTCGGAATCTGACAGGGAAGCCAATCTGAAACGCATTGCCGTTTATTGCCAGAAAGATGTGATAACCACAGGGAATATCATACTTCGCTTCCGCAATATGCCACCGGTTCCACCCGAAGATATCAGGATCGTTGAATGAAATGTATGTAACGAACAATCAAAAGGGGATAAACCAGAATTCTTTACCAGTTATCCCCTTTTGTTGTTGGCACTGTTGTGTTTATATTACCGCAGGATTAACCGGCTTACGGTAACACCAGAAGTGCTGATAACTTTTACATAATATACACCCCTTGGCATAGAGGTACTGTTTACCAGTATATGGTTTTGGCCGCTTTCAAACTTACGTACAAGCTTACCCGAAATATCGGTTATCAGTATCTGCGCATTGCCGTTACCGTTAAGATAAATATTAAAATGGTTTCCTGCCGGGTTGGGTGTAACCAGCACCTCGCTTTCATGCTGGAACAATACCTGCCTGGTTGCAGAATATTCCATCCTGTTATCAAGGTCTGTCTGCCTGATACGGTAGAAATTGATTCCTTTGGCTGGATTATTATCTGTAGTTGAATAATACCTTACAGACTGACTGTTTCCTGCTGCAGGCACTCTGTCAATGGGATGCCAGTTTGTGCCGTCTACAGACCGCTCAACCACGAATTCCCTGCTGTTGATTTCTACAGATGTAGACCAGTTGAGGTTAACGATTTTCCCGTTTTTCTGTACAGTGAAAGCATTTAGTTTCACCGGAATGACTCCTATGGTGGATGCGCTGAATGTGAACGGGCTGAAACTGTTGATTCCGTTAACTTTCACATTTCCTGTTGTATTCGTATTGGCAACACCTGCTGTGCCGCCCAGGTCATTCCAGTCGGCCACACCAAAATGAGCCATACGGATGGCATTGGGCACATTGATAAGGCTGGTAACATCTGTATAATTGAATGTGATATCCACTGCACCTGAGCCGCTGCGGTCAATATCCCACCATTCCAGCGGACTCACAGTATAGTCCGGGAAATTTGAAAGGGTAGCTGGGTTAACCGTATAATCACCATAGCCGCTGTTAAAATATTGTACGTCATACGAATTGGTACCAGGCCCTGTTTCATTACTGAAAGAAACCGGTGCATATTTAGTTCCCTTTCCAACATGATAAGTAAAGGCACTGTTGCCAGTCCTGTTCAGGATACCATCAACAAAAGAACTTGTTGAACCGCCGGCAATGTTTGCCGTTGCAGGTAAACTGAGTTTTTTGCCGGCAGCCATCACAATTTTTCCTTTTAAAAGCGACAGGGTTCCGGGTATGCTAATATCATCTGCAATGATGACGGTATCCCTTGTAACTACAGGATCAAGGTTCATGACAAAGTTATTCAAGGTTGATCCGGTTGTAAATCGCAGGGTGCCCGCATGCGTTGCGCCCTGTTGTTTCTGGATATAGATATTCCCTCCGTTTGAAGAAATTTTCCCCAGTGACGTATTTGTTAAAACTGCGCTGCCAATTAATGTAAGTGTATTTAACCCGATATTCAGTTCAGAAATGGTTGATGCTCCCTGGTTTAACTGAAGGCCACCGCCGGCTGCATTGCCTAATATCAGGTTAACCGCCGGGCCGGTCAGTTGTATAAAACCGTCATCCGAAGTGGTGTCTCTGCGTAACCGGAACAGGAGGATGTCATTACCGTTTGTAAAAATCGATTGTACGTTACCGTTCATTGCCAGAGTAATCCTTGCATTATCGCCTGACGGCAACGGTTCAAAAGTTGTGCTGCCGGTGAAACTTACATCACCTAAAGCATTGAGCGTTGAGAACGGGCTGGGAGAGCCGTTGAAATTAAGCACGTTGTTAGCAATGAAATTTCCGCGAACGGTTGTAGTACCACTTGATAAGATTTTTATCCCGTTGTTAAGAGACAGGTTATAATAGGACAGTGCAGGAACTTTTATCGTATCATCTGCTGTTAAACCGGCCTGTGCAAAATTGATGGTAGATCCGGTAGCAATATTATTGAGAAAAGGCCGGCGGTTATTCTGCAGTACCAGCGTTGCATTGTTGAGTATATCTATCCTGGTTGCTGAAGTAAGTGAATCTGTTCCCGGTAAAACGGTGAAGCTTAAGGCAGCGGTTCCGTCGCCTACAACCACCCTGGACGAATTGCCCGCACCGGTAACATCCCACACACCTGAATAGGATGCATTGGCCTGGTTAACGATGTTGAATAACTGGTATGCGCTGGTAAAATCTGCAGGTGATGCCCCGGCGCCATTGAGCGTAGTGCTCCATGTACCCGTATTTGTTAGTCCCAGGTTTGCCTTGGTATTGTAATAATTCTGGTAAACGCCACCGGTTACATTTACAACAGCAGGGCTGGAAGCACCTCCGCCGCTATTCGTTACCGTTCCTGCCAATGCACCTTGCGGAGCCGTGGCACTAATGCGCACATAAATTGGAGTTGATGACAGGGTAGCTCCGGTAAAAGGCACATTGATGCTTGTAGCATATCCCGACCCGCTGCTGAGCGAAACTTCCAGGTTGGCTGAAGCGGCAACTATTATATTTCCGGGGAAACCGGTAAGGTTACTGCCCGATAAGTTAAACGTAAGCGGTGATGATGCAACGCCCGCATTGGTTGTTAGATTAGTAATAGCAGGGCCGGCAGACAGGATCGGGCCGATGGCTCCGCAGATATTTGTTGCCGATGCTGAATTCCTTGGTACCGGGTTTGTAACCACATCAAAATCGGTGAGGTTATTGTCAGTATCCTGGCACCCGTTAATTTTTCGTATAGCCCCGGTCGTTATACTTAGTGCCGGTACCGCAGCGCCGCCTTCCGCATTATTGGCCGTGCCCCATGAAACCAGGTCAATGATGGCTGCAACCGGTAAAGAACATGGCGTGGCAGTGGCGCCACAACCAAGTCCGGTTACCATGTTTACCAGAGCAATTTTTCCATTGGTGCCACCCAGGTTCAGGTTGGCAGATATGAAGTCTGGCGTTACCGGCAGATCTGCCCCTTGCCCACCGGCTGATCCTGCCTGTAAAAGCAGGTAGCCACCTGCCGGAATGGTTGTGTTTGCCTGGAACCCGTAAATCTGTGTAGCTGAACTTCCGAAATTACCGGTAGCAGATCCGTATTGTAATGAAAAACTGCTGATATCCTGTGTTACGGCACTTATATTGTGTAATTCAATATAATCATATTTATATGTTACCCCGGCTGTTCCGGAACCTCCTCCCGGGTATACCTGGCTGATTACAACGGTTGTTGACTGGCTGTTTGCTGTAAATTGAATGAACAGCAACAGGATGGAAAATAACTTTTTCATACAGCAAAAGTTTAGTAACCAAAGTTACTTGATTTTTTGCTGCTGATGATTTTTGAAACCAGATTATTAGCTTGTAATGGCTTATCAGTTAACCTTTTTTAGCAAGGTGATATATACCGGGAAATGGTCGCTGTACCCGTAATTATAGGTTGTACCATCCCAGGTTCTTTTTGCATAACCTTTCCATTTGCCGGTTTGCTGCACCAGGAATTCCCTGTTGAAGATTTTTGCATTGTGATAGTGATATCCGCTTTGCGTTTTATCGAGCCAGGCCTGAGAAATGATTATCTGATCAAATAGCCCCCATGCATCCTGGTAAGCCATTGTGCCGATGCCTTTCTTGTAAAAATCAAGCCAGGGGTTATATAATCCCAATTCTTTCACTTCTTTTATTTTTCCTTTGGCGCCAAGGGTTTTGGTTATGCTTGGGCTAACCGGGTCGTCGTTAAGGTCGCCCATGATAGCTATTTTGGAAGAAGGGTTGATGGCCATCAGGGAATCTACTACACGTTTGTTTACCGCTGCTGCTGCTGCCCTGGCTGGTATGGAACGTTCTTCACCACCTGAACGGGAAGGCCAGTGGTTTACCATTACATGTATGGTATCGCCATCCATTATTCCTTTTACATACAATACATCCCTGGTAAAATAAGAATCCTTTGATCCGCCGGGAAGTTTTACAAATAATGGGGCACTGTATAATGGGGTGAAATATTTGGGGTTATAAAGCAACCCCACATCAACGCCCCTAACATCCGGCGAATTGTAATGAACAATTTTCCATTTTCTGGCCACCAGGCTTTTATGATTAACCAGCGCATGAAGTACCGTATCATTTTCTATTTCTGCCACACCCAGGATGGCTAATCCGTCGGGGTTTACTTCTGTTCCCATCTGTGAAACCACTTCTGCCAAACGGTTGACTTTGTCTAAAAAAACACGGGTATCATAATGACGCTGGCTGTTGGGAAGGAATTCTTCATCATCAATGTTGGGGTTGTTGATGGTGTCGTAAAAATTCTCCAGGTTATAAAAACCGATCAGGCTGGGTTTAAACAGGCTTTTTTGTGCATAACTGTTTGATAGTGTAATAATTACAAGAGCAATCAATAAGAATATTCTGTTCATGTTATTTTTTAGATAAGCAACAAAGGTATTCAACTGCCAATTAATATTATTGTTTTCAGAATAATAATATGTTATTAATGATTTTTTAGCTGAAAAGAGCAGTTTATGTAATACATTTGCAGTCTTTTTTAACAATTTAATTATGACACCAAAACCAAAACTTTGTTTGCTTGTGTTTGTGCTATCCGGGTTTTTCATTACCGGGGCTTTTGCACAGGTAAAAGACACACTGCCTGTGAGAGACAGTATTTTAGAATCATTGAAGGATAACCTGCTGGACAATATCCCGGTAATTTCCATAGATGAAAATGACGGGCAGGATGGAAGTGCACAGAACATTTCCTCGCAGCTAAGTGCAGGCCGTGACCCTTTTTTAAATGCCGCTACTTTTAAATTCAGTGCCGTACGTTTTCGTATCAGGGGATATGATGCCGACCAGTTTGGAACATATATCAACGGTGTGCCAATGGAAAACCTGGATAACGGGTTTACACCATTTGGCCAGTGGGGCGGTTTGAACGATGTGTTACGTAACCGCGAAACGACCATCGGAATGGACCCTACCACGTTCGCATTCGGGGAAATGGGCGGTTTGACAAATTTTGATACCCGCGCCTCACGCCAGCGCAAACAAACCAGTTTCAATTATGCGTTATCTAACCGGAATTATGTGCACAGACTGATGCTCACGCATTCTACCGGTTTAAATAAGAAAGGATGGGCGTTTACAATTTCCGGTTCACGCAGGTGGGCTGATGAAGGATTTGCTGACGGTACTTATTATAACGGATGGTCGTTCTTTGGAGCAGTTGATAAGCGTTTTAACGACAGGCACCTGTTATCTTTTGTTGCCTTTGCCACGCCAACTGAAAACGGCCGCCAGGGTTCATCTGTCCAGGAAATGATTGATATTGCCGGCAACAATTTTTACAATCCTTTCTGGGGATACCAGAATGGTAAAAAAAGAAATGCAAGTGTGGCTAAATCTTTCCAGCCAATAGGAATCCTTACACACGACTGGAAAATTTCGGATAAAACAACATTGGTTACCGCAGGGTCTTTCAGTTTCGGCAAAAGGAGCCTCTCGGGGCTGGACTGGTATAATGCAGCCGACCCAAGGCCGGATTATTACCGTTATTTACCAAGCTATCAGCTGGACCCGGCCTATGCCGCCCAGATGTGGGATGAAATGAAGAGCGATGTAAACAAGCGCCAGATCAACTGGGATGCTTTATATAATACGAATTATGCCTCTTACGAATCCGTTTATAATGCAAACGGAATTCAGGGTAATACGGTTTCCGGAAGAAGGTCGCATTATATCCTGGAAGACAGGGTGGTAAAAACAACCAAGTATAATTTCAATTCCACCCTTAACAGTACCATTTCTGAACATGTGATTGTAAGTGCCGGTATCACATACCAGGCTCAGGTAAATAATTACTATAAAGAAATTGATGACCTGCTGGGAGGTGATTTTTATGTAGATATTAACCAGTTTGCTGAAAGGGATTTCCCAACCAACCCGGATGCAGGCCAGAATGATATCAACCGTCCGAACCGTATCCTTAAAACGGGCGATAAGTTCGGGTATGATTATGATATTAATATCAAGAAGGGATCAGCCTGGTTACAGGGTGTATTCAAATTCAGGAAGATTGATTTTTTTATAGCAACAGAAAATTCGTTTACCAACTTTTTCCGTAAAGGAAATGTGAGGCCGGGACTGTTCAAGGATGATTCTTATGGAAAATCAACTACACACAGCTTCTTCAATTCTTCCATCAAGGGTGGTATTACGTATAAGATAGATGGCCGTAACTATATTTTCGCGAACGGTTCTTATGCATCCAGGGCACCTTTCTTTGAAAATGCATACCTGGCACCAAGGACCCGCGATTTCGTACAGGGCGACCTGAAATCTGAAGAAGTGGGTTCCATAGAAGCGGGCTATGTGATGAATGCTCCTAAGCTGAAGTTAAGGGCAACCGGTTATTATACACAGTTCAAAAACCAACTGAATGTAATTACTTTTTATAATGACGAATTCAGGAATTTTGTAAACTACGCCATCAGTAATATCGGCCGGGTTCATACCGGCGTTGAGTTTGGTGCCGAAGCAAAGGTATACAGGGGCCTGAGTGTGAATGCTGCTGCTGCTGTAGGAAAGTATTTTTACAACACCCGCCAGTTGGCAACGGTAACGGCTGATAACAGTTCGCAATTATTATCAGTTAATGATGTGGTGTATTCCAAAAACTTCTATGTACCTACTCCTCAAAATGCATATACCATCGGGTTAGATTACAGGTCTCCGCAGTTCTGGTTCATCAATGTTAATTTCAATTTCTTCGACAGGATGTATCTTGATTTTAACCCGGTACGCAGAACAGAAGCAGCGTCAAGCGGTGTGGAAGAAGGTTCTGCATTATGGCATGATATCATTGACCAGAAAAGGCTGGACAACCAGTATACGCTGGATGCGTTTGCCGGATATTCCTGGATGATGAACAGGAAGTTTAAATCAATGAAGAAAAGGACATACCTTGTTTTCAATGTTGGCGTGAACAATATTCTGGATAACAGGAATATCGTTTCCGGAGGGTTTGAACAGCTCCGTTTCGACTTTGCAGAAAAAAATACCAATAAATTCCAGGACAGGAAATTCTTTGCATACGGCATCAATTATTTTGCCAGCATCGGGTTAAGGTTCTAAAAAACAATAATTAAACTTTTTAAAAAATACATTATGAACAAGATTTTTAAATTATTTACAGCTGTTGCCCTTATCGCATTCATGGGTACATTCAGTGCATGTAAAAAAAGCTTTGATAACCCGCCCGGCGCTGCAGATCCGGCAATTGTTGCCAATACATCCATCCAGCAACTGAAAGCGTTGCACACGGTGGCTGGCGCTTATGATGTGATCACTTCAGACATAATTATTTCTGGTGTGGTGGTTGCCGATGATAAAAGCGGTAACCTGTATAAGCAATTGTTCATTCAGGATTCTACCGGTGGCTTGCAGATTTTACTGGATGCAAACAGTTTATACGGAACGTATCCGGTTGGGCGCAGGATATTCATTAAATGTAACGGCCTTTGCATCAGCGATTATAACGGTTTGATGGCTCTTGGCGTTAAAGCAACCGTTGCAGGACTGCCATCACAGGAAGGCATTCCGGGAAACCTCATCAGTAATTATGTGATTGGTGGTTCATTGAATAACCCGGTTGTACCAAAGGTTGTAACCGTTTCTCAACTGGGAACCAATATGCAGAACCCTTACCTGGGTACGCTTATCCAGCTTGATGGTTTTGCATTTACTGTTCCTACAGGTACTTATTCTGACACATCAGCATACAAAAGCACAGTTAACCGCGATATCAAGAACTGCAGCAACAATACCATTATCGTACGTACCAGTGCCTATGCAAATTTTGCCGCACAACCAGTGGCAACAGGCCGCGGAACTATTCTGGCTATTTACACAACCTTTGGTACCACAAAGCAATTGCTGGTAAGGGATACAACAGATATCAGGTTCACCGACCCTTATGCCTGTCCGTTACCTCCCGGTACCCTGCTGTCTGAAGACTTTGAATCAATCGGCGCCAATAACCTTACCCTGAACATTCCGGGTTGGAAAAATATTGGAGAAGTGGGGAATATACCATACCAGAATGCTGTTTTCGGACCTGTAAAATGTGCAAAAGTATCTGCATTCAGCACAGGAGCCGCAAACGTTTCAAGCTGGCTTATTTCACCGGCGGTAAGCCTGGCAGGAGCTGTTACACCAAAACTAACATTTACAACTGCCGGCGGTTTCAATGTGGGTGCTACCACTTTCAAAGTTTTTGTTTCAACTGATTATAATGGTGGCAATACTCCATCTACAGCTACATGGACCCAGTTACCGGCTACCATTGCTACCGCTCCTGCTTCCGGTTTCGGTTCATTTGTTGGTTCAGGAAATGTTGACCTGTCTGCTTACAACAACCAGACGGTTTACATTGGTTTCCGTTACGACGGAGGAGATCCGGGCAGAACAACAACCTATGAACTGGATGATGTAAAAGTGATGAAGAACTAGTGCTCACTAAATAATACAAACAGGGAAACAGTAAGCGCCCGTTCTAAAAAACCAGGGTACTTACTGTTTCTTTTAATAAAGAAATTTAAAAATGCTACAATGAAAAAATTATTTACACTTCTCTTTGTCATTGCTTCTTTTATGGCTTATTCGCAATCAACAACCATTGTGATCAGCCAGGTTTATGGTGGCGGTGGCGGAAGTACCGGTACTTACCTGCACGATTATGTGGAATTACATAACGTTAGCGGTACCACGCAGTCGTTAACCGGTTTTTCCATACAGTATGGCTCAGCAACCGGTAATTTCGGCTCAACGGCTTCCAACGTATATGCATTTCCTGCCGGCACAACCATGGCGCCGGGTTCATACCTGCTTATCCAGTGCAGTGCGGCTGGAAGCGCCGGGGCAGCTTTGCCGGTAACCCCGGATATCATTACCGGAAACCTGTCGATGAGCGGTTCTAATGGAAAAGTTGTTCTTACAAACCAGGCAGCCGCACTGGGATGTGGCGCTACTGCTACTTCCTGTACGCTGCCTTCAGCAACCATTATTGACCTGGTTGCTTATGGAACAGCCAATAACGCAGAAGGTGGCGTTTCTGTAAATAACGGTACAGCCTTTACCACCACGCAAGGTTCAGTAAGGAAGAATAACGGATGTACGGATACGGATAACAACAATGCTGATTTTGATGTGGTTACTGCACCGGTTCCCCGTAACAGCGCTTCTCCGGTTTTCAACTGCGGGGCGCTTCCGCCTGCATTAGTAGTAACGGGAACGATCAATGATTTCGGCAATATTTTCATTGGTTCAACTTCATTATCCCAAACATATAATTTATCCGGAACTGACCTTACCGGCGCACCCGGAAATATAACGGTTTCTGCACCATCAGCAGATTTCCAGGTATCAAATGATAACACTACATGGGGAGCAACAACAACCATTGCTTACACGTCTGCTACACTGGCCGCTACGCCTGTTTGGGTGAGGTTTTCTCCGCAATCTGCCGGGTTAAAAACAGGTGATGTAACCAATGCCGGTGGCGGCGCTTCCGTTACAGTGGCTGTTAGCGGCAACGGGGAAACACCGTTAACGCCTGTTTTATCAGCTACTACCCTGAATGCATTTGGTGATGTTTGCCTTAATACAACAGCAGGCTCCAACTCATTCAATATTACAGGTATTAACCTCACAACAGCGGATGTTACCGTAGGCCCGCTGGCAGGTTTTACCTTTTCTACCACTGCCGGTGGAACATATACTGCATCGCTTACCCTGACACAACCGGGAGGAAGTTTTTCACAGGAAGTATTTGTGAATTTTACGCCAGTTGCCATGCAATCCTATAACGGAGATATCCAGGTAGCAGGTGGTGGCGCAACTGCTATCAATGTGGCTGCTTCAGGAGCAGGTGCAGACAACCCGCCAACTGTAAGTACAGGTACTGCAGGTTCAATAACCGTTACCAGTGCCGTTGCCAATGGTACTATTCCATCAACAGGTTGTTCAGCAGTTACCGCCTATGGCATTGAGTATAGCCTTACTGCCGGTTTTGCAAACGGAACCGGAACACAAGCTGCATCTACAAATCTGGCTGCAGGTGCTTTCTCATCAGACCTTACAGGCCTCGTACCGGCAACTACCTATTACTATAAAGCATACGCGACCAATAACGGGGGAACAGTTTACGGGAATGAACAATCATTTACTACGGCATCTCCTGTAATTACTGCTTCTGCACTGGCCGATTTTGGCGGCATTTGTATCAATACCACTTCAGCTGCCGCATCATTCACTATTACCAGTACTTACCTGAATAATAGCAATGTGAATGTTGGCCCGCTGGCAGGGTATAGTTTTTCAACCTCTGCTAACGGAACATACGCGGCATCATTAAGTTTGGTGCACCCAGTAGGACCATACAGCCAGGAAATATTTGTAAAATTCAGCCCGGTTGCCATCCAGTTCTACAACGGAAATATTCCGGTTAGTGGCGGTGGAGCCAATGCCATCAATGTACAGGCCAGGGGTTCCGGAAATAATGCTGCACCAACGGTAATTACCGGCTCAGCGGCACTATTATCGCCCAACAGCGTAACATTAAACGGTACCATTTCAAACCCCGGTTGTACACCTGCCATCACGTATGGAATTGAATACAGCGGTATCAATGGCTTTATCCCAGGCTTTGGTACCAAAGTACGCAAACTGGATATACCAACCACCGATTATTCTGTAACATTGAATAACCTGGTACACGGTAACACATATTATTACAGGGCATATGCTTCAAATGACGGTGGTATCAGTTATGGTGCACAGGAATCATTTACCACAGATACCATTCCATCCGGCCTGGTTATCTATTCATCTCCGATTGCCCGTGGCGGTAATCTGCACTACACATTAGACAATGTGAAACCGGCTCACTACCAGGTGAAGATAATCAACAGCATCGGCCAGTTGGTATACCAGCGTGAACTGATCCTGCAGGTTAATTTTATTGATGACAATTTCAGGCTGCCTGGAAATATTGGCAGGGGTTTATACACGTTGCAGGTATATAACTATGAATTTAAAGCAAGTAAGCAATTCTTTGTAGAATAATACAAAACAGGATGTTTTATGATGGGGCCTATGATACAGGCCCCATCTTTATTATAACTGAATTTTATTCATGATTATACCCGGTAAATGCTGGAATTGGTTGAAAAAAATGCCAAAATGACCAGCCATTGACTATGGTAGGTTTTTTGTAGCAGGATACACGTAAAATCAAAATTAAAGATTATGCAAAAAGGCAGTATACGCGTACAAACGGAAAACATATTTCCTATCATTAAGAAATTCCTTTACAGCGAACATGACATTTTTATCAGGGAACTGGTTAGTAATGCGGTGGATGCTACCCAAAAACTGAAAACACTTTCATCTATTGGGGAAGCAAAAGGCGAATTGGGCGATCTGAGGATAGATGTTAGCATAGATAAGGAAAAAGGCACACTTACCATTTCCGATAACGGTGTTGGTATGACGGCTGAGGAAGTTGATAAATATATTAACCAGGTGGCATTCAGTGGGGCAGAAGAATTTTTGGATAAGTATAAAGGGCAGAATGAAAACAATATCATCGGGCATTTCGGGCTTGGATTCTACAGTTCATTCATGGTAAGTGAAAAAGTGGAGATTTTCACAAAAAGTTATAAGGAAGATTCAAAAGCGGTAAGGTGGGAGTGTGATGGCAGCCCCGAATATATCCTGGAAGAAGCAGATAGGAAAGAAAGGGGCACTTCCATCGTTCTGTACCTGAACAGTGAAAGCAAGGAATTCCTGGATGAATACCGCGTAGGCAATGTGCTGGAGAAGTTCTGTAAATTCCTGCCCGTTCCGGTTTACTTTCCAAAAGGAACAGAGACTGAACAGAAGCAGATTAATAATACCACGCCAGCCTGGACTAAGAAGCCATCTGAACTCACAGCAGAAGATTACCAGGCATTTTATAAGGAACTGTACCCGTTTGGTGAAGCGCCTTTGTTTTGGATACACCTGAATGTGGATTACCCGTTCAACCTTACCGGTATCCTGTATTTCCCCAAAATTAAACAGAGTTACGAGATCCAGAAAGACAAAATACAGTTATACAGCAACCAGGTTTTTGTAACGGATGAGGTTAAAGACATTGTACCTGAATTCCTGATGTTGCTGCACGGTGTAATTGACAGCCCGGATATACCGTTGAACGTTAGCCGCAGTTACCTGCAGGGGGATCCCAATGTTAAGAAGATAAACGCCCACATCACCAAAAAAGTGGCGGATAAACTGGAAGAGATATTTAATACAGACAGGAAATCGTTTGAAGAGAAATGGGAGAGCCTTGGCCTTTTTGTGAAGTATGGCATGATGACTGACGATAAATTCCTTGATAAGGCCAATAAGTTCTTCGTGATGGAAGATACTGACGGTAAGTTTTATACCAGGGATGAATATAGTGAAGCTACCCAGGCGCTGCAGAAGAACAAAGATGGCAAGCAGGTGATATTATATACTACCCAGCCGGTGCTGCAGGATACGTTCATACAGCAGGCAAAAGCAAAAGGCTATGTGGTTGTAAAAATGGAAACGCTGGTAGATGCTGCTTTCATCAACACGGTGGAAATGAAATGGCAGGATGTAATTTTCACAAGGGTTGACTCAGACATTGCGGATAACCTGGTTGATAAATCAGAGGCTACAGAAAGTGTATTGAGCAAAGAAGAATCAGAGAAATTAAAGGCCTTGTTTGATAAACCGATGGAAGGGCTGAACCTGCATGTGGAAGTGAAGGGCCTGGGTGCGGATGCATTGCCTGTTACAGCCACCAGACCGGAGCAGATGCGCCGTATGAAAGACATGGCAGCTATGGGAGGCGGAATGGCCGCCTGGTATGCCCAGATGCCCGATGAAGTGAACCTGACCATTAACGGGAACCATCCTGTATTCCGGGGAATACTGTCAGAAAGTGAAACCGCCAGACAGGAAAAACTGGTAAAGAACCTGTCGGACCTGGCATTGCTTTCGCAGGGATTGTTAACGGGAAACAACCTCACCAGTTTTATCAACCGGAGTGTTGAACTGATGGATGCCGGAACAGAAAAGTAAACGGTAAGGAAATATTGCAGATAACCACAGCCTGCCGTATGAACCAGAAGTGTTTACCGGCAGGTTTTTTATTCACTTAATTTGAGGTCGTACACCTGTAACTGCAGCGACGTGGAGCCATTCCATTCATTTTCATCGATGGCAAACACGATGTCCACCGTTTTGCCCTGTTTCAGCAGGTTGAATTTATGAGACAGGTTGAACCCGATACCGTTCAGGGTTGTATTATCCTGAATAACGGAAAAGCGTACATGCTTTTCCTTGAGGATTTTGGAAAAGCCGGTATCTGTCACGTTTTTTGCAATGAACAGTGGGCGCATATTTTCAGGGCCGAATGGTTCCATCTGTAACAGTATATTATGGAAGCCGGTCGATATTTCCGGAAAGCGGATTTCGGCATCTATAATAATTTCGGGTATCAGTAACCGTTCATCTATCGTTTCTGAAACCACTGCATCAAACTTATCCCGGAAGGCTTCCACGTTTTCAGGCATCATGGAAAGGCCGGCGGCGGCAAAATGGCCTCCATAGGCAACGAGGTGTTCGCGGCAGGCATATATGGCTTCGTACAGGTTAAATCCCGAAACACTGCGGGCACTCCCGGCCACCAGGTCGCCGCTTTTTGTAAGTACAACGGTTGGCCGGTGGTAATGTTCAATCAGCCGGGAAGCCACGATGCCCACCACGCCTTTGTGCCAGTTTTCATTATACACTACGGATGATTTGCTGTTCAGCATCCTGTTGTCGGCCCTGATTATTTCCAGCGCTTCATGGGTGATGCTGCTGTCGGCTTCTTTGCGTTCGCTGTTATCTGCATGAAGCATTTCGGCAAATTCCATGGCTTTTTCCGGATCTTTTTCTATGAACAGCTGAACGGCTTTTTTTGCATCATCCATCCTGCCGGCAGCATTCACCCTCGGTGCAATTACAAAAACCACATTGGTGATGCTGAGTTGTTTTTTGATGTTGCCCAGTTCTATCAATGCCCTGATGCCGGGTATTGGGTTTGTATTGATTTTTATGAGGCCATGGTATGCGAGTATCCTGTTTTCGCCGGTCATTGGAACAATATCGGCAGCAATGGCAGTAGCAACCAGGTCAAGGTAACAATGATAGGTTTCATCAGGCATGGAATAATGCGATGCCAGGGCAGTCATGAGTTTGAAACCTACCCCGCAACCGCATAATTCATTATACGGATACGGGCAGTCTGCCTGTTTTGGGTTGAGGATGGCAACCGCTTCGGGTATTACCTTGTCCGGAAGGTGATGGTCGCACACGATAAAATCGATGCCTAACGTTTTGGCATACCCGATAAGTTCAACAGACTTGATG
>WBZP01002444.1_pt1 | contig 21345 bp, 15 predicted proteins | sample 5204301 | NCBI WGS metagenome assembly WBZP01 (sample SAMN12412401, study PRJNA552823) | activated sludge metagenome | isolation source: activated sludge from nitrification reactor of wastewater treatment plant... | place: USA: Pennsylvania | collected 2017
GATACTGGTTGAGTCGTCGCGACAACACGACTTCGAGCGGTAGCAGCTCCTCCGTTTCATTTGTAGCGTACCCGACCATAATGCCTTGATCACCCGCACCACCAGTATCAACACCTTGTGCTATTTCGGGGCTTTGCTCGGAAACATGTTCGATCACCTCAACATCGCCAGCAATGCGCCGCACAATATTTGCAACATCTATATCTTTTGCTTTTGACGTGACCTCGCCTGTCACGAATACCGTACCGTGACCGCCCGCCACATCGATTGCCACACGCGCATCCGGATCCTGCCTGAGGTGTGCGTCAAGCAGTGCATCACTGATTTGATCACAAATTTTATCGGGATGCTTTGGACTCACCGATTCTGCGGTTTTATAGGTTGGCATAAAAATAACTCCTTTCACGTATCTTTCCGCCCACGCAGCTAGATAAAGGAGTCAAGGATATTATCTTTCCGCTAGGGCTAGAAGGGGCACCTAAACAAATAGGTTGCCGGCAGGTCATCAAGCTAGTTCTCTCGCTGCACTCTGGATACGTCTATTTAGTAGTGTACTGCACTAGTATAGCATAAGTGAAATCAACTAGTAGTGCACTGGTTGATTACTTAGCCGGACTATAAATGTTTGCAATCTTTGCCGTAGTCGCTCAGCTCGTGCTTCGTTTGTCATGTGTTCGCGCAGTTGAGTACGTGACGTCAGCCCTGCTGCAGTTTTGGTACGGACATGTTCACTACAGCGAAGATCGAGGCAGCAAAGGAGCGACACGGAATTGCTGCCAGTCTTGTCTGGGTAAAACGTCACAAATCCACCACCACTGCTCGGTTGCCAGGTATAGCATAAATCACAGATCACTGGCTTTGACCGACCAGTTTTGTCCGCCGTATGCTTCGATGCGTCAAATGGAATCATGAATAGCTCATTGCCAGGCTGCGCGAGCACAATGCCACCGGTCTTACTTTTGTTCCAGATTGCCAGTAATTCTGTTTCTGCCCACGCCAACTCATTCATATGTGGCGTACTCTGGCGAAATTTTAGTTCTCGTTTAAACCGCGGTTTTATTGGTGCGTCTGCCAGCATTGACTCAAACTGTTCAATTGTTAGTTGTTGCATGGCATCACTGCACCGACCAGCCGCCATCTGATGGGATAATCGCGCCGTTGATGTTCACTGAATCATCACTGAGAAGAAATGTGATTGACGCAGCAAGCACTGGGGCCTCTGCTGCATCGGGTGCTGTTGGCAAAATACTGTTCACACGATCGGCACCAAGTTCTGACTCAAACTTTGCTTCGATATTAGTTAGCACAGCACCAGGTGCGACCACATTGGTGCGAATACCGCTTGGACCATACATAAATGCCAGACTTTTACTAAGCCCAGCGACAGCGTGCTTTGACGTTGTATAGGCCGCCCCAGCTGCCGATGCTTTGAGTGATGCTTCTGACCCAACATTGACGATAGAACCCGAACGCTGCGCGAGCATCTTTGGCAATACGGCACGTGTCAGCTTCATCATGCCAAGCACATTCACATTCATTACTCGGTTCCATACGTCGTCACTCATTTCATGCAGAGGTGTCATGTTGTCCATGATACCCGCTATGTTTGCAAGCGCATCTATTTGCCCACCTGCAGCCTCAACTATTTTTTGTACGCTTTCGTCGCTTGTGATATCGCCAACAATCGTGACAATATCTGCATCGCCAAGTTCGTTTTTAAACTCGTCGAGTCGCTCCTGCGATATGTCGACTGCGATCACGCGACCACCTTCGCGCGCTACTCGACTGGCCGTCGCCCTACCAATACCCGACCCGGCACCAGTCACAATGATTGTCTTACCGGCAAAACGCTCTGGAGTAATCGTTTCGTGCCACTCGGGTAATGGCTCGGTCACATGCTCTGAAGACGAGGTAGTGGCAGGTGCTGCTTCGATACCTTCTGGCACTTCACCTGCATTTGCTTTTTGTACCATATCGTCGAGCATTTCCTTGGTGAATTGCCCTTTGCTCATATCGATCAAGCGACTGAGCGACAGGCGACGCACAATACGCAGCACGTTTTCGTTTTGGCCTGCTTTATGCAACATGTCACGAAAGATCACGCCACCCACCGGATGATCAAGCCACTCGGCAACGGTACTATCACCACTCAACACTTTGGGCTTCTTAGCCACCTTTTCCTGCGTTGCTGATTCTTTTGGATCACGATGAAAAAACGACATACTCTCCTACTCCTCACCTATTTGACTCTTTATATCATACTGCTTATCGTTTGCGGAGGAAATACACACCCAGCGAACCGGCAACGACAAAGCTCGCCACCACTACCACCCAAAACATATAAGGCGAATGTTCACCAGGTAGATCGACATTCATACCATAGAGCCCGGCAAACATCGTTGGTACAGTAAACGTGAGCGTCACGACGGTTAGTAGACGAATTGTTTCGTTGAGTCGTGTGTCCATGACAGCACGATACGAATCACGGAGATTGGTGATGGTACGCAGCAGTGATTTACACCGAGCAATCACCTGCTCAATATCGACCGACAGGTCTTCGACCATTTCTTGATCTTCTTCCTTGAGCAAGATAAATTTAAACTTTTGGTTGAGTGTTTTTTCCAGTGCGGTATTGGTAGGAATCAGCGCGTCCAGGTAATCATTGAGTTTGCGTTCATATTCCACAAACGTTGCAATGTCTTTTGGATTCAAGTTCACGATGTCGCTGGTTGCCGCACGCATTTGGCGGTTAATGAGTGCCACGCGTGTCTGGTATGACTGCAGAATCATCTCGATCATTGTCAGAAAAAGCTCCGTCTGATTGCCTGTATCAACCCGTGTACGTTCAATAAATGGCTGCCACAAACGACCTAGTGGATCACGACTCAGTGTGACCGTCTTGTTTTTGCCAAGCGCAAAAAGAATCGGTGTCGTGTAATCATTAAAGTCGTCGCCAACATCTGGCGCGCGCGTGATGAAATACGTCCAGCCAGCGTCGTATTCGATACGTGGCACCTCATGTGGGTCAAGGGCATCGGCAAGGAGGTCCTCGTCGATGCCATAGGCAATAAGCTGCTGCTTTTCCTCATCGCTCGGACGTTCAGACCGTATCCATGTGCCAGGTTTTACGTCATCGAACTGTCGAATAGTCGGTCGGTGCTGAGTAGAGCGCAGGTAAGAAATCATGTTCGCTCCTTTTCGTTACGTTATTTGTGCCTATTGTAGCACTACACAGGTGCAGACTGGTTGTCATCCGGCTTCAGTAATTTCTTTTTGATAATCTCATAGCGCTGTCCGGTGAGTGGTGATTCCATATAGTCATCATTGAGCAGGTTCACGAACTTACCTAAATCTTTTTCATCCATGATAATTATTGCACCTGAATCGTCTTCCATTAAGTCAACACCGAGCTCATTGGCATGCTCCAGAAGTTGTTCCTGTTTGATGGCAGTCGCGTCGATCCTTTGCAGCTTTTTGACCGCGCCTTTTTTGCTGGCCACCATAGTGTTGAGATTTTCGCCATCCGGAAAACTCAGCCGGAAATTCGCGTTAATCTCCTCAACTTTTTTCTCGGCAATTGCCGCTTCTTTTGCATCGTAACTAAACAATTGCTTTAGCCGCGCTTGACTAAACACATATATGTCATCGTTAATAATCAGCAGCTGATTGTCAGCTGGTATACGGACTGCTGCATCGGCATCAAATGGCACAAATTTACCAGCACGCACCATCCAACCAGCCTTGCCTTGCATCACATTTGAGCGTGGTAATACTTTGGCTATGTATACTTTTTGCTTTAGCCCTGGGTGGGTGACTCGTGCCAGAAGTCCTTTCATACGACCAAAATCATGATCATCGTCTTTAAATGTTTCGATTTCATGCTCTTGTGTATTGATCCATCGCAGAGTTTCGCGAGCTTTCTCGACTTTGAATACTTGCGTACGTTGCAATACACCCGCCTCCGCTTCTGCTTGCTCAAATCCACGAACTGTCATACCGTTTTCGGCACCATCAAACAAATACTCTAAGAGCCCATCTATGAGCAGTGGTTCGAGCTGTTTTTTAAGCTCTGGGGCAAGATTTGTCCGATAGGGTATATAACTTTTACTAATGAGAAACAGTTCGATCTTCAGCTCTTCTTTGTACTGCAGTATATTGTTTGCCCACGCAAACACATCAGTTTCTTGGTAATTATCTTTTTGTGCTTGCTCTGATGCCAAAATATCGTCGTTCATAATCGTCAGCCTTTCTGTGTTTATTGCCACTCGGCATACTATATAACCAGCATTTAGTGTAGCGGAAAACGCGCATAAATAATGGTGTAAAATTACCTACTTCGTGGCAAAGCACATGTTTGCGGTCAACAAAATAATTACATAAGCTGTGATAAAAACAACGCACATTTTCCCCTTGTAACAACATATATGGTGTGCGGAATGGTTGACATACACTATGATCTTGGTTATGCTTGTACTTGTGTTTTTACAAAATATACGTAAAAACATACAGTTATCCGTGTCAATAATACAAACATCCCTTTTAGCAACTGACACGGCCCATTAAGGAGAAAATTCATGACAATTAGATCAGCCACGACGGCGATTATCGCTGTTTTTTCGGTAGTGCTTATTTTGGCACCTACCGCAAATGCAGAAGAAAAAAAGAGCACGAAAAAAGACGAAAAACCGGCCCCTATACTGGTTGAGATCCAGCCAGGCGATACACTTTCGGCAATTGCTGACACACACGGCACAACATACGTGCGTATTTTTAATGCCAACGAGTTTATTACCAATCCCGATGTGATTAATCCTGGCGACAAAGTACGTATACCCACTGCCGATGAGCAGTTACCTGAAAGGTTAAGCGAACAGCAAGTTGTCGCCGCAGCACCCGTTGTCGCTACGCCTCCATCGTCGGCTGCAAAAAGCGCAGGTGCAACACAAAAAGTAGTATCATCGAGTGCAGGTAATACCTACTACTACGGTTACTGCACATGGTACGCCAAGCAACGTCGTCCTGATCTGCCAAACCGGCTTGGTAATGGTGGACAGTGGGTCTCCAATGCTGCAGCTCTGGGATATGCAACAGGATCTACGCCCAGTATTGGCGCCATTGCCGAAATTCCCGGGCATGTAATGTACGTTGAGGCTATCAATGGTGATGGCACAATCGTCATTTCTGAAATGAATGGACCCGCTGGATTTGGCGTCGTTGGTACGCGTACAATCAGCGAAAGTTCAGCACGCTACATTTACTAGTCTGCTCGCTCAATCAAGCGACCGCTCTTTGATAATTCCATATCAGTACAAGCCGCAAGGTTAAAGCAGCATGGACGGCGATGTTTACCGTTTAATTTTGAGACTGTTTTTTCGATTCGTATAGCCCGTGTATCGGTGCTCGTCGTTGCACCAATCCATCGTACCCATTCCCAGCGTGCCATGGGTGTGATGTCCTGCCATTTGTCATTTACTTTTTGTGGTGCCCGTGCGAGAGCTGCGGCAACGTCACCTGGTAGCGTTGGCTCTGGCCAATTCTTAGTTTGCACCAGCGTGACAGTCACTTCTTGATCGGCTGCAATCCTTGCACTAGCCTGCAGTTTTTTATCGATTCGCATCCAGTGCCCCCAATAACCGTCAGGTTCAAGTACTGTTTGGAACTCTTGACCTTTGATCACTCCGGTCACGGCTATCTGTCCACGTGATGATAACTGCTTACTTGCTGTTTCGGGGAGCCGTAAAATGAGCTGCGTCTTTACTACATATGGCACTGCAGTAAAAGTTATTTTTTTATCCACTGTCATACGTTAATCATAGCAAAACGAAGGCACTATTTTCTATAGTGTAGTATACTACTAACGTCGCATAAGTCCGGACCACCGTGAGCCTACCCAGGGGAATCCCTCACCACCGGCAGCAGCATGCAATTTGGGCTTTTATTATTAACTAACTTAATAGGAGTCTCTTATGAATCATGTAAAAATGACAAAAGAAGAGCAGCTAGACTGGTACGAGCGATCGCACAGAAATTGGCGAGCGTGGGGCAGCTGGTTCAGTTGGGGGTCACCCATAGGGCTCGGGTTGTTTTTTATTGAGACAGCCGCGGCAATCTGGATCATTGTTCAGACTTTCTAGCAAAAATAACACCCGAGAACTCGGGTGTTATTTTTTGTATACATTGATTTACACTATTTGCGGGGAACTATTTCGTACTAATAACAACGAGTTCTGTACCGCTAGGTATTGTTTCATCAGCGGGTGCAGATGTTACCACCTTACCGCCTATAGCTTCTGCAACTTGTTTCGCAAGTTCGCCATTATTACCACTGACGTCGAAGACCTGCGGTTCAGTGTATGATTTTGCAGCTTTTGCCTCACTGGCGATAGAGATACCATTAAGCTTTGATAGCGCTGTTTTGGTCGCTTCGTTGGAGTTGCCAGACCTCAAAATTGCAATCTTCTTGGCTGAGCTATCGGATGTAACTGCAATTGGACCAGAATTGATGATGAGATTTTCTGATTCACGATAAACAATGGCTTTTTTTGTGGCGGTAAATATCAGAATTTTGTCGCCATTCTTTGCATCCTTGAAAAATGGCTGGTCTTTCAGTTTGCTGATATCCTGGACGGTCGCAACCGTTGGCGTCTCACTTGGTAGAAGCGTCAGTTTAGAAACCTTATTTTTAAGGTCGGTAGCAGCTTGCTCGGCTGCCTTTTGTTGGCCTTCTGGTTTGCGAAGATCCTGTGCCTGCTTGTAGAAATACCCTGCTGCTGCTACGGCAGCAACCAATACCACTGCAAGCACGATAGTTACTACTTTATTCACACCAAAACCAGCCTTCTTCATATATCCCCCATCAAATTACTTGTCCCAGTATATCAAAACTCGGTATGCATTGCAAAAACTGGTCTAGTAAATACTATAGTAAACGCTACTGCCTGCTTTGATTGTCGGAGCTGCAGATGCGTTTGCTACCGCTATATCTGTCGCAAAGTTCATCTGCCAGTTGACGGTACTCGCTGTATTGTTCACCCATACGACATCTATATAAACATGGTTTGTACCAGCCGCTGGGAAGGTTGAGTTATACGTTCCTACCGCTGAGACTTGTGGGAAGCTTGGTGTTGATGGCGACAATGTATAGCTATACCAGCTAGGGTTATTTGCTCCTCCACCTTGTGCAGCTGGAGTACTGTTCGATACCCATCTTGCGATACCACTAATCGTCTGGCCGCTCGTATATGACGGGAACCCGACAGCCGGTCCCCAGGTGCTCTGTGACTCAGCCCAACGTAACGTGTAATGTGCCTCTAGGGACTTACCCGCAGGAACGCTAATATTGAAGTCTGGATCTATTGTCGTTGCCGCGGTAGCTGTTGGGGCGAGGCCCACGCGATCAACTGACGAAACAATCATGCCGCTCACGGTGTTGTTGATACAGTTGACCCACGCACCATTCTCAAAACAACGGAATTTATTGAGATTGGTATTGTAGTACATGCCGCCCGCAACACCTGTTGGGTCAGTAGCACTGTTGTAGCTATCGAGTGTCAGCAACACCGCTGTCGCATCTGTTGTACTACTACCTATAATGACACGATTATTCGTAGTATCGACGCTAAGATGTGGCAGTGAGGCTGCATTTTGCACTTGGAACGCGAGTGTTGAGTTGGTTGAATTCTTAAATACAACTGCTCCACCATTTGCAATAGTTGCTTGAACATTGCCACCCGTCAGGAAGCTGAGCGCCTGAGCATCGCTAGTACCAAGCGATGCCGTCGCACCAAAGCTGTTACCCCCCTGACAGAAGACGTTATTGCTTGTAGCGGCTGATGCACAAGCCGCCGCACTCGCAACGATACCTGTGTTGAATGTTTTGACACCTCCGAGCGTCTGAGCACCGGTTGTAACAAGACCACGAGCGGTCGTACTAGCGTCGGGTATACTGAACGTGTGTACCGATCCGCTACTTGTGATCGCGAAATCAGTTCCTGTGCTACCGACAGCAAACGTTTGTGATGCCGGTGTGAGACCATTGAGAGTAGTCAGTGCCGTTGAAGATATTACGCCGCCACTTGAAACCGATATTGCTCCTGTACCACTCAATGTGTATGAACCTGCAGTGGTTAAGCGACCCTGAGCATCAACGGTGAAGGTAGGGATTGCCGCCGCGTTGGCCGCAATTGATCCATATGTACCTGCAGTGACAGTTGTGTTTGCCAGTGATATAGTGCCTGAACTCGTAATAGTACCGCCTGTGAGACCTGTACCTGTTGCCACAGAAGTCACGGTGCCAGTGGTTGGTGTGCTACATGCAAAGGCGGTACCGTTCCAGGCAAGAACCTGTCCTGTGGTAGCACAGGTTGCACCAGTAATCGTGTTGCCAGTACGGCTAAACAGTCCGTTGCCATTAAAGGTCAGCACGTTTTCCTTGCCGTTAAAGGTGTTCCAATCAGTACTGGTGAGCAGACCAGTGGTTGTGGTGTTTGCTGTGGGAATGGCCGCCGTGGTGGCGCTGGTGATTTGTCCCTGTGCATTTACCGTCAGTACTGGCACACTGGTACTTGAGCCATAGGTACCAGCTGTGACACCGGTGTTGGCGATGCTGATAGTGCCGCTGTTCGTAATTGGTCCACCAGTGAGGCCGGTGCCTGAGGCGACTGAGGTGACAGTGCCGCCAGAATTGGTATCAGTATCGGCCGCACAACCCCATCGTAAGTTAGTGCTGTCCCACTTGAGTAGCTGTCCGTTGCTACAACCACGCAGCAGGCCGAGCTTGCTGCCCGATACTTCTAGACCAGAGCCTGAAGTAGTGGTAGCAGTTGCTGCATCGCCAGCAGCGTTCAGGTTAATTGCCAGATTCAAGGTGCCACCCAGACTGACTGCACCACCACCGCTCAGTGGACCGGCGGTATTAACGGTAACACCACTGTTGACTAATTGACTGTTGGCAATACCCGTCGGGGTAACGGTCGTCGTTGAGGCAGCGGTCAATCGGCCTTGAGCATCGACAGTGAATTGCGGTACCGCTAGTCCGCCACTGCCGTTAGCGCTTGGCGCGTAGGTTCCAGCGGTGACGGCTGTATTATTTAACCCGAAGCTGACGTTCTTGCTGGCATCCACGCTAGCAGTAGTTCCGGTGCCATTTTGGAAGTTGACGGTATTACCCGCAGCGACATTTTGCGTACCTGCACCGTTGGCTGCTATGTTGAAATTAGTAGTGTCAGCCGGTGTGCCACAGCTAAATGCTGTGCCGTTCCAGGTAGTGTACTGACCAGCAGTACAGGTTGGGGCATTGACGCTAAAGCTCGTGCCCGTCAATGTCAGACCATTGCCAGCAGTATAGGTAGTGTCGGCGTCTGAACCACAGGCAAAAGCGCTGCCGGTCCATTTTGGAATCTGACCTGCCGTACAGCTGAGTCCGGTAATGGTGTTACCGGTGCGGCTAAACAATCCGTTGCCATTGAACGTTAAGACGTTTTCCTTGCCGTTAAAGGTATTCCAGTCGGTGCTGGTGAGCAGGCCGGTTGTAGTCGTATTTGCTGTGGGGATGGCGGCGGTTGATGCTGCGGTAATTTGGCCTTGGGCATTTACCGTCAGCACCGGCACGCTGGTGCTCGAACCATACGTCCCGGCCGTGACACCGGTGTTTGCAATGCTGATGGTGCCACTGTTCGTGATTGGTCCACCCGTCAGGCCGGTGCCTGAGGCGACTGAGGTGACGGTGCCACCAGACCCGCTGCTTGTGGTACAGTCCCATGTTTTGGTGGTGTTGTTCCAGGTTAACACCTGGCCGTTGCTACAGCCGCGTAGCAAGCCAAGTTTGCCGCCGCTGACTTCCAGGCCAGAACCCGAGCTGGTGGTAGCCGTCGAAGCATCTGCCGCGGCGCTGAGGTTGAGCGCCAGGTTCACTGTTCCACCCAGAGAAACAGTTGCGCCGCCACTGAGTGGTCCAGCGGTGTTCACCGTGATAGCACTGTTTGCCAGCTGGCTGTTGGCAATACCGGTTGGCACTACAGTTGCCGTCGAAGCTGCCGTCAGCTGTCCACGGCTACTGACGGTGAATTGAGGGATGACCAAACCGCCGCTACCGTTGGCGCTTGGGGCATACGACCCAGCGGTCACACCGGTGTTGTTAATATCGTATTTAAAACTTGTGCCCGAGCGAGTGACCGATGTGCCAAGCCCATCATTAAAGTTGATATTGCTGCCGCTCGAGAGCGTTTGCCCAACACCGTTGTTAGCAGAAACATTTATCTGCGGGGCGCAGCCAAAGGTAACACCATTCCAGGTCACCAGCTGATTAGCGCCACAAGATCCGCCATTCGTGACAGAGACGGTACTGCCAGAAATCGAAATACCCGTTCCTGCACTCAGCAAGCTGCCAGCATCTGCCCACGTATTAATGCCACCCCCGTTCGATGTTAACACTTGTCCTGCCGTGCCAAAATCGCCAGCAAATGACAATGCACCACGTAAAGTGAGCTGCCCGCTATCGTTAAGTGTCATTTTTGCCGCATCACCGATACCGAAATCGATCGTGCCGGCTGTTCCATTGGTGATATCTCGGCCAAAGACGAAGGTGTTTCTGTCTTTGATCACATTGTTGTAGCCGACAACCAAGCCGTCAGTAATGCCATCGGCCACACCATTGCCGTTGCCGATGACTGCCACATTGTCAGTGCTTTTGTTTACGGTATTGTTCGAGCCATAAATAGATAGTAGATTGGCGCTATCGGATAGGTTGTTGCTACCAGTGACCAAGGTGTTTCTGGTGTTGGTAATTCGGTTACCAGTGCCCGTTATGATGTCAAATTTTGTTCCACCTGAACTCACGGTGACACCATTATCCGACCCAAGTACCAACGTGTAGCCTTCGTCCGAGCGAACGTCGTTGGTGCGGCCAATGACTGTGCCGCCGAGGTCATACAGTGCCGCGTTGTTACTCTGGCCGAGTACATAGGTCGAGCCAGTTTCAATAATATTATCAAAGCCCAGAGCAACCTGTGTATCCGCGTTGAGCCGGTTGTCCGAACCCACGGCAAACTGTTTGGTGGTGCTATTCAGGCTATTGCCGCCGATGTCAACCATTTGATTCCCACCAGCACCCAGTTGCAGATAGCTGGCATTGTTCAGCTCCAGCCGCTGACCGTTGGCGTCGACCAAGGTGTCGTGGTTAAGCGTGCCGCCCAGCTCGATCGCCGTTCCGGTGTTGGTCAGGCCATTTTGCGCCGTAACGAGGCTCGTGCTGTTGGTTGGCACCCACCCTGTGCCGTTCCAGGCCAACACTTGGTTTGCGGTAGCTCCCTGTTGATCCAAGCTAAACGTCGTGCCGGTCAACGCCAAGCCTTGCCCAGCCGAATAGGTCGTGTTCTGGTCGGTCGCGCAGACAAATGCACTGCCATTCCACTGCAACTTATCAGTACCCACGCAGGTGCTACTGCTGATCTGGATTTGGTTGCTGGCGATTTGTAGTCCCGCGCCGACGTTGGCCGCCAACGTGTAGGGATCGACCACCGTGCCACTGCCCGATCGCACCAGGCCAGAGTTGCTGCCGGTGACGCCTACGACTTCGTTGCCAATTACTGCGTCAGCTTCGGACGGGAATGTGATGGGCTGCGAAACAGCACTGGTAATTCGCCCCTGGGCGTCGACAGTAATCACGGGCACGCTGGTGGTTGAACCATAGGTTGCCGCCGTAACACCGGTGTTGTTCAAGTTATAAGTAATAGTGCTGCCGCTACGCGATGCAGTCGTGCCAGTACCGTTATTAAAGCTGACGATGTCGGTTGGCGATACGGTTTGTGGCGATGCCGCACCGTTGGTAGTCAGAAACCAGGCTGGTGGACTACAGATAAAGGTCGTGCCGGTCCATTTCAGATACATCGAGGACGAGCAAGTGGGAGCATTGACCTGAATTGTTGTGCCGACGAGGTTAATGCCAATACCTGCGCTGTAGCTCGCAGCGGCCGTCCAGCTGACAGCACCTGTGCCGTCGGTAGTGAGGACGTCTCCGGCGTTACCGGTGGCGCCACCAGGCAGGATACTCAGGGTGTTTGCCGATCCAATTGTCAGATTACCATTGGCATAATCAATGGAAAGGTTCGTGGCGGTATCGCCAACGCTCATCACGTTGTTGTCATTGTCGATCAATAAATTGGTCGTGCCGCCACCGTCGGTATTACTGAGCAGACCACCGCCGGTTAGCGCAAGGTTATTGCCGTTTCGGTTGATCGTGGTGCTGCCAGTCAACGTGCCGCCCAGTTCTACGGCTGTGCCATTGAGCGTCAAGCCATTCGCCGCCGTGTAAGTGGTGTTGGCATCGGGAATCACTACGCTGCCACCACCACTGAGACTGAGGGTTCGGGTGCCGTTGTTCCAGCTGAGGGCTTGGCTGTCGGTGTTGTCGAGATACGGCGTCAGATCAACGCTACCACCGTTTGTCAGGCTGAGTGTATTGCTGGCGAGAGAAAGAGTCTGCGCATCGGTGTCGGTATCGATGTCATTGCTACACACCCAGGCGCTGCCGCTGTATTTGAGCAGTTGACCGCTGGCGCATGAACTCAAGAGCCCAACTTTATATGGATCGCCAGCCGTGCCGCTACCTGAGCGTACCAAGCCAGAATTCGCCACGACGTCGGTGATTTCGTTGCCGACTACCCCATCTTGCTCGCTAGTCAGATAGGCGATATTGCTGCCGTTGGTGACTCGGCCTTGGGTGTCAACCGTCAGGTTGTTGTACGTTCCAGCCGTAACGCCGGTGTTTGTCAAATTAAAGATAGGGTTTTGGGCTGTACCAGTGTTGGTGACGGCACCAGTGCCGGTTGCACTCAAAACGCCAGTATTATTAATTGTTGTGCCGCTAAAACTAATACCCGTGCCGGCAGTATATGTCGTATCGTTGTCGACACCACACGCCCAGGCAGAGCCGTTGTATTTGATCACTTGGCCATTCGTACAGCCATTGGCCGCAATGTCGGCAAACAATATTGTGCCGTCCAGAATCTTGTTGGTCGTGACTGCATCGGTGGCCAATTTGCCATTTGTGACAGCATTGCTCGCAATTTCTGATGTATCGACGCCACCGGCGGCAATGTCGTTGGCATTAATGGTATTGTCGGCAATCACACCACCCGCACCACCGGTGATCTGCCCAGCGCCAATGTCGGCCGTAGTGATGGTACCATCGACGATTTTAACCGTTGTGACTGAGTTGTCAGCAAGCTTAGCTGTTGTGACCGATCCATCAGCCAGCTTCACCGACGTGATAGAACCATCAACAATACTCGCCGTCAGTGTGTGGTTGGCTGTGCCGCTGGTAGTAAAATCAATCGTTGCCGAGTCGTTGGCGGTCAGGACCGTTTCGGCAGCCGGTGAACCACATGCCCAAGCTGCACCCGTATATTGCAAAATCTGCCCAGACGTACAACCATTCGCACCGATATCAGCAAACTGTATCGTTCCGTCGGCAATTTTTGCGCTCGTGACTGCATCGGCAGCAATTTTGATGTTCGTCACGCTTGCATCAACAATTTTCTGGGTTGTGATTGAGGCATCTGCAAGATCAACCGTAGCGACTGATCCATCGACTAGCTTGCTACTATCAACTGAATCGGCCGCGAGCTTACCGAGCGTAACACTGCCGGCAGCCAATTTCGCGGTAGTGATACCGAGATCTTTGACCAAGAATGGGTCGGCCGTCGTGCCACTACCCTGGATGGTTACTTGATCGGCAACTGCACCAAATGCGTCTTTGTTGATCCAGGCTACAGCGCCCGTGCCATCAGTCACCAAAACTTGATTGTTTGCACCTGGTGCAATTTTGGTTGTTGTGACACTGGCGTTTGCGAGATCTGCCGTCGCAATTGTGCCATCAAGAATTTTTGCACTCGTGACTGCATCGGCTGCGATCTTCACTGTAGTCACTGAGCCGTCAGCCAGTTTCGTCGTGACGATAGCACCATCTTGCACTTTTATGGTACTTACTGAATCATCAGCCAGCTTGACTGTCGTTACTGATCCATCCGCCAATTTTGAGGTAATGATGGCAGTGTCGGCTATGTCTCCACTCGCAATCGTACCATCGGTGATCTCACTGGACTCGATGGTATCGCCGAGATTTGAGCTAAATACGGTACCGGTCAATGTGAGGCCAGTTCCGGCGGTATAGGTGGTATCCGCATCCGAGATTACGACACTTCCGCCGTTGGTCAAACTCAGGGTGCGCGTACCGCCGTTCCAGCTGAGCGCCTGATTGTCAGTGTTATCAAGGTAAGCGCTCAGATCGACGGCATTTCCACCAGAAATTGCCAAGCTGTTACCTGCGAGGGAAAGCGTTTGGGCATCGGTATTGGTGTCTGTGTCATTGCTACACGCCCAGGCTGTGCCGTTCCATTTCAAAAGCTGACCAGTTGCACAGCTCGTGGTAAGACTGAGGTCAGTACCAGTGAGAACAAGCCCACCGTTACTGGTAGAGAGAACGCCCGGGGTTCCTTGAGGACCCTGAGGACCCGTTGCGCCAGTGGTACCTGTTGCTCCCGTAGGTCCTTGCGGACCAGTCGCTCCTGCTGGGCCAGCGGGACCCTGGGAACCAGTTGCGCCTGTAGCTCCAGTGGCGCCCGTCGCCCCGTCAGCGCCCGCAGGACCCTGAGCCCCGTCAGCGCCGGTTGCACCGTTCGTACCGGCAGGTCCTGGCACGGGAATGTTCGTCGTAAGGTAGGTTGTTGGATAAGTGTTCGTAACCTGTTGCGTCACTAAGTCTTTCACAAGTTCTTCAACGCTCACGGACTGAATGGCACCATTACGGTTCACTAGTACGCCATTGCCGGTCGTTGTAAGTCCGACCGATTGAGCTGCAGCAAGTTTGGAAACGGCGCTTCCTTCAACAAACGATTGCTTGTCACTACAGCCGATCCGCTGAGCATTGGTAACTGTATTCCAGCCAGCAATTTGGCCGACGAAATCTGTTGAGTTTGCCGAAACATAGTACGGACAGCTCACTTTGTTGTAATTGGTACTCTGACAGTTTTTAGTATCAACAGTCATGCCAGATTTTTTGGTATCAGTTGTGCAGATCTCGATGTATGCTGGTCGTTTTACGGCAGAAGATGGAACGTCCCAGCGCGCACTAAGCTGTCCAGACTTGACAGTCGCAGTAGCATCAAGGCTGTACAGGTCGGTTGATGGATTGAGTGCGTCAACCGCGTGAATCCGAATCGGTAGCTTTCCGTCGGTAGTGCTGAGACCAGTCGAGGAAGTAAGGAGCGTAAGAGAGTTTTGTTGGTTGTTGTACCATATGAACCCAGCGACAGCAAGCAAAATTAACAGAAAACCGGCAGAAATGATCTGTCGAAATGATAGAGCAGGTCGTCTATTTTGGTGAGTGGGAGTTGCCATGCTTATAACAAATCCGGCTTAGAACCAGATGTAGTTCTATCTATAATACCATGTTGGTAGGTAAAGCGTAAGTGTTTCCGTAACTTAATCGACTACTATCCAGTCGGCCGTCTGGGCAGCCGCTGTCAGGGTGTAATTCAAGGTAAATCCCGTCGTGGTTTTGCTGGTTACCCAACAGCTCGTGTTCCAATTTGGCGTACACGTTACAGCATAGGCAGCTGAAGGCCGAGCGGTGCCAAACGTGACGACAGTTGAGGTGGTTCCGGCCGCGATTGGCTGAGCAATACCGCGGAAGTTGGCGTTACCAACCAGACGTTTGGCATTAATAGTCACCGCCGATGTTGCACCACCATCACCAATAGTGATACCCCCCGTCGTGTCGAGTGTAATACGGGTAACAGCATTCGTCTTGAAGCTGAGGTTGGTTGCCGTATTGGTGCCAATTGTCAGTGCAGCGGCTGTAGTATTGCCACCATTACATACTACCGTCGTTGTCGTATTTGCGCAGCTCGCTGCCGTGAGCACAACCGCCCCGCCATTAAAGGTCGTTAGGCCATTATGGGTATCTGGCCCAGACGAGGTGATGCCACCGCTAAATGTTTTGAGACCAGCAAATGTTTGAGCAGCAGTTGTTACCACGCCGCGAGCCGTCGCGCTAGCGTCAGGAAAATTAAATGTATGCGTTGTACCAGCAGAGGTAATTGTAATATTCGTACCAGTGGTGCCAACAGCAAATGTCTGCGCCACACCCGTGAGCCCATTCAGCGTCGTGATACCACTGTCGGCACCACACGCCCAGGCTGTGCCGGTCGATTTCATCACCTGTCCAGCCGTGGCACAGGTTGCCGCCGTGACGGTATTCGCGCTACGGCTAAATAGCCCGTTGCCGGTAAATGTGAGCACGTTTTCTTTGCCATTGAAGGTCGTCCAGTTGGCAGCCGTCAAAAGTCCGGTTGCTGCGGCTGTCGCTGTTGGGATGGCGGTGTTCGTAGCACCAGTAATTTGCCCCTGGGCGTTCACTGTAATAACTGGTATCGTCGTGCTATTGCCGTATGTACCGGCCGTGACCGCTGTATTTGCCAAAGCAATGGTGCCGGTCGTGGTAATAGCGCCACCTGTCAGCCCAGTACCAGCCGTCACATTCGTCACACTGCCAGTCGCGACGCAACTAAAGGCTGTGCCCGTCCAGCTCAGTCGCTGTGCTGCCGTACAAGTTGGCGAGTTGATACTCAGTGTTGAAGTGGCGAGTGCCAAGCCATTGCCAGCCGCCACGACTGCACGGTTGGTCGCACTCGTAATCCGGCCTTGGGCATCGATGGTCAGCTGCGGCACATTAACGCCCGTATTGCCGTAGGTACCGGCTGTAACGGCTGTGTTCGCCAGCGCAATTGTCCCAGTACCGGTGATCGGCCCGCCAGTAAGCCCCGTGCCCGTCGCCACGTTTGTCACCGTGCCAGTCCCAGTTGGTACCGCACACGCCCACACACGGGTGGCGCTATTCCATTTCAAGATTTGTGTGTTGGCGCAGCCGCGCAGCAAACTCAGGCTACCAGCCGAAAGTTCAAGTCCCGACCCGCTACTTGTTGTTGCGGTTGCCGCCGCACCGGTGGCACTCAAGCTTAATCCAAGATTGAGTGATCCACCCAGAGACACGACACCTCCACCCGTCAGTGGCCCATTTGTCGTAATCGTCAGCGAGCTGTTGGCAAGCTGCGCGTTTGCAATACCTGTTGGCGTAACTGATGTTGTGCTTGCCGCGCTCAGCCTACCTGTCGTATCAACAGTGAAATTCGGTACCATGATCGAACCATTGGCGTTATCGCTGGGACTATACGTACCGGCGCTGACGCCCGTGGTACTGACGCCTAGTGTTGGGTTTTGCCCACCTGTGCTTGCGAGCGAACTGTCGGTCGCCACACTAAGCACACCAGTGTTCGTAAACGTCGTACCACTTAAACTCAGACCAGTGCCGGCAGTGTAAGTGGTGTCGTTGTCTGCCCCGCAGGCAAACCCGCTACCCCACTTTGGGATTTGGCCGACTGCACACGCCAGACCAGTTATTGTGTTGCCTGCCCGTGAAAACAAGCCGTTACCGGCAAAAGTCAACACGTTTTCTTTACCATTAAAGGTATTCCAGTCAGCTGAACTCACCACACCAGTCGTGCTCGTATCTGCCGTCGGCAAAGTACGATTCTGCACCGACGTTAGCCGTCCTTGGCTATCGACCGTGAGCTGCGCTACTGACACACTGCTTGTACCATACGAGCCAGCCGTTACCCCCGTTGCACTCAAGTCTATGCTCGGGTTTTGGCCACCTGTCGTTGCCAGCGCAGTCGATGTGGTGATGCCCAATATGCCGTTGTTGACGAATGTCGTACCGTTTAGCAAAAGGCCGTTTCCTGCAGCGTACGTTGTATCGCGGTCGACGAGTAGCACACTGTTGCCACCACCTATACCTAACGTAGTGGTGGTTGTGCCTGTTGCAGGATTGATGTTGGTTTGAGTATCTAGCTTTTGCCCATCTACTCCTTGCACACAGCTAAACTGATTGCCTGTCCATTGCAGCACTTGACCACTCGTGCACGACGGGCTTTCGATAGACAGCACCGAACCCGTAAAACTCAACCCACTTCCTGCGAGGGATTTTGGCACCTCAAGAAGCGAAGACTGTAGCTGTGTCACCCGACTCTGTAGCGACCAGATGAGCCAGCAAATCAACAACAAAAGCAGCACCATCCCGAAGACAAGACGGCTCCAAGCCGATGGTATCTTTTTATTTTTCACCTCATGCCCCATAATCTACGTTTGATTATAACAATCCCTTATACCAAAAAACAGTAGGGTATTGTATCCTTTGCCGTAATGATACCTTCGCTATCCAAAAAAGCGAGGCGCAACATCTCTCGTTTACCCGATCGCCAATTAATCAAAGCATCACGAGCAACGTTTTGGGCTCTATTGTGCTGCTTTAGTGAGATGACGGTTTGCTCAAAATTGGAGCCTGTTTTACAAAGGTCTTCTGCTCTAAAACTTGCAACACGGCAGTGGCAACCTCGGCGCGGCTGACATACCATTTTGTGGGTCCGTGCTCGCGCAATACAAAGTGTCCGGGATGCGTGTTTTGGAGCTTTAGTACCCGCAGTACCGTCCAATCAAGATCGCTTTGCCTAAGCACCTCAACATGATCCTGCCCGTCCTGTACGCGAGCAGGGTCAATGAGTGTAATACTTGCATTCAAAATCCTGTCAATCAGGGTAATGTGGTCACCGTGAAAACGCACACCCGTACCAGTCAGACTGACAACTCGGTGCACACCTTGGTGACGCATGGCGGCAATGAGTGCACGCATGGCATCGGTTTGCACGTGTGGCAACGAGCCCTTGCTATGGCCAATAAAACTAACGACAGCATCTTGGTCTTTGATGAGCCGTTCTAGATCAGATTGCTTTGTGGCATCACACGACAAGACCGACATATGCGGATGCGGTCTTAGATTATTCGTCCGATGCACACCGGCTCGTACTATGTGGCCGGCGGCCAATGCTTGCTCGACAAAAATTTTACCCGATCTACCATTTGCAGCAATGACAGCTAGTTTCATCAGTCGCCTTTGTCGTTCATTCTGCCTATTAGTGTAGAATGGTCCAAACAATTGTACAAATAGTGTACTGCAATCCTAGGCTTGCCCGATATCAAGGCGGCTAATCTTACCGTCATCACCGAGCGTGAATCGAAAGAATACCTTGAACTTCCCCCATTTTCCCGCGTTGAAATCTCCAACAATATGTCGTCCGTCGTTAGTCACTGAGTCGATGGTCAAGAATTTTTCAACACCGACCGATGCAGAAGTGAATCCAGCCAAATCACGTGAATTACCATCGTCAGTCATGATCGCATCGTCAGCGAACAACGCCGCCCACGCTGCTTTGTCGCCGTTTTGCAAAGCAGTAATCGCGGCGAGCGCAGTTTGATTGCTTATTGTGCTAAGGTCCATAAACCCCTCCTTATAATAATTGTTTTAATCGTCGATCAGGAACCAGCCATATGATCGACACCATCACATATATCGCAATGGCGACATAGGTATTAAAGAACGCAATAATTGCCCCTACCAGATAAAGCACCGCACTCACGGTGCCCTTTACATCTTTGCCGATAGCATCGACAATGCGACTATCCTTATTGACCCTCAAGATTGTCTGCACCAGAATATAGTATGCAACCCCAGCCATCAGAGCCACGAAGCCGTATGCAGCGACTGGTCCGGTGTACTCATAGTGATGGTTATCTCCAACCCACGCGGTCGTAACAGGCACCAGCGATAGCCAGAACAACAAATGGATATTCGCCCACATCACCGCCCCGCTGATACGTTTCGTCGCTTTTAGCAGATGGTGGTGGTTGTTCCAATAAATCGCCACAAACACAAAACTCACCACGTACGCTATCACTGTCGACAGCTCATGTGACCAATCGCTCTGTCAAGCTCCCCTTTTTCCGAACACCATCCTCGAACGTTTTCGTGGATTGCGGAGACGCTTGGCGTAGTCACTTGGCGGCATCTTGAGCGCGGTGTGGATACGCTGCGTGTTGTAGTAGGCAATGGCGTTGGTTACGCCAATATATAATTCATCAGTGCTAGCGAACTGGGCCAGCGGGCCCAGTTCTTCTTTTATGCTTTTAATGCAGCGTTCCATGTAACCATTCTGCCAGGGGCGGCCGGGCTTGCTGGCACTGAGGGTAATACCAAAGCGGGTACAGGTGGCTTGGTGGCGTTCGCTGAGGTACTCCGAGCCACGGTCGCTATGGAGGATGGAGGGGCTGGGGTTGGTGCGCAGTGCCTGGATAAGAGCGATGTGGGTCAGGCTGCTGCTGTGGGTGGTGCCGAGCTTCCAGCTCAGCACCTCACGGGTGCTGAGATTCATCACGAGCGCCAGGTAATACATACCGGAACGGAGACGCAGGTAGGTGAAGTCCTGTACCCAAGCGTTCGCTTCTTGGGTCATGGGGGTGTAGGTCATGCCGTCCTGCGGACGGCTGCTATCCTTGAACAGGGCGTAGGTATGGAGATGGTTGGCGGGTGCGCTAATCTCGGGATTGCCGCTGCGGTACCGGTATTTCTTGTGGGGACGCACGGCATTCACCTCTGCCAGACGCCGAATGCGCCGTGTCTTGTTCTCGCTCCATCCTAGATACAGGGCCAAACGGCGAACGCCATAGAGCGGGTGTTGCGCGTGAGCCACACGGAGTTCCTGAATAGATTCCTGGTCTTTAGTTGCTTGGATGGTGGAGCGAGCGTACAGGCTCGTGCGGCCAATCCCCACAGCGGTACTGAAGCGCCGCTTGAAACCTGGATCGACCTCCTCCAGGGCGGCTAGTCTTTTGGGCGGTCGGCTCGGGCGGACAGTTTGCCAATCACGCGATAGGCATTGTCCAGTTCACGCTTCAGCTGGTTAATTTGAGTAATGTAGCTTTTCTCGCCGCCCACCACGTCCTGGCGACACCACAGACTCATGCTGGCCGAGCTCACGCCGTACAGACGGCAGGCTTCGGCTTGGGTGAGGCTGCCTGCCTTCACTTGGGCGATGATTTCTTGTTTTAGTTGAGGATTAAATGGCGCAGCCATAGACACGAAACTCCGTATTCTCATTGTGGTGGTATTCACCACAATGTTACCTAATATCTACCTCTTTTGCTAGTGATTTGTCCGAGAGGTGTGTTCAGTATAGTGGGAGCGTGACAAGCCGTGGAATAACAAATGCTTTGATTGAGCTATCACTGAGTTCAATTACACGTATTCCTTCGAGCGTACCATCGGGTAAATATGTCTGTATAAGCCTTGGTTGGGGATTGTTCATTATCTCTATTATATGCCTAGACTTAATCTAATAACAGCGGTACCTTGTACCTTGCAATGGAAAGCAAACCTAGCCTTAAATACTGCCTATA
>WBZP01002445.1_pt1 | contig 21342 bp, 16 predicted proteins | sample 5204301 | NCBI WGS metagenome assembly WBZP01 (sample SAMN12412401, study PRJNA552823) | activated sludge metagenome | isolation source: activated sludge from nitrification reactor of wastewater treatment plant... | place: USA: Pennsylvania | collected 2017
GCTGCGCAAGTACCTACATGGGCAGTCCAAGCAGCTCGACATTCCGGTGGATCTGCGGCTGGCCCAGACTCCGTTTCAGCGCGCGGTCTATGAAGCGCTGCTGCGGGTGCGGCCCGGTCAGACCACCAGTTACGGAGAGCTGGCGCAGGCGGTTGGGAAGCCGCAGGCCTCGCGGGCGGTCGGGCAAGCCGTGGGTCACAATCCGATTTGCATTGTCGTTCCGTGTCACCGAGTGCTCGGCAGAGACGGCTCGCTGCATGGCTTCGCGTTCGGATTGGACAAGAAAGCGGCGCTGCTCAAGCTCGAAGGGGTTAGTCCTACATCGGCCAGCTGGGAACGCGAGGTCCGCGCCGATTCACGCTAGGCCGCAAAGAGAGCTTGGTGATAAGCTGCCCAAGATACCATGTGCTCTCCAGGGCTTGGCCCCGGTGGCCATGGGGCGCCTAGAGAGGACCGTGTTCGATCATGAGCGAAAACAACCAGCTTGTGCGCAGCTACTCAGACTTGCTTGACTTGCTCAAACGGGATGGCGTTCCTCACGAGGCCAATCCAGACGCCTCGGAGCTGGTCATTCCAACGGAACGAGGACCCCTCGACTCGGTACTGCTCATCCGCTGGCAGCAAGACGCCGGGGTGGTGCAGATGATCCAGCCGCTGACGTTCGAGGTTCCTCCCGAGCGAATCGCAGCGATGGAGACAGCCCTGTGCCGGCTCAATCCAGCGCTGGTGGTCGCGGGCTTCGAGATTGCTTACGAGCGCCGGCGGGTAGGATTCCGCACCACCCTGCCGCTTCAGCCGCGCGGGGGCCTGCTTCCCGAGGAAATTCAGACCTACTTTCGGATTTCGGTGAAGACGGCCGCCGACTTTCTGCCAACGCTGGGTCGTATCGCTTTGGGGCTGGGCAATCCACTGTCCGTGCTAGAGGACGCGCAAGCGGACCTGGCGGGCGGAAAAGCCGGTGGACCCGGCGCGCTCGGCACGTACTGATTCGACCGCATTGCCTTCTTGGAAGAACTGCGATTATGCGTGCGACGCTTTGTGGGCTTGGCCTGGTCACGCTGACCTTCGCGCTGTCGATGGGAATGTCGTCACCAGCAGTGGCGCAGTCGGCGTCGATTGAGCAGGAGTGGCGAATCCTCACCGACGCCCAGGCTGCCTATCAGCGCGGCAACGCGGCGGCCGATCGTGGCGATCTGCCCGGTGCGACCCGCGAGTGGGAAGCGGCGACGGCTGGGTTTCAGCAGGTGATGCGGCTCAACCCGATGCGGACCGACCTGTTTGCACCGCTGGCTGACATTCACATTCGACGCGGACATCCGGCGGTGGCTTATGCCTTGCTTACCCAGCAGGTACGGGGTGGGGTGAGTGATCTCTCGGTGCGAATTCAGGTGGTGCGGGCGCTGCGGGCGATGAACCGGCGCAGCAAGGCGCTCTCGCAATCGGAAGAGCTGCGCCAGGCGTTTCCCAGCGAGCCCGAGGTGACAGCGCTTCATGCCGAGCTGCTGGCCGAAGACGGTCAGAGCGATCAAGCGCTGATGCTGCTGATGCTGGTCCTGCCCAAGCTGCCGCTCGATGGTCGCTTTCCGGGGGTGAACGGCGTGGCGATGCGCAAGCTCCACGCGCGGCTGCTGATGGCCAAGGGGCGGGGAGCCGAAGCGGTGGGGAGCTTGACGGATCTGCTCAAGGCCCGTCCGAGCGAAGCCGAGGCGCTGCTCCTGCTTGGGCAAGCGCAGCTATCGAGTGGCAAGCATGCCGAGGCAGTGACGACCCTGCGCCGTTATCTGCTCCAGTTTCCGCAAGATGGCCGCGCCCAGGCCGCACTGGGGCAAGCGCTGGCCGATGGTGGGCAGCTGCTCGCGGGCATTGAGCAGCTGGAGCACGCCGGGGATACGCCCGAAGCCGTCTCGATGCTTGGGCTCTTGTATCTGCGCAAGGTGCCACCCGATACGCCAGCAGCGGTGGCGGCGCTGACCAAGGCCCTGCAATTACAGCCGAGCAACCTGCGGGTCTGTGTCGAGCTGGCACAGCTGCGCGATCAAGCCGGGCAGGGAGCCGAAGCGCTGACGGTCATCGAGCGCTGTACCGAGCCGCTCTTGGGAGCCGACGGCGGACTGGGGCCGGTCGATGGCTCGGCCCAGAAAGCGCTGCTGCTGCGACTCGATCTACAGCTGAAGAACAACAAGTTTGAGCCGGCGATGCAGACCTGGAAGGGCGTGCAGGCGCGCTATCCGGGGCTGGCGTCCTTGCAGGGCAAGCTGGCGGGGGCGCTGATGCGGCGGGGGCTGTCAAAGCTGCCGGCGACCTCGCAGCCGACCGTCTCGACAGCGGGACTTGCGGATCTGCTGGAAGCGCACAAGCTGGCGCCCAGTGTGGCAACTGCGCAGTCGCTGGCGCTTGGACAGATTGCCGCCGGTCAGCCGCAGGACGCGCTTCAGACGCTACAGAGCTACCTCAAAGAGGGCTCCGGCGAGCCGCGCTTTTTGGGCGCCTATGGTCGGGCGCTGCGTGATGCCGGACAGGCCCAAGACGCGCTGCTGGTGCTGCAAAAAGCGGAAGCGCTGACCTCGAATGCGCCGGCCAACCAAGCGCTGCGGCTGGGACTCCGCCAAGAGATTGCCCAGTGCTATCTGGCGTTGCAGCAGCCTCGGCTGGCACAGCGCTATTTGGATGGCACCGATGACCTGACCCAGCAGATCAAGGCCCAGTCAGGTCTTTTGGCGGCGCGCATCCTGTTTGGCGCAGCTCCCCCCGGAGCCGCCCCGAACTTTCAGTCCGTGATGTTTGTGACGCAAGCGGTGCTGCGCGGTGGACCGGCGGTGCTACCGGTGCAAAAGGCCGAGGCCAAGCTGTGGCAGGTGCTGGCCCTGATTCACAACGGTCAGATCGATGTAGCGATGAAGCTGCTGACCGAGGTTGCCCAGCTCTTCGATGTGGCCTCGCTGGAGCAGGTCATGGGTCGCGGCGGGCTGCCTCACCTGCAGGCGCGTGTCGCGCTGCGCTTTGGCGACCATTACCAAGGCAGCAGCTTCGCCCAGCAGGCGCTTCCGGCGCTGACCCCCGACCAAGTGCGCGCGCTGCATGCCAGCATGGCGGCTTCCTTTAATAACAAAGCGGTGGAAGTGGCGGGCAAGGGCGATCTCGAGAAGGCGGGGCCGCTGCTGCGCTCGGCGCTTCAGCAAGCTCAGTCGAGCAGTCCCCAGCACCTGCTGCGCGTGCTCTACAACCAGGCGGTGCTGTTGCTGCAGCGCGGTCGCTACGACGATGCCAAGGGACTGCTCGCCAAGATCGATCCGCAGCAGCTTCCTGATGTCTTGGTGGCCCAAGGGGCGCAGCTCGAAGGGCAGGGGGACCCACGCGGCGCGCTCGAACACTACCGGCGCTACTTGCAGCTGGGGGCCGCTCTGACGCCGCCGCCCGAGCAGCTCGCGCAGGTACGCGACTGGGTGGACTCGATGGCCCGGTTTTATGAAGGTGCAGCACCCAGCGTCGAGCCCCCCGCTGACCCCACCGCCAAATCCGGCAAGCGCCCTGCCCAGCGGAGACAGCCATGAGCGCTCTGCGCTGGCTCGTTCTGATGATGCTGCTGCTGAGTCACGCGGCTTTGGCGCAGGCGACTGTGCCCGAGCGAGTGCTCGCGATTTACCTCCCGGGGGTCTATTTCCAGCAGCTGGAGCGCAAGCTGGACCTCGGCAGTGAGCTGGCCACCCACCTGCTGAAGCGCCTGGGCGAAAAGTATCACCTGAGTGCGCGGGTCTATGTCTCGGCAGAATCAATGGATGCCGATGCGGCGCGGATTGTGATGCTGCTCACCGAGTCGCCGTACGTTGCCGCCAACCTGACCAAGCTGCTGCCGGTGGCGGTCGCAGCGGCGCAAAGTGGAACCGATACCCGCCTGGCGCTGCTGGCCACGCCCACGGTGCGCAGCCTGCCGGATTTAAAGCGCGGTGGCCTGGTGTTCGCATCAAGCCTAGAGCCCGCGCAGGCCTTCCTAGAGAACTTCGTCTTCGAGGGCGAGCTGTCGATCAGTCGCGACATGCTCACCTCGGCGCGGGATGTGGCCTCGGCGCTCAGCCTGATGTCGGTGCAAAAAGCGCAGGCGGTGCTGCTGTACGAAGACAACCTGGCGACGGTGCGGCCCTCGAACCTGCGGACGCTGTATCGCAGTGAGCTTTTGCCCCGAGCCACAGTCGCGCTGATGAGCCGAGTCGCCGATCCCACCGAGCTTGCGCGGCTGCGGGAGGCGCTGTCGACCTTCCACGGGCAGGTGCATCCCGACCTCAAGACGTTCCGCGCCACCACCGACCAGCCGTATCAAAAGCTGCGCGAGCGGATGCAGCAGAAGCCGCGCCGGGTGCCGCAGCTGCTTGAGATCGCCGAAGATCCGGTGCCTCTGCCTACGCCGCGTACCAACCAGCCCTCGCCAGTCCAAGTCCCCTTGCGCACCTTCGCCCCTGCGGAATAGCAACAGTCAGGGCCGACCTCGGTAGACAACACGTCGCGGACGTATCCACTCTAGACGCGGCGGGTGCGCAGCTGCCGCTCTTCTCCGATGGCAATCACGAAAAACAGGATTGTGCCTACGACCAGCGCGCCATAGAACACCGCAAACGTGTCGGGCCAGCCGCTGAAGACGTGACCGAAGACGACCAGGCCGGCTTGCTTGGTGTCTGCGATCCGCGCCAGTCCGACCTTGGCCATGCCGTCCCCGAGCAGATAGCCGAAGGTACCGCTCAGGCCGTTGGTCACCGCCGTCGCCTGTTTCGGGGCAAAGCCTGTCAGCGAGACTCCAACCAGCAGCTGCGGACCAAACACCAGCGCGCCCAGGAAAAACAGTGACGTATACACCACCACTGGCTGGGTTCCATGCTGATATCCTTGAATCGCAAAGAAGATTGCTATCATACACAACGCTGCGACCAAGCAGCGACGACCACCCAGCCAGTCCGATATGATTCCAAATCCAATCGAGCCAAACAGCGCGCCGCCTTCAAACCAAAAGATGGTCTGCACTGCCTGTTGCTGCGAAAAATGGAGCACTTCGCGAGTATAAAGCGGCGCCCAGTTATCAATGCCGATGCGAATGATATACACAAATACATTGGCGCAGCACAGCAGCCAAATATACGGATTCTTCAGTACGTACTGGCGAAAAATATACCACTTGCTCAAGTTCTCTGAAGCGACGCTGTGCGAATTTTCCGGTTCTTCCCAGATTTCTTCGCTGCGATGGAGTCCGTGGCTTTCGGGCGAGTCTCTGCCCGTGAAGTACGTCCACCCCGACAGCAGCCCGACCACCGCGCAGGGAAACAAGATCATGGCGACAACGCTGCCCGAAAAGAACACGGTGGCGCCCCACAGCGCAAAGCCGCCGGCAATGGCTCCACCGACGTTATGCGAGGCGTTCCAGCAGCCCAGCCAGCGCCCCCGCTTGGATCGCGGGGTCCACTTGGTGACGGTGGAGTAGCTGAGCGGACCGCCGACCGACTGGAAGCAGCCACTCAGTCCCCACATCACCATGATCGCCAAGAGATAGCGATCGCCATGGATCATCAGCAGTCCCATCGCGGTCACGCTAAGCGCCGACAAAAACAACAACACAGAGACGATTCGCTTCGAGTCCAGTCCATCCACGACATACCCAAGCAGCGTCTTCCCGATTCCATAGGTAATCGAGAACGCAAAACCGATCTGTCCAAGCTGTGTCGTGGTGTAGCCGAGCTGTTCTTTCAGCAGAGGCTGAGCCGCCTTGAAGTGATTGCGAATCAGATACATTGCCATATAGGCAACGAACACCGACGCAAACGCCCACAAGAACTTTCCCAGCCAGACTCGGCGCTGCTCGGCCAGCGGAAGGTTGAGCTTCGCGGGATGATTCGGTGCAAACCACGCCATGCCCATGTCCTTCCACCGCTGCGGCGCCTCTTTGCCCAAGTCGAGTCCTGGGGTTAGTCGCCCTCGCGCAGCTTGAGCTCTTTCATTTTGATCTGAAGGCTCTTGCGGCTGATGCCAAGCTGCTTGGCGGCTTGGGTGACGTTGCCCTGCGTGTCACTGAGCGCGCGCTGGATCATCTCTCGCTCGACGCGCTCGGTTTCCTGACGAACGATGTCTTTGAGCGATGTGGCCAGAGGCCGACTGCTGGACCCAAGCGGCAGCGCCTGGGAACGCAGCGGCGGTGGCGGTGGAGCAGAGGACAGCTGCGCGACATTCGGCGGCAGATCCCGCGCCTCGATGACCGGCCCTTCGGCCAGCAGCACCGTCCGCTCGATCACGTTCTCTAGCTCGCGGATGTTGCCGGGGAACGGATAGCGCAGCAGGGCCGCCATCGCCTCGTCCGTAAGCCCCGACACCGACTTGCGCAGCCGCTCATTGAAGCGCGTCAAAAAGTGCGACACCAGCAGCGGAATGTCCGCCACCCGCTCCCGCAGCGGTGGCAGCTGAATCGGCACCACGTTGAGCCGGTAGTACAGCTCTTCGCGGAAGTTGCCAGCGGCGGCCTCTTTGACGAGATCCCGGTTGGTGGCGGCAATCACTCGCACATCGACCCGCAGCGTCCTGATGCCACCGACTCGCTCGAACTCGGACTCTTGCAGCACCCGCAGCAGCTTGACCTGCATCTCGACCGCCAGCTCGCCGATCTCATCCAGGAACAGCGTGCCGCGATCGGCCAGCTCGAACCGCCCTGGCTTGGCCGAGACAGCTCCCGTAAACGCACCCTTGTCGTAACCAAACAGCTCGGACTCCATCAGCGTGCGCGGAATTGCTGCGCAGTTGATGCGGATGAACGACTCGTTTTTGCGACCCGAGTGCTCGTGCAGCGCGCGCGCGACCAGCTCTTTTCCGGTCCCGCTCTCCCCAATGATGAGCACGGTCGAAGGCGTGTCAGCCACCTTGTCAATCAGCGAAAACACCTTCTGCAGCGCCGGCGCCGTCCCAACCAGCCCATAGCGACCGAGCTGCGGCGGAATCAGCCCGACGGGCCGACGCGGCGCCCGCTGATCCAGCTCGTAGCTTGCCACCGCCTTGCGCACCGCTTGCAGGATGTGCTCGTTGTCGGTGCCTTTCTCAACGAAGTCAAAGGCGCCCAGCTTGACCGCTTCCACCGACTCGGTGATGCGACCGTAGGCGGTAAACAGGATCACCTTTAGATCCGGATACTCGGCAATGGCGCGGCGAAACAGCTGCATGCCATCGAGCTTGGGCATGCGCAGGTCCGAGATCAGGACCGCGACTTCGCCACTCAGCAGTGACAGCGCTTCTTCGCCATCGCGGGCCTCTAGGACTTCGTAGCCCTCGCGGCGAAGCAAGGACGAGATGACCTTGCGCAAGCTGGGTTCATCATCGGCTATGACGACGCGGCGATGGGAAGCGGACACGGCGCGACCCTATCAGAGCGCGCCCTCGCTGGTCAACCGCGACGAGACGACAGGACCTTGTCGACAGCGGCAAGCGCGGCGTCATCGGCGGCCCCTTTGCGGTACGCAACATCGAGTGAAGACTCGGCCACCACCCGATAGACATCGCCGACCTGGCAGCTGACACGGTTGAGCGCGTCCAAGTGGTCGGACACCGTCTGGGCATCCCCGCGCGCCACCGGTCCGGTCAGCGCTTGCGGCAGTCCGACCTGGGCAATGTTGCGCAGCACCGAGGCAGTCAAATCGCACAGTGCCCGCTGGCCTTCTTGCTTCGGCAGCCCGGCCCGACTGAGTAGCTGCACCGCGACATCGAGCAGCGTCGCGACATGACCGGCAGCCAGCACCGCCGCCGCATGATACAGAGGCAAGCGATCCTCCGAGAGCAGCAGCGGCACCCCCGACAGCGCCTTGCACAGCTCCTGACCGGCAGCAATTCCCGCTGTGTCGCCGACAATCGCCAGGACCGTGCCGGAAAGCTCCTGCTCGCTCTGCGGACCACTGCCTTCGGACTCATCGACGCCGCCCGGATGAACGAACGAGCGCAGCGGATGCAAGAGCCCAATCCCCTTGACCTTGGGACGGACCGCGCCCAGTACCTGCGACGGCGCTCGCCCTCCGGCACAGTGCAGCAGCACCGAGTGCTCGTCGGCGCCACCATGGCTGACGATGTACTCGGCGGCTTGGCTGATGGCATCGTCCCGAACCGCCAGGATGACAATCTCCGCCGGACGCGACGCGACCTCACTCGGCCACAGCGGCCCCTGCGAGCGCGACCAGCTGCGGACCGAATAGCCGACGTGAGCCAAGGCATGGTGCAGCGCCCTGCCAACCGGTCCGGCCCCGACAATCAGCACCTGACTCGACCGCACAGGCGGGGATGACTCATCGGCGAACAGGGAAGTGGTCACGCGGGCTCCTCCTCGGCAGATTGGTATAGTGAGTGCGCTTCAATGTACGACAGCACGGTGCGACTGACCCAGCCGGTGGGCCGCGCACCCTGCGCCAGCGCCGCCCGAACCCTGGTCGAGCTAACCGCCGGCAGCCGCAGCTCTTCTTGGTGGTGGATGTCGCTGCCGGACGAGGCCGAGCGCGGCGGACTCTCGGTACCGCTGCGCTGTAGCACCAAAAACGGCAGCGTCTCCGACAGCTCGGGCCAGCCAAACCAGCGCTCGCGCTCTGTGAGCAGGTCCGAGCCAATCACCAGCGAAAACTCCACCCCGGGGAACTTCTCGCGCAGCCGCCGCACCATATGCAGCGTGTAGCTGGGGCCGCCAAGCTCCTCCTCCACCGTTGAGACTTGGACACGCGGCCCAAGCGAGTGCGCCAGCAGCTGACACATCGCCACCCGATGCTGATACGGCAAGAGCCGCTTGTCGAAGGCATGGCGAAACACCGGCACCAGCCACAGCTCATCCACCGGAAACGTCTCTAGTACGTACAAGGCGGCGAGCTGATGACCAACGTGGGGCGGGTCAAAGCTCCCCCCAAAAAGCGCAACGCGCATACGCCCATGGTGAGGCCACCAGGCACGGAAATCAACGGCGAGCAGCGACCTACGCGTGGCACGGATGTCGGGGGCTGCGCGCTTCCGGCAGCACCAACGTCATCAGATTGACTACCAGCCGTACATAGGCTGTGGTTGGTCTATGTCGGGACCAACTGAGCTGCTGTGGATGCTGCTTGCCGGGATCGGCCAGAGCATCATGATCGTCCTGTCGATCGGCCTGACCTGGCTGGTCGTGCGGGTGCTCCTGCGCGCATCGCTACAGCATCGGCGAATCCAGGAGCGGTCGCGGCCAAAAGAAGCCTTCTGGTACGAGCTCCGGCATACCGGCTACACGATCCTGACCGGGCTGCTGCTGACGGTGGTATCGGTCCATCTATATGCGCGCGGCATCCTGGTAATCGACGTTGGGCCGATCGGACCGATGGCGGTCATCGCGCAGTTTGTGGTCTATTTTTTGTTGCTCGATGCCTATCAATATATCGTACACCGCACGATGCACACGAAGCTGTTGTTCCGGCGTGTCCACTCAGTGCACCACCGATCGAAGACGCCGGGGCCGCTCTCTGCCTTTTCGTTTCATCCGGTGGAAACCGCTGCACTCGGCCTCTATTTCCCATTTGCCCTCTCGTGCTATACGTTTCATCTCTACGCAATTCTGGCCTTTGGTCTGATGCAGTTCTTTATGAACACAGTGCCCCACTGCGGGTACGAGGTTGCACCTGCCTGGTGGTATCAGAACCGGGTGACTCGGTGGCTGCTGACACCGCTTTTCCACGATGTGCACCACCAGCTATCGGTCTATAACTTTGGTGCTTGCACGACGATCTGGGATCGACTGTTCGGAACGATCCAGCCGGATTTTGATCGACGCGCCGCTGACTTCCATCGCCAGGCAAGCGCCAAGGAGTCACGATGACCCGCCCCCAGCGCACCCGACTGAATGACGGCACGTCGGTATACTGCCTGAGCCGGCAGGAAGCACTCGTACTCGACTCGCACGTCGATGGGTACCTGCGCCACGGCATCACCATCGAACCGGGTGCCGTCATCATCGACGCCGGTGCCAACATCGGTCTATTCGGGCTGCGGGCGCTTTTGCGCTGTGGTGGTCAGGCGACGGTGCTGGCGTGCGAGCCGGTGCCGCCGATTTTCAACGTGCTGGCGCACAATGCCGCGCGCCATTCCGCGCAGCAGTTCCGCGCCTTCTGCTGCGGCCTATCGTCGCGCGCCGGCACGGCGGAGCTTACCTACTACCCTCGGGCGCCGGCACTGTCGACTGCGCACCCGGAAATATATGACGAGGACCGCGAGCTGCTGCCGCGCGGGGTGCTCGGCACGGCGCGTCATGCTCCGGCCGGGATGAAGTGGGCGCGGTGGCTACCCGCGTCGCTGTGTCGCGGGGTGGCCAGCCTGCTGCAGAGCGGAGCACAGCGCTTTCACTGCGAGCTGCGAACGATCTCGGACATCATCCAGCAGAACTCTCTTTCGCGCGTTGATCTGCTCAAAATCGATGTCGAAGGCGAGGAGCTGGAGGTGCTGCGCGGCATCGCCCCCGAGCACTGGCCGCTCATCCGGCAGATCGTCGTCGAGGTCCACGATCGCGCAGGGCGGCTCGCGGCGGTCCGGGGGCTCCTTCGCGAGCACGGACTCCTGCGCCAGCATGTCGCGCAAGAGGAAGCATTCGCCACGTCTCCCTTCTTTAACGTCTACGCTCGTCGGGAGTAAGGACGGGGGTCAGCCCGGGATCAGCCCTTGCGGCGGAACTCGGGCACGCGGAACTGATCCAGGAAGTCACGCGCTTCCGCTTCGGTGGCAAAAAAGCGGGTGTTCGGCTGGGAGTTGCCAAGGAGGCTCATGGCACGCATGACCAGGGTAAGCATGGCCCGGGCCGGCGTGCTGGCGCCGAAGAAGGCACTGGCCACGATCCGGTGCTGCTTCGACCACTCAGCGGTGTAGCGACGGCTCTCCGAGGACAGACCGAAACCTTCGGTCACGTCGGTGAGGAACAGAATCTGGCCATATTTGGCTTCGACCTCGGCCACGATTTCAAGGAACTTCCGCGTGTCCTCCATGTCCGGGACACCATGGACCCGGCCAAATATCACGTCGCCTTCTATAGTTACATCATTAGGACCGACCTTCATGGACTGCATAAAGATACATTATCATATTGTGCCATCTGTTGTCGCCAATCTATTTATCGCTTGATGGCTTTCAGGCAGATGTAGTCCCATGGGTACAAGAGGAAGGGCGCCGACGACATCATCATTGGCATACCCAGGCTCAACAGCTTACCCACCGGCTGATGAAAAAGCCAATGTTGATACCGAGTTAGGACATCCTCACGAATGGAACGCAGCTCGCACAAAACAAAGCCGCAGTCCGCTAGCTGTTGACGATATACGTCCAGGTCATAGATGTTTTCGTGCGGGATCTGTAGGGCCCGACACAGCATCGCGATCGCGGTGCGCTGCCAGGTGTTCTGCGGGGCCGGCCCCACCAGATCGGCCAGCGCCAGCGTACCTCCGGGGCGAAGGACACGGAACGCCTCGGCAAAAAACTGCTGGCGGGGAGGGAAGTGGAAGGCGGCCTCCACGGAGACGACCTTGTCGAAGGTCGCATCGGCAAACGGCATACATGTCGCCGAGCCGCGAGCAAAGTTGATCGCCGCCGCCCGCACCGAGCCGCGAGCAATCTGCCGGCATGCCTCAAGCTGCAGCGACGATACATTCAGCCCGACGACCCGCTGGACGCCAAACGTCTCGGCGAGGTAGCGCGCATTGGTGCCAAAGCCACAGCCGGCATCAAGGACCATTGCATCGCGCTCGCTGAGCGCCGCCGTCTCGCCAACCAGCTGGAACAGCGCCTGGGTCGCGGCCCACAGGGCATCTTTTGCCGTTGGTGCAACGTCATGCCAGTAGCCAAAGTTCATGGTCGGGATTCCCGCATCGGTGCGCGTCAGCGCGACATTGCCGCGCAGATCGTACTGCGTCGCTGAATCGCGGTCGCCGCGCATCATCATTTGAATCCAGCGCATCCACTGCTTGGGAATATGGGCCGTCTCCATGAGCTCTCCGCGTTGGGCAGAATTGTTTCTGTTGCCCCTATTGTTGAAACAACATACCTTTCGTCCGGGAAAGAAAACAATATTTCTCGAGGATGAACATGCGGATTGCAGTAGTCGGCGCCGGAGTATCCGGTATGATGGCGGCTTGGTTCCTGCAGGATGAGCACGAAGTTACGCTGTTCGACCGCGAACCATTCCTGGGTGGGCATGCCCATACGTTCCCGGTATCGCTCGGAGCCCAGACCGTTTATGCAGAGACGGGTGCACGCTTTTTTTTCGATGTTTCTTTTCCATATTTATTGGCGCTGCTGCGGCTGCTCGATGTCCCGTTACGATGGTGTCCAACCCACATCTCGTTTGTTGATCGCCCACACCGCCATACTGTGGTCTTGCCTCCGCGTTCGCCGCGCCATGTCCTATCGCTGCTGCGCTCGGCGCGCATGCTTCGCCATGTGCTCCAGCTGCGGCGACTCGCTGAGTCCGCAGATCAGGTGGTCAGGGACCGCGACTGGTCGATGACCTTAAGCGAATATTTGCGGCACAATCATTATTCGCCAAGCTTTGGGCCCGAGTTTATTTTTCCGTTCATATCGGCCAGCTGGGGCGCGCCGCTCGCTGAGATTCCGCAGTTCCCCATCTATTCTTTGCTGAGCGTCATGCGCCGCTCCCCTGGGCGTGAAGCCGGAACATATGAAATCGACGGCGGCATATCCGTTTATACCGAGACGCTCGGGAAGCGGTTGACCCGGACTGCGCTGCGCCTGGGCACCGGCATCCGCCGGATTCGCGAAGAATCTGGGTTTGTTCTGGAGGATGAGCAGGGGCAGGCGATGCGATTTGACCGGCTGGTCTTGGCGACCTCGGCCCGTGACGCGGCGCGGCTCTTGGCCGATGTTCCGGCCGCTGCCGGGCTGCACACCGTTGCGCGCAGTTTCCGCCACTTCGAGACGGAGATCGTCATCCACGGCGACCCCTCGTTCATGCCGGCGCAGCGCCATAACTGGTCGATGATCAACCTGTTCAACGAGGGCGATCACACCTGGATGACCGACTGGTCGGGTTGGCGGGACCAGCTGCCGGTCTTCCGCACCTGGATGCCACCGCAGCGCCCGGCGCCGACGCCGCTTTATTGCCGCCGGGCATTTCATCACCTGATCATGAACCCGGAAAATCGGACGCTGCAAAAACGAATGGCGGAGCTACAGGGGCGTGATGGCATCTGGCTAATCGGGATGTATTCCATCGAAACCGACAGCCATGAGAGCGCGCTCAAGTCTGCCCTGGTGCCGGCGAGGGAGCTCTCTCCCCAGTCTCCGGCGATGAAGCTGCTGCTCGAGCAAGTGCACCGGAATCAGTCGTCTCCAGACAGGGCAGAGCGGTCAGGCTGACAGGCTTCTCGTCGGGAGGATGGGGCTCTGTAGCACCATCGGGGCACCCTGCTCGGGTCCAACTACAAAGCTGCGGGGTACGGCTTTCAGCTCACGGTTGTGGACAAGCCGTAGCGATGCGAGTGGCAGCAGCGTCGCCAAGACCAGCTTCATCTCATACAGCGCGAACGCGGCCCCAATGCAGCGCCGATGGCCACCACCGAAAGGCATGAACTCAAACGGTGAATAGGTTCGATTGAGAAACCGCTCGGGTTGGAAAGACTCCGGCTCCGGATACAGCGCCGGATTCCGATGCAGCATGTAGATGTCCACGGCAACCGTTGCTCCCGCCGGCAACGTGTATTCCCGCAGAGTGAGCGGCTGGGTCAGCAAGCGCGCGAGGCCGAGCGTCACAGGATGAAGCCGCAGCGTCTCGTGGCACACCGCTTCCAGATACGGCAGCTTCGCAATCGCTTCTGGAGTTGGACTCGGACCGAGCGACTCTAGCTCTTGCAGGACGCGCTTGCGCACATCCTCCCGCTGATACAGACGATACAGAGCCCACGACAGCGCGATGGCGGTGGTTTCATGGCCGGCGAAGAGCAGGGTCAGCAGCTGATCTTTGATCTCGTCATCCGACATGGGGCTGCCGTCGTCATAGCGAGCCGCCACAAGCAAGCTCAGGATGTCCTGCCGTCCTTCCGGACTGCGCTTGCAGCGGGCAAGCTCGGCATCGAGCACTTCGTCAACTCGGCGGCGGCAGCGCTGCAGCTTGGCCCATGGACCGATCCCGCAGAAGTTGTGCCGCAAAAACAAAAAGAAGGCGATGAGCGGACTAAAAGAGTCAATGTAGTCCCTGGTCAAGCGACCAAAGTGGGCAATCTGGGCGATGTCCGTGAGTCCGAACACGGTGCGAATGATCACTTCCAGCGAGATCTCAGCCATCTTTTTCTCTGTGGAGAACGACTTCCCGACCTCCCAGCCCGCAGCTTGGCGCTCCGTGATCTCGCGCATCGTCTCACCGTACGCACGCATGCGGGCACCGTGAAACGGAGGCATCAGCACCTTGCGCGCCTTGGTGTGCTTAGGTCCCGTCAGAAGCAAGATCGAGCTAGCCCCCATAAACGGCGCAATGAACTGCTTGACAAAGACATCGAAGCTTCCCGGATCGGCGGAAAAGATGGCTTGGATGTCTTGCGGATTGGTGGTCTGGATGATCGGCCCGAGCGGCGAGGGGAATGTGAATAGATCGCCAAACTGCGCCACAAGCCGGTACTTGAGTCCTATTGGATCACGCAACGATGCAATCGAGAGCCCTAGACCGGACTTCGGTCCGTGCGGCAGCTTGCAGATGCTCGGAGTCATCAGCGCTCCTCCTAGATAAAAGGTGGAGCGACCGCGAAGGGAAAGCAACCGGGCACTTTAGAAGGGCAGGGTGAACTTGTGCTTCGGGCCGAGGGTAGCGGCGGAAGGGAACGGTGAGCTAGTCGGCGGTGGTTCAGGGAGTGGGCGGAGAGAGCTCTTGCAGCTTGGACTTGAGCGCGCTGGCCCGGAGTCGCTCGTCTTCAACGCGGCGCTCGATCTCTGCAACCTCGCGGCGCAGTGCTGCCGCCTGGGACTCGCGCTGGGTTCGCTCGGCCAGGGCCTGACGCTCGTCCTGCTCGGCCAGCTGCTGCCGAAGCCGGGTGAGCCGCTGCTCCGTCCGCGCGATCTTTGCCACCAGCTCCTTGCGAGTCGGAGCAGCCGGGCGCTGGTGTTGGGCAAAGAACTGCTCGGCAAAGTCCTTCGGCAGGTTCGACTCGGGATGCTTGTGAACCAGCTCCGCGAGCTTGCCGTGGGTCGCCTTGCGCGTGCCATTCACTTTGTCGATCAGCTCTTTGTACGCGCCGATCTCGCTCCAGTCGGTGAGCTGCTGCTCGGCGGTGTGCAGCGCCTGCGCCGCTCCATCGGCCACCTTGACCGCTGTCTCCAGCGGGGTCGCTTGTGCCGCCAGCTCTGGAATGGTTGTGCCCTTGACGATGGGAAGCCAGTCCTGCATCAGCTCCAGCTTCGAGCCCAGGATCAGGCGCTTCACCTCGCTCGGGCGCTGGTTGCCGAAGAATCGCTGATACAGCGGCGAGCTGCGGTCCGTCACGCTGGCCAGGGCCAGGTTGATAAGCTCGAGCAGCTGGGTGAGCGTGTCATCTGAGCGCTGCACCTTGGCCTCGGCAGTGGCCTGCACGGCGACCAGCTCTAGCTGACGCAACAGCGTCTTGATCGTGGCCGCATGCAGGTCTTCAAACTCTTTGACATAAGGCGCGCCCAGCGGATGCGCCTTGAGCTGTGCGATGGTGAAGCTCAGCTCCGCCACCAAGTTGAGCAGGGGAAAACCATACGGAAGCGTTCGCATACAAGTCCTTTCATGTCTGAAAATGGTGTGTTGATTGGTCCACCAAATGACCGAAATGAATGGATAGGTACGATTCGCCCGCCCGCAAGCGTCGTTTTTCAAAAATCTTCTGCTTGGCGGCCCGCACAACGCTCGATTGCGTCCACAACCCGTCATCCCAGCCCGCACAACGCTTGTTCCGAAGCTCCGAACCGTCATCGCGGCCCAAACAACGCTTGTTCCGAGCTTCCGAACCGTCATCTCGGCCTAAACAACGGCTGTTCCGCGCTTCCGAACCGTCATCTCGGCCCGCACAACGGTGCGACAGTGCTTTTGTCGCTGCTGGGCCACGTCTTGGGGCAAGCCTCACACGCCTCAGGTCCGCTTCCAGAGTAGGACAAGCTGCTCGACAAGCCGATTACGTCAAGAACAGTTTCGTAAACCACGCATGGAACGCTCTCGACGCTTGAGTTTCTACGAGCGGCAGGTTGCGAACGAGACGCTGTCTCGGCGCAGCGGCGCTTCAACTTGGCCCCGGAGCTGCACAAAGAGCCGGGGTAGCAACAGTTCTAGCGGCCTTTGAAGTTGCCGGCGCGGCGCTCGACGAAGGAGGCGACGCCTTCTTGGGCGTCTTCGGTGGCCATGATGCGGCGGAGTGCGGGCTGAAGCTCTGCGATGGCGGCTTGCTCGGCGGCGACGATGGAGCGGTGCGCCGACAGCAGGGTTTCCTGGACTCCGAGGGGCGCTTGGGCGGCGACGCGCTCGGCCAGCTCCAGGGCGCGCGGCAGCAGCTGCTCGGGCGGCACGACTTCTTGGATGAGCCCGATGCGGAGTGCCTCGGTGGCGTCTAGCTCATCGGCGGTGAGCAGGTAGCGCATCGCGTTGCCCCAGCCGCAGTTGGACACCCAGCGGAACGTGCCGCCGCCGAACGGAAAGATGCCGCGCTTGATCTCGATTTGCCCGAAGCGGGTGCCGGTGGCGGCGAGGCGGATGTCGAACGACAAGAGCATCTCGATGCCGATGGTTAGGCACAGACCCTGCGCGGCGCCGATGATGGGCTTGCGACAGATGGGGCCTTGCATGCGAAACGGATCGATGGCGCCATCGAGAAAGAGGCTCTGCCCAGCGGCGACTGCGGGGCCGACGTTGGCGAGGTCGAGTCCGGCGGTAAAGTCGCTGCCGTGGGCGAAGACCAGGCCGACCCGAAGCTCGGGGTTGCGATCCAGCTCAACGAACGCAGCGGCGTACTCGCGAAGCATCTGCAAGTCGAAGGCGTTCTTCTTCTTGGCGCGATGGAGTCCGATGAGAAAGACGTGGCCGCGAACTTCGGTGGTGATGCGGGGCTCGGTCGATTGGGAGTCAGTCATGGTTCCTCCGGGGGCAGACTATCGCGAACGCCCAGGGATTCCATACTCTCTAGTCAATGTGCATGCGTGCGACCGTCCAGGACAACCATGGCAGCGGAGTCGCCTCTGGACGTGCACAAACTCCTACGGCCACTTTCCGACATAGGGGGCGCATACTGCGTGGACTTTTTCAAACTCCACGTCGTAGCGAAGCAGATTGCAGGCCACGGTGAAGTAGTCCGCAATCGAGGATGGATGAATCTTCGCGGTGCGATCGGAGCTGGCAGTCACGATGTGCCGACTATCAGGAGAGAAGGCTGCAGAGTTGATTCCGTTGGTGTGTCCTTCCAGCGTCAGCAGGCTGGCTCCGGTCTTGACATCCCAGATTCGCGCAGTGTTGTCATAGCTCGCGGTCACCACATACTTGCCATCACGGGAGTATGCAACGGACCGAACGCCGTTGACGTGACCGATGAGAGCCACCACGCTAGCGCCCGTCTGCGCATCCCAAATGTGTGCGGTGTTGTCATCGCTGCTGGTGGCTACGTGACGCCCATCAGGGGAATAGGTAGCATCCAGCAGTCGCTTCGTACTCCCTGGAATGGTGAGCAAGGCTGCGCCGGTTTTGACATCCCAGACCTTGGCAAAGTGATCTAGGCTCGCAGTCACGACACGCTTGCCATCTGGAGAGAATGCAGCGGACTGCACCGATAGCGTGTGACCAAGCAGCTGAACCAGCTCTTGGCCCGTGCTGGCATCCCAGACGCGGGCACTGAAGTCATCACTGGCTGTCACAATGTGAGTACCAGTCGGTGAAAACTCGGCACTTAGGACTCCGCTCTTGTGGCCACTCAGCGTCAGCTGCTGCTGTCCGGTGGCAGCATCCCAGACTCGCGCCGTCTTGTCGTAGCTGGCCGTCACGATCCGCTTGCCATCAGGAGAATAGGAAGCCCAGCGGACTCCATCAATGTGTCCCACCAAGACAAGGCGAGTCACGCCGGTCTTCACATCCCAGACCCGGGCTGTGTGATCGAGACTCGCAGTGACAATCGACAGACCATCGGGGGAATAGAGCGCCGAGCGGACTGGATTGGTGTGTCCGTCCATCGGAAGCAGTACTCGTCCGCGATGAATGTCCCAGATCCGTACGGTGTGATCATAGCTGGCGGTTACGATGTACTTACCGTCGGAAGAATACGCAGCCGAGCGGACTCCGCTGGTGTGGCCCTCCAGAGAAGTCAGGAGTCTGCCAGTCTCTGCATCCCAGATCCGCGCTGTCTGATCCAAGCTGGCCGTCAGAATGTGTCTACCGTCCGGGGAATAGACTGCTGTGCGCAGCTCACTGGAGTGCCCTTCCAAGGCGAAGACAGACTTCCCTGTCTCTGCACTACAGAGTCGCACCGTGTTGTCGTAGCTCGCTGTCACAATGAACTTTCCGTCGGGGGAAAATGCTGCTGAGCGGATCGCATTGGCGTGGCCCTCAAGGATCATCAGGACCTTGCCGGACTCTGCATCCCAGATCCGTGCGGTCTGATCAAGACTCGCTGTCAGAATGCGCGTCCCATCGGCAGAGTAGACGGCAGAGAGGACTCCCAACAGATGCGCCTCTAGCTTTCGTAGCTCATGGCCGGTCGCGGCGTCCCAGATTCTGGTGGTCCTGTCGGCACTGGCGGTCACGATGAACTGTCCGTTAGGTGAGTAGGCAGCGCTGCGCAGCTCTGCGGTGTGACCCCGCAACACCAGGAGCATCTGGCCAGACTGAGCGTCCCAGATCCGGGCGGTGTTGTCTTCCGATGCAGTGACGATGTGGCGACCATCGGGAGAGTACGATGCCCAGCGGATGCCGGCGCTGTGCCCGGTCAAGATACGAACTGTCTCCCCTGTCTGAGCATCCCAGATCCGGGCCGTCCTATCGATGCTTGCACTCACTACGTAACGACCATCCGGGGAAAACAGAGCCGAGCGGATTTCATCTTTATGCCCCAGCAGGACGCGTGAGTAGACACCGGCCCGCGAGGCGACCAAGAGTCCCTCGGTTGCCGTCGAGGGTAGGGGCCGCCCACGCTCCGATTCCTTGAGACTATGTCCCACCACTTGGATGCCAGAAACCAGCGCTTCAATCTGTCTGCCGGGCTGACGTGCAACGACTGCTGCGCGCATTCCTCGCTCTGCCAGAGCACTGTCTTCCGCCAGTCTGCGCTGCTGCTCGGCGCGAACGTACTGCGAGGCCACACCAGTGAGAGCCCCCAAAAGGACGATCAGCGCAGCAATGAGCACGATGATGATCTGGCGGGTTGCCCGAGTCTGAGCCTCTGCCCGCTCTGCCCGATTCTTCTCTTCCGCTGCTTGACGGCGGGTCTGTTCTTCTTTTTGGGCCGCCTCCAGTCCTGCCAGCAGAAACTCTCTCTCTTCATCGGTGATGTCGCGGCGACCTTTCGACCAGTCGATCGACTGCTTGAGTGCCTCACCGCGCAGCAGGAAGTCATTCTGCTTTCCGGAACCAATCCAGCGCAGCAGCGGCTCATCCAGCATTCGCCGGGACTCCTTGGATCGAACCCAAGCGAGATCGTACACGGTGGCGAAGATCTGGTTGCGCACCGCAAGTCGGGTGTGACCATCGATGTTCCGTCGCGCAACCAGCCCTGACAGATGCAGCTCCATCTGCACCGGATCATCCCGTTCCGCCAAGATGGGCTCTGCCATCAGCAGGTTGCGATACAGGCTGAGCATCGGTCCGAGCTGCTGGTGATTGCGGAGTCGGCTTTCCACATAGGTCAAGTTCGGTTCGCGGTTGCGGCCTTCTCGCAGAAAGACTGCTTCAACGATGCGATGAACCCGATCCTCTTCTGAGTCGGTGCTCTGATCGTGGGTCAGGGCCTCACAGATCCGCTGGGTCATGTAGGGATGGCCATCGGTCCAGGACATCACCGCCGCCAGCAGCCGCGAAGGATCACCTCCTGCATCTAACAGTCCTGGCAGAAAGACGGCGGCTTCATCGGGCAGAAAGTCCTCCAGCACAATCCCGCGACCGATGTTGAAGGGAGTCCGCGTTGGGTTCTTGATCAGATCCGCTGGTGCGGCGACTCCCACCAGACAGAAGGTCAGTCGATCGAGATCCGAGTCCTCTGCTCGATCATTAAAGACGGCGCGAATCGCTGCAAAAAAGTCGTCGCTAGAAAAAGGAAGCGACAGCACGGTGTCGATCTCATCGATGAACAGCACGACCCGCTGTGACACTTGCGTCAGGACTTCCTTGCGGAGAAAGAGCGTGAAGCGATGCGTAGCTGTCGTCGCCTGATGACGCTGCCAGAACTCCCACGGATCGCGGGGAAGCTGAAGCTGAAGCGCCACTTCCTGCGACAGCGCATAGAACCACGCATCCGGATTCAGCTCCTGGCTACCAATCTTGGTCAGATCGATGCCCGCACAGCGGACTCCCTGTGACTGCAGGATCTTGGCGGTGCGTACCCGCAGACTGGACTTGCCGATCTGGCGCGGCGCCAAGACATAACAGAACTCCCCCTGCGAGAGCGCTTCTGGGAGCTCGCGATCAGCGGGTCTTTCGACGTAGAAAGATCCCTCTTTGAGAGTTCCTCCTGGTTGAAATCGCAGTGCCACGAGCGCCTCTCTAATCTATCCGGGCAGTCCTATTTGGAATGAGGAAGTAGCCACGCCAGCACCACACCCACAACGCTGAGCAGCGCCAGCAAGAGCAGTGCGATTTGGTAGGGAGCCAGCGTGCTTGGGGTGACGGGCAGCTTCTCGCTGGTGGTGCTGGCGGATGCGACGTACTGACTCTCCAGGCTCTGCAAGGTGCTGCTGACCTGAGACATCAGCGGACGTGCCGCTGGATCTTTGCTCAACATCAAGTCGACCAGCGTCGTGAGTTCCTTGGGAAGCAGCGGCTCCAGCGTGCCCAGCGGGACCGGCTTGTCACGCAGGTGCATCGCCATCACGTCACCGGGATCTTTGGCCATGAACGGCGGCTCGCCATGGAGAAACTCGTACAGCATCACCCCAAGGGAATAGACATCCGCCTTGGCATCCACCAAATCAGCCCCCCGACACTGCTCAGGAGCCATGTAGACAGGAGTTCCCATCAGCGCGCCACGCTCGGTCGTGATCGCATCATCGAAAGCACGCTTGTGAACTTTCGCGAGCCCGAAGTCGAGGATCTTCACCCGCTTCCCACCCGGCACCACACTGTCACTCACCGTCATCACATTGTCTGGTTTGAGGTCGCGGTGGACCACTCCGGTGTTGTGGGCGGCGGCC
>WBZP01002446.1_pt1 | contig 21340 bp, 21 predicted proteins | sample 5204301 | NCBI WGS metagenome assembly WBZP01 (sample SAMN12412401, study PRJNA552823) | activated sludge metagenome | isolation source: activated sludge from nitrification reactor of wastewater treatment plant... | place: USA: Pennsylvania | collected 2017
CCGGCCCAGCATCGCCAGCACCGCCGGGAGCACCACGACGGCGTACAGGCCGGCGAGCAGTGACACGGCCACGCCGGCGTAGGCAAAGCTGCGCAGGAACGCCAGATCGAAGACCAGCAGGGCGAGTAGGGAGGCTGCCACGGTGCCGGCGCTGAACACCACGGTACGCCCGGCGGTGAGCACGGTGCGCCGAACCGCCGTGTGCGGCTCGTAGCGCATGAGCTCTTCTCGGTACCTGCTGACGATGAACAGCGAGTAATCGATAGCCAATCCGAGCCCCATGGCCGTGGTGAGGTTGAGGGCGAACACCGACACCGGGGTGAACGAGTTGACGACGAGCAGGACCAGGAACGTGCCCACCACCGACAGGCCGCCGACCATCAGCGGCAGCAGCGCAGCGACGACGCCGCGGAAGATGAACAGCAGCAGGAACAGGGTGATCGGGATGGCGATCAGCTCGGCGCGCAGCAGGTCCTTTTCGACCGTCAGGTTGACTTCGTCGAACAGCGGGCCGTCGCCACCGATCTGGACGGTGATCGGCGAGGCCGCGTCGGTGAGGTAGCGATCCTTGAGCGTGGCCGAGAAGTCGACCAGCGTGGCGTCGTCATCGGGGAACCTGGCCAGGATGAGACCCTTGGTGTGGTCGGTGGATGCCAGCGGGTTCCCCGGCGGCAGGCTCCAGTAGGAGATGACCTCGGCCATCGTCAGGCCCTCGAACTGCTCGGTCTGCAGCCTCCCGGCCAACTCGCTGGCCGCTGCCGCCACTGCCGGGTCGTCCACCGTCGCCGAGCGGGCGGTGATCAGCAGGATGACGTTCGGCGAACCGGTGCCGAACTTCTCGGTGAGCAGCGACTGGGCCCGAAACGAGGGGGAGTCGGTGGCGTCGAAGCCGCCGGTCGACAGCTTGGCGGCGACGCCACCGCCCAGCCCGCCGGACACGGCGAAGGCGATGATGGCCAGGACGACGATCAACCGGCGGTGGCGGGTGACCAGGGCGGCGATGCGATTGAACATGGTGACTCCTGAACGTCGTTAGCGTAACGGTGTTCAGTTAACACAGTTATGTGAACGCTGTCAACCTTGCTCTCCCTGACCGGTCACGGTGAAGTAGTCGTCGAGGGCGACGTCGGCGGGTGGCTCGAAGTAGGCCCGCACGGCGGCGATCCGCCCGTCGGGCGCCACCCGGTAGATCTCCACGCCCACGACCAGCGTGCGCGCCCCGTCCACGGTGCCGTGGTTGTGCATCACCACGGCGGCCTCGTCGCCACCCACGATGATCCGCTGCGGCTCGAGGATCCACCGCCGCCCCGGGCGATGCGAGCGGTCCCAACTCAGCTCCACCGCCCGGCGGCCGCGCTTGGTGGGCGCCCCGACGGGATCGTCGAAGGTGACGTCGTCGGTCCACAGGTCTACCCAGCGGGCCCGATCCTGGGCGTTCCAGGCGTCCACATGGCCGAGGACCGCGGCCCGGACACGATCCGAGTCAGGGTGGGGCCGGGTGTCCACCACGGTCAGCCGAGGTCGCGGCCGAGGATCGAGACGAAGCTGACCATCTCCCCCGGGTACCCACCGAGGTTGTGGGTCAACGCCAGGGCCCGCTCGCGCTGGTCAAGGCCGGGAATCTGGCGCTCACCGGCCTCGCCGCGCAACTGCAGCCAGGCCTCGAACATCATCCGCAGCCCGGAGGCCCCGGTGGGGTGGCCGAACGACTTCAACCCGCCGTCGGGGTTGACCGGTAGATCACCGTCGAGGTCGAAGCGCCCGGCGAGCTCGTCGCGCCAGGCGGCGCCACGGGCGCTGAACCCGAGATCCTCCATCAGCACCAGTTCGGTGATCGTGAAGCAGTCGTGCACCTCGGCGAGGGCGATCTGCGCCGCCGGATCGGTGACACCCGCCTGCTGGTAGGCGTCGGCCGCGCACTCGGCGATCTCCGGGAACGTGGTGTAGTCGTACGCCGGGTCGGACACACCCGACCCGTTGCCGGCCACGAACGACAGGGCCTTCACGTACAGCGGCCGGTCGGTGTAGCGGTGGGCGTCCTCGGCCCGGCAGACGATGGCCGCGGCGGCGCCGTCGGCGACCCCGGCACAGTCGAACACGCCGAGGTCACCGGCCAGCTTCGGGGAATTGACGATGGTTTCCACCGAGACCGCCTTGCGGAACTGGGCCCGGCTGTTCTTGGCGCCGTTCTGGTGGTTCTTCCAGGCCACATGGGCCATCGCTTGGCGCATCGTCGGCGCGTCCACCCCATAGCGGTTGCCGTACGCCGGGGCAACCATGCTGAACATCGCCGCCGCGGTCAGCGTCCGCCCGGTGCCGTCGTTGGGCACGGGGTGGGCGTTGAGCCCCTGGAACCCGCTGTCCTTCACCTTCTCCACGCCGAGCGCCATGGCCGTGTCGTAGGCCCCGCTGGCCACGGCGTAGCACGCCTGGCGCAGGGCCTCGCTGCCGGTGGCGCAGTAGTTCTCCACCCGGGTGACGGGCTTGCCGCGCAGCTGCAGCGGGCGGGCCAGGGTGATGCCGCTCATCCCGCCCTGGGCGGTACCCAGCCAGTAGGCGTCGACGTCGGCCTTGTCGATGCCGGCCGACTCGTAGCACTGGTTGGCGGCCTCGACCACGAGGTCGTCGAGGCCGAGGTCCCAGTGCTCGACGAAGTTCGTGCAGCCCATCCCGACGATGGCGACGCGGTCCTTGATCCCGTGACTAGCCACGCACCGGCCTCGCTTTCCAGAAGTAGTTGGGGATGCCGTCCTGGACGAACAGCCGGCGGAACGTGGGCTCGACGCGCATGCCGATGCTGACGTCGGCGGCGTCCACGTCGCACAGTTCGATGGGCAGCCGGCCGCCTCCGTCGAAGTCGACCACGGCGAACACCACCGGCGGGCTGGGGCTGTAGGCCATCCGGTCCACCGTGAAGGTTGCCACGGTCCCCTGGGTGGCGCTCATCGGCTGCGGCAGCATCCCGTCGGTGCGCTCACCGTCGGCCGAGACTCGCTGGGGCGGCATGTGGATCGCCCCCGTTGCCGGATCCCTGGCGGCGACGAACCCGAACTTCCACGAGTCGCTCCTGGCCGCCGCGGTCGCCGAGACGCGCGCCGGTTCCGGGCGGCGCGGCGGCTCGACGGTCATCATCCCGCGCCATGCCAGGAACTTGCCGTAGGGGAGCGGCGCGCCGCTGCCGATCTGGGCGGCGAGGGTGGGGCCGCGCCGTGCGGCGATGGCCGCGGTGGTGCGCAGCACGATCACGTCGGCACCGTCGGCCAGGCTGACCAGGGCGACGAGCTGGTCCGGCTCGGCCTGCTCCAGCAGCGCGGCCAGCATCAGCAGCGGCTGGGCCGAGCCGGTGTTGCCCACAGTCGCGGCCAGATCGTCGACCACCTTGGCGACACCGAGCCGGGCCCCCAGCGACGAGGCGATCCGCGTCGCCGGCGCCGACACTGCGACGGCGCTGACGTCACCCGGCTGGATGCCGGCGGAGGCCAGCGCCTGGTTCCAGGCCCGGCGGCCGAGCGCGCCGTAGGTGGTCTCGGCGAACTTGTCGTCCCAGGTCTTGGTGCGCGTCTCTCCGGGGCTTCGCCAGCGGTCGACGAACTCGTCGGTCACGCTGGCGATGGCGACGATCTCGGCGACCACGCCGTCGCCGTCACCCACCAGCACCGCGACACCGGCGTCGCCTCCCGCGGCCTCGTCGGCCGAACCGGCCAGCCCGCCGCGGATGTCGGCCGCAGTGAGCAGCGCCGTGCCAGAGGATCGTCCGCCGAGGAGCAGGCCGCCGAGGGTCGACCGGGCGCTGGCGCCGAGGTCCACCGCCGGCACGGTGCTGTCGAGTTGCAGGACGGCGTGGATGGCCGTGGCGTTGGTCTTGTCGGCGTAGGCCGGGTTGGCCGTGGCGAACAGGAGCATGTCCGCCGAGACGGCGCCCAGGCCGCGAGCCGCAGCGGCCGCCATGGTGGTGGGGTCCTCGTCGTAGCTGGCCACCGTGCGGGTGCCCTTGCCGCCGCCCTGACCCACGAATGCGGCGATCTGGCTGCGGTCCAGGCGGCGGTAGGGGAGGTAGGTGGACCAGCCGAGAATGCCGCGCATCGACAGCACGTTACCCTTCGCCCCCGCGGATCTGACGAGTCGTCAGATCGGCGTCGACCACAGCGTCCGGACGCCGTCGCGCTCGAGGATCACGTACAACGTCCCGCCGATCAGCCCGGCGTCGAGCGCCGAGCCCGGCGGCCGGTTTCCGCGGACCCACTGCCCGTCGAGGTGTCGGAGCCACAGGGCGCCGTCGTGGTTGTCCAGCACCGCGACGCGGCCGCCGCCGATGGCCACGACGGGTGCCGGGTCGGCGACGTTGAACTCGGTGTCCGGGACCGGCTCGCTGCTGGATGCGACGGCCCCACCGTCGGCGGTGACCCGGTAGACGGTGAGCTGCCAGCGGGCGGCGGGCGCGGTGGTTGCCCCGCCCACTGCCCAGCACGCTCCCGGCTCGCAGGCGACGTCGCTGAGCACGCCGTTCGACGTTGCGGTGGGCGCGGTGGGCCACAGCGGCGCCCAGGTCCCGCCGACGTCCAGCCACATCGTCTGCTGCGACATCGGGTTGCCGCCCGGCTCGAACCGCGACGTGGTCCCCACGATCACCATCCGCTCACCCATCGTGTCCATCGCCGCAGGGAGCTGCTGCAGCATCTTCGTACTGGCCAGCGCGGTGATCTCGTCACGTCGCCATGTGCTGGCGTGCAGTGACCACAGCGCGGTGCCGATGTACCGGTTCTGCGGGCTCCACGCCCCGAGGATGCGTGGACCGCCTGGGGTGGCGGCCATGTCGGTCAGCCCGCCAGCGGAGAGCCCGCCGAAGGTCTCGAACGTCTGGTCCTGCTCGATCAGCGCCGATCCGTTCCAGGCCCACACAGTCCAGCGTGGCAGCAGGTGCTGACCGCCCGTCGCGATGCCGATCGCCTTCGGGCCGTGCCCTCCGTCGACGATCACATGGACCAGGTCGGCCTGGCGGGCGTAGGTCGACTCGGCGACGACGGGCACCTCGGCCCAGGTTGTCCCAGACCCGTGGGCCATCCCGGGGCGCTCGCCGGCCGAACGGCCACCGACCCAGAGCTCGCCGCCCGCCACGGTCAACGACGCCGGTCGGAGGTCACCAGGTAGCTCGATGGGCTGCCAGTCGCCCGCGCCGCGGGCCACCCCGGAGAGGGTCGCCGTGACCGCGGCAAGCAGCGCCACCCCGACGAGGCCCCGGCGAACCATCCCCCGATCGTCGCACACCCACGTGATCAGCCGCACGTGATCAGCACACGTGGTCTGCCAGGCAACTACAGCTGATCACACTCGAGTGTGGCGGTGAGGATGCTCGAACGGGGGCCGGTTTGGACGTTTCTTTGACGATTCCGGGATCGCCCCTGGAGTGCGCTGGCGTACGTTGGCCATGTCGGACATCTGCCGATCATCGACTCTTTGGAGGAGAATCATGCACGAAGCCAACCGGACGCCGGATCTGGAGGAGTTTGCCCCGCAGTCGACGCCGACGACAGGCGTCGGAAGGAAGCCTGCGCGATACACCAAGGGAGTTGCGGCCGCAACGCTTGCCGTCGCACTGGGAATCGGCGCTGCCCCGGCAGCGGCACACGCGGCGGCCCAGCCAGGTTCGGGAATCGACGGAATCGCCGGTAATGAGGGCAACGAAGGCAACGAGGCCAACGAAGGCAACGAGGGCAACGAAGGCAACGAGGCCAACGAAGGCAACGAGGCCAACGAAGGCAACGAAGGCAACGAGGCCAACGAAGGCAACGAAGGCAACGAGGCCAACGAAGGCAACGAAGGCAACGAGGCCAACGAAGGCAACGAAGGCGACTGAGTCGCTGGAGGCGCGACGCGACGAGCGGGTCGGCGGCCACACGGTCAGCCCGAACCCCCCTCCGCTCGCTGCGGTGCGTCGCTGAGGGAGATGACCATGGGTGTCAGTGAAGAGCTGTACTTCTCCACGCCGATCTACGCCGGACTGGTCGCCGAGGCCGACGAGTTGAACCCGATGCTGCTCGGCTTGGCGTACGCCGAGCGCGAGGCAGACCGTCAGGGCACTGAACGCTCGGTGTACCGGGCCCTCAACGGGTGGCACAGCCAAGTCTCGCTTCATCGCGACCCGCGGTTCACCCCGGTCGTCGCGGCGATCGAGAGGGAGCTGGAGCATGTCTCCACGGACTCGGGGTACGACCCTGCCTGGAGACTGGCGATCGACAGCATGTGGGTCATCATCAATGGACCGGGAGGCTCGAACCAGACCCACATCCACCCCAAGTGCCTGTGGAGCGGCGTGTACTACGTCCAGACGCCGCCTCGCTGCGGAGACATCGAGTTCACCGACCCGCGAACGCCGATGCTGATGGATCCGCCGCGGTATCGGCCGAACACCACGAAGAAGCGCAGCCGCTGGACGAAGGTGACGTTCACACCGTCACCCGGCAAGTTGGTGGTGTTTCCCAGCTGGCTGTACCACGGAGTCTCACCGAACCTAGCCTCGGCGACTGGGGACGACGCCGATCGGGTCATCGTCAGCTTCAATGCCGTTCAACGGCGACAGCAGAAGTCCAGCTGAGATCGGGTCGCGCTCTCGGCCTCAGATCATCGGGCGATTCGTCCACTTGACCGGGCCGCCGTCATCGCCGCTGGTCAGGTACCAGCCGCCGGCGGCGACGGTGCCGCCATCCACGGGAAGGGTGAGTCCCGGGATCATCCGGCTCAGGTCGCTGGCCAGATAGAGCGCGGTCAACGCCTGGTCGACGGGCATCGCCTTGCGGCCGGCGGGCACCCAGCTGGGCCACAGGTGTTCCTGCTCGGGCGGGATCCATGCGTCGTAGGGCACCTGCAGGGTCTGGGTCACGTCGGGGGCGATGCCGTTGACCCGCACGCCGCGGGCGGCTACCTGCACGCCGAGCGACTTGGTGAACTGCACCACGGCCGCCTTCATCGATCCGTACACCGGGTCAGGCGGGTAGCCGCGGAGGCCCTCCACCGACGACAGGTTGATGATGGTCCCCGAACTGCGCTCCAGCATGCCGGGCAGGAACTCGTGGGTCATCCGCATGACGTGGCCGAGGTTGATCTGAAACAGGCCGTCCCAGTTCGCCGGGTCGGATGTGGCGAACTCGCCGGAACGCGGCCGGTAGTCGCCGACGTTGTTGACCAGGATGTCGAGCGGGCCGAAGGCGGCCTCCACGGCGCGCCGGGCTGCCGCCGGGGCGGCGGGCTCGGTGGCGTCGGCCACCAGCGCTTCGGCGATGCCACCCTGGCGGCGGATCTCGGCCACCGTGGCCGCCGCCCGACCGCCGTCGATCTCCAGCACCATGACCCGCGCCCCGTGGCTGGCGAACAGCAGGGAGATGGCCTCACCAATCCCCCCGCCACCGCCCGTCACGAGTGCGGTGGCGCCATCCAACAACCGTGCATCCGCTAACGCCATGCCTCCCCCTTCGCGTTCGTTTCCCCGGAGATCATCACACCGCCGATGCCCCATCGCCGCACCCAACGTCATTCATGTCACCTCATGAACGAACAATTCGTTCAGGAGGTGACATGAACGACGGGGTGGGGTGGGGTGGGGTGGGGGCGAGGGCTGGGGGCGGATCGGGGGTTAGGGCCAGAGGGAGGCCCAGGCGGCGGTGAGGCGGTCGACGAAGGGTTCCACGTCGGCCATGGTCGACACGAACACCGACATCGGCAGGGAGACCTCGGTGGCCCCTGCGGCGGCGAAGGTGGGCGCGGCCGCCAGGGTGGCGGCCAGGTCGACGGCGCCGCCGGCCCGAGCCAGCGGCAGCGGGGCGCGGACCAGCAGCTCATCGGCGGCGCGGCCCTCGGCCGCCAGCGCGTCGCGCAGCACGCCGATACCGGTGGTGATGTCGTCCGTCGTGGCCCCCATGATCGGGATCCAGCCGCGGCCCATGGTGGCGATGCGCCGGATGTTGTTGGCGTGCAGCACCCCGCTGAACCAGATGGGCGGTCCGCCGGGCTGGACCGGCTTCGGATCGCACCACGTGCGCTGGAGTTCCCCAGACGCCGACGGCAGGTGCGCCGGGCCGTCGGCCCACAGGCGCTGGCAGGCGGCGATGGTCTCGTCCATGATCCGGCCGCGGCGGGTGAAGTCGAGGTCCATCGCCTCGTACTCCTCTGGCTGCCACCCGATCCCGACCCCGAGGTCGATCCGCCCGAGTGACAGGCGGTCGAGCGTCGCCACCGTCTTGGCCAGCAAGGCCGGGCGGCGCAGGCCGGCGATCAGGATCCCCGTGGCGAAGCGCAGCCGGCTCGTGGCCCCGGCCATCGCCGCCATCACGGTCAGCGGCTCGGGCCACGGAGCGCCGTTGCCGAAGGCGAACCTGCCCCAGTCGTACCGATCGTGGCGCTCGCCCATGATCACGTGGTCCACGACGACCAGCGTGTCGACGGCGCCCTGCTCACAGATCCGGGCGATGTCGACGAGCAGGTGGATGTCGTCGCCGATCACCTGCCCGCCGACGGGAGGTGTCAACGCCAGGCGAATCGGTGCGCTCATGAGCCGAAGGTACCAGGGCCGCTTGTCGAACCTGACGTCGTGTCAGATACCGTTCGACCATGCGAGTCGGTCCGCAACCGTTGGATCCCGACGCCCCACGCCACGGCCCACTGGCCGGCGTGCGCGTCCTGGCGCTGGAGCAGATGCAGGCGATGCCCTTCGGTACCCAACTGCTGGCCCGCCTCGGCGCAGACGTGGTGAAGGTGGAGCATCCGGTCACCGGCGATCTGGGCCGCGGATCGCTGCCGGCGATGGTGGACGGCGCCGGCAAGCGCGCCGGGGCCACGTTCCTGCGCAACAACTTGGGCAAGCGCTCGATCTGCGTCGACCTCAAGTCACCGGCCGGCCGTGAGCTGATCCTGCGCCTGGCGCCGAGGTTCGACATCGTCGGCGAGAACTTCAAGGGCGGCGCTGCCGCCAAGATGGGGCTCGGCTACGAGGATGTCCGCGCCGTGCACCCCGGCGTCATCTACCTCTCGGTGTCCGGGTTCGGCAACACCGTGCCGTCGCCGTACGGCGGGTGGCCGGCCTACGCGGCCATTGCCGAGGCGATGAGCGGGATGTACGACTGGAAGCGCCCGGCCGCCGTCCCCCCGAACCCCTCGCCGGTGGGCGCCCTCGGCGACATCGGTTCGTCGCTGTTCGGCATCATCGGCGTCCTCGCCGCGCTGCACCACCGTGACCGCACCGGCCAGGGCACGTACGTCGACGTGGCCATGTTCGACTCGATGATGGCGTTCGCCGACGTCGTCGCCAACTACTGGTCGATGGGCGAGCGGCCCGACCCGGGTGAGGGGTTGAAGATGATCCTCGACGGCTTCGAGGCCGGCACCGGGTGGCTCATCATCCAGGTGGGCCGGGAGCACGAGTTCGAACGCCTGGCCGACCTCGTCGGTCATCCCGAGTGGGTCACCGATGAGCGCTTCGCGACCCGCGTGGGATGGCGCCGGCACATGGACGTCCTGCGCGCCGGGGTCAAGGAGTGGGCCGCGTCGATGACCAACACCGAGGCCTGCCACGCCCTGGCCGGAGCGGGGATCGCCGCCGGCCCAGTGTTCAGCGCCCAGCAGGTGATCGACGACCCGCACCTGCGCGCCCGGGACATGATCGTGGAGCTGGAACGCACCGACGGGCCGGCCGATCCCGTGGTCATCCCGGGGAACCCGGTGCGCCTGGTGGGCTTCGAGTCTCAGCCAGAGGCCCGCCCGCCCTGGCAGGGTGAACACACCGACAGCGTGCTGGCGGCCGAGTTGGGGCTGACGGCATCCGAACTGGACGAACTTCGCGGACAAGGAGTCATCGCGTGACCATCACCACTGAGATCGACTGGTCGGCCCAGGACTGCCTCGACCGGGACCTCTACCAGCGTGACCCGCACCCCTTCTTCACCTGGATGCGGGCCAACCGGCCCGTGTACCGCGACCCCCATGGCATCTGGGTGGTGGCCAAGCACGAGGACGTCAGGTGGTGCGAGCGCCAGCCCACCATCTTCAGCAGCGCCGCCGGTTCACGCCCCAACGGCCGACCGCAGCCCTCGCTGATCGACAGCGACGACCCGTGGCATGCCGCCCAGCGCCGCCTCGTGGCCCAGGGCTTCACCCATCGCCAGATGCAGCAGTACGCCCACCACGTCCAGGCCGTCACCACCCGGCTGGTCGACGCGGTGATCGATCGGGGTCACTGCGACATCGTCGCCGACATCGCCAAGCCGCTGCCGATGACCCTGATCGGCGAGATGCTCGGGGCGCCGGAGGAGGACTACGCCCGGCTCCAGCACTGGAGCGACGTGATGATCACCGGATCGGACAAGCCCGAGTACGTGACCGACGAGGTGGTCACCGCGGCGTTCGAGTACCACGAATACATCTCGCGGATCATCGAGCACCGCCGGACCCATCCCGGCGACGATCTGGTCAGCGCCCTGGTGCACGGCGAGGCCGACGGGCAGCGCCTCGATCACGACCACCTCGTGGGCAACTCGCTGCTGTTGCTGGTGGGCGGGAACGAGACGACGCGCAACGTCATCGCCGGCGGCGTGCACGCCATGCTGGGCCATCACGAGGAAATGGCGATCGCCCGCGGTTCGTTGGACTCCGGCGAACTGTCGCCAGCGGTGGTGGAGGAGTGCGTCCGCTGGGTCACGCCGATCAACCACATGAATCGCACCACCACCGAGGATGTCGAGGTGCGCGGCGTCACCATCCCAGCGGGCTCGCAAGTGCTCATGGCCTACCTGTCGGCGAACCGGGACGAGGACGTGTTCGACCGGCCGTTCGCCTTCGACGTGACCCGCCATCCCAACCCGCACCTGGCGTTCGGCTTCGGCCCGCACCTGTGCCTGGGCGCCCAACTGGCCCGCCTGGAGTTGACGCTGGTGTTCAGCGAGCTGCTGTCCCGCCTGCCGCACCTGCGCCTTGCCGACCCGGACGCACCGCTGCGCTACGGCCACTCGTCGTTCGTGCGTGGGCTCACCACGCTCCCCGTCGTGTTCGACTGAAAGGACACCCATGGCCCAGTACGTGCCCCGCCTGGAGTGGAGCGAGCGTGCCCTGCTCGCCCGCCAGTACATCTTCGACTTCTGGGCCGAGCACGGCCGCGGCCCGAACCTGCGCCAGGCCCACGAGGGCACCGGGCTGTCGCGGCGAGACCTGGTGCAGGCCTACAAGGAACTGCAGACCGGCATCGTCATGGTGGTCGATCAGGACTCGCCGAACTGCGACATCATCAAGATCCCGCCGTACTCGTCGTTCCCCAGCCAGGTGGAGATGTACATCGACGACCGCTTCCACTCGTTCATCGGCTGCGCCCACGAGGCCGTCGCGGTGTCGAAGATGCCGCACTTCGCCGGCAAGGAAGTCCGCCTGGAGACCTACTGCGCCTGCTGCCTGGCGCCGATGTCGTTCAACTCGCGGGAGTTCGCCGTGACTCGGACCAGCCATCCCGATCCGCTGGTGCACTGGTCGTCACCGTTGTGGGATTGGGTCCACGACGACATGAAGTCGATGTGCGATCACGTCAACATGGTGATCGATGCCGACCACGCGCTGGACTTCGAGAAGCAGATCGGTCGGCGCGGCATCCTGTTCACGCTGGAGCAGGTCAAGACCTTTGTCGAGCCGTCGATCGGCGTGCGTGGCTGGGACTACCACTGGCCGAGCATCTCGATGAACCCGGAGGGACTGATCACCCACCTCACCAACCTGGGCGTCGACCTGTCCCCCTGGGGGTTGTAGCGGCCAGGACCGCTCAGCGGGTCGTCACCAGGTCGGGGCGCAGGGCCGACAAGGCGGCGCGGTAGTCGTCCGGGCCGATCTCACCGCGGGCCAGGCGCTCGGCGAGGATCGCCTCGGCGACTGCGGTGGGCGACGGCGGCGCGGCGGGCGCCGGGGTGGTGGGCGCGGCGCTGGTCGAGCGGTGCCGGGCCAGGAACCAGGTGAGGGCGATGACGGCGGCAAGCGCCGCGACGATGATCGCTGCGCCGATCCAGTGCCGTCCGCGGCCGTGGAACCCACGGCCCGGGCCTTCCTGGGCGAGGGCGGGTGCGGCTGCGGCGAGCAGGAGCCCGCATCCAACCGTGGTGGCGACGAACAGGCGGCGTGTCATGCCGTCACCGTAACGCCGGGGGTAGCACCCTCGTGGTGAGAATCCGGTGAGAACTCGCCGAGTACGCGCAGTGCGCCACGCTGGACCAGCCAGGCAGAGATCACGGTCATCGCCGCGGCGTCCACCAGCACCGTGACGCGCATGCCGATCCGGTCACCCAGCCAGCCCATCAGGAACGTCCCGACCTGGATGCCGCCGAGGATGGCGAGCAGGTAGAAGCTCATTACCCGGCCGCGCAGGTGGTCGGGTGCGTAGGACTGGATGAAGGCATTGATCGACACCGCGTTGATCACGTGGGCCATGCCGCCGAGGAAGTAGCCGGCGACCCCAACGCGGAAGTCGCTGGTGGCCGCCACCAGCAGCGGGGTCACGGCGTACAGCGCCAGCACTGCGGTCATCGCGTGGGGCAAGCGGGCGCGGTGGGAGATCAGCCGTCTGGCGAAGAGCGCAGCGACCAACCCACCCACGCCGAGGGCGGCGAGCAGGGTCGAGTTGTCCTCCGAGGAGTGGCCGAAGATCCGTTTGGAGATGGCCGGGGCGATGAACTGGAAGCTCTGCCCGAGCGTGGCCGTCAGCAGTGACAGCAGAACCACCAGGCGCAGCCCGCGCTCGCGCCACACGTACCGCGCGCCGTCGCGCAACGCGTCGAGGGCCCGGGTCCCGGCGCCCATCACCGCGTTTCGCGGCGTGCTGATGATCAGCAGGACGACCACGGGCAACACGTAGGTGACGGCGTTGATCCCGATCGCCCAGCTGATGCCCCACTGCTTCACGACCACACCGGCGGCTGCCGGGCCGACGGCTCTGGCCAACGTGAACTGCAGGGTGTTCAACCGGACCGCATCGAGCATCGCCTCCTGCGGCACCAGGCTGGGGATGAAGGCCTGCCAGGTGGGGCTCTGGAACCCGGTCGCCACCCCACCGACGAATCCCACGAGCAGGATCCGCCCCGGTGTCAACTGGTCGGTGTGATACAGCCACCACAGCGCCGTCGCCGCGGCGAGCTGGAGCAACTGTGTCGCCAGCAGGATCAACCGCCGGTCGACGCGATCCGACAGCACGCCGGCCGGTGTCGCCAGGAGCACGGCGGGAGCGATGTTGGCCACCGTTGCCAGGCCGAGCCAGGTCGACTGGTGGGTGAGATCGAACAGCAGCGCCGGGACCGCCACCGTCTGCATCCACCCGGCGGCGTTGGAGATGGCCGCGGCGACGAAGAAGGCCGTGAACCGCGGCGTGCGCAACGCCGACTGGCTCACGGAGCGCTGTCGCTCACGAAGTCAGCCAGCGCGACAGTGACTCGATCACGCACGCCGGCTTGGGGTTGCCCTCGATCTCGATGGTGATGCGGATCAGTGTCTGCACGCCGCCCGGGACATCGGTGACCTCGACCAGTTCGCCGCCGCCGCGGACGCGCTCGCCAACCTTCACCGGCGTCATGAAGCGGATCTTGTTGGCGCCGTAGTTCAGGCCGAGATCGACACCGTCGACGCGCAGGATCTGCGGCAGGAACAGGTTGCTCAGCGACAGCGTCAGGTAGCCGTGGGCGATGGGCCCGCCGAACGGGCCGTCCTTGGCGCGCTCCACGTCCACATGGATCCACTGGTGGTCACCGGTTGCCTCGGCGAAGAGGTTGACGCGGTGCTGGTCGATGGTGAGCCACTCGCTGTAGCCCAGGTGGGCGCCCACGGCACCGCGGATCTCGTCGAGGCCGTTCAGCACGGTGCTTGCCATGTTCTCTCCGTCGGTCAGCGATTCATGCCAGTCGGGCCAGGGTGGCCTCGGCCTCGGCGATGATCCGGTCGATCAATTCCTTGCACGATGGCAGATCGTCGATCACGCCGACGACCTGGCCGCTGGCCATCACCCCGCTGTCCACCTTGCCGTCCACCAGGGCGGCCTTCAGCAGCATCGGCGTGTTGGCGGCCATCAGCGTCTGGGTCCAGCTCAGCTCGCCGCTCGCTCGCATCGCCAGGCCCTCGCGCGCCATCTGGCGCAGGCCGATGCCGGTCAGCTTGCGGAACCGCAGAGCGTTCAGCGCCGCTCGTGGCAGGGCCAGCAGCTTGCCGCGACCGGACTCGAGCTGGTCGATCAGTTCGGTGTTCAGCACGCGGTGGGGGACTCCGTCGACCTGCTTGGTCACCGTGGTCTCGGTGACGGACTTGCCCAGGTAGACGTCCTTGACCGCCTGCGGCACGGCGCTGTCGCTGGTGAGCAGGAACCTGGTTCCCATGGCGATGCCGTCGGCGCCGTAGGCCAGCGCGGCCACCAGGCCGCGGCCGTCGAAGAACCCGCCGGCGGCGATGACCGGGATCCTGCCCCGCACCGCGTCCACCACCTGGGGGAGCAGGATGCTGGTGGGCACGCTGCCGGTGTGGCCGCCACCCTCGCCGCCCTGCACCAGCACGGCGTCGACTCCCCACTGCAGGACCTTCTCGGCGTGGCGCTTGGCGCCGATCGACGGCACCACCTTGACGCCCCCGTCGTGCAGGCGGCCGATCAACGCCTCCTTCGGGGCCTGGGCGAAGGAGGCCACGGCGATGCCCTGATCGATCAGCAGGGCGACGCGTTCGTCGATGTCGTGGGCGTCGGCGCGCAGGTTGACGCCGAACGGTCGGGTGGTGCGTGAGCGGACCTCGGCCACCGCGGCGCGCAGCTGCCCGAAGTCCATGGTGGCGCTGGCCAGGATGCCGAGCGCCCCGGCGTTGGCGGTGGCCGACACCAACCGCGGGCCGGCCACCCAGCCCATGCCGGTCTGGACGATGGGCACGTCGATCCCGGCCAGGTCGCACAGCGAGGTGTGCAGCCGCGGGTTCACGGGTTGGGGACCTCACGCAGGCGGAACCCCTTGGGGTCCAGCCGGTCGATGGTGGCCAGGGCGGTGTCGTCGGGCAGCGGTGTGGTGGGGACGTGCTCGGGGATGTCGAGTTCGAAGCCGGTGGCGGCGACGACGTCGGCGACGGCGATCCCCGGGTGGATGCTGCGCAGTCGGAGCCGCCTGGCGGCGTTGTCGAAGTCGAGCACCGCCAGGTTGGTGACCACCCGGCGCAACTCGTGCATCCGCTGCACGGCGGGTCCCAGCGCCTCTGCCCGGTCGTAGCCGATGCCGCTGACCATGTCGACGCGCTCGCAGAACACCTTGACGGTGTGCCCGGGGATCCAGAAGCTGACGGTGTGGCTGATGGTGTTTCCTGGACCGCCGCGCACTCCCAGCAGCTGCGCCTTGGGCTTGGCCCACGGCCCGATGTTGGCGATGTTCGAGTTGCCCCTGGCATCCATTTGGGACGCACCCATCATCACGTGACGGCGCCCGCCCCACAGCGTGTCGAACACCGAGCGGAACGGGATCCAGCCTTCGATGAGCTTGGTCGTGCCGCCGACGGGCAGCTCGTTGGCCACGAAGAACGCCTCGCCGTCGCTGACCAGCAGATCGGGCTCGAAGGTGCTGCGTGCCAGGCGGGCGCCCAGCATCGGGATGGTGCCCATCCCGGAGGCGAAGATCTCGCCGTCGCCGCGGAAGGCATCGGCCGCGGCGCAGATCACGATGTCGGCCAGGTTCGTCACTGCTCCGCCTTCCACTGGTTGACCGCCGCTTGGTAGTCCGCCTCTGATCCGCTGAGGAACCGCTCGGTGAACGCCGCCCAGTGCTGCGGGTCCGCGGCCGCGGCGGCGTAGGCCTTCTGGAACGTCTCGTCACGCTCGTAGTCCGGTTGGCAGTTGGTGAAGTGCGCGCCGTTGGGGGCCTCGATCACGCCGTCCACCATCGAGCGGTTGATCCGCAGGGTATGGAAGCTTCCTTCGGTCAGCAGGTCCTCGGTGGCGATGACGCGCTCACAGGACACGAACCGATGACCGGGCCGCGCCGCCCCGAGGAACAGGTCGTCGAAGTACAGGTCGGGACCGAGGAACTGGGCGTTGCCGCGCCGGTCGGCGCGGTTGAGGTGGACGAACGCGGCGTCCAGCGTCAGCGCCGGAACGGCCAGCAACTCCTCGCCGTCGGCGTAGGGGGAGCGGACGGTGCGCAGCGCCGGGTTGGTGTCCATGACCCCGGAGCCGAGCCCGGCGCGGGTGGGCAGGAAGGGCAACCGCAGGGAGGCTGCGTACAGACCCCACTGCAACATGCCCTCGTCGTACTCGACGCACTCCGGGATGCTGGCGGTCTGGCGGGCGATGCGGAAGTGCGGCTCGAGGGCGATCGAGTCCAGGGACACGAACCCGTAGACGAGCCGGCGGATCTTGCCGGCCGCGGCCAGCAGGCCCACATCGGGGCCACCGTAGGAGACGATGGTCAGGTCGGCCAGGTCGCTGCGCAGCAGCGCCCGCACCAGCGACATCGGCTTGCGCCGGCTGCCCCAGCCGCCGATGCCGATCGTCATCCCGCTGGACAGGGTGGCGATCGCCTCGTCCTCGGTCATTCGCTTGTCGGCCATGTCAGCCCTCCGTGTTCGTGCCGGGCGACGCTTCGGCCTTCGTCGTCCCGGCGAAGTCGTCGCGCAGCTCGTCGGCCACCCCGCTGAGGTTCAGTTCGAAGGTGAACCCCTGCTCGTAGCGGTAGCTGCGCTTGACGTCCCACAGGTCGATGCCGTTCAGGCTCTGCTTGGCGGCGCGGATCACCACGGGTGACTTCGAGGCGATCACCGTGGCGATGTCGTAGGCGGCCTGGCGTAGCTCGGCCCGAGGCACCACGGACAGCACGCTGCCCCAGGCGTGCAACTCCGCCGCCCCGGCGGTCTCGCTGGTGTAGACCATCGCCCGCATCTTGTGTTGAGGGACCAGGCGGGCCAGGTGGGTGGCCGCGCCCAACGCTCCCCGATCCACTTCCGGCAACCCGAAGTAGGCGTCGTCGCTGGCGACGATGACGTCGGCGTTGCCGCACAGCCCGATCCCGCCGCCCACGCAGAAGCCGTGCACCGCGGCGATCACGGGGACCTCGCAGTCGTAGACCGCGGCGAAGGCCGCGAAGCAACCCTTGTTGGCGCCGATCAGCGCGTCGAACCCGGTGGTGCGCTGCATCTCCTTGATGTCCACACCGGCGTTGAAGCCGCGGCCCTCGGCGCGCAGGATCACCGCCCGGGTGGCTGGATCCTTGCCGGCGGCGGCGACGCGCTCGGCCACCTCGAACCACTGGGCCACGGTGAGGGCGTTGACGGGCGGGCAGTCCATGACGATCTCGGCGATGCCACGCTCGTCGGTGGTGGAGGTGATCGGCACGACCTCGACACTACGAGTTTCTGACGTCATGTCAGAAACGGTGCCGGACCTAGGCTGCTGCCATGCCAACCACGTCGTACGACTACTCCGGCTCGGCCGTCCTGGTCACAGGTGGGACGAAAGGTCTGGGTCGCGGCCTGGCCTCACGGTATGCGGCGGCGGGGGCGCGCGTCGCCGTGTGCGCCCGCAAGGACCCCGGTGATCTCCCGGTGGACTGGACCTTCGTACCGGTCGACCTGCGCGACGCCGAGGCCGCCTTCGCCATGGTGGACGCCGTGGCCGAGCGGCTCGGTGGGCTCGATGTCGTGGTCAACAACGCCGGTGGCGCGCTGCCCATCGACACCGCCACGGCGTCACCGACGATCACCGAGAAGATCCTGGCGCTGAACCTGGCCGCGCCGATGTTCGTCAGCCAGCGGGCCAACCAGCACATGCAGGCCCAGCCGGGCGGTGGTGCGATCGTCAACATCGGCAGCGTGGTGGCACACCGGCCGTCGGTGGGCGCGGCGGCCTACGGTGCGGCCAAGGCCGGGCTGGCGAACTTCACCCGCACCGTCGGCCAGGAGTGGGCGCCGAAGGTGCGCACCAACCTGATCACGGTGGGGATGATCCGCACCGAGAGCGTCCATCTGGCCTACGGCGACGACGCGGCGATCGCCCGGATCGAGGCCACCGTCCCGATCGGGCGGCTGGTGCTGCCCGACGACGTTGCCAGCGCCTGCCTGTTCGTGACCAGCGCCGACGCCGGCTACATCACCGGGGCAGACCTGGTGATGGACGGCGGCGGGGACCGGCCAACGTGGCTCACCGCGCTGGCCGGCGGGTCGTGACGGCCCTGTCGCTGGGGCGGGCCTTCACTGCTGCGGCGCACCAGGACCCCGATCGCCCGGCCGTCACCAGCGACGGGCGTACCACCACCCGGGGCGAGCTGGAGTCGCTGTCCAACCGGTCGGCACGGGTGTTCGCCGATCTAGGCGTGCGCCAGGGTGACTTCGTCACGGTGGGCCTGGCGAACTCCGCCGAGTTCTACGCCGCGGTGCTGGCCGCCTGGAAGCTGGGCGCCGTCCCCCAGCCGGTGTCGCCCCGGCTGCCCGACCGCGAGCGCGCCGACATCGTCGAGCTGGCGAACTCGGCTCTGGTGGTGGGCGCCGAGCCCGGGGCGCATCCCGGGCGGATCTGCCTTCCGGTGGGGTGGCGCCCCGACACCGCGGTCTCGGCCGAGCCGCTGGCCGACGACCCGATCGCTCCGGCGTGGAAGGCGCCGACCTCGGGTGGTTCCACGGGCCGACCCAAGTTGATCGTCGCCGCCGATCCCGGCGTGCTCGACCCCGCGCTGCCCGTGGGGATGGGGGTGCGCCACGACGGGGTGATGATGGTGCCCGGGCCGATGTACCACAACGCCCCGTTCAGCTACAGCACCAAAGGCCTGGTGGCCGGGAACCACGTCATCACGATGGCCCGCTTCGACGCCGCGGCAACGCTGGCGGCCATCGATTCGCACCGCCCGGACTGGATGCTGGTGGTGCCGACCATGATGCAGCGGATGTCCCGCCTGGCGGACCGCGACGACTACGACGTCACCTCGCTGCAGGTGGTGTGGCACATGGCCGCGCCCTGCCCGCCGTGGCTGAAGCAGGACTGGATCGACTGGATCGGCGCCGAGCATCTGTTCGAGCTGTACGCCGGCACCGAGGCTCAGGCCGTCACCGTGATCCGTGGGGACGAATGGCTTGCCCACCGCGGCTCGGTGGGCAAGCCGATCTTCGGTGAGATGCGCGTCCAGGATCCCGACGGGCGGGTGCTGGCCGCGGGAGAGGTGGGCGAGATCTACATGCGCGCCCCGGCAGGCAAGGTGACCTATCGCTACGTGGGCGCCGAGGCCAAGACCAGCGCCGACGGGTGGGAGAGCCTCGGTGATATGGGCTGGATCGACGAGGAGGGGTTCGTCTATCTCACCGACCGGCTGGGGGACATGATCCTGTCCGGCGGGGCCAACATCTATCCGGCCGAGGTGGAACACGCCATCGATGAGCACCCGGCGGTGCAGTCGTGCGCGGTGATCGGGCTCCCCGACGACGACCTGGGCAACCGGGTCCACGCCGTCGTCCACCTCAGGCCGGGCGCCGCTGTCACCGAGGAGGAGCTACGCGCCCACGTCGCCGAGCGGCTGGTGCGCTACAAGGTGCCGCGCTCGTTCGAGTTCAGCGGCGAGACGCTGCGTGACGACGCCGGCAAGGTCCGCCGCAGCGCGCTGCGGGCCGCCCGTGTGGCTCGCTCGGGCTAGCGTGCCCGGGCGATGAGACCACGCCACGGGCGCGGCTGGCGGGTCTGGCTGCGCGACGCCTCCGCCCAGTTCTGGTTCATCCCCGCGCTGATGAGCGTCGCCGGGTACGTCCTGGCCGAGCTGGGGATCCGCCTGGAGCGCGACGGTCACGTGCCGCGCGGCCTGCGGTTCATCTACGACGGCGGTGAGGAGGGCGGCCGGACGCTGCTGTCGGCGATCTCGGCGATCACCATCGGCGTGGCCGGAACGGTGTTCTCGATCACCATCGCCGCGCTGTCCTACAGCGCGGGAGTGATGGGGCCGAGACTGCTGCGCAACTTCACCAGGGATCGGGGCAACCAGGTGACGCTCGGGATCTTCATCGGGACCTTCACCTTCGCGCTGTTCTCGCTGCGGGCCGTGCGCAGCGCCGAAGAAGGCGGCTCGTTCGTGCCGCACTACAACGTGACGCTGGCTCTGGCGTTCAGCGTGGCGTGCATCGCCGCCCTGGTCTACTACCTCAGCCACATCACGGCGACGATCAACACGACGTCCGTGGTGAACTTCCTGTGCCGCGACATGCGCAACAGCCTGCTGCAAGCCACCGAGCGCAGGGACCTCGACCCGGACGGCGTCACACCACCCACCGACGAGTTCTGGCACCTCGGCCAGCCCATACGGCTGACCAGCAACGGCGGCTACGTGCAGACGATCGACTACGACTTCTTGCTGGACGTCGCCGTCCGCCATGACCTCGTCTTGGACATCACCCTGCGCCCCGGGGACTACGCCTACCCGCACTCCATCGTCGCGGTGGGCGTGCCGGACGCGCCCGCCGAGGTGCTGAAGGCGTTCGCCATCGGCGATCAGCGCACCATCGAGCAGGACCTCGAGTTCGCCGTGCGCCAACTGTCGGAGATGGCCGTGCGCGCCCTCAGCCCGGCGATCAACGATCCGATCACGGCGATCGACGTCCTCGACAGGTTCGGTGACGCGCTGTGCACGCTGGAGGACCGCCGCTGGCCGGACGGGATCATGACCGCCGGTGGCGTCGTGCGGGTCGTCGCCCCGGTGACCAGCTTCGGCGGGCTCACCGACAGCATGTTCCACATGATCCGTCAGTACGGCCACACCGCTCCGGCGGTGGCCACCAGGATGATGGACGTCCTGACCGTCAGCGCCTCGTGCCTCACCGACGACGAGCGCCACGGCCACCTGCGACGCCACGCCGACCTGCTGATGGCCGATGCCCGGGTCGGCATCGTCAACGCCAGTGACCTCGCCGATGTCGAGCACCGCTACGCCAGGTTCTGCCAGGTCGTCGACGACGAGCACCACGGCGACTGGACGGTGCCCCAGCGCGGCTGAGCCGAGCTAGGCCCGCTGCGAGCTGACGCTGACCACCTCGCCAGTCATGTAGGTGGAGTAGTCACTGGCCAGGAACACCATCACGGTGGCGATCTCCCACGGTTCGGCCGCCCGGCCGAAGGCCTCGCGTGACGTCAACTCGGCCAGCAGCTCGTCACTGGTCACCTTGGCCAGGTTGGCATGCATCGCCAGGCTGGGGGCGACGGCATTGATCCGCACCCCTCTGGGCGCGGCCTCCACGGCCGAGCAGCGGGTGAGCGCCATGACGCCCGCCTTCGCCGCGGCGTAGTGCGCCTGGCCCACCTGGGCCCGCCAGCCCAGCACGGAGGCGTTGTTCACGATGACCCCGGCGCCCC
>WBZP01001128.1_pt2 | contig 21323 bp, 14 predicted proteins | sample 5204301 | NCBI WGS metagenome assembly WBZP01 (sample SAMN12412401, study PRJNA552823) | activated sludge metagenome | isolation source: activated sludge from nitrification reactor of wastewater treatment plant... | place: USA: Pennsylvania | collected 2017
GCGACGACCGTTGCTGGGGGTCGAGCTGCGACAGGTGCACGAGCTGACCGTGGGAGGCGCCGACCTCGTTATCGTGGTGCCGGATGACCAGCGCGCCAACCACGGACTGCCGGCACGGCTCATGGTGCGCCTGGCCGCAGACCTCGCGCGGCAGCTCGAACCGGCCGGCACCACGACGCACGTCGCCGTGGCCCCGATCGCCTGGCGTGATCCGTCGTCCGACCTGGCGCTGGTCGCCCGGCTGGCCCGCTTCACCGGCGCCGCCGCGCACGCGGCCCCAGGGGTCGGACCCGCGGCTGCGACCGACCACGAGTGGGAGGCAGCGTTGACCGCGATCCGCGCGGGCACCGACCCGGCCACGGCCCTGCCCGAGCTGTCGGCCACCGCCGCGCACGTGCTCGGCAGTCGCTGGCCACAGCGTGACCGTCGCGGCCTCGTCGTGCTCTTCACGGGGTTGTCCGGGTCGGGGAAGTCCACGGTGGCGCGCGACCTGAGTGAGTGGCTGCAGCGGCATACCGAGCGCACCGTGACGCTGCTGGACGGCGACGTCGTGCGCCGTCTGTTGTCCGCCGGGCTCGGCTTCGACCGGGCGGCCCGAGTGCTCAATGTGCGGCGGATCGGCTTCGTCGCCGCGGAGGCGGCCCGGCACGGGGGGCTCGTCATCGCTGCCCCGATCGCTCCGTATGCCGCGACCCGCGCCGAGGTGCGGGCCATGGCCGAAGCCGTGGGCGACTTCCTGCTCGTGCACGTGAGCACGCCACTGCAGGAGTGTGAACGGCGCGATCTCAAGGGCCTCTATGCCCAGGCCCGCGCGGGGCTGGTGGCGGAGTTCACCGGCGTCAGCGACCCCTACGAGACCCCGACCGACGCCGATCTGACGATCGACACCAGCCGGCTGAGCCGTGTCGAGGCGCTGACCCGGGTCGTCGACCTGCTGGTCAGTGGTGGCTGGGTCACACCTGAACCGGGAGACTGCTGACCCATGGATTGGCTGCTGGTCCTGGCCTGTTTCGGCATCGGCGTGGTCGTCGGTCTCACCGGGATGGGTGGCGGCGCGCTCATGACGCCGGTCCTCGTGCTCTTCTTCAACGTGCCCCCGCTCACCGCGGTGTCCAGCGATCTGGTCGCGGCGGCGGTCATGAAGCCGGTGGGCTCCCTCGTGCATCTGCGCCGGGGAACCGTGAATCTCGGCCTGGTGAAGTGGTTGTGCCTGGGCTCCATCCCTGCCGCGTTCGCCGGGGTGTTCGTCATCAAGGCGCTCGGGCGTGGCGTGGAGATCGAGACGATCACGCAGCGCGCCTTGGCCGTGGCCGTGTTCGTCGCGGCGATCGGTCTGGTGGTCCGGGCCTACCTGCGGCTGGTCGAGCGAGCCCGCAAGCGTGACGGCCTGGTGCCTTTGCCGACCCACCGACCCGAGGTGCGGGTGCGACCGGTCGCCACGACGATCCTGGGCGCGGTCGCCGGGCTCATCGTCGGGATGACCTCGGTCGGGTCGGGGTCGATCGTCATCATCGCCCTGATGGCGCTCTACCCGGCGCTCAAGGCGAGCCAGCTGGTCGGCACCGACCTCGTGCAGGCCGTGCCGATGGTCAGCGCAGCCGCCCTGGCCCATCTGCTCTTCGGTGACTTCCAGCTCGCCCTCACGACCTCCCTGCTGGTCGGTAGCGTCCCCGGGGTGTTCCTCGGTGCTCAGCTGTCGGCCCGCCTGCAGGGTGGGTTCGTGCGCCGGGCGCTGGCCTTCGTGCTGTTGGCCTCCTCGCTGAAGATGTTCGGGCTGTCCAACCAGGTCGCCGGGGTGATCCTCGGGGCGGCACTGTTGGTCGCACCGCTGCTGTGGATGGCGGTGCGCCGGCGTCATGGGTTCCCGGCTCTGGCCTCCCGCACGCGCAGCTGACGCAGACCGCGACGGGGGTTCCAACGGACTAGTCACTGCCGCGGTCCGGCGCTCGTCCGACACCAGATGACTAGTCCTTTCGGCCGAGGGCTGCTCCATCCGTTAGTTCGCTGTTTCACCCGGATCGTTGGAAAAGGACTCTCTGGACCCACTTTTTCTGGGACAAATCGGACGCACTGGCCGATCGTCCGGTCAGTTGCATGCTTGGCGAGGCTGAGGAGCCCTGCTAACCTGAACATCAGTTGAACCACGTATTCGGGGGGTGACTAGTCCAGAAGGACTAGTGCACCTAGGTCAACCACCACGTGATAGTCGCTCCACCCATCCCCCGACCCTCCCGTCGGGCGCCGGGTCAGGCGCCCCTCCCACCGGCATGTCCACGGGCATCCGGAGTGGTTCCTGTCTCGCGCAGCCAACGGCTTGATCGCGAAAGTCCCCCATCCCATGCTCCTCAGTTCGATCACCCCTGCCCGTTTGAGTTCCACCCTTGCCGCGAGCACCGTCAGCCCCATCATCCTCGCGGCCGTCTCGGTCATCGTCCCCCTGACGACCGCGACTCAGCCCACGGACACCACCCTGGTCAGCGCCCAGGGCAGCACCTCGTCCGTGGCCACGAACGCCGACGCCTATGTCAACTCGGCCGCTCCGAACCAGAACCACGGCAACTCCTCTCGGCTCATCGCCAAGGCTTCGTCAGCGGAGTTCTACCTGAACTTCACTGTGCCACAGGCCCCTTCCGGCTACACTTGGTCCTCGGCCAAGCTCGTGGTCAATCGCCCGCAGTCGGACTCCGCCGGGGTCCTGACCGCCAACAAGGTCACCTCCTCGTGGACCGAGCAGGGCGTCACGTGGAACACCCGGCCGACCTTCCAGAGCACCCAGGTCTCCATCAACGACAGCGGCACGACCCCCTCGGTCAGCTTCGACGTCACGCCGCTGCTGAGCACCGGCACCCTCGGTTTCGTCGTGCGCTCCGGCGCAACGACGAGCAAGGCCTTCAGCTCGCGTGAATCGGGACGCGCGGCGAACCTCGTACTCACCAAGGTCGCTCTGCCGCCCGCCACCTCCACGGCCACCAGCACGGCCACCAGCACGGCCACCAGCACCGCCACCAGCACCGCCACCAGCACGGCGAGCACGACCACCAGCCCCACCCCCACGGCCACCAGCACGACCAGCACGACCAGCACGACCACCAGCCCTACCCCCACGGCCACCAGCACGGCGACGACGACCACCAGCCCGGTGTGCGCGCCGACCACGAAGGGGATCCCGTGCGGCCTGTACGTCGGCGGCGCCTATGGGTCCAACTCGGATCCGAGCACCTTCGAATCTCAGGTGGGGAACACCCTTGGCGTCCGGCGCACCTTCTGGGGCCCGACGGGCGTCAACTCGGCCATCACTACGGTGAAGGCGGACATCGCCAAGGGTCGGCTCCCCTGGATCAGCTTCAAGCTTCCGTACACGTGGGCCGAGATGGCCGCTGGCAAGGGTGACGTCTGGGTGACGGACCTGGCCACCAAACTCGCGGCGGTGGACCGGCCGGTCTGGGTGGCCTTCCACCACGAGCCGGAGGGTGACGGCATCATCGCTGACTGGGTCGCGATGCAGCGGCATCTGTCACCGATCGTCAAGGCGATCGCCCCGAAGGTCGCCTACACCACGATCCTCACCGGTTGGCACGAGTTGTACGACCCCAATTACAGCCTCGACAAGATGTACCCGGGCGACGGAATCGTCGATGTAGTGGGCTTCGACCTCTATCTCTGGTACGGCCAGGTCAAGACCGATGGCTCCGTCTACCTGAAGTACGACGACATGGACGCGACCTACTACCAGGCAATCTCGGCGTGGGCCGCCAAGAAGAACGTCAAGTGGGGCGTTGCAGAGAGTGGGATCACCGATCTGGCCAGTGAGAAGTGGACCACGTGGATCAATGACCAGGTCACGGTCCTCAAGGCCCGCGGCGCTGTCTCGTACAGCTACTTCAACACCTCGTTGAACAACATGGGCTGCACGTGGGAGATCACCACTGCCAACAAGTTCGGCCAGTACACCACTGCTCTGAAGCAGACCAGCCGAGTGCAGCCCTGACCTCGGCACTGGTTCGAGCGAGCTCTGACGAGACGCTGAGCACGACAACAGCGGCCCCGAGCCACGGCTCGGGGCCGCTGTCTTGTCGTGCGCCGGGTCACCGTCCCGCTGCGCAGGCACCGATCGCCCCTGTCGCCGGCGATCACAAGAAGTGCCCGTTTCGCCCTGATTCGCACCTCCGTCCGACACGGGACGATCACGGACAGGTCACGGTTCGATGACGTGACGGAGACGACGCCACGTTCCTCGCGGGCCCGAAGACCTGCTATGTTCCCTGCTGTCGAACACGAGGAGCGAGTGTCCGGCCCGTCTCGGGCAGGGCGTTTGGGCCTCGGGAGCCCGGCTCGCCGGGTTCCGTGATCGGCGCTGGCAATGGGTCTCGGCCCGTTGTCGGATCGGACGGCGCATGGCTGCAGTGCGTCGCTCTTCAGTGGTCCCCAGCCACCTTGCCCCCGTCCGAAGGTCGCACCTCATGTTCTCGCCTGCCCCGCGCGCCAGCTTGCGCCTCATCCGGTCGTCTCGGCGCGCTGCTGCCGCTGCCTTGCTCGTGGTGAGCGCCACGGCCCTGTCGGTCCCTGCCGCGGATGCCGCGACAACCACCGTGACTGCCAGCGCGGACGCCTATGTAGGCCTCACCGCCCCAGCCCAGAACCACGGGTCATCTACCCGTCTGGTGACCCGCTCCCCGGATGCCGAGTTCTATGTGAGCTTCACCATCCCCACGCCGCCGGCCGGCTCGACGTGGTCGGCGGCGACGCTCGTGCTGCGGCGATCCGCGGCCGGCCCGGCGAGCACGATCACGGTCAGCCGGACGGCCTCGGCGTGGTCGGAGTCGAGCGTGACGTGGCAGACCCGCCCGACGTCAACCGGCACCACTGTATCCCGGTCCGACTCCGGCACCGCCGCTGCCCTGAGCATCGACGTGAGCAGCCTGCTCGGCTCGGGCACCACCAGCCTGGTCGTGCGCACATCAGCGACCACCAGCTCGATCTTCAGTTCCCGGGAGGCCGGCGCCGCCCTCGCCCCCACCCTCGCACTCACACCGAGTTCGGAGGCGACGCCTCCACCGCCGCCCCCGCCATCGGGGTGCTCGACCAGTGCCCGCGGCGTACCTTGCGGCACCTACGTCGGGGCCACCTACGGATCCAACAGCGACCCCACTCCCTTCGAGTCCACTGTCGGAGGCCCGCTCGGGATCCGGCGCACCTTCTGGAGCTCGACCCAGGTGAGCTCCGCCGTCAACACGGTCAAGACCGACCTGGCAAAGGGTCGCTTGTCCTGGCTCAGCTTCTCCGTTCCCTACTCCTGGGCCGACATGGCAGCGGGGAAGGGAGATGCGTGGGCCAAGGACATCGCGACCAAGTTGGCGGCGCTCAACACCCCGGTCTGGGTGGCCTTCCACCACGAGCCCGAGAAGGACGGGGATGAAAGCCAGTGGGTGGCCATGCAGCGACGTTTGTCACCCATTGTGCGCGGCACCGCCCCCAAGGTCGGCTACACCATCATCCTCACGGGCTGGCACGAGCTCTACGACCCCAACTACAGCCTCGACCGGATGTGGCCGGGCGACGGTTTGGTCGACGTCATCGGGTTCGACATCTACCTGTGGTACGGACAGATCAAGAACGGCAGCGTGTATCTCAAGTACGACGACCTGGATTCCTACTACTTCGCGGCCATCCAAGCCTGGACCAGCAAACACAACGTCAAATGGGGCCTGGCCGAGACTGGTATCACCGACCTGGCCAGCGAGAAGTGGCCGACCTGGATGAGTGACCAGGTCAAGGCCCTCAGGTCGCGAGGCGCCGTCGCCTTCACCTACTTCAACACGTCGCTGAACAACATCGGGGCCACCTGGCCGATCACCACGGTCAACAAGACCCAGCAGTATGCCGCTGCTCTCAAGTTGGGCGCCCGGATGTAGCCGGCGGTCTGGCGGCGTTGAGATCGGCGTCTACTGGATCCGCTTCTGGACGACCGTCCAGCTGTCCGCGCTGTAGATGGTGAGCACTCCGACACCGGCGTCGATGCGCACCGTTTGATCGACCGGTCCGCTGTCGGAGAACAGTCCGTCCGAGCCGGCGGCAGTCGTCAGCATGACGGCGATGCTGCCCGGCGCCGAGTGTCGGATGGTGAGCGCGACGGGGCCTTCCACGAGGAAGGCCTGATTGCCGCTGCCGTCCTGGGTGTCCGAGAGGGCCGGCGCCGACGAGAGGGGGCTCAGCGACATGGTCCAGGTGAGACTGCCCGTGGCGGTGACGGCCAGTGTGGAGCCATCCGGAGCCGCTGTGATGAGGCCGAAGCCTGTTGTCTCCGTGCGGTTCCCGCCCGAGGTGAGGAGCACTTCGGCCGGTTTGCCAGGTCGCACAAGGGAGACGGTCACCGCGCCGGAGCCGGTACTGGTGAGGGAGAGCAAGCCGGCCCGGGTGCCCGCGGGGATCGGCAGGCTCCCGTCGCCGGTGCCCTTCGCGCTACTCACCTCCGGTCGACCGTAAGCCGTGTCGAGCTCCGCCACCGCGGCCGGCAGCGTCGGACCGGAGGACGGTCTGGTCCCGGAGCTCGGGCTCACCGCGCCGGTCGGCGGCGCAGCGGTCCCCGATCCGGCGCCGACGCTTGGCTGCGAACTCGCGGGTGCCGTTGCCTGCAGCGGTGTGGACACACCCGTCGACGTGGGGGTCACCTCGGTGACATTGGCAGGGCGGGTCAGCCAGAAGCCAACGGCTACGAGCGCGACCACGAGGACGGCGATACCGGCATACCTGGTGCGTGCGCTCGACGCACGGGGCGAATCGGCGGGATCCGAGTCGGGGGTGCCGGGCTCGTCGGCCGCGGCCACTGTCGGGTCCATCAGATCCCGTGCCCGCGTCGGTGCGCAATGTGCATGAGTCGATCGGCTGAGGTCACCCGCAATGCCACCGCTGCGGCGAGCGGGGCCCGCAACTCTGCGGGCGAGTACCGGAAGGCGCGCATCGCTCCGCTCAGCGCCTCGCGCCGCTTGCCCATGGCTGCCAGGGCGAAGGAGCGTCGACCGAGCATCCACGCCATCGCCCGTCGGTCGCCGTGAAAGGCCGGATGCTTGGCCAACAGGTAGTCGATCGCCTCGACGATGATCGGCCACTTGCTCGAGAACAGCGACTGACCCCAGACGATGCGCACGAGCGGCGCTTCGGCCACCGCGATCGGGCCCGCCTGCACGGCGCGCAGGATCCAGTCGTGATCCTCACCATAGCTGCCGGGGATGTCCTCGTCGACGAGTCCGATGGGTCCCTCCAAGGCGTCCCGCCGTACGACGACCGACGACGGGTGGGCCGCCGTCACCCGCGTGCGCACGAGGTTCGCCAAGGTCATGTCCGCCTGCGCCGGCACGCGGTCGGTGGTCGTATCGCCATACACGACCTGAATGCCGCTGACCGCCGTGAGTGCGTCGAGGTCGCGCATCGCCCGGACCTGCAAGGACATTTTGTCGGGCATCCAGCTGTCGTCGTCGTCGCAGAAGGCGACCAGCTCGCCGTGCCCATGCCGGATGCCCGAGTTGCGCGCGCCGGCCAACCCGGGGGTGCGCGTGTTGGTGATCACCTCGACCTTTCGCAGCCCGTCGTCCCGGACGAGCGAGACATCGGGTTCGGCTCGGTCGAAGACGATGATGAGGTTGATCTGACCGTCATAGCGCTGCCCGAGGATCGAATCGATGGCCACCGCCAGGAGTTCCGGGCGGTGATGGGTGGCGACGACGACGTCGACCGAGGGACTGTTCGACTCAGACATGACTGATGTGGCTCTCTCGCAGGTGGGAATGACGCCGACGGGGGCGTCCGAACAGCGCCCAGGCGTAGGCCGTGGCGAATCCGAGCGCGGCCCCCGAGGTGATCGGGACTTCTGGCTGGCTGCGCACCGGTTGCGCGGGCTCGCGCACGATGATGTCGCCGGCGTTCGTCGGGGTGAGCAGCAACTCGCTGATGACCCGTTGCACACGTTTCTGGAAGCGCTCGCGGGTCTCCCCAGTGCCCTCCGCGCGAGCCAGGGATTCGCCCGAACTCACGTCGAAGTCGCGGATCTGCTCGCGCAGCGCATTGACCACTTCGTTGCGCCGGTCGATGAGATACGTGCGGCGCAGCGAGAGGTAGTTCTGCCCCAGAGCGGCCGCCGCGGCCTCGACGGCATCCGGGTCGGACGCCCGAACCTCGATATTGAGCAGCCGGGTGTTGGGGGTCGCGGTGACTCGGATGTCCCCCGCGTCGATGGACAGACCGCTCGTGGCTGCGGTCGCGAAGACGAGGGCTGCCTCGGTGTCGATGGTCACGGCCGTCGGAGTGCGGGGGGCCGCCGAGGTCGAGGTCGAGTTGGCCACCGCGTCCTCCAGTGACAGGGGCGAGTCGTCGAGCAGGATCGACACCGTCGCCGAGTGGTATGCCGGGGCCTGCACGCTGATCCCGACACCGAACGCCGCACCGAGCACGACGCCCGCGATCAGGGTCCGCCGGCCCGTGCGCAACCGCGACGTCAGGCCACTCCACACCGGCAACTTGGCCGTGCCGACCGATCCGGCCTGCACCTGCTCGCGGGCGGCCAGGCCCAAGCCGATCATGAGCGTGAGTAAGGGCATACCGATGGTGTCGTAGATGTAGATCTGGACGACGAAGAACACCAGCAGCAGGGCCGCCACGCCCTGCGCCCGGGTGCGAATCCGCCACACGAGGAGTCCAGCCGTGACGAGGAACGCCAGGAACAGGGCCGCACCGACGAAACCCTGGGCGAAGATGACCAGCCAGATATGCCCTTGGGTGCCCAACGGCGGCACCCCGCAGGCCGGACACTGGGGTGTGGACGCACCCGCGATCGAGGCGAAACTACCCTGGACGTGGCGAGTGTTTCCGAAACCCACGATCGGGGAGCCGTAGAGCGTGCTCTGCACGGTCTGGATCAGCAATTGCCCGCGCCGGTCGTTGCTGTGCTGATGGGCCAGCCGCTGCAGGATGAGCTCCCATAGGGGGCTGGCCAAGAAGCCGACTGCGGCCGCGGCCGCCCCGCCCACCGCCAGCAGACGGGTCCAACCACCTCGCCGGACCAGAGCGACGAGGGCCACAACGGCCCCGATGATCAAGCAGACCCACAACCCGCGATTGAGCGAGTAGACGGTCGGCACCAGCGCCACGAGAAGGATCGGGCCAGCCAGGATCCGCTGCCAGCGTCGGCCCTCGAGGACCCAGGCCACGACGAAGAAGGGCAGGAAGAGCGCGAGATTGCTGCCCCAGGAGTTGGTGAACGCGAAGGGTGCCGTGGGCCTGGGCTCGGCCCGGCCCAGGACCGACTGGATGTCGGCCACGCTGGGATGGACAATTGTTTGGACGAAGGCGTTCTTGGCCAGGGCGCGGGGCAGCAAGGCTTCCAGCAGGGACGGGAAGTTCAGCTTCGGCGCCAGGACGCCCAGCAGCCCACCGAAGGCCGTCACGATGAACATCCACGCCAGCAGCGACGTGATCAACCGCCAGGAGGCGACCCGCGGGTCGGAGTTGACCAGCCACACCAGGACCACCGTGCAGGCCAGATACCACAGGAACCAATACAAGAAGACCTGGAGTCGATTGATGCCACCGCCTCCGGGCACCGCCGTCGGAGCATCCGCCCACAGCACGAAGACGCCCAGCGCGACCCAGACGAGGAAGAGGGCCCAGACGGCGAACCCCGGTGGCAGATAGAGGCGCCGCCGATGCTGCAGCTGGAGATAGAGCGGGATCGCAACCACCAGAGGCAGGATCGCCGAGACCCCCAGCAGCCACCAGAAGGGGAACCCCACACAGAGCAGCACGAGCGGACCGGCCGGACCGCGCGAGGACGCGCGGAGCCGTTCCATCGGCGACTGCGCGCCCGCCGGACCGTCACCCGGGGCGCGCGCCGAGGCGAGCGGACGGGTGGTCGTGGACATCACGTGTGGCCCCCTGGAGGCGAGACGAGGCTAGGAACGGGCCGTGCGTGTCACGGGTTGCCGGTGGACTGCGCTGCGCTTGCCGAGGCCGTCGCCCGTGGCGCCGGCGTCACATTTGCACCGTCGCCACTGCCGAAGACCTCGAAGAACACATTGTCGATCGAGCCGTTGAACTGGTCGGTGTTGGACTCCACGACGTCGCCCGTGGCCGTCACTTTGCCGCCCACTGACAGCGGCGTTGACGTCCGCAGGATCGCCACCGAACCGGTGGGGCGGAAGTCGGAGAAGACCGTGGGATTGGGGGCATCGCCGGCCTCGTTGATCGCCCCGACGCTGAGGACGACCTTGTTACCCTCACGGGTGCAGCGGATGCGATACCACTGCCCAGTAGGCAGGGTGTCGGTGGCCTTCACGGTCACCTCACCCTCATTGCCAGCCACGCGACACGACGGACGATGGTCGTCGAGCTGGATCTTGTACTGCGAGGTGTCGGAGAACAACCCGCGCTGCAGCACGTTGTCACCGTCGTCGGCGCTGCTCGGATCGTCGATGCGGATGTCCGCGCCGAACGTGAAATCGCTGCGGCCCGGGCTCAACGGATCCGGGTCGGTGAGGGTGAGGATGCGTAACGCCACGCGCTCCTTGCCGATCGCGGCGCGCGAGGGGAAGGAAATGGCGTGCCCGCCCCCGACGCCGGGAGTGTAGACGAGCTTGCTTGCCGCGCCACCGAGTGCCACGACGTCGACGGCGATGGCCGAGGTCCGGTACTGGGCGAAGGAGCCCACCGGCGCGCCCATCGGGCCGGGGGCTTTCTCGAAATCGATGTTCACAACGCGCTGCAGGCCTGCCGTCGAGGTGTCGGTGGCCGACCTGGCTGCAGCGGGCCGGGGTGCTCCCGGACCGGCGGCGCAGGCGCTGACCATTACGCAGGCCGCCAGCCCCAGTACGGTCGAACGCACCACTCTCGAAGACGAATTCACCGCGAGCCTCCAGTATGACGCGCCCGATGACGCAGGGCCGATGGGATCAGGGCCGCGGTGGCAAGGCACCCCACAGCGTATCGCGGCCCCAGACGCCGCGGATCCTGGGCCACGCGAGCCAGCCACTCCAGCCCCGGGTGACGCAAGGCGTCGGGAGCCCGGCGTTCCTCGCCGGCCAGGAAGCCGAACCAGCCGCCGCACGTGAGCACCGGCACCGGCGGGAGTTGCTCGCGATGCGCAACGGCCCAGGTCATCTCGCGAGGAGCCCCGAGGCCCACGATGAGGATGTCCGGCTCGGCCGCCCGGATCCGGGACAACGGGTCCGCCCAATCCTGGTGGTAGCCATGTTCGACGGCCACGACCTGCCCGACCCCACCGGCCTGCAGCGCCGCGCCAGCTCGCTCGGCGAGCCCTGCGGGGCCGCCGAGCAAGGCCAATCGAGCCGGCCGTCCCAACCGGCGCGTCAGCGCCCGCAGCACGTCCCAGCCGATGTCCGTCGTCGGGGCGCGTTCGATGTCTCGAGCCCCGGCGATCCGAGCCAGGAGCGTCACCGCGCCACCATCGGCATACACGATGTCCGCCTGGCGCATGGCGGCGACGAAGCTCTCGTCCTTGGCATGGTTGAGCCCGCCGACGTGCAGTGCGAAAGCCAGCCGAGGCCCGTCGCAGGCCGACAGTCCCGCGATCGCCTCGACCACATCGTGAGCTGGGGCGTCGGCCACCTCGAAGGCACCCACGCGAACCACTGGTGCTGTGGACAATTCGGTACGTCCCCCCGCGTGCCGATCCATCTGGAACCTCTCCTCCATCACGCCTAGCTGGGCGCGATCACCAGTGACATGGTCACGGCTCGTGACACGGCCACGCTCGTCGTAGCGGTCAGCCCACCCTTGGTGCCGGAGCCGACCGGGCCGTTCCCGTCGGTGAGCGCCGCGAAGACCGCGCCGCCGCCCGTGCCGGAGCCCCCACCGCGTTGCTGCTGACTGGCCGGCACGGTGATGGTGACCCCCGTGGACGACTTGACGGTCCAGAAGCTGACCAACCAGGCCCGGGAGGAGGGAGAAGACACCGTGGGCGTGGTCAGCGAACTGGTCGAGGTGGCGATCAGCGTGCGGTTGCCCGAGGTGACCGACGAGAGGCTGCCGTCGCTCATCCGGTATGCCGCGAGCGTGAGATCCGACTTGTAGAGGCTGGCCGTCGTGATCGTCACGGGCTGGCCGATGTCGGCGGCGGTCGCCCGCTTGGTCCAGGCCTGGACGAGGAACGTCCCGGGGTCACCACTGGTCACCAAGGTCCAGCCGGCGGGCACCGTCGGGGTGGTGCTTCCGTTGACGGCGAAGACCATGACCAGGGTGTCGCCGACCTGCGCCGTTGCCGGCACCGTCACGGTGTGCGCGGTGCGGTTCCCGTTGCTGGTGCTGGCCTCCACGAACTGCAGCGAAGCGTTGAGCACGGTGACGGTGATCGTGCGGCTGGTGGTGGACGTCGCGCCGAGCCCGTCGGTGACGGTCAGCGACACCGTGTAGTCACCGGGGGCGGCATACAGGTGCGTGGTCGTCAGGCCGGTGCCGGTGGTGCCGTCTCCGAAGTCCCAGGCGTATGCCGTGATGTTGCCCTCGGGGTCGGTGGATCCCGACGCGTTGAAGGCACAGGACGTGCCCGTGCACGAGCCGGTGAACGAGGCTGTCGGCGGGTTGTTGACCGGGCCGGCGGTGACGGTGAGGGTCGACGAGCCGGTCAGCGCAGCCGAGTTCGTGACGGTGAGCGTCACCGGGTAGGCACCGGCTGCCGCGTAGGTGTGGCTGGGCGTGACGCCGTTGCCGGTCGTGCCGTCACCGAAGTCCCAGGCGTAGTCGGTGATTGTGCTGCCGGGGGAGCTGGACGCGCTCGCATCGAAGGTGCAGGTGGCCGTCGGACAGGAACTGGTGAAACTGGCGACCGGCCCATCCGGGGCGTTGTTGCCATCGATGTCCTGGTAGAGGAAGAAGGCCTTGGCAGTCCAGTTCAGGCCGTCCACGCCCGGTCCGCTCACGATGCTTGCGGTGCCGGCCGTCGGGGCGCCGGAGATCGGCCCCCGGAGCCAATCGATGCGGCTGAGGCTGCCCAGCGCATCCGCGAAGTAGAGCTTGCCGTCGGCGGCGAACATCCCCCGCACTGCGGTCGGGTTGAACCCGGTCACCGCAGGGCTGGCGGTGAGCCGACGCGCACCGACGACCTTGTTCTCCGGTGTGAAGTAACGGTAGAAGAGCAGGGAGCTGCCGGTCTTGGTGAAGTAGATGCGCCCTCGGTCGTAGAACATGCCGGTCATCGCCTGGATGTCGGCCTTCCAGTCGGTCAACGGAGTGATCATGTCCTGCGTGTTGACCGGCTCCACCGGGCCGTAGCTGGTCCCGTCGAAGGTGCGGCGGTCGAAGGACCCGTCCGCCCACGCCGTGTAGAGGTAGCCGTTGAGCATGAAGGCGCCCTTGACGTTGGCCCACGCCAGGCCGCCGCCGTTGACCGCCGCGCTGGAGGCGAAGGACGCCGCGGTCGCGCGCCGGCGGGTCACGCCCGACGTCGCCGCCACATAGAGGTCGTTGGGGAGGGTGGGCTCGGCAACGACGGGGAAGGAGGAACCGCCGGCGTTGGGCATGAGGGCGATCCGGCCGTGGTAGCTGGCCGCCGGGCCGATGCTGTCGGTGTCCGAACCGACGTAGAGACCCGTCGGTGCCTGAACGAAATCGAAGACACCCACGCCGCGGTCACGGGTCGGGTTCCAGGTGAAGGGAAGACCGTTGATCGGGTCGAGGGCAGCGATGCCCGGCCGGGAAACCGCACCCTGACCGGCACGGTCGCCGGCGAACGGGTTGTTCTGCCAGCGCGCGTGACCACCGGTGTACACGACGCTGTCGGTGACCTCCACCGCATACGTGGTGTCCCCGCCGGTGTTGGCCACCCACGACGGCAGGATCCCCGCCCCGGTAGTGTCCATCTCGAACCGGGCCGTGCTGTCACAGGCCACGCCGGCACCGCCGTAGGCACCGGTCGTCGAGATGACCGCGAACGCCCCGTTGGGCGCGATGTCGAGGTCACGCATGTAGGTGTCGAAGGACGCCGAGCACATGGTCTCGTAGAAGGCGGTCTGCCAGGGCGCCCGCACCGCATCGCTGCCGGAGAGGTCGAACAGTGCGGCCTGGTGGGTCTTGACCCCGTCGACCATGTCGAAGTTGCCGATCGCCAACAGTTTGGAGCCGTCCGGGGTGATGTCGAACTTCATCACGGAGGTCCAACCACCGTTGTGGGTCCCGGTGAAGAGGCTGTGCATGAAGGGCAGATAGGCGCCGGTGTCCGGGTTTACCGTCGCCAGGCCCAGCTGGGCGTGCTGGGCGATGTGGGTGAAGGCCCCACCGACCCAGAGGCGACCGCCCGAGAGCTTGAGGTCTTTCACCTGGCCGGCCACGGTAGCGGGGTTGAAGGTGCTCACGATCGACCCGTCGCTCGTCCGGATCCGCACCAGATTCTTGACAGTGACGCCGTTCACCGTGTTGAAGGACCCTCCGACGTAGACGGATTGCCCGTCGGGGGCCGGGAGGACCACGTTCACCGGGCCATTGGTCACGGGAAGGAAGCTGGTGTCGATGAGGCCGGTCGCCTCGTCGAAGGCCAGCAGGTTGATGCGGCTGAGCACCGTGGCAGAAGCGTCCTCACGAGCCTGCGTGAACTGCCCACCCAGGATCACCCGGCCGGCGATCCGGGCGATGCTGTTGACCCGCCCGTTGAGGACATGCGGGGTTCCGACGCTCGGGTCTACGCTGACCAAGGAACCCATGGTCGGTGACGCTTGGGCGGCAGCAGGCAGCGCGGCGCTGAACAGACCGATGCCGACGATGACACACAGCACCCGCCGAGTGAGTGATTTCATCCGTTTCACCTTGCCGCCGCCAGGCCACCTACGTGGTGGCAGCTACCCCGAGTTGACCGACCCCCCGGCCGGAGATTCCGCAACTATGCTAAGCCAGCCCTAACTCGGGTGAGGCCGGTTTCTCGGAAACCGGGCCTTCACCTGTCGGGTAAGTCGACCGTCACCCCAGGAGAGCCGGGCAGTGGGCCAGCGAGGCAGACGAAGCATCGCCGCAGCGGGCGTCCTCGCCATGGTCGTCTGCCTCCTTGCCGCCGCGGCCCTGTTGCGCCGGGACACCACCACCTGCCGGACCTGGCGCGGCGTACCGGACAGCGGTATCTACGTGGGCGCCGCGGTCGGCGGGAACGACGACCCGCGCGACTTCGAAGCGTCGATATCCGCCAAGCTGGCGATCAGACGCACCTACTACGCAGCCGATGACGTCGACTCCGCGATCGCGACTGCCAGAGCAGACCTGGACGCCGGCCGGCTCCCGTGGGTGAGCTTCAAGTTCCCCACGACCTGGGAACGGATGGCGCACGGGGAAGGAGACGCGTGGGTGCGCGGACTCGCGCAGCGGGTTGCGCAGTTGCCCGGGCCGGTCTGGGTCACCTTCCATCACGAGCCCGAGGGCGACGGTGACGTGAGTCAATGGCGCCGAGCCCAGGAACGAGTAGGTCCGCTGCTGCGCTCAGGGGCGCCCAACGCGGCATACGCGGTGGTGCTCACCGGGTGGAACCAGGTCTTCGGGCCGGCGGAGCTCGCCTTGGACCGCATCTGGCCGGACACCCAGGTCGACGTGGCCGGCTTCGACGTGTACGAGTTCGACCCGACGGCCGACCGAACGGAGGCCGACGCGCAGTGGGCCAACACGATGGCCCCTCTCATCGCCTGGGCGAACGCGCGGCGTCAGCCGTGGGCCCTGGCTGAGACCGGGCATGCCGCACCTGCCGCCGACACCGACCATACCTGGATCAGCCGAACGACCGCGGATGCGCAGGCTCGTGGCGCCGTGGCGCTGGTGTACTTCAATAGCAACATTCACAGCGACCACGACTGGCGCATGACACGTGGCTCGCAGATCACCGATTTCGCCCGAGCCCTCGCCGGCTCGCGGCGGGTCGGCAGGTGCGCCCCTCCGGACGCGCTCGCCGGAACCCGACCACCGGCGGTGCGGAGTTCAGCCGACCAAAGTCAGTGAGTCGTGCCGTTCGTTGGCCCGCACCAGATCCTCACCGGTGTCGACCTCGACCGCGAACAGGTCGGAGATGTCGATGGGCCGCACCCGCATGCCGTCCGATGCGATGGACATTTCGATGCCCCGCTCGAAGTAGTCCTGCTCTTCGCATTCGGCCAATCGCTCGATGAGACGACCCTTGTCGCGGGCCGCGACCAGATTGACCCCGACCGCCTCCCCCAGTGCCTGCGCAACCGGGACCTGCTTGGACAGCAGGCGCACGAAGCCGTGTTCGTCGACGGTGTACTTCACTTCTTCCTCGGCGACGCTCGCGCAATTCACGGCGATGGCCGACTCGTCGGCGGCGAAACAGTCGGCGAGTCGGTGCAGCACCTCGGGCTCGAAGACGACGTCTCCGTTCATCCAGATCACCGGACCGATCGGGCTGGAACGCAAGGCCTTGAGCAGGCTTCGGTTGGTGTTCGTGACGTCGTAGTTCTCGTTGTAGACGAATACCGCGTCCGGCACGTGCTCCATCACCAACTCGTGTTTGAAGCCGACGACGACCGTGACCCGGGCCCGATCACCGAACGCCGCGAAGATGTTGTCGAACTGCTGGGCCATGATGCTGCGACCATCGGCCAGCGTGGTGAGGGGCTTCGGGTAGGGCTTACCCAGCCGAGTGCCCATCCCAGCGGCCAGGATGACGACATTGACCTGCTCCATCACACTTACCCCCGTGCTTCGCGGTTCCCCTCTGGATCCGCTCGTTCGTGCTCCTCAAGCAGTGTAGGCACGCCGCCGCGTGCGCGGGCCCAGTCGCGGAAACCCGGACAGCCTGGGGCGTTGATGGGACAATGCTGCGCGGACTGGCCGGGCGGCCGAGCGAGTCGGCCGCCGATGACTAAGGGAGCAGATGAACTCCGCGCTCGAGGACCTCGTCGCGACCGTGCAGGCACTGTGGCCGGGGGCGGACGTGCGCGTTACAGACACTCAAGCAGCACGCAATCCCGTTGGCGCACAAGCCAACTCATGGTTCCTCGTGCCCAACCGCTCGACCCCTCGGCTGCTCGTGCCGGCCGACCAGCGAATGGCTGGCGCAAGGTCGCTGTGGCGCTTCAGCTCAGCGCTGACGCCCAAGGAGGTCATCCTGCGTACCGCCGGTGCTGCAGCGGTCGCCGCGCGCCTGCCACGGGCCGTCCCTGATCTGCTCGTCGCGTCGAGCCCTGGGGCCGACTCGATCACCACTCACCTGGCGGCGGTACTCGGTCACGGGGTCTCGGTCAGCCTCAGCATCGGCACCGCCCGGGCCAACCGCAAGCCGGTCCTGGAGATCTTCGACGAACAAGGTCGCAGCATCGCCTTCGCGAAGGTCGGCTCCACCGCCGTGGCCGCCGATCGAGTGCGGGCCGAGGCCCAGGCCCTGCGGCGCTTGGCCGAGGTGCGCCTGGGCAACCTCGTCGTGCCGCGCCTGCTGCATTTCGGCGATTGGGGGGATGTCCCGGTCGTCGTGATGAGCACCGTGCCGACCGGCCCCGCCCAGCGCCCCGGGGGCGCCTGGCGCATCCCGCACGCCGCGATGTCGACCCTGTCGGTCGCGTTCGGCCGGACCATGGTGCCGCTGCCCGAGCTGCCCGGGTGGGAGAGGCAGACGAGGATCGTCGCCCGTCTGCGCATCGACGAACACCGCGAGCGGCTGGCTTCGGCCCTGACTCGGGTCGTCGACCGAGCACAGATGCCGCAGCTGGCCGGTGCCTGGCACGGCGACTGGACTCCGTGGAACATGGCCCGAAGTGCTGGGCGGATCAGCCTGTGGGACTGGGAGCGCTTCGAAGAGGGCGTGCCGGCCGGCCTGGACCGCGTCCACTTCGCCGTCAACACGATGACCGAGACCCACGGGCTCGGGGTGCAGCAGGTGCGGGAAGGTCTGGAATGGGCCGCCCGCGCTACACGCAGCGCGGCGCCAGGCCCCGACCTGCCGGGGCTGGTCTACCTGTCGCTGATCGCCACCCGCTACCTCGCCTCGGTCGAGGAGCCCGGCGGCGACCTGATCCGTGAGCGAGCGCTGGTCATGCTCGCCACTCTCGAGGAGTTGTCAGCCAAGTGAGGTCAATCTGATGGACGCCCGTCAACTGAGTCGCACGGCAGCCGAGCGGCTACCGAAACCGGTGGTCACCCTCGCGCGATCGACGGTGGAGTCGTTCGGCACCCTGACCTCTCCCCTGCGCCTTTCTCCCAGTTTCCTCGTTGTCGGCGCCCAGCGGGCCGGCACGACGACGATGTATCGGTTGTTGAGCGACCACCCGGACGTCGTACGACCGACCGCTGCCAAGGGCATCGGCTACTTCGACCTGAACTACGCGAAGGGGTCGCGCTGGTACCGGGGTCACTTCCCGCTCACGGCTGTGGCCGAGCGCCGCCTGTCCGGCCGCCAGCCACACACCTTCGAGAGTTCCGGGTACTACCTCTTCCATCCCTTGGCCGCCGAGCGGATCGCCCATGACCTCCCCGGCATACGGGTCATCGTCATGGTCCGCGACCCCGTCGAACGGGCCTACTCGGCGCACAGCCATGAGCTGGCTCGCGGCTTCGAGACCGAACCGTTCGAACGGGCCCTCGAGTTGGAGGATGAGCGCCTCGCCGGAGTCGAGGAGCGGTTGCGCACCGATCCCGCGTTCCACAGCTTCGAGCACCGTCACCATGCCTACCTCGCCCGGAGCCGCTACGCGGAACAGATCGAACGCTTCATCGGCCACCTCGGGCGGGAGCGGGTGCTCATCGTTGACGCCGATGCCTTCTTCGCGCACCCGCAGGACGAATTCATCGCGCTGTGCGCGCAACTCGGTCTGCGCGAGTGGCGCCCCGAACGGGTCGACAAATGGAACCCCCGCAAGCGCGACACCATGGACCCGCAGCTACGGCAACGGCTCATGGACCACTTCGCCCCCCACGACGAGCACCTGGCCCGCCTGCTCGGCACGACACCCAGCTGGCGACAGACCCCCTGAATCTGGGGTGATCGTCACTATGGGGTCATCGTGACTATGGGGTCATCGTGACTATGGGGTCATCGTGACTACGGGGTGATCGTGACGAGGCGGGTCGTCGTGCTGCTGCGGCCCCATCCGTCGGTCACCACGAGTGTGAGGGTGTAGGTGCCACCCCCGGACGGGAAGGTGTGGCTCAGCGAGATGCTGCGGCTCAGTGGCTTGCCGTCACCGAAGTTCCACAGGTAGCTGAGCGTGTCGGCGGGGTTGGGGTCGCTCGATGCCGCGCCCGAGAGATTGCAGGTCCGACCTGAACACGAGGGCGGACTGATGACAGCCGTCGGAGCCACATTGGTGGTGGGCTCGACGATGGTGAGCGTGGCAGTGGCCGTCGAGGTCGCCAACCACTCGTCGGTGACCGTGAGCGTCACGGTGACCGAACCCGCAGCCGTGAAGGTCTTCGTCGGCACCGGGCCGGTGCCGGTGCCCTGGGCCCCGAACCGCCAGGCATAGCTCAAGGCCGGCGTGTTCTCGTCGGTGGACGACCGCCCGTCGAACGTGCAGACGTTCTGGTTGCAGGAGTAGCTGAACGACGCGACCGGCGCGAGGTTGCCCGGCGGCATGCTGACGGTGACATGGCGCACGTCGTTGGGCGACTGGAGGCCGTGGTTGTCGATCGCGCGCAGCAGCACCGTGTACGTACCCTCTGGGATCACCGGGGTGGTGTACGAGAAGTTCGACCCTGGGCTCCCTGGACTCGTGAGGAAGGCAGTTCGCCAGCTGGCGCTCGTGCTCGTGAAGGTGCCCACCGAACTCATGTAGCGGCCAGCGCCGTCGATGATGGCGGTCTGCACCTGTGCCATCGCCTGGTTGTCATTGGCCCGTCCGCTGATGAAGATCCGTCCGTCGGTGTAGGCCAGGCCCTCGGTCGGAGACATCAGGCTCTGATCGAAGACCGGTGCGGAGTCACCCGGATACACGAGGTATCGCGCGGTTGCCCCCGTGCTGTCGAGATCCGACTGGCCCACGGAGTCGACCGCCAGCACCGTGGCGTTCCATTGGCCGGCAGTGGGCAGCAGGATCGTTCGCGACCAGGACGTGCTGGTGGCCCCAGGGCTCGCCAGGGTCGCCGGGACGACCGCGAAGGGGAAGTCCGCGGTCCCGTCGGGTTGCAGGTACCGGCCCGTGTCGCCGTCGCGCAACGAGATCCCCACCGCGGCCACCCCGTGGTCGTCGGTCGCGGTGCCGGCGAGGTTGATCTGTAGGTTGACCAGGTTGACCGTGGTCGACTGAGCGTTGATCAAACCGTTGGGCGGCGCATCCCCCGGCACCTGAGCTAGGACCGACAGGTTCGCCTGGCCGCTGGAGGTCGTGACCAGGCCCAACGTGTCGGTCGCCCGCACCGAGAAGGTGTAACTCCCCGGGACGAGGTCGACCGGGGTGGTGTAGCTCCATTCGTAGTTCGAGGCAGAGATATTCAGCGGAGAGACGCGATACCACCCGGGGGTCACCGTGCTGCCCCAGGTGCCGTCGGAGGCGAGTTGCTCCCGCGAGGTCGAGTTGGACAGCGCGATCTCGACCGAGGCCAGGGTGCCGGAGGAGGTGGCAGAGCCGGCGAAGGTCATCGGGGACCCCGGGGCGACGGTCAACGGCGCGGTCGGCGTGGGTGGCACCACCGAGATCGGGCTGGTGATCATCACCTCGGGGGGCGTGCCGGCGGCGCTGACGAGCCAGCTGCGGTCAGCGGTGTCCAGGGATGGTTGACCGGAGACGTCGACCGCGCGGACCTGGGCCCGCCACTGGCCTTCCGCCGGGACGGTCACGGGAATCGACCAGGTGGTGGAGACGGCGCCGATGACGTCCGGAGTGATCCGGAACGAGTTGTATGCCGTGCCCACGGTGCCGTCGTCCTGCAGGTAGTGGCTGTCGGCGTCACGGAGCACCAGGGCGAGGGAGGACACACCAGTGTCGTCGGTGGCGGTGCCGGTGATCACGAAGGAGGTGCTGCGGACCGGGTTCGTCGTGCCGGGACCGGTGATCGCTGCTGTGGGAGCCAAGTCGGAGGTGCCGAAGGTCTCGAACTTCTTGGTCGCCTTGGTCGGGTCGGTGATTCCGTCGAGGGCCTTCGCCCGGGCGGACATCTGCAGGTTGTGATTACCGGGCACGGTGAGCCGCAACGACCACGTGGTGGCGGTCGCTCCGGGACTCGCGAGCGTGGTGAGAATGGACGTCGAAGGTCCCCACGTCGTGAGGTCGTTCTGGAGGTAGAGCTTCGTATCGCGATCCATCACATCGACGCTCACCGACTTGATCCCCTTGGCGGCACTCGCGCTGCCGGTGAGGGTGAGCTGGGTGCCGGCCGGCTTGACCCGCCCCTCGATGGGGTCG
>WBZP01002448.1_pt1 | contig 21322 bp, 8 predicted proteins | sample 5204301 | NCBI WGS metagenome assembly WBZP01 (sample SAMN12412401, study PRJNA552823) | activated sludge metagenome | isolation source: activated sludge from nitrification reactor of wastewater treatment plant... | place: USA: Pennsylvania | collected 2017
GGGTTTTATGAGGTCACCCTCCAGGTTGAATTCGTCGTCTCTCACCGGTTCGCAGGAAAGAAACAAAGCCATCAAACTAAATGCATATATTGTATATTTCATTGTCTTCAATTTTAAATATAGATTAATAACCCGGATTTTGTGTCAAGGCTCCATTGGTGGCCTGAATCTGAGATTCCGGTATGGGGAACAACTCGTGTACGCCGGCTTTGAATCCATATATACCCAACACCTCAGTGGCCTGTCCGGTTCTTACCAAATCAAAAAAGCGGTGTGCTTCCAGACCCAGTTCCAACCTTCTCTCTTTGTAAATGGCTTTCAACAGATCGTTTCCTGTAGCGGTGATGTCCGGAATTTTTACCCTCCTCCTTACCAGGTTCAACGAAGTGCGTGCTGCATTTTCATCACCGGTCTGGAAAGAGGCTTCTGCGTGCATCAACAATACATCTGAATAGCGGATAACGCGGTCGTTGCTACCTCCGTTGGGATTGGGATCGCCAAAGGGTGCATCTTCACTTTTGTTGTTGAAGTACTTTTTGGGGTAATACAGGTGGGGCTGTCCACCGGTAGCATCCCGGGTGAAGATACCTCTGTCGCCCATGGGTTCTCCTTCGCGGAATACAGTGGATTTTAGCCTGGGGTCTTCAAAACCTTCCTTGAAAAATTCATTCACAAAATTTTGGGTAGGAATGTTGAAACCGTAACCGGCAAATTGTCCTCTCGCCCTTTGGAACACATTGGTGAAACTGCCTTCATTGGCATTGTTCTTACCCCAGTTACCACCGGATGCATTCATGTATTGAATTTCGAAAACGGACTCTGCATTGTTTTCACCGTATTGGGTAAAGATATCGGCATAGTCCGGTGTCAATGTATATTCATTGCTTGCAATGATGGCTTCTGCTGTAAGTTTGGCCTTGGCAAAGTTTTTCCTCCAAAGACAGGTTTTTACCAACAAGGCCTGTGCAGCTCCCTTGGTAATCCTTCCCAGATCTGCTGCTGAATATTCACTTCTGAGCCAAAGGTCGGGAATCGCCTGATCGAGGTCACTTTCTACGAGATTCCAGATTTCATCGGCACTGGCCCTTGGCAAATTGTATTCTGAAGGCGCCAGCACATGGTCAGCCTTGGGGACCCCACCAAACATGGTCACCAGGTTGTAAAAATTCCAGGCACGGATAAACCTGGCTTCTGCAATGATTCTGGCTTTTAATTTGGCATCCATATCAATGCCTGGTACTTTTTCCAATACTACATTGGCACGGTAGATGCCTTCATAATCGGCGCTCCACTCAGATTCCAACAAGGTAGTATTGGCTTTACCTGTAAAGGATTCCAATTGTAACAATTCGTTGACGTCGTTGTCTCCGGATCCTCCCTTAAGGGCATCGTCGCTCATGATGTCGCCCCAAAACCAACGAAAGTGGCCGGAAGGGGAAAGCTGAAACTGTAGGGAAGCATAGGCAGCATTAACCGCTGCAATGGCATCCGCCTCTGTTCTGTAAAAATTGTCTTCGGTTACACCAATGATGGGACTCTTTTCCAAAAAGTCTTTTTGGCAGGAGACAAATACGAACAGCAATAATAGGGTGATGATTTTATTTTGCATGGTCTTCCAATTTAAAAGTTAACACTACAACCGGTCATGAATGTTCTGGCACTGGGGTAAAAGCCTCTGTCGATGCCTATTTCCAGACTGCCATTGACATTGCCGATCTCCGGATCGTAACCGCTGTAGTTGGTAAATGTGATTAGGTTTTGGGCAGATACGTAAACTTTTACTTGCCCCAGCCTCATTTTGTTGAGTAATTGCTTAGGGACATAGTACGAAAGTTGGAGTGTCTTCAAACGCAGGAAGCTACCATCTTCCACAAAACGATCGGATACCCGTGCGTTTTGGTTGGGATCACTCAGGTTTACTCTGGGTACGGTATTGGAGGTACCCGGACCTGTCCATCTTTCCAAAACGGATGAAGGCCTGTTTACATACGTGAAGTCGTATCGGGTGGTAGAATTGTAGATATCATTGCCCTGACTGCCTTGCGCAAAAAGACTGAGTTCTACATTTTTGTATTTCAATTCTGCGTTGAAGCCATAGGTGAAATCAGGTGTTGGATTGCCAATGATGGTTCTGTCATTTTGATCAATGATGCCATTGCCATCCAAATCCTTGAAGCGGATGTCACCAGGAGCAGTACCTTCATTTTGCCTGGCATGGCTTTCTACTTCTTGCTGTGTCTGGAAGATGCCGTCGGTTACAAAACCATAGAAGGAAGCTATAGGATATCCTACATCGGTGATGGCTGCATTGGCATTGGCAGATTGAACATATCCGGATAACACGGGTTGTCCACCCAGACCCAGACCCGTTACCTTACTGTCTACTACTGAGAGGTTGCCACTTACGCTGTACTGCAGAGCATGATCTGCATTGCGGTAGGCCAGCGAAAACTCCCAACCGGAATTTAAGGCTGTAGCCACGTTTTGGATGGGTGCGTTGGTGCCGGCAACCAATGGAATCGGAGCAGGATAAAGCATATCGGATGTTTTTTTGCGGTAATAATCAATGGTGGCATTGACCTTGCCATTCCAAAACTCTACATCCATACCCACATCGGTCTGTGTGCTGGTCTCCCACTTAAGGTCGGGGTTAGGGGAAGTCAGGGCTACACTACCGTTGGTGATGGTTTCGCCGGGACCAAAGGCGTAGTTCTGTCCTTTTTCTACAATGGTGGTAAATGAATAATCACCAATGCGGTCGTTGCCGTTTTGTCCCCAGCTGGCCCTGACTTTTAGGTTGCTGATGGTAGGCCATTTCCAGAAATCTTCAGCCGTTACTTTCCAACCGGCAGAGAAGGAAGGGAAGTAACCAAAGCGGTTGTTTTTACCAAACCTCGATGATCCATCTGCTCTCAGTGTGGCTGAAAACAGATATTTGTCATTGTAGCCATAGTATGCCTTACCAAAATAGGACAAGAGGGAAGATTCATACGCATACTGGTAAGCTGTTTGTGATGCAATGGGGTCAATGGTATTGGAGATATAAGCATCATTAACATCGTTGGAAGGAAGATTGGTGTTGCCTCCGCCGCTGCCATCAAATCGGTTGGCGATGGCCGATGTTCCTGCTATCATGGTAAGTTTGTGCAGGTCGGTAAATGAAGTCTGCCAGGTAAGGAAATTTTCCCATTGCCAGTTGCGCCACTGGTTATTGCCCACACCTACGCTGTTGATCAGATTTTTTTCTGCAGCAGGTGCTTCAGATACAGAGGGCACACTTGATAAATCAAATCTTGGATTGAAGAATCGCTGAATGGCAAAAGTAGCATCCATGCTCGCGGAAGAACGGAAACTCAAACCCTTGGCCAATTTGAGTTCAGCATACGCATTGCCCACTACGCGATTGCTGGTCCAGGTATTGTGCGTTTGGTAAATGCCGTTTACCGGGTTGGCAATATCGGTATCTGCATAAGTAGAATAGGCAAAGGTGCCGTCTGCTTTGTACACAGGGGTAACAGGGTCCATGTTGAGTGCCCGGATGATAGGGGAGTTGTATTGACTGTTTTCGGTAAGTCCGTTTCTTTTCAACCAGGTAAATGCCAGGTTGGATCCCAGGGTCAGCCAGCTCTTGGTTTCGTGTGAATTGTTGAGTCGCACGGTAGCTCTCTGGAAATTGGCTTTCGGCCCGCCTACAATACCGTCTTGTGTAAAATAGTTGGCAGATAGGGTATAGGTAGATTTTTGACCGCCGCCGGTTGCCGTGATCTGGTGGCTCATGATGGGCGCAGTTTCAAAAATGGCTTCCTGCCAGTTGGTACCTTCTCCCAGGGCAGCAGGATTATTAAATTCCGGCAGGGGTGCTTTACCGGCAGCTACATAGGCTTCGTTTTGGAGGGTGGCATATTCTCTGGCGTTGAGCAGATCAATGAGTCTGCCCACCCTTTGTACGCCGTAATAAAAATCATAGCTGATGGTGCCGGGTTTTTCTTTACTTCCTTTTTTGGTCGTGATCAGGACCACGCCATTGGCTCCTCTTGAGCCATAGATGGCAGCGGAAGCAGCGTCTTTCAGTATGTCGATGGTTTCAATATCGTTGGGGTTCAAAAAGTCAAGGCCATCTACCGCTACGCCGTCTACAATGTAAAGTGGGTCGCTGTTGTTGATGGTACCTATACCACGGATCCTAACCGTAAGCGGACTGCCCGGTGATCCTGAACTTTGAGCCACCATTACTCCCGCTGCCTTGCCTTGCAATGCCTGCTCAACGCGGAGAATAGGTCTTTCAGCCAAATCTTTGGATTTAATACTGGCTACACTGCCACTGATCTCAGATCGTTTTTGTGTGGTGTAGCCCACTACTACTACTTCATCGAGTTGCGAGCTGTTTTCTGTCATTACTACGTCGATGGTAGTACGACTTCCTACGGTTTCTTCAATGGTAGCATAGCCAATGTAAGAGAATACCAGCACATCGGCACTGCTTCTAACGGTGATGGAATAGTTGCCATCCAGGTCAGTGATGGTGCCGGTATCTGTGCCTTTGATGTAAATACTCACGCCTATGGCAGACTCGGTACTCCCGGCAAATTTTACATTGCCCTGGACCGTTTGTGACCATGCAGCCAATTGTGGCAGCATTAATATGAAAAGGATAATTTTTTTCATGATGGTTGTTTTAATCCCGATGGAAAAAAGCTCCCGGCGCATTGCTATGGGAAACTTTTTTCATCAGGATTGGATCTGTTATGTTAATAATGATGATTCACGGTGATCACGCTTAGGGTTTCACCCATTTAACACTTTGTACTTTGTTGTCAGTTTTGGCATAGATGATGTACAAACCACTTTGCAGCAATGACTGGTTCTGGAGACTTACTACGGTACTGGCTGCAACACTTTCTCTGTGTACTGTCTGACCCAGGGCATTCATAACCGTGATGTTCAAAGGCTTGCTGGCCCCATTGAAAATTCTGGCTTCACTGGCCGGATTCGCCAAAAGAGAGAATAAGTTGTTGACAGTCTCTACATCATCTGCGGCCAATTCACAAGCTGTGTTAGTGGCACAGCCTGCATAACAAGTAGCCAATGTGGTATCCTGCGCAACCGGTGGAAGGAACCTGTCGTTAAAGTTACCCGGATTGGCACACGGCAAACCTGTTAGGTCTTCTTTACAGTCGTACAATGGGCAAGGTCCGTTTGCAAATGCGTAGAATGACTTAAATCCTCTCTTTCTGGGTACTACAATTTCATAATAATCATTCACTGGTGTCATCTTATATCTTCCTCCCGGATCTTCAAAATTTCCGCCACCGGACAACCATACGCCTTCCGGATTGGGCACTACGTCACCCATGCCTAATCTGAATGTGATTTTCACTTCTTCTCCGCAGGCGTAGCAGCTATTGAAACAGAATTTTTCAACCTGACCCGGTGCACCAACCAATAGTTTTCTGTTGGTAAACTGTCCGGAAGGATCTGTAACGGTGCACTCTTCCACACCTTTAAATTCTTCTTGTTTTTGCCAGTTGTCCAATGTGATTTTATACTCGTACAATCCCACGGGCAAGTCAATACTTCCCTTCCAGATTCCATCTGCATCGCTATCAGACAAGGCATTGGCATCTCCTGCCCAGTTGTTGAAAGTACCGCTTACATATACTTTATCAAAGTCACCTGAGTAGTTATTCATATTTACTTCGAAGTCTACTTTTCTTACGGTAGGACCTGCACTTCCTTCTACGCAGATGTCGTCAAAATAAGATACGGTTTCTGTACCGGTGCCGGCAGTGCCAAAGTCAAAAAACAGCACAATACGCTCATATATGTGTCCTTTGGCAGGAAGGTTAGGACCTTCAATAGATGGAAGATTAACGTCAAAGACAAGTTCTTCCCATTCATTTACTTTGGTATTGGCAACGGTAGTAATCCAGTTGGGACCACCATCAGGTGAACCTTCCAGTTTAAGGGCAACGTTGCCGATGTGGTCCATGTGCACCTTGATCTTTATTTTTCCGTTGTCGATCAGGTCTACCGGTGTTGTGGGGTTGGGATTAGAAAAAGCTCCTGCCCATACTTCTGCAACGGCTGGTTTTACAAATTTAGCCACTTTGGCACTGGTGTTGAGACCGGTGGCATTGGGGTTGTCGATGATTTCATTTACACTTCCATCCAGCGGGCTGCCGAAGTATTGAAATTTAGTACTCAGTTCTTCCGCTTCAAAATCCAGAACAGGGTGGCAAACAGCCGCTCCGGCATCGGTGGTGATGTCATCAAAATAGGAAACTACTTCTGTACCTGAACCGCCTGTACCAAAGTCAAAAAACAATACTATACGTGAATAAACGTGACCTGCAGCCGCCTGGTTAGGGCCTTCGATAGAAGGGATGTTGGCATCAAACACCAGTTCTTCCCATTCATTTACTTTGGTGTTGGACACTGTTGTAATCCAATTGGGACCTCCATCAGGTGAACCTTCGAGTTTAAGAGCCAGGTTACCGATGTGATCCATCCATACTTTTACCCTGATGGTAGCAGTGGAGGTCAAATCAACCGGCTGAGTGGGGTTAGGGTTGGAAAAAGCACCGGCCCATACTTCTGCAACGGCCGGTTTGACAAATTTGGCCACTTTGGCGCTGGTATTTACGCCAGCCGGTGCCGGGTTGTCAATTACCTCGTTGAGGCTACCATCTAAAGGGCTACCAAAATACTGAAAAGTGGTAGAAGTGGCTGCATCCTCAAAATTGAGAATAGTGGTTTGGGCCTGGAGTGTGCCCAGCAAGAGCAGGCACAATAAACTTGTGTAAAATGTGGCTTTCATGTGAAATGTTTTTAACGATTAATTTTCTTGTAAAGAATGATGCGAAGTTATCTTATCTTTATAGTCGCCAACTATTTTTGACCACGTTTATACTACCACAACAGGAAAAAAGTACTACGGCAAGACTACGGCATTAAAAAAATGAGTATTGATTATCAAATAGTTAAAAAATCAGAAGGTACTCAAACCCCAAAAAGCCAATACCACTATTGGTGGGCAATTGCTTTTTTCGTTTTTATTCTCTTAGAAATTCCCATCTATGGTCAACGTTCACAGCCGGATGCCAATTTGGGAAATAAAGCGATTTTCAACTACAGTAAAAGTCAATACAAGGCGGCAACCCAAAGCTGGGACATAGCAGAAGACGCAAGAGGCTTTCTCTATTTTGCCAACAACGATGGACTGCTGGAGTTTAATGGAGTGGAATGGCATTTGTACAAAGTTGACAACCAGACAATTGTGCGATCAGTCGCCATACACAAAAACGGTAAAATTTTTACCGGTGCTCAAAACGAGCTGGGTTGGTTTGAAGCGGGTCCGAATGGTGATCTCAAGTATTTTTCCTTAATAAAGTTGTTACCTGCGGGCACCAGTCTGGAGGATGTATGGGACATAGTGATCATGGGTGATGATACCTATTTCCGAACCAATCGCTACGTTTTGCGCTACGATGCCGGGAAGCGGCTGGAAGTGATTTACAACGGCCCCAGTCAGTTTTTGGGTAAAGCAGGTGGCGTACTTTTTTTACAAAAAAACGACCTCAGTCTGGTAAAATGGAAGGAGCAATCCTGGGAAGAAATACCTTCCACGCAAAGTATTTCCTCCATAGTCACATCAGCCCTTGATTTTTCAAAAGATACGATTTTGTTTTCGACACTTAAAGGAGGGATTTATGAGTACGTAAAAGGTTCATTCGACATCTGGCAAACACCCTACGATGGCTTACTTAAAAACAAACGAATTTATAGCGCCAGTCTTTGCAGAGACGGTAAACTGGCCCTGGCTACCTCACTGGATGGCTTGATCATTCTGGACCGTCAAAAGCGCTGGTGGCAGCAATATCATAAAGAAAACGGCTTGCTGCACAACAACATCCTTTGCGTTTTTTCCGGCAAAGAAGGCAACCTATGGCTGGGTCTCGACAATGGCATTGCTGCTATCCAGTACGCTTCTCCGTTTTCCTACATTATTCCCGATCAGGACCTTGAAAGTACAGGTTATTGTGTACGTTCCTTTGAAAACAAACTTTATTTCGGACAATCAGACGGCCTTTACGTTCAGCCATGGAAGTCGTATTATCTGCCCGGAGAACAAAAAAGGTTTCAAAAGCTGGCTGCAGCCGATGGGCAGGTATGGAACACATCGGTGGTGGCCGATAAGCTCTGGATCGGACACCACGAAGGTTTGTTGTCGGCAGAAAATGGGCAAATCACCCGATACGGAACCGGTCCGGGAGCCTGGACCACCCTTGCCATTGACGATCGGCATTTGCTGGTGGGAGGCTATGACGGACTTTCCATTTATCAAAAAGATAAGTCCACCTGGCGATTGCACCACAAATTGGATGGACTAAAAGAATCCTGCAGGATCGTGGTAAGAGATGGAGATACCAGGGTTTGGGTATCGCATCCCTACAGAGGCATTTATAAAGTTACCTTTTTGGATAATCAGTGGGAAAAGGTCCGGATCCAACAATATACGTCTGCTCATGGTTTGCCGTCTGATTACAACAACTATGTATTCAGCATTGCGGGTAAGGCAGTCTTTGGTACCGAAAGGGGAGTTTACCGCTTTAGTGATAAAGATGAAAAATTTTATCCTGCCGATGATTTCAATCAGAATTTAGGCCAGACCGTGAGGGTAAAATACCTCAATGAAGATCCACAGGGAAACATTTGGTTTGTAGCCGGAGAAGAAACGGGACTGCTCACCATCGATGACCTGGGTATTCAAAAAAAAGCAGAAAAGAAAGTTTTTCCCGAGCTGGAAGGTAAGTTGGTAGGTGGTTTTGAACACATTTATCCGTACAGCAAGGATCAGGTATTTTTTGCATCCGAAACGGGTTTTATTTTTTATCAAACCGATCATCGGGCTGAAGCTCCTTTACAATTGTTTTTCACCAAATTGGAAGGAAAGAACGACACCTTATTGGCAGGAAATCAACACCCCGCTTTTTTAAATGGCGAACAAAAAATTAAAATTTCCTACGAACAAAACGATTTGACGTTCTATTTTTCGGTTAGTGGCATCCTTTTCAAAGATGTGGTTGAATACCGCTGTCTGCTGGAAGGATATGATGAAGAGTGGACCCACTGGTCGGCAGATTACAGAAAGCCATATACCCAACTCAAACCCGGCACCTATACGTTGAAAGTTCAGGCCCGAATCAGAGGAGGGCGTCAGCAAACAGAAAAAAGTTGTATCCTGGTGGTAGATCCCCCCTGGTACCTGTCAAGGTTGGCGTATATATTTTATTTCCTCACCGGTTTGTTGTTGTTGATTACGGTTGTCAGAAGGCAGTTTCGCAAATTTGAAATGGAAAAATTGCAAATCCGCGAAGAATTTCAGGAAGAACAGGCCAAACAAGCGTTACAGGTAGAACAGGCAAGAGCAGAACTGGTGCAAATGCAGAATGAAAAACTGGAAGCTGAAATCAGTTTTAAAAACCAGGAACTTGCTTCAGCTACCATGCACCTCGTCCAAAAAGGAGAAGTATTGCTCACCATCAAACAGGCCCTGGACCAAATCCTCGAAAAATCTCCCGGACCCGAGGTTCGGAAGGAAATTCAAGGCCTCATCAATCTGATGAATTTCGATAGCAAGATCGACGAAGATTGGGAACAATTCTCCCATCATTTCGACCAGGTACACGTCAATTTCATAGATAGACTCCGCAAAAAATACCCCCAGATAACGGCCAATGATGAAAAATTGTGTGCCTACCTCCGCCTGAATCTAAGCACGAAAGAAACAGCCCAGATGATGAATATTTCGGTCAGGGGCGTAGAAGCCAGCCGTTATCGATTGAGAAAGAAGCTGGGGCTTTCCAATGAAGAAAATTTGGTAGAATTTATGATGCGGGTTTAATCCGTATGCCGGTCGAAAGAAGCGGCTGATGCATCATAACTGTGGTCTCTCAGCCATTGGGCCAGGGGTTCATCGTAGCCGTGCATAGTGATTACTTTATGGGCGCCGGTTTCCTTGATGGTGGTGAGGATGTCATTCCAGTCGGCATGGTCAGAAAGGGTGAAGCAGGCGCCACCGTGTCGATCGCGGAATTTTTTAAGGGCCATCCACCCCGATGCCTCACCTCGTTGCCAGGGAGATATTTTTCCGGCCCACGGACCTGAGGTAAGGCTGGCGCTGAAGATCAGGGCCCCCTGCCATTCTTGTTCTTTCCATTTGACGGGTATCGGCTTTACTTCAGGCAGGGGGAAGCCCATTTTTTGAATGACTTCATTGGTTTTCAGGATGGTGGAATGGGCGTAAACCGGGCCTATGGCTGCTTTGGCCAGGTGGTAGATCAGTCTTTGGGCTTTTCCCAGAGAGTAGGCACTCACCAGAGAGGGCTTGCCCAGGGCTTTGTTTTCGGACCACCATTGCTTCATTTCGTTGTAAATGGTTTCCTGATCTGCCCATTTATAGATGGGGAGTCCAAAGGTTGATTCGGTTACAAAACAATGGCAAGGGACTACCTCGAAAGCTTCTGATAAGCCGTCTACCTGCCTTTTGTAGTCGCCGCTGATCACCCAAACTTCTCCTTTGCAGGATATTCGCAACTGAGCACTGCCTACTACATGACCTGCAGGAAAGAAGGTGAATTCTACGCCATTGATGGTGAATTTTTCACCATAGTCGTATGAACTCGCCTGGATATGCCTGCCCAGCCTCAGTTTAATGAGGGGCAATGAAGAGGTAGTACAGATGTAGGCTTTATGGCCGGGACGGGCATGGTCTGCATGCGCATGGGTGACAATTGCCTTATTTACAGCGCGATGTGGATCAATATACACGTCGGCAGGAGGACAATACATGCCTTTTGAAGTAAATTCAATCAATTGCATAGTTATTTTTACTTTTGCCCTTCATTTCGACCCTTGAAAAAAGAGTTTGCATATAATATTTTTTTCCTCCTGGTCATCAACCTTCTGATCAAGCCATTTTACATTTTTGGCATCGAAACAAAGGTACAAAACATCACCGGGCCGGAATCGTATGGACTGTATTTCAGTTTATTTGGTTTGGTATTTTTGCACCAGTTTATCAACGATCCGGGCATACAAAACTACAATACCATATTTGTAGCTCAGAACAGGGAGCAGTTTGCATTTCACTTCCCAAGATTAATGGGAATGAAGTATGTTTTGTTGATGCTGCTGTTAATTTCCTCCGTGCTGATGGCCCTGATCATAGGTCACCGTGGAATTTCAATTTTGTACCTGGTGGGCATAGCTGTGACGCTTTGGCTGAGTACGCTCTTTGTTTTGTTTCGCTCTATGTTGTCTGGCATGGGCAGTTATCGCATTGATACCTGGTTGAGTGCTATGGACAGGTTGCTGCTCATTATGGTTTTGGGCAGTATTTTTATGGCAGGCTTTCATTTTGACATCAGCACTTTTATATGGGTTCAGGTGGTGTGCTACACAGCCTGCGTTCTTTGGGCCGGTTATTATTTAAGAAAATACGGAGCTTCCTTCAAAGTCCAATTGGATTGGAATTACAGCATCAAATTTTTGATCTCCTGTTTGCCTTATGCCATTATTATATTATTGACGGCGGTGATTATGCGGGCAGATGGGGTCTTGATCGAAAGGTTATTGCCGGATGGCAAATACCAGGCCGGGGTATACAGTGCAGGATATCGTTTTCTGGATGCCGCCAATATGTTTGGATATATTTTTGCTGCGCTTTTATTACCCATGTTCTCAAGGTTGCTCGCAGAGAATGAAGACACACAGGAAGTTTTCAGTGTTGCTTTCAGGATTCTTTTTGTCATGAGCCTGATGATAGGGGGAGGATTTTATTTTTATGCCAAGGAAGTCTTTGACGTTTTTTATGGCGATGTGTATGCGGCCGGTATACCCAGTATGCGATTGTTGATATTGGCTGTAATTCCTGCAGCCATTTCCAATGTATTTGGCCCTCTCATTTTGGCTTCTCGCAAAATAAATCAATATAACTTGCTTTATCTGAGTGCTGTGGTCATATATTTTGCCGGTAACCTGGTATTTATACCCCGATATGGCATCATTGCATCGGCTGCAGTGGCAGTCATCACCTGGACCTATATTTTGCTGGGAATGGTAGCCATTTGCGCTAAAAATAATCTGATCAAAAGCGATGTTTCCATTCTGGTGAAAAGCATCCTGGCCATGGTCATCTTATATGGCATTTTTTCGGTATTTGAACTTTGGGTTGATCTGAACTGGCTGATCGAATTGGCGCTGATCGGAGTCATAGTGGTAGCGGCGTTGTTGCTCAGTAAATACATCGACCTTAGAGAAATCATGCGGGCAGTGAGAGGAAAAGAATAAGGTTGTTGTGGGCAAAATGCATGCCCTGCTTGCGAAGAAGTACAACCATTTCATAAATGAGAAACTAAGTATTAATTGCCGGGCTGAACCTCATTTTGGTTGTTCAGTGTACCTATAAAAGTGCCGGTACCTTTGTAAATCCCGGTATTGGTAAAAGAAGGGCAAGTGACCGAAGCATTATTCCACAAGATGCCGGTGCTGTTGTTGTTGATGTTGCCTGTAATCTCCAGATTGTTTTGAATCCACTTCAGGTATTTGCCATTGGCAATGCTAACCTGGTTTAACTTACAATCGAAGCCATCGGCATTTATAACCACGGACTTTGGCCCTATTGTAACAGAAGTTTCATCTACATCTTTCAGCAGGATTACTTCGTCTCCATCATTGACAACGGCATTCACTGCATCCTGCAAAGTATTGTAATTAACCCCGTAAACTTTAGCTGCCTTATCTTCTACAGATATGCCATAGACAACCATGGGTATGCCTTTGACCTGGGGGTTGGAGCCACCAGTATTCAATTCAGTTGCTTGTATCCAGACAGCATTGTACTGGTAGCCATTGCCGGTACTGATGTGGGTGGTGCTGATCGTACGGGGAGGTGTAAATGGTCCTGCTGCCAGGCTACCACCTGCCATGTATTCAATCCAATAGGTTCCTGAACTGAGTTCCAGGCCTGGGGTGTTTACCGATGAAATCATTACCGGCCGGGTTGTGTTAGTCAAAGTAGCAGGCGTTGCCCTGTAAATACCCGAAAACCCTGTGTGGTTGAGCCTGTTGGTGGACAGGTCACCAAATTTTACATTGGTACTGCCCGGCGTGTTTCCTTTTGTAATCTGCATTCGCAGGTCATTGATCGTAGAGGTAGTGGTGGAACCTGTTTGATACAAAAAAACTTCAATGGAATCAATCAACCACTTTTCACCTGGAGGGATTACGATGTCATCTGCCAACAAAATATTACTGTTAATGCTCGCTGTAAATCCAAATATCTGACCCGTAGTAGCGCTGGCATCAGCTCCACCAAAACCGCTCCCCGGAAAATTGACGATCTCACTCTGGTCCTCCAAAACAGGTCCCATCATGAGACTTCTTTGTCCGTTGGTGGTGTTACCAGGCCTTGCCGACAGGGCGTTTAAGTTATTCCTTTTGGGTAATGTAAGGGTCGACATGGGATCCACAAAGTCACCCACAATCTGGGCGCAAACCGATACAGGCAAACAGGAGATTACCCCAATCACAAAAAATGCAAAAAACCTAGACACAGGCATACATAAGGCTTTGATTAGCTAAATAAAAACAATCGACGAGTTGGGAATTCAAAGGTACGCATATAAATTTTTCAAATATAAAATGTTTCACATATTTTGGATTAATAGTGACCCATCACGGTAGAAGAGAGGATGTCGAGTTTGCCGGCTCCAAAAAACACAGCATTTCCGGCAGGATCCGGCGCCCATATATCTACATTATCCAATCCCAAAGTCTTTCCTGCCAATATTTGAATAAAGACAAAACCGACACTATTTGAAATTTTGATGGAAGGTTTTTCCATAGGGGTACCGGCAATGATTACATCTTTATCAATCAACAAAGGTGTTGTCAGTATTGTGCTTTGCACATGGATGTAATCATAGGTTATGGTAGTACCTTCCAACGCACAGCCCAATACATTGCGCAATGTTCCTGGACCGGCATTGGTACTATCTTTTACTATGGTCCCCTCTACTTCAACGGAAACTGTTTTAATTGCACTGCATCCTCCCGGAAAGCTAACCGTAACGGAAAAGGATGAAGTGGTTAGCGGATTAACCGTGATGGTTTGGGTGGTGGCGCCATTGCTCCATAAATAATAGGGTGCAGAAAGGTTTGCCATTAGCGTCACATCCGATCCGCTGCAAATCATGCCATCGTCTGCAACTCCGGAGTTTTCTGTCAACTGAATTTCGAGTCCGGCATTTCCGGGGTCTTCGTCATTACAATCATCATTGTTGTCTACGTAACCTTCCGGCTGGAGGCAGGTGTACATCACATTCAAAGGATTTCCAAGACCATCACCATCACCATCACCATACCATGCTGTCAATGCCGATGAGTCGGCCACGATGCAAAGATTCACTTCTATGCTGTCGTTGAGATAGAGTGGATAGGCAGGGTCTTTGGCAATAAAAGTAAACGATACATTACCGGTGTAAGTGGTATCTGCAATTTCAAATCTTACATTGGATATGCCATTGACAGCCATCGTATCGGAGATCACAGGAATGACCGGCGCAAAATCGCAGTCGTGGGGATCGCCCGGATTGCCCAGGATGGCGTAGGGTTCAAAGTAAAAAACACTGTCCATGGTCCAGGTCTTTTTCATCTCTCCGCTGTACAACTTAAGTGTAATTTTTTTGTGCTCGTCTATCTGTCCTCCGATCGACAAATAAAAAAGATGATCTATGGCATTGCGCTGACAAACGCCTCTGAGTTCATCGCCTATGAAGGCAGCCAGGAGATCGTTGGCATGTTCAAAATGGTGTTTGGGTGTAAACATGGGTCTGCAAACCATGGTCATATTGGTGGGAAACATGCCGGAGATTTGCCATACAGGCGGTATTTCTGCAGGTACAGCTTCTGTAATCCCTGGCAGATAGTCATAAACTATACTATCTCCTGTAAATTGGTTTTCGTATAAATCCAATTCGGCCAGCTGAAAGGTATCTCCCACTACAATGCCTTGGTGCGGAATGGCCGGTTCCCATAAGGGTGCTGCATAAAGCGGGTTGACGGTTAATTGGATGGTGGTTTCTGCAAAATATTCTGCACTGGGGGCTGCTCTTTCTCCCCGGTCACGGGTCTGTGCGATGGGGGTAATCTCCGTGGCCCTGACAGTAAGTTGTGTCGTGCCCCGGAAACCTACAGCACCTCTAATTTTGAGGATGCTATCTGCCAGCGTAACCAGTAGATTGGCATTGGGCACAATGGTCCATTCCACAGGATAACCATCGGGTTGAATCAGGTAATCATTCAAATTGATTTCACCAAAAGGCCATCCTTCTATGGTCTCCATCGCAGGGATGGGCAGCAGGTAGATGGGTGCATTGTTTTCCGGAAACACAGCTACTTCATAGGGTGATTCGAAAGTGCCGGTTATGGCCTGCGACTGAAAAATAAACGGATGGAGTACCTCGTATACTTCATCGGTTTCTTGATGGTAAACGCGTATATTGAATGTATCGATGGCCTGATGGGAATACAGCGTGACAAAATAGAGGTACACGCCGTTGCCCATGTCAATGGGTGATCCCAGACCTCTGACTTCGCCGTCTTTAAAGAACCCAAGCTGATTAGCGGGATCATTGGCAGGCAATTCATCATACGCCAATGCTGCTATTACATTGGCAGAATATTCAAATGAAACGCCCTGCGGCAGAGTCCAGTTGGGACTTTGTGCACCCAAGCCATACGCCATCAAAGCCAACGCGAGACATAAACAAAATATTTTGATTTTCTTGGTTATCATCTTCCCTGAATTTAACCCCCTTACCCGGTTACCGGAACAATCCCATAAAGAACTGTTCCGGCTCCCGGCTTTTTTGGGGTTATTTTAAATATAACACTTTTTGGGTGTAGGTATTCGTATCGTTTTCAAGCTGCAGGATATAACTGCCGCCTGCAAGTTGGCTGTTTGGCCTCCATTCCATGGTATTCATGCCGGATTTCACTTTCACTGATTTTTTATCAATGACGGTACCCAACATATCTCTGATGGTAAGTACTACCTGATCACCACCTGCATGTATATAACGAAGCTGTAAAGTGCCACTGAATGGATTGGGGAATACTTCCATGCCTTTTACCTCCAAAACATCTCCGGTAGCTGAAGGTCCGGCCAGGTGCAATTCAACGGGATCATCAGCTTTGCCAACAATGCCATTGATTTTGAAATCCATCCTTTCTGCCAGGGCATAAACCTGTGACCCATTGCCGTCGTAAAATCTGAATTCCAGACTTTCTCCATCCTTGTTGGCATAAACCGTCATAAAGACCATATACGCGTTTAGTAATGGAATGTAGATTGCCTTACCACTGCCTCTTACTTCGCCGTTGACAAAGGCACCTACTTCATCGCCCTCTTTTAGCTGATTGCCCGAAGTTTCGTTGTCCACTACAATGGCTATAAGATTCATGGTGTATTCAAAATTTACAGGATCCACTGTCCACTGGGCAAAAGGCATTGCCGCAATCGGTGTATCTTCTACGGCCGTCTTACCTGAGTAAACCGGAACTACTTTGTCCCGCTGGCTTCCGGTTGGGTTGCCTCTCAAGGAAAGAGGATCAGGATAAACCAGCGTGTCTGCATTAGCCAATTTGATAAGGTAACCATTGGGCGCATTGAGTGTCTTGAGGTTTCCAATCCACCCGGCACCGGAAAGATATTGGGCAAATTGGAGCTGACTCTTGATGATGTCGCCATTGGAAGGTGTCAGTGAAGACAGCGCCTCATCAATGCCCATAGCTTGCGTAGGAATGTAGCCTATCCAGTTCCATCCTACACTTAGCGGTATAGTCTGGGTCTCCGGATCCAGGTATTGTCCGATCAGTGAGATGGAATCGTCGTTCAAGGAATGGTACTGATACATGGCTTTTGGTGAAAGTGTATTGAGTGTACCGATCCATGACGATGCATTGGTGGAGTAGGCGCTGAAAGTAGTTTGTCCTTTGATGAGGGCTCCGGCTGGTTGCGACAGTGATGCCAATACTGCATTGGGTGTAGCCGGCACCATGTCGAGGTTCATCGATATCCAGTTCCACCCTTCGTGGATGAATATTTTTCGCAACAGGGTACTGTTGGTATGGATGACGACACATGAAGACAAGCTGCCTTTGATGTCGTCTGCCAGGAAGGTAAATGATTCATCGGCCCACGCATAAAGTTTACAGTCAGAGGCATCCCAGATCTGGAACTTGACTTCTTCACCGGTATTCTGATTGCTATACACGGTTAGGAAAGCGATGTACTTGTTGAGGGCCGGTTGGTATTGAATTTTGGCAATACCCCTGAGTTCATTGCCCACATAAGCGCCCACAATGTCATTTTCATCAGCCGACATAGTGCCTTCAATGTCGAGTTGCAGAATGAAGTTCATCGAGAAAGTGTAGGCTGAGGTATTGAGTAAGTCCGGATTCAGGATCCATTTTTCCGGTCTGCACAAAGTCCTGGCTTTGAGATTGAGGTATTCATCACCTCCCATAAAGAAAGGATTGATACCCGTTTCTGTGTGCAGGATGATGGTATCCTGCAATTCTCCCAATTCAAGATTGTCACTTACGGTAAAAAATACTTCCTGAACTTCATTGGCTACCAAAGTGCCTCTGTCGGGATAGACGTGAACCCATTCCGGCAAGTGTTTAAAGCTATAGGGTACAGGATAGCCTCCTCTGTTGTGAATTTTCGCCGATATGGTTTTGCTTTCATCCACATATTTGACTACTTCGATGCTGTCTGTAAGCCAGGCCAGTTCGTTGCGGTCAACGTAAAATTCCCAATCGGTTTCCAACATAACATTTCCCGTTAAATCTTCTATGTCATGAAGCTCTGCCCTCAAAATTTTGTTTTCAAAAAATTTATTCTGGAAGTTGGGGTGAATTACAATTTTATTATCCACGCATGAAATTGTTGCATCGATCAATTGACCGGTCTCTGCATCATACAAACCAACATTGTTGGCATTGAGTAAATCAGCCTGGATTAACTTATTACAGTTTATATCCTGATTGAAAGTGAAAGAAATTTCGTCGCCAACATGGAATACGCCATCTGATGGTTGAGGTACGCCCAAGAGCCTCGGAGGTTCACGGTCTATCTTGCCTTTGATGATTTCAGAATAACCTGGTTTATCAGAGGCGTCTCCGGAACAAACTGCCCATGCATGAATTTCATAATTTCCATCTTCTATTTCATCCGTATCCCACATAAATTGTGTGAAATCAGGCTCTAACAACAGGGTGTCAGGGTCGTTTGGAACAGAATTGAAACCCGACCATTTTGGATTATATGCCTCATAAATTCCATTTGGAGTTGGGAGGTTGATCCAGGCACCATTGCCATCGGTCCTTCTGTACTGTAAACGTATTAGTTGAAAATCAGGAGAATTCAAATCATATCCGGATACAGTAATCCGCCTTAATGTTCCAGGCTGCAGGGGGTCATTGTTGATCACAACCCAGTTTTGTTCTGGAACATTGATATCCACTTCACTACAGGGTCTTATAAAATCTACACCGAGATCTATGGCTGAAAAGAACATCGAGTCGCTCTGTAATGATAGGGCAAAATCTCTGGCCAATTCACATTCAGAAACCAAAGCAACTTTTAAGCCATCATATTCATATGCTATGGGGCCTCGTTCTACAGTTAGTGTAATTGGAATGGATGAGTTGTAGGGAACAACATATTGAATTGTATTGTTGTTCAGAGGTTGTCCATTTACTTTTATAATGGCTCCATCTGGATTACTTCCGGCCACAGCCGTAAATCCATAGGTCCAATCTTCATTGGTTGCACTCAAGTTGCCCAGGTTTAGTTTAAATACTGCCGGCTCATTGGCAGGAACATTAACCGCCGTAAACTGAGAGCCTTCTGCTATTTGAAGATTCGGAGCTTCTCTATTGGCGGTACCCGGTTCCCACGGACAAGATGACTGCCCTGCACGAATTCTGAACACCGGCGTTTTATAGACGGTATCCATAGCTACATCAACTGTAAACGCATCTCCGGGATCATTGTCTTTGAGGGTGTACCCTGTTGTTAGTCCTTTTTCCGTGCCATTTTCCGTTTTCTGGGTATTGCTGGACTTAACCAATGCATTTACTTTAAAAGTTGCACCCGCGTTATCGCCTGAAAACCCAAATGTAGTACCAATTTTTGAATCTGTATTTAAACTATTTTGTTCAAATTCGGTCTCCGTGGTGTCGGATGTTTCAGAATAAGCATACTCGATACCTGCATCAAATGAGAGGTTACGGATAAGTTTTGCTTTTTGTTTCAGGCTGTCATTTCTCGCCACAATTGATTCCCATCTATCAATAGACTCCAAATAATTAACCCTTGTGCTGGAATCTGTATTTAAATCTTCAGCCAGATTACCCAGATATCGGATTACATTATTTTTGATGTTAAATTCTGAATAGACAAAAGTGGTTGCAAAATTACCCGGTTCCACTTCCACAATTTGTTTTACATCTACCGTACAAGTATCAAATGAAACCTTATCTGCAAATCCAAAAACAAGATTGATGGCTTCACCTACATATAAGTCACCCCCCCTTTCTCCACCTACGATTAATTCTTCGTCATTGGTAGCAATTCTATTATTAAAACTGACACAAGTTTGAAAAGAATTAGAAGAAACTTTGCTGTAAGTTACTTCTGTTTCAATGTTGATCTGAAAATCCGGATCTACAGTTACAATCTTACCCAGTCCAAAAGGGGCCACCACAAATTGGATGGTAGGGGCAATCTCAATGTCAACGCTCCCCGCAACCCCAGTTTCTACTTCCATTGAAAGCTCTGTGGTTTTACATACTTTTTCAGTTTTTTCAATAAATGCCGAACTACCATCACCCGGAGGATCACGAAGGATTACGGACGGCATAAAAGGCATCATCGTGGTAAATGTTTGTAATTTGTTTACTGTACCTGTTACGATTGCCTGCTTCACAAGACTACCTATCCTTCCTGCAGGAATAGAAGTCGCAATTATTTGTAAGGTTTTAAGATAGGGAGGAGAAGGATTCGGATTTCCAACCCTAAAAGAATATTGAAGTGAACCACCGCTCAAGGTGGTGTCAATTCTGGTATCTGAAAATCCATTAATTATCTGAAGGTCTGCAGTATCTAAATAACAGATACCATCGTCTCCGGGAGTTGAAATATAAGTTTCCTTTACTTTTACTTCAACGGTAATGTTTTCTGATTTTTCCAAAACAATTTTGGGTGGTGAACAATTTGGTACCGTATCTAATCCGGTTGTGATTTCTACTTCAGGCGGTGCGAAGTAGATGAAATCAACAATGGTATCTGCTTTGGTTAGGTTAACTGTTGATCCACCCTGTACCTGAAATGCACTTTTAATATCAACATCCGAATGCTCAATGACTGCAACCGTCATTTTTTCAAGAGGAGGTAATTCTAAAAATTCAAAGTCTCCTTCCTGATTGTCAATGGTAATGGCTCTGACAAGACAGCCATTTACTGCTCGCACTTCAACTACACAGACAGTGCCTTGATTTTGTGCGTCCCCAGCGGGTGCTTTAATAACCGATTTTTTGCACAAACCACCGGCAACCTGACCACTTACTTTTCTGGTCGTGATATCGTTAAAGATAATGCCTGCTATTGGACTATTTACATTGGTAATATCCCAAAATGCCGGTACAAAATTATGATTTTCAAATTTGGGTTCTAATCTGGCAGTGGCACCTGGATCAAAGTCAATAGAAAACTTACCCGTTGAATCTGTATAAATTTTAGGATTGAAGGATGTGCCGTTTACCAAAATTTCTACATTTGGGGCAAAACAATCTGTATTTTTATACCGCACGTATCCGGAAACAGCAACCGTTGATTGATCAGTAAAATCAACCTGATCGACAGAAGTGACGCTTGGATTCAAGGTCACTTGTCTTGTTCTTGGCGTAAACACATGCGGTTCTTCTTCCTGATTAGGAGCAAAGGATGACCATTGTGCGTTGGTCAGGCTTCCAAATTCCATAAACAGTGAACCTACGTTGGAGATCCTATTGCCTGCGCCTTCGTCCATTGGAAAATAAACGAATAAGTCACCTTCCTGCACATCCCTTGAATTCATGAAATGATTGGAAATTTGCGATGGAGAGAGGATCGTGTCATAAACAGCAAATTCATCAATCAAACCATTAAAATAATCTGAAAGACCAGAACCATTGTCGTTAGTGCCGAGTC
>WBZP01002449.1_pt1 | contig 21321 bp, 19 predicted proteins | sample 5204301 | NCBI WGS metagenome assembly WBZP01 (sample SAMN12412401, study PRJNA552823) | activated sludge metagenome | isolation source: activated sludge from nitrification reactor of wastewater treatment plant... | place: USA: Pennsylvania | collected 2017
AGTCGCCAGTGCCGGCGCCAGCGGCACCTGCAGGATCAGCAGCCCGACGAAAACCAGAAAGGCGTCGCAGAGGGCTACGACGACCATGCCGCGTCCGTAACCGGCCATGGTTCCCCAGCCCAACTGGCCACAGACGTCGACCGTGCTGCGGATGCGAAGGGGCATCCACGCGAGGAACCAGTCCCAGATGGCCGGGCCGCTGACCATGAAGAAGATCGTGCCGAACAGGAACACCGAGCCGGCGGTGATGATGGTTCCCACGGACCCCAAGTCCGATACCACGTCGCCGGCGACGCCCTTACCCGCGTTCTCCAACCAGGTTTGCGCTTGGGATTGCACGGAGTTCAACTGATCCCCCGTCAGCTGCAACGGCCCGGTCTGCAGCCAGTCCTCGATCTCCTGGATACCCTGATTCACCGCACTCGCAAGTGCCGGGCCCTGCTCGACGATCGACTTGAGCACCAGGAAAATGATCGTTCCGCCGACGACCGTGATGAGCACGAGCGACAGGACTACAGAGAGGACCTTGGGCATGATCCTCCCGAACAGTCGTGCGATCGGTCCGGCGAGGGCCGTCACGAAGAGCGCCAGGAACAGCGCCAGAGCGACCGGCGCGACCTGGAAGATCGCCCACACGAGGATGTAGACGAACAGACCCAGGATCAGGACCCGCCACGCCCAGCCACCGAGGACCTTGAGGGTGTGGGGCACCCGGAAAGGCGGTGCTGCGGGTTCCGTCACATCCGGCGCAACTGATGTAGTCACTGGTGGTGGAGTCTGCGACACAGCCGCAGTATGGCAGCGCCGACCACAAACCTGACCGATACCTTCCAAACTGACTGCACCGGTGAGTTCTGGTTCCAGCCTGTGGTTCTGCGGTCGGTCAGGCCAGGAGTTGACGGGCTGAGGCCGGGATCGGCACCGGCAGGTTGCTGCTGCCGGTCAAATAGGAGTCGACCGACGCGGCGGCGGCACGACCCTCGGCGATGGCCCACACGATCAGAGACTGACCCCTCCCGGCGTCGCCGGCAACGAACACACCCGTGGCCGCAGTGCTGTAGTCATCGGCACGAACGACATTGCCGCGGGCGTCCAGATCCACCCCGAACTGGCCGATCCACGGGTCCTGCTCGACGCCGGTGAACCCCATGGCCAGGAACACGTAGTCGGCCGGGATCTGTCGCACGCTTCCCTCGACCGGCTGGAACCGGCCCTCGACCATCTCGACCTCGACCAACTCCACAGCCGACACACGTCCGGATCCGTTGTCCAGGAAACGTTGTGTGGACACGGAGTAGACCCGTTCGCCCCCTTCTTCGTGAGCGCTCGAGATCCGGTACGTCATGGGGTAGGTGGGCCACGGCTGTGAGGCCGGACGCTCCTGCGGGGGATGCGGCATGATCTCCAACTGCGTCACCGACGCGGCTCCCTGCCGGTGCGACGTGCCCAGGCAGTCGGCGCCGGTGTCACCGCCACCGATGATCACAACGTGCTTGCCGTTGACGTCGATGTCGGAACGGTCGGCATCGCCCTCGCACACCCTGTTGGCCAGCGGTAGGAACTCCATGGCCTGGTGCACGCCGGCCAAGTCGCTGCCCGGAACCGGGAGGCCCCGGGCCTGGGTCGCCCCCACCGCGAGCACGACAGCGTCGTAACGTTCGCGCACCTCTTGGCCCGTGACGTCACGGCCGACATAGGTGTTCGGGCGGAACCGGACCCCTTCGGCCTCCATCTGCTCCAGTCGTCGGTCCAAGTGATGTTTCTCCATCTTGAACTCAGGGATGCCGTACCGCAGCAGTCCGCCGATCCTGTCGGCGCGCTCCAGCACCGCGACCGTATGGCCGGCGCGTGCCAACTGCTGCGCTGCCGCGAGGCCGGCGGGTCCAGACCCCACGACGGCGACGGTCTTACCCGACTGCCGGGCTGATGGCTGCGGAGTGACCCAACCGGAGTCCCACGCCTTGTCGATGATCGAGACTTCGACCTGCTTGATCGTGACCGCGGGTTGGTTGATCCCCAGCACACACGCGGTCTCGCACGGCGCCGGACACAACCGGCCCGTGAACTCCGGGAAGTTGTTCGTGGCGTGCAGGCGCTCGCTCGCAACTCGCCAATCACCCCGCCACACCAGATCGTTCCATTCGGGGATCAGGTTGCCCAGAGGACACCCGTTGTGACAGAACGGGATGCCGCAGTCCATACAGCGCCCCGCCTGGGTCTGGAGTTTGGCGTCCTCGAACTCCTCGTAGACCTCTTTCCAGTCCCGGATGCGCACGTCGACCGGGCGCCGTGGCGGAAGTTCACGGTCGGCCTTCAGGAATCCACGGGGGTCAGCCATTGATGCTCGCCTCCATCACTGCTGCGATCGGGTCTCGGCCTTCCAGTTCCGCCAGGGCCCGAGCCTGCAGCACGCGCTTGAAATCGGTCGGCATGACCTTGCCGAAGCGGTCCAGGTTGGTGTCCAGATCGGCCAGGATGGCTTGGGCAACAGCCGACTCGGTCTCTTCGAGATGCCGCCGGATCGTGTCGGCGAGGAACTCCCGGTCCTCGTCATCCAGGGGTTCGAGTCGGACCATCTCCTGGTTGATCCGAAGCGGGTCCGGATCCAACAGGTACGCCATGCCACCGGACATCCCGGCCGCGAAGTTGCGGCCGGTCTCGCCCAGTACCACGACACGCCCACCGGTCATGTACTCACAACCGTGGTCGCCGATCCCTTCGACGACCGCTGTGGCGCCGGAGTTGCGAACACAGAAGCGTTCCCCGACCCGGCCACGCAAGTAGATCTCTCCTCCGGTGGCGCCGTAGCCGATCACATTGCCGGCGATGATGTGCTCCTCGGCAGCGAACCCGGCCGATCGGTCGGGTCGCACGACGATCCGGCCACCGGACAGGCCCTTGCCGACGTAGTCGTTTGCGTCGCCCTCCAGACGCATGGTGACCCCTGCGGGAAGGAACGCGCCGAACGACTGTCCCGCGGAACCCAGGAACGTCAGGTCCACGGTCCCGTCAGGCAGTCCTGCGCCGCCGTGTGCTCGTGTGATCTCAGCGCCCAGCATGGTTCCGACCGTGCGGTTCACATTGCGGATCGGGACCTGGGCGCGGACCGGCTCACCGCTCGCGATGGCGTCGGCGCAGATCTCGATCAGCTTGTTGTCCAGCGCATGCTGCAGACCATGGTCCTGCGCGACGACGTGGTGGCGCGGGTGATCGACCTCCGGGATGTGCAGGATCGGACTCAGGTCCAGGCCCGCGGCCTTCCAGTGACTCACCGCACGACTGGTGTCCAGCATCTCGGCGTGTCCCACCGCCTCTTCCAGACTGCGGAAACCCAGTTCGGCGAGCAACTCGCGCACCTGCTGGGCGACGAACAGGAAGAAGTTCACGACATGGTCGGCCTGCCCCGCGAACCGTTCCCGCAGTTGTGGGTTCTGCGTCGCGATGCCGACCGGACACGTGTCCAGGTGGCACACGCGCATCATGACGCAGCCCATCACCACCAGCGGGGCCGACGAGAAGCCGAACTCCTCGGCACCCAGCAGAGCAGCGACCACGACGTCGCGACCAGTCTTGAGTTGGCCGTCGGTCTGGACCACGACACGATCGCGCAGGCCGTTGAGCAGCAGGGTCTGCTGCGTCTCCGCCAGACCCAGTTCCCATGGGCCCCCGGCATGCTTGAGCGAAGTCAGCGGCGATGCCCCCGTCCCACCGTCGTGGCCGGAGATCAGGATGACGTCGGCGTGGGCTTTGCTCACCCCTGCCGCCACAGTGCCGACGCCGACCTCGGAGACCAGTTTGACGTGGACGCGCGCGCGGTTGTTGGCGTTCTTCAGGTCGTGGATCAGTTGCGCCAGATCCTCGATCGAGTAGATGTCGTGGTGCGGCGGTGGCGAGATCAGGCCCACTCCCGGAGTCGAGTGCCGGGTCCGCGCCACCCACGGGTACACCTTGTGCCCCGGCAACTGCCCCCCCTCGCCGGGCTTGGCACCCTGGGCCATCTTGATCTGGATGTCGTCTGCGTTGACCAGGTACTCGCTGGTCACCCCGAACCGCCCCGACGCCACCTGCTTGATGGCGCTACGGCGGGAGTCCCCGTTGGCCAGCGGGATGAAGCGTTCGGGGTCCTCGCCACCCTCACCGGTGTTTGACTTGGCGCCCAGCCGGTTCATGGCGATGGCCAGGGTCTCATGGGCCTCGGACGAGATCGAACCGTAGGACATGGCGCCTGTCGAGAACCGCTTGACGATCTCACTGACCGGTTCCACCTCGTCGATGGGCACAGGTGGGCGGACGCCCTCGCGGAACTGGAAGAGTCCGCGCAGTGTCATCAGACGATGCGCCTGGTCGTCCACATCGTCGGTGTACTGGCGGAACACCTCGGCGCTCTTCTCGCGCGTCGCGTGCTGGAGTCGGAAGACGGTCTCGGGATCGAACAGGTGCGGCTCGCCCTCACGACGCCACTGGTACTCGCCTCCGACCGCCAGCCGGCGGTGCGCCGGCGAGATACCACTGGGCGGGTATGCGACGCGGTGCCGCATAGCGACCTCCTCGGCGACGACGTTGAGTCCGTTGCCGCCGAGTTTCGACGTCGTACCCGTGAAGTACTGGTCGACGAGTTCCTGGGACAGCCCGATGGCTTCGAAGATCTGCGCGCCGCAGTAGGACGACACCGTCGACACGCCCATCTTGGACATGACCTTGAGCACACCCTTGCCCAGCGCCTTGACCAGGTTGCGCACCGCTGCCTCGGGCGCGATGTCCGCACCCAGCACACCACGGCGGGCCAGACCCTCAGCCGTCTCCATGGCCAAGTACGGGTTCACGGCCGCCGCACCGTACCCGATGAGAAGTGCCACGTGGTGGACCTCGCGCACGTCACCGGCCTCGACGATGATCCCGACCATCGTGCGGGTCTTCTCTCGCACCAGGTGATGGTGCACCGCCGAGGTCAGCAACAGAGACGGGATCGGAGCCAGGTCGCCAGTCGAGTCGCGGTCGGACAGGATGATGAACCGCTTGCCCTGCCGGATGACGGCATCGACCTCGTTGCAGATCTCCTCGATCCGGCGACGCAGCGCCTCGCCCCCGCCCCCGACCCGGTACAGGCCGGACACACGCGCCGCGGCCAGGCCGGGCCGGTCGCCGAGCGCGTTGATGTTACGGATCTTGGACAGGTCGTCATTGGTGATGACCGGAAACGGCAGTCGCAACTGGCGGCAGTGGGTGGGATCAGCCTCGAGCACGTTGCCCTCAGGGCCGATCGTGGTGCCCAACGAGGTCACGATCTCTTCTCGCAGGGAGTCCAGCGGCGGGTTGGTCACCTGAGCGAACAGCTGTGCGAAGTAGTCGAAGAGCAGTCGCGGTCGCTCACTGATGGCGGCGATCGGAGTGTCGGTGCCCATCGATCCGATCGGCTCGGCGCCGGCACGCGCCATCGGCGCCACCAGGATCCGGACCTCTTCCTCGGTGTAGCCAAAAGTCTGCTGGCGGCGCAGGATCGATTCCTTGGTGTACACCACGTGCTCACGATCCGGCAGATCGTCCAGATGGATGAGTCCGTTGCGCAGCCACTCGTCGTACGGGTACTCGGCGGCCAACTCGGACTTGATCTCGTCGTCCTCGCGGATCCGCCCGGCTTCGGTGTCGACCAAGAACATGCGGCCGGGCTGCAGCCGGCCCTTGCGCACGATCGTGGTGGGGTCGATGTCCAACACCCCGGCCTCGGACGCCAGCACGACCAGTCCGTCCTCAGTGACCCAGAAACGTCCCGGGCGCAGGCCGTTGCGGTCCAAGACCGCACCGATCACGGTGCCGTCGGTGAAGGACACGTTGGCCGGACCGTCCCACGGCTCCATGAACGTGGCGTGGAACTCGTAGAACGCCCGCCGGGCGGGATCCATGTCCGCGTGGTTCTCCCATGCTTCGGGAATCATCATCAACACGGCATGGGGCAGAGAGCGCCCGCCCATATGGAGGAGCTCGAGGACCTCGTCGAATGACGCGGAGTCGCTGGCCCCTGGAGTACAGATCGGGTGCAGCCTGGTCATGTCGCCAGGGATCAGGCTCGACGTCAGCATCGCCTCGCGGGCACGCATCCAGTTGCGGTTACCCATGACGGTGTTGATCTCACCGTTGTGCGCGATCAGGCGATAGGGGTGTGCCAACGGCCACGACGGGAAGGTGTTGGTGGAGAAACGTGAGTGGACCAGACCGATCGCGGACTCGTACCGCTCATCGCGCAGATCGGGATAGAAGTGCCCCAGCTGTGCCGTGGTCAGCATGCCTTTGTAAGCGATCGTTCGGCACGACAGCGACGGGAAGTACACGTCCGACTCCCGCTCCGCTCGCCTGCGCAGACAGAACACGACACGTTCCAGTTCAAGACCGGACCGGCCGCCACCGGCCACGAACAACTGCTTGAAGACAGGCATCACGCTGCGTGCAGTGCGTCCGACCAGACTGGGCTCGATCGGCAGGTCGCGCCAGCCCAGCACGGTCAGGCCCTCGTCCAACGCGATTTCTTCGATCCGCGCCATGGTCTCGGCGGCCAGTTCCGGATCCTGCGACAGGAACGCGGTGCCGGCCGCGTACTCACCGGCGGGGGGCAGCTCCAGACCGGACTCCGCCCGGAAGAACGCGTCGGGGATCTGCGTCAGGATGCCCGCGCCATCGCCGGAGTCCGGTTCGGCACCTGAGGCGCCGCGATGCTCCAGATTCTCCAGCGCGGTGAGCGCCTTGTCCACGATGTCGTGGCTCGGCACGCCTGTGAGCGTCGCCACGAAGGCGACACCGCATGCGTCGCGCTCATGGCGCGGGTCATACAGACCCTGTGCGGGGGGGAAAGCGGCGTGCACCATGTGTACTCTCCGTCGTCGGCGCTGCGTGCGTGACCGAACTGCGGGCGCAGATCGGACAATGGCACGCGGGACGACGTTGGCCCGCGGCTGAGCAGAATCATAACCTCCGGCCGGCCCAGGAGGGAACCGCCCGCATCGACTCACCCGGATGCCCGCGCGACAAGGAGTTCTCCTAACCCGCGGTCCTGTGAGGCGCATCTTCCGCTGCGGGGGTTCCACCGGGATCGCCGTCTCCGTGGGGCTGCAAGTCCTGTGGCGCTTCCCGGCCCGGGCGCTGCCGGGCGCTGATCACCAGGTACACCACGGCACCGAGCCCGACCAGGATCGACGTCCACACGTTCAGACGCAGCCCGAGGATCGAGTTCGCCGCATCGATACGCAGCATCTCGACCCACACCCGGCCCAGGCAATACATCGCTATGTAGAGGGCGAACACCCGACCGTGCCCCATCCGGAAGCGCCTGTCGGCCCACAACAGGACGAAGAACACCCCCAGGTTCCACAGCGCCTCGTACAGGAACGTGGGGTGGAAGGTCTCGAACATCTCGTAGCCGACGGGCCGGTTGGCCATGTCGATCTGCAGGCCCCACGGCAGGTCGGTGGGAGCCCCGAACAACTCCTGGTTGAAGTAGTTGCCGAAGCGACCGATGGCCTGAGCCAAGATGATGCCTGGCGCGATGGCGTCACCCAACGGAGGGAGTGGGATGCCGCGGCGCCGGCACGCGATCCAAGCGCCCAGGGCCCCGCCCAGCACCGCACCCCAGATCCCCAGGCCGCCTTGCCAGATCTGCACCGCGCCGCCGAACCCGGAGCCGCCGGGACCGAAGTACAGCTGGTTGTCCGAGATGACGTGGTAGAGACGCCCGCCCACGATCCCGAAGGGCACCGCCCACAGGGCGACGTCGGCCACCGTGCCGGGCTGGCCGCCGCGCGCCACCCAGCGCCGGTCCCCCAGCCACACCGCGACGACAATGCCCAGGATGATGAGCAGCGCGTAGGCGCGGATAGGTATCGGCCCCAGGTTCCAGACCCCCTGGTCGGGACTCGGGATCGACGCCGGCATTCCCGAGAGCAGGAGTGTCACTGGCCCGACTGGCTCTTGGCGGCTTCTTCGATGGCCTTCTTGAAGGCCTCGGGATTGGCCTTGGCGGAGTCGGGAAGCTCCTCGCCGTTCACGTAGATGCCGGGAGTACCGGGCACACCCGCCTGCTTCATGGCCTCGGTCCCGTTGACCGCCCACGTGATGTAGGTGCGATCGGTGACGCACTTGTCGAACGTCGATTTGGCATCCCCGGTGATACCGGCCTGCTCACCGAACGACAGCAACTGCTGGTCGGTCCAGCCCTGACCCTCATTTGCCGGCTGGTTGGCGTACAGCAGATCGTGATACTCCTCGCCCTTACCGGCATCCACGGCGCAGCCGTAGGCGGCTGCCGCGCGCTTGGAGTGGTCGCCAGGGAAGTTGCCGTCGAGGAACGACGTGCTGCGGAAGATCACCTGGGCGTCGCCGTTCTTGGCCAGCTCCTGGATCGTGGGTCCGAACGCGGCCTCGAAGTCACGGCACGCCGGGCACTGGAAGTCCTCCCAGATCTCGAGCACAGGCTTGCCGGTGACGTTGTCCGACCACTCGATGCCGTACTGGAACTGCGACCCCGAGGGGAAGGCCCCGGCCGGGGCCGCGGCGTCAGCGCTGGGTTGGGTGGCTTCCTTGTTGCTCTGGCTGGTGTACCAGGCGCCTCCCACAAGGGCGGCCACGACGATCAGCAGCACGGCGCCGATGGAGATGTTCACGATCATCCGGCGGCGCTTATCGGCAGCCTCGGCGGCGGCGCGCGCCTCGGCGGCCTTCTCGCGGGCGGACTTGGCGTTCTGACTAGCCATCGACTGCTACTCCCTCGCGCTGTTCGGTGTCGAGTTCAGGTTCCGGACCACTGTACGCGCCGACCGCCCCATCGACGGACAAGCGAGTACGCGGCCAGAAGAACAGCCATACCCCCATCCCCATCAGCAGGAGGTCGCGCAGTATCTCGCTGGTGTAACGCCATATCTTGCCTTCGGGATCCGCCTCGCCACCGCCGCCGAAACAGCCGCAATCGATGGAATACCCACGCATCCAGACGCTCGCGATCCCGGCGACGAACAAACCCATGAGGAGAGCCGTGGCCAGCCCGGCCCACCGTGTGGCGAAACCGATGAGAAGCATGATGCCCAGAACGATCTCGAAGGCCGGCAACAGGAACGCCAGGCCGGTGGCGAGGTCGGGCGGGATGATCCGGTACGCCAAGATCGCGGTCCGGCTGCCCTCCGGGTCGAGGATCTTCAAGCCGCCGGCCACCAGGAGCACCCCCGCGGGCACGATCCGGCACACCAGCCCGAGCCACGGGTTGCCCCACAGTTTCATCTGATCACCTCGAGTCGGTATGACGACTCACACTCGCCATAAGTTCCCGGGCAAGTTCGCCCACCGCCTCGACCGCGGCATCGCTGTCGGAAGCGTGCAGGACGCGGCGGACGAACGCAGACCCCACGATCACACCGTCGGCGAACTGGGCGACATCATGTGCCTGGGCCCCCGTGGACACCCCGATCCCCACCGCCACCGGCTGATCGGTGACGTTGCGCAACCTGGCCACAAGGTCGGGCGCCTGGTTCCCGACCGCCTGCCGCACGCCGGTGACGCCCATGACCGAGGCCGCGTAGACGAATCCGCTGGAGGCATCGGCCACGATTCCGAGCCGTTCACTCGTCGACGACGGGGCGGCCAGAAATACGTGCGCCAACCCCAGTCCGTCGCAGGCTGCGATCCAGTCCCGACCTTCCTCGGGGGTCAGGTCCGGAGTGATCACCCCCGCACCGCCGGCGGCCGCCAATCGCTGCGCGAAACGTCGCGAGCCATACCGGTCCACCAGGTTCCAGTACGTCATCATCAGCACCGCGGCGCCCTGCCCCGAGACGGCCTCGACGACGTCCAGACAGTCGTCGGTGGTGATGCCCTGCCGCAGTGCGATCTCGGCGGCTTCGCAGATGACCGGGCCATCCATCAACGGATCCGAGTAGGGGATCCCGACCTCGACCAGGTCGACACCGGAGTCGATCATTTCTTGGATGATCCGGATCGAGGTCTGCTTGTCGGGGAAGCCGGCCGGCAGATAGGCGATCACGGCGGCCCGGTCCTGACGGCGCGAACTGTCGAACGCCTCGGCAACGGTCGTCACGTTCCCGCTCCGGTCTGGTCGAGCATCCCGGAGTCGAGCAATCCGAAGTACTGCGCGGCGGTTTCCATGTCCTTGTCGCCACGACCCGACAAGTTGACCACGATGACTGCATCCGGCCCGAGCCGTCGGCCCACCCTCATCGCCCCGGCCAGGCCGTGGGCCGTCTCGAGCGCCGGGATGATGCCCTCGGTGCGGCTGAGTAGCCGGAAGGCCACCATCGCCTCGTCGTCAGTGACCGACTCGTAGGTGGCGCGACCGGTGTCGTGCAGGTACGAATGCTCCGGTCCGACGCCGGGGTAGTCCAGCCCGGCGCTGATGGAGTACGACGGGGTGGTCTGACCGAACTCGTCCTGCATGATGTACGTCCGCGCCCCATGCAGGACTCCGGGCGCACCGCCCGCGAAGCGGGCCGAGTGCATTCCGCTGTCGACGCCCTTCCCGCCGGCCTCGAATCCCACCAGGGCCACTTGGGCATCGTCGAGGAAGGCGCTGAACAGACCGATCGCGTTGCTGCCACCTCCCACGCACGCCACGACCGCGTCGGGTAGACGGCCGACCCGCTGCACCAACTGGTCCCGGGCCTCGGTGCCGATGATCGACTGGAAGTGCCGCACGATCGACGGGAACGGGGCCGGACCAGTCACCGTGCCGAGCAGGTAGTGAGTGTCCTCGACACTGGTGACCCAGTCGCGCATTGCCTCGTTGATCGCATCTTTCAGCGTGCGGGTGCCGGCAGTGACGGGCACCACCGTCGCGCCCAGGATCTTCATCCGGGCGACGTTGAGTGCCTGGCGCCGAGTGTCCTCTTCGCCCATGTAGACCGTGCAGTCCAGACCCAGCAGAGCCGCCGCGGTCGCCGTCGCCACGCCGTGCTGTCCCGCCCCTGTCTCCGCGATGACACGCTTCTTGCCCATGCGCTGGGCCAGGAGCGCCTGTCCGAGGACGTTGTTGATCTTGTGACTGCCCGTGTGGTTCAGATCCTCGCGTTTGAGGAACACCCGGGCCCCGCCGCAGTGGGCCGCGAACCCCGGCGCCTCGGTCAGCGGGCTGGGCCGGCCCACGTAGTTCGAGTTGAGGTCGCCCAGGCGTTCAGCGAAGGCGGGATCGTCCAACGCCCGCAGGAACTCGGCCTCCAGTTCATCGAGCGCATAGGTGAGCGCCTCGGGCACGAAGCGGCCGCCGAATTCACCGAATTTCCCGGGAAGATCAGTCGACATGTCAGTCCCGGGAGACCGACGGATGCGCCCCCGCCGTGACCAGGTCGTGAACCGCGGCCTGCGGGTCGCGACCGGTGACCAGGCTCTCCCCCACGAGCACGGCGTCGGCACCGTCGGCGGCGTAGGCGAGCAGGTCACGGGGACCGCGCACCCCGGACTCGGCGATGCGAACACACGTGTCGGGGATCGAAGGCGACACCCGCGCGAACGTCCCGGTGTCGACCTCGAGGGTCTTGAGGTCGCGAGCGTTGACGCCGATGACAGATGCGCCCGCTGCAACGGCACGATCGACCTCATCGACGTCGTGGACCTCGACCAACGCCGTCATCCCCAAGGATTCGGTTCGCTCGATCAAGCTGACCAGGGCCTCTTGAGGCAGGGCCGCCACGATCAACAGAACGACGTCCGCGCCGGCTGCTCGGGCTTCCCACAACTGGTACGAGGTCACCACGAAGTCCTTGCGAAGGACCGGGATGTCCACAGCGGCGCGCACCGCCGCGAGATCGGCCAACGAACCCCCGAACCGACGTTCTTCGGTCAGCACACTGATCATGTGTGCCCCGCCGGCCTCGTAGGCGGCTGCCAATGCCGCAGGATCGGGGATGTCGGCAAGGTGGCCGCGGCTCGGACTCGAGCGTTTGACCTCGGCGATGACCTTGACGCCGTCGCTGCGCAGCAGCGCGCTGACATCGCTGGGGTGAGGCACTGTGGCCGCGCGTTCCTTGATGTCGTCGAGCGAGGTCGCAGCCATGCGGCGCTCCACATCGGCGCGAACGCCGACCAGGATGTCATCCAGCACGGTCACGCCGCGGCCTCCCCATACTCGTTCGCTCCGCCCGCCTGTCCGGTGCGCCTGTGGACCCGATCGCGGAACTCCAACCCTAACCGACCATATCGGCGGTCCTGGCGGCGGTGACTGCCACCCCCTCGACCGCCGGCAGTCACCGGGGCGCTTGCGGGACCCGGGGGAGCAGGACGGTGAAGGCCGCGCCACCCTCGGGTGCGGTGCTGACCTGCGCGGAACCGCCGAGCCGTTGGGCCAGCCGCCCGACCAGCGCGAGCCCCACGCCAGAGCCGACCTTGCGTACGCCTTGGTACCGGGCATACAGGGCCGCGGGTTCGAAGGCGACCGCTTGGTCCTCGGCCGACAGGCCCGGACCACCGTCGCGGACACTCAGGGCCGCATCGTGTTCGCCGACCTCGGCTACCCCCAGCACGATCGGACTCCCCGCGGGGGTGACACGAAGTGCGTTCTCGGCCAGATTGTCGATGATCTGCCTGGCTCGCACGGGGTCGGTGCGTACCCACACAGGCGTCTGCGGAAGCTCGGTGGCGAAGGCCACCCCCAAGCGGTCGCACCGACTTCGCCACACCTCTGCGGCCTGTGCAGCGAGTTCGGTCAGATCCACGTCGACCGGATCGATCCTGACGTCGACCGCACCCAGACGGGCCAGGTCGAGAAGGTCCGCGACCAAGCGATCGAGTCGCTGCGCCTCGGCCTGCATCACCTGGCCGGTACGCGCGGACTCCCCCACCGGTACGAGCCCATCGGCGAATGCCTCGGCATAGCCGCGAATGGCGGTCAACGGCGTCCGCAACTCATGGGACACCGACAGGAGGAACTCCCGCTGCCGATCTTCGCTGGCGTCCAGCGCCTCTGACAGACCATTCAGCGACTGAGCGATGTCGGTGACCTCACGGGGCCCGTGGGCGGTGACCTGCAGGCCACGTTCCCCGGCCGACAGCGCACGCGCCGTGTCGGCGAACTGTCGAAGCGGTCGGGTGACCCGTTTCGATACCAAGTAGCCGATGATCGACGCCACAGCGACGCCGACCAGCACGGCCGCCAGCAGGCGCCGCAGGCCTTGCGAAGGGGGCTCCACGATGGTGTCCACGGGGGCAAGCAGCACCACGGCGTACCCGTTGCCGACAGGACGCGCGGCGGCCAGGTACTCGGAGCCCTGAAAGCTGACCACCGTGCTGATCTGCTCCCCCGAGATCGCGGCCCGCTGTTCGGCGGCCGGAAGCCCCGGCGCCAGCCGCAGCTGCGACCCGATCAAGAAGGCCGAGATCTCCTGCGAGGTCAGGACCTCGTCCAGGCCACTGGACGACGGCTGCAGGTTCGACTGCTGGAGCGCTTCAACCGTGATGTCGGCCAGCCGGTCCAAGGTGGCCTCGGCCTGCGCCCGGGCAGCACCATTGATCAAAGGGATCGAAACCGCGACCGTGACGACGGCTGCCACGAAAGCGACAGCAACACACAACAAGACCGTGCGGCCGGAGAGTGTGTCGAACCCCGTTGGCCGACCCGCGGAAGGCTGGGAACCCGGTGTGTCACTGCCCATGGTCGTCGGGCGACGGGTCGGACGCGGCGTATCCGACTCCCCGGACCGTGCGGATGGGCGAGGCGTCGCCGAGTTTGGCACGAACCTGCGCCACGTGGACATCGACCGTACGGGTGCCACCAGCCGCCGAGTAGCCCCACACTTCCGACAGCAGTTCCTCGCGAGTGAACACTCGTCCGGGGCGGGTCATCAGGTGAGCGAGCAGGTCGAACTCAGTGGCCGTCAGATCGACCGCCACACCATCGACAGACACGAGGTGCGCAGCACGGTCCAGTGCTACCGACCCGACCCGCAGCACTGCGGCAGCGTTCTCGGGACCAGCGGCTCGTCGGACAGCGGACTTGACCCGCGCTACCAGCTCGCGGGGGCTGAAAGGCTTGGTGATGTAGTCGTCCGCGCCCATCTCGAGACCCATGATCCGATCGACCTCATCGTCGCGGGCCGTACAGAACAGGACCGGAGTCCAGTCGTTGTCGGCGCGCATGGTTCGGCACACCTCGATGCCGTCGAGCCCCGGCAGTCCGACGTCCAGGATGACCGCAACCGGGCGGTTGCGACGCAACTCCTCGAGCGCCTGCTCCCCAGTGGCAGCCGCCATGACGCTAAAGCCCTCGCGGGTGAGGTACATCCGGACGACGTCGCGGATTGCGGGTTCGTCCTCGACATGCAGGACCAGACCGCGCATGCCGGGTCAGTCGCCGGAAACGGATGCCGCGGTCGCGGGGGCTTCGGACTCGTCGGAATGCTTGGGGTTCTTGCCGTAGCCCATGCCGGCCATGACGTATCCGACGATCCCGCCGACCACGAACAGCCCGACCCCGCCGACCCAGAACAGCGGCCAGTTGGCCAGGATCACAGCGATGGTCCCGATCACGAACGCCAGCATCATGATGCTGACGGCCGTCCAAGCGGCCGGGGTGTTGCCGTGCGAATGATTGCTCACGTCGTATGCCCTTTCTGTTACTGCGTCCGGCGTCTCACGCCGGCCGCATCGTGGCCGCAATGGCAACAGCCTTCAGCACGGCTGCCGCCTTGTCCCGGCATTCCTGATCTTCCCGCGCAGGATCGGAATCGGCCACCAGGCCGGCACCTGCCTGCACGTAAGCCACATTGTTGCGGATGAGTGCCGTTCGGATCGCAATGGCCGTGTCCGAACCGCCCGCGAAGTCCAGATATCCCACGGCGCCGCCATACAGTCCGCGCTGTGAGGGTTCAAGATCCTCGATGATCTGCATCGCCCTGGGCTTGGGAGCCCCCGACAGCGTTCCGGCCGGGAAGGTCGCCGCGAGCGCGTCGTAGGCGGTACGTCCGGGCGCCAGTTCGCCCACCACTGTCGAGACCAGGTGCATGACGTGGCTGTAGCGCTCCACGGCCATGAACTCGACGACTTCGACACTGCCCGGTGCACACACCCGGCCAAGGTCGTTGCGCCCCAGATCGACCAGCATCAGGTGCTCGGCGCGCTCTTTCTCGTCGGCCAGCAACTCGTCGGCCAGTCGGGCATCGTGCTCCGGATCTTGGCCGCGGGGCCGCGTGCCCGCGATCGGGTGCATGGTGGCGCGGCCACCGGCCACGGTCACCAGTGCCTCCGGGGAGGATCCGACGATGTCCCACCCCTGCCCCGACAGGTCGTCTCCGTCGGGATCCGGCAGTCGGATCAGGTACATGTACGGACTGGGGTTGGTGCCACGCAACACCCGGTACACGTCCAACGCGCTTGCGGGGCAGTCGACCTCGAATCGCTGCGACAGCACGATCTGAAAGGCGTCGCCGGCACGGATGTGCTCCTTGGCGATATCGACGCCGGCCAGGTAGTCGGGCTGGTCGGTCCTTGCCCGCACGTCCGGCTGCGCGGAGCGGTCGACCACCGCGGGGGCAATGGCGGGCGCCAGCGCCAGGTCGGCGGTCATCCGGTCCAACCGGGCGACCGCGTCGTGCCAGGCTTCGTCCACGCCCTGCGCGGAGTCGTCGAAGTTGATCGCGTTCGCGATCAGGGTCACTGCGCCATCGGTGTGGTCGACGACCGCCAGGTCGGTGGCCAGCAGCATGCCCAGTTCAGGCAGACCCAACTCGTCGGGATTGTCCTGGGGCAGGCGCTCCCAGCGGCGCACGACGTCGTAGGCGAGGTAGCCCACCATCCCCGATGTGAACGGGGGCAGGTCCGGGTGCGCGGGAGTGGCCAGCGCTGCAACGGTGTCGCGCAGAACCTCGACGGCCGCGCCCTTGGTCGGCAGTCCCGCCGGTACCCGGCCCAACCAGCGTGCCTGGCCGCCGTCGGCGGTGAGCATCGCGGCGCTGTCGACCCCGACGAACGAATAGCGCGCCCAGTTGCCCTGTTCGGCCGACTCCAGCAGGAAGGTCCCGGGGCGCTCCTGGGCGAGGGCCCGATACACCGCGATCGGCGTGAGCCCGTCGGCGAGCACGGTCCGGTTCACCGGGATGACGCGACGGTCGCGGGCGAGTTCGCGGAAGGCCGCAAGGTCGGGGCTCACGTGCTCTGGAGCACTCACGGCGCCACCTGGACGACGATGCGGCCGCTGAAGCAGGTCCGGCTTCCGGTGTGGCATGCGGGACCGGTCTGGTCCACCTGGAGAAGCACAGTGTCGCCGTCGCAATCAACCGTGACGGTTCGAACCCGTTGACCGTTGCCCGAGGTCTCGCCCTTGGTCCACTGGCGTTGCCGGCTGCGGCTGAAATAGGTGGCCGCACCGGTCGCCAGAGTGGCTTCGAGCGCAGCCCGATCCATCCACGCCATCATCAGGACCTCACCGGTGGTCGCCTCTTGTGCGATCGCAGGAACGAGCCCCGAATCGTCGAACACCACATGCTCGAGCAGGGACGAGCCTGGATCGGCAGGGGTGGGGGCAGAACCGTCGGACATGCCCACCATTGTGCCTGCCTTCAGGCATGCGAACGACAGGTTACGAGGGCGGTGTCACGACTGCTTTCGGGAGTCCCTACCATGGGCGCGTGTCAGCGATCGATCTTGCGCGTGCCGAGCGGGCGGACCTGTGCGACCTGCTCGAAGAAGTGGGACCAGACCAGCCCACCCTGTGCGAAGGGTGGTCGACACGCGACCTGACCGCGCACCTGGTGATCCGTGAGAGCCGTCCGGACGCGGCGCTCGGGATCCTGGGCGGACCGTTGGCGTCGTGGACCGAGAAGGTCCAGAACGACGCAGCATCCCAGGATTACGGGAAGCTCGTGAGGTTGGTGCGCACGGGACCCCCGATCTGGTCCTACTTCCGGCTTCCCTGGGTCGACGGGCAGTTGAACACGATCGAGTACTACGTCCACCACGAGGACGTCCGTCGCGGTGGACAGGACTGGACCCTCCGCGACCTGGATCCAGAACTTCAGGACTTCTTGTGGGACCGCCTCAAACTGGCCGGCCGCGGCTGGTTCGGTAGCGTCAAGGGCGGTGTCACCCTCGTGCGCACCGACGATCAGGGCGGCGAACACAAGGCCAAGTCCGGCGACCCGATGATCACGCTGCGCGGGACACCTGGTGAGCTGACCCTGGTGGCGTTCGGACGCAGTGCGGTCGATGTCGATGTGACTGGCGATCCCGACGCCGTCATGGCTTTCCGGCAGGCGCGTTTGCATGTTGACGCCGCCGACATGATGCCGCCCGAGGAGTGACTGAGCTGACAGTTGTCCGGCGGGGTCTGCGCTGTTGATCAGGCGACGGTGTTGTTGCTGTTCAGTGGTCCACCGGTAGGCGTACCGGGTATCCGGCCGCCGCCAGTTCCCGTTTGACGGCGCCGATCGATGTCGTGCCGAAGTGGAACACACTGGCGGCAAGGACAGCGTCGGCGCCCGCAGCAACCCCGTCGACGAAGTCACTCGGAGTTCCCGCTCCCCCGCTGGCGATGACCGGAAGATCACACACGACCCGTACGGCACGGATCATGGACAGGTCGAACCCGGCCGTGGTGCCATCGGCATCCATGGAGTTGAGCAGGATTTCGCCGGCGCCGAGTTGTTGCGCACGCTGTACCCAGTCAATGGCATCGATGCCGGCTGATCGGCGACCCCCGTGGGTGGTGACCTCGAACCCGCTGGGCATGTTGGCGGCCCGGCGGGCATCGACTGACAGAACCACACACTGGGATCCGAACCTCTGCGCAGCCTCGGCGAGCAGTTGCGGCCGGGCGATGGCGGCGGTGTTGACCCCTACCTTGTCGGCCCCCGCCCGCAAGAGCGTGTCGAAATCCGCAGTGGAGCGCACTCCCCCACCGACAGTCAGAGGAATGAACACGCGCTCCGCAGTGCGACGCACCACATCCACCATCGTGTCCCGCCCGGAGTGACTGGCCGAGATATCCAGGAACACGAGTTCGTCGGCGCCGGACTCGCTGTAGCGGGCCGCCAACTCCACCGGGTCACCGGCGTCGCGCAGATTCAGGAAGTTGACACCCTTGACCACCCGGCCGTCATCGACATCGAGGCAAGGGATCACGCGGACGGCCAAGGACATGCGTCAAGCGTACGGGCGGCGCTCCGACAGGCCGGGTTGCCAGTGTGGCCCGGCCCCGCTCACGTGGGTCACAGATCTCCGGGCTGCAGGAAACTGTGGCGGGGAGCAACGGCGACAAGTGCCTCGGGAAGGGTGAACGCCCCGGCGTACAGGGCCTTGCCGATGATGGCTCCCTCGACCCCGTGTGGCACCAGTTCCGCCAGGGAATGCAGGTCCTCGAGACTGCCGACGCCTCCCGAGGCGACCACCGGGCGGTGGGTGGCATCACACACGGATCGCAGCAGGTCCAGGTTGGGGCCCTTGAGGGTTCCGTCCTTGGCAACGTCAGTCACGACGTACCGGGCACACCCTTCGGCATCGAGCCGGGCGAGGGTCTGGAACAGTTCGCCGCCCTCCTGCGTCCAGCCCCGGGCGGCCAACGTGGTGCCTCGGACATCCAGGCCCACCGCGATGCGATCGCCGTGCTCGGCGATGGCACGAGCACACCACTCAGGGGTCTCCAGAGCCGCCGTGCCCAGATTGACGCGCCGGCATCCCGTGGCAAGGGCAGCCGCCAGAGACTCGTCGTCCCTGATCCCGCCGGACAGTTCCACGTCGATGTCCAGGCGGCCCACGACGTGGGCCAGGAGGTCTCGATTGGACCCGCGACCGAACGCCGCGTCGAGGTCGACTAGGTGCACCCACTCCGCCCCTTGCTCCTGCCAGGCCAAGGCAGCCTCAGTGGGATCGCCGTAGTCGGTCTCGGTCCCGGCCTCGCCTTGGACCAGGCGGACTGCCTTGGCGTCCGCCACGTCGACCGCCGGCAGCAGTTGCAGGTAACTCACGGGCGCCAGACTACTGCGAGGGCACCACCGTGGGACTGACCGGTGGAACCGTCGGGGTCACCGGAGGCTGGGTCGGGGCGACGGTGGGCGCTGTGGGCTTGGCAGTCGGCACCGACGGCACCGATGGCACCGATGGCACCGATGTGACAGTGGGCGCGGGAATTGGCTCTGGGGTGGACGAGTCACCGCGCAGCAAGAAGAAGTAGGCCGCGGCCAGCACAGCGGCGGCCAGCAATGCCAGCAGCGCGACCAAGCGCCAGTTGAGGCCGGAGCCCTGACTCTCGGGAGTCGCCGGGACCGGCTCCCCGTCCGGACCGGTGGCCAGGGGGTAAGCCCGTGCCTCGGTCCACTGGCTGCCGTCCCAGAACCGCTGCCGGCTGGGTTCCTCCGGGTCCGGGTACCAGCCCGGTATCGGGTTCGACATCACACCTCCGCCTTCGCGGCTGAATCTAGCGCAGCGTGGCCAGCCAGTTGCCCATGACCGCGATGCCCGCATCACCGGATTTCTCAGGGTGGAACTGAGTCGCCCGCAGCGCGCCCGTCTCGGCGGCGGCCACGAAACGTTGCCCGTGTTCGCTCCATGTGGCTTGGGCCGGATCCCCCGCCCAGTGGTGCACCGCATAGGAGTGCACGAAGTAGAAGCGCTCGTCGTCGACGCCGCGGAACAGTTCGCTGGTGGACGGGGCTTCGATGGTGTTCCACCCCATGTGGGGAAGAACGGGTGCCTCCAGGCGAGTCACATCGCCCGGCCAGTAGCCCAAGCCCTGGGAGTGCACCCCGTGTTCGTCACCACTGGAGAACATGATCTGCATGCCCACGCAGATGCCGAGCACAGGCCGCTGACCGGCCAGTCGTTCGGCGACGATTCGAGGGCCGTCTGCAGCCCGCAGTCCCGTGACGCATGCAGCGAACGCGCCAACTCCGGGAACAACAAGCCCGTCGCAGGAAAGGGCCGCCTGCGGGTCCGCGGATATCTCGGCGTCGGCACCGGCGTGCACGAGCGAGTTCTGTACCGACCGGACGTTGCCGAACCCGTAGTCGAAGACGACGACATGGGGTCTAGGCACCCAGGGTCCCCTTGGTGCTGGGCACACCGACCACGCGAGGATCCAGTTCGACGGCGACCCGCAGAGAACGTGCCACCGACTTGAACTGGGCCTCCACCACGTGGTGCGCGTTCCGCCCGGACACCACTCGCACGTGCAGCGTCATCTGGGCAGTCGCCACAATCGACTCCCAGATGTGCCGGGTCAAGGTGGTGTCGTAGGAACCGATGAGTTCGACCAGATCAGGCTCCTCGTGCACCAGGTAGGGCCGACCGGACAGGTCGACCGCGCTCTGTACCAGCGCCTCGTCCAGGGGCACGAGTGAGTCCCCGTACCGCCGCACGCCCTCTTTGGCGCCGAGCGCCTCGCGCATGGCCTGTCCGAACGCCAGCGAGGTGTCCTCGACGGTGTGGTGTGCATCGACCTCGAGGTCGCCGACGGTCCGGATCGACAGATCGAAGCCGCCGTGCTTGCCCAATTGGGACATCATGTGGTCGAAGAACGGGACTCCGGTTTCGACCTCGACCCGACCGTTGCCGTCGAGGTCCAGTGACACCGAGACCTGGCTTTCTTTGGTCGTACGTTCCACCACGGCGGTTCTGGTCATGATTGTCCTTCCGGCAACACCGCGAGGAGTGCCTCGCGCAACGCCATGTTCTCCTGCGGTGTACCGATACTGACACGCAGATACCCCGGTCCGGCGCTCTCACGCACCAGCACACCCCGGTCCCGCAAAGCTGCGAACACACCTTCCGAATCGTCGAGCGGGCCGATCAACACGAAGTTTGCCTCCGAGTCCGCCGCAGGTATTCCTCTGGCGGCGAGCCATTCGGCCAGTTGCCGCCGTTCAGACACCACCTCGGCAACCGGCGCCAACAGGACGTCGCGATGTCGCAGCGCCGCGAGGGCGGCAGCCTGCGTCACCCCGGACAGGTGATACGGCAGTCGCACGAGCCTGAGAGCGTCGATGATCCTGGGTTCGGCGACGGCGTACCCGAGCCGAAGTCCAGCCAGGCCCCACGCCTTGCTCATGGTCCGCAGCACGACGAGCCGCGGCAGACGATCGAGGAGTGCCACCGCGGATGTGCTGCCGGTCGCGAACTCGATGTAGGCCTCGTCGATCACCAGCAATCCATGCGGAGCCACCAGTTGGTGCAAAGCCACGAGCTCGGCTTCGGGCAGTAGGCCTCCGGTCGGGTTGTTCGGCGAGGCAACAACCACAACCGTGGGGCGTGTCCGTTGGATCAGATCATCGGCGGCCACCAGATCGATCGAATGACCGGGGCCGCGCAGGCCGGTGGCATACGCGGTGTTGGTGTCCCGCGCGTAAATGGGGT
>WBZP01002450.1_pt1 | contig 21307 bp, 22 predicted proteins | sample 5204301 | NCBI WGS metagenome assembly WBZP01 (sample SAMN12412401, study PRJNA552823) | activated sludge metagenome | isolation source: activated sludge from nitrification reactor of wastewater treatment plant... | place: USA: Pennsylvania | collected 2017
GAGGTTGGCCAGCAGCGACTGCGGCCCGTTGGGGTCGTCGATCACCCGCTCGCGGTCGAGGGAGAATTTCACGTCGGACGACGTCAGGTCGTGCCCGTTGGCGAACTTCAGCCCGGGCTTCAGTACGCAGTTGTAGGTGGTGGGCGCGCTGAACGCGCACCGCTGGGCGATGTCCGGCTCGAGCGCGCCGGTGCCGGGAACGAAGTTCATCAGGAACGGATAGACCTGGTTCATCACCTGGAAGGACCCGTTGTCATAGGACCCGGCCGGGTCCATCGTGGACACCTTGTCGGTGGTGCCGACGGTCAGGTAGGTGCCGGTGACGGCGTCCGCGGGCCGGCCCAGCCCACAGGCCGATACGACGGCGGCCGCAAGGACCGCGGACGCAGCAGCATTGAAGCGTTGTCGATTTCCGATTGCTCAACGCTAGCCGGGCCGGGGTCTGCACGCGCGGCATTGGCCAGGGAGATGTGCTCTTCGCCAAGAGGATCGGCCATGTCGTTCTCCGCATGCCGACCGGTGTGACAACGTTGCCGCCCATGGGAACACGACTGCCCGCGGCCGCGCTCGCACTGTCAGCGGTCACAGCTCTGGCCGGGGCCCCGACCGGCTCGGCCACCCCGTCCGTCGGAGTCGATGCTGTGGTGATGTCGCAGGCCACCTACGAGGGGCAGGACTACATCATGCGGGAGATCACCATTGCTCCCGGCGGTTCGACCGGGTGGCACTGGCACCAGGGCCGGCTGTACGGCGTGATCAAGTCGGGCACGCTGACACATGACAATTCACGGTGCGAACTCGATGGGCTGTACCGCGCGGGAGATCCGATCATCGAGGAGGTCGGCCCTGATCACGCGCACATCGGACGCAATCTGGGTGATACACCGCTGGTGATGCAGGTGCTGTACATCGATCCGGCGGGGAGCCCGTTGTCGAACGATGCACCCGATCCTGGGTGCGGTTACAGCTGATCAGGGCCGGCGTAGTGCCGAGGCGTTGTCGTTCTCCGATTGCGCGCCGGCGGGGCCCGCGCCCGCCCGTGCGGCATTGGCGAGCATGTGCTCGATGACGTTCTTGCCCAACGCCGTTTCACCGGGCAGCTCGATCGGATACTCGCCGTTGAAGCAGGCGCAGCACAACCGCGTGGGCGGCTGCTCGGTGGCGGCCACCATGCCCTCGAGCGAGATGTAGCCCAGAGTGTCGGCACCTATCGCGTGCCGAACCGCGTCCAGCATCTCGCCCTGGGATCCGTCGACGTTGGCGGCGTTGGCGATCAACTCGGCCGGCGAGGCGAAGTCGATGCCGTAGAAGCAGGGCCACCGCACCGGCGGGGATGCGATGCGCACGTGCACCTCGACGGCACCGGCCTCGCGGAGCATCCGGATTAGCGCGCGCTGCGTATTGCCGCGCACGATCGAGTCGTCGACCACGACCAGGCGCTTACCGCGGATCATCTCGCGCAACGGGTTGAGCTTGAGGCGAATACCCAGCTGCCGGATGGTCTGCGACGGCTGGATGAAGGTGCGGCCGACGTAGGCGTTCTTCATCAGGCCCTGACCGAACGGGATGCCCGACTCCTGGGCGTACCCGACAGCGGCCGGTGTTCCCGATTCCGGCACACCGATAACCAGGTCGGCGTCGATCGCATCTCCCGGGCCAGTCGGCGACCGATGTCGACGCGGGTGGAATGCACCGACCGGCCGACCAGGGTGCTATCCGGGCGGGCCAGGTAGACGTATTCGAAGACGCATCCCTTGGGAGTGGGGTTGGCGAATCGGGAGGAGCGCACTCCGTCGGCATCGATCGCCAACAGTTCGCCGGGTTCGATGTCGCGGACGAAGGACGCCCCGACGATGTCGAGTGCGGCCGTCTCCGAGGCCACCACCCAGCCGCGGTCCAGTCGGCCCAGCGACAGCGGCCGCACCCCGTGGGGATCGCGGGCGGCGTACAGGGTGTTCTCGTCCATGAAGGTCAGGCAGAACGCGCCGCGCACCGTCGGCAGCAATTCGAGAGCGGCCTGCTCGAGGGTGGAGTCGGCCGCGCCGTGGGCCAGCAGCGCACCCAGGATGTCGGAGTCCGTGGTGGCAGCGGGCGCTCCGCGCATATCGATCAGGCCGGCATCCCGGGCGCGGGCGGCCAACTCGGTGGTGTTCACCAGGTTGCCGTTGTGTCCCAGCGCCACGCCGGTCCCGGCGGTGGTGTTGCGGAACACCGGCTGGGCGTTCTCCCAGGTGGTGGAGCCGGTGGTCGAGTAGCGGCAGTGCCCGACGGCGACGTGTCCGTGCATGGCAGCCAGCGTCTGTTCGTCGAACACCTGGCTGACCAGCCCGAGATCCTTGAACACCAGCACTTGAGAGCCGTCCGCGACGGCGATGCCGGCCGCTTCCTGGCCGCGATGCTGCAGCGCGTAGAGGCCGTAGTACGTGAGCTTGGCGACGTCCTCACCTGGTGCCCAGACGCCGAACACACCGCATTCTTCGCGAGGGGAATTCTCGAGTTCGATCGGCTCGGCTGTCACGATATGGGCTGCTCCCTAAGCGGGTTCGGGTGACTCGGCCCAGTCTACGGGCAGTTACCACCTGGTACAGCCCCGAAACGCCATTCTTCGTGGCTGGCGCGATCAGTGGTGCTCGAGATCACAGCTTCCAGCGATTTCGGTGCAGAAACCGTCGGTCAGCGACGGCAGATGCACCGAAATCACGACAGCGGGACCAGCGGGAGCCAGGCGGCGATCTCGGCGGCGCGGGCCCCGGACACCCGCAGGCTGCCATTGGCGGTCGCCTGGTCCATCGTGGCCAGGCCGGTCACCAGCCGCAGCCAGGTCCGGGGATCGGTCTCGACCACGTTGGGCGGCGTGCCGCGGGTGTGTCGCGGGCCGGCGATGCACTGCACGGCGACGAACGGCGGCACCCGGACCTCGACGGACGCCCCGGGTGCGGCCGCGGCCAGGGTGCGGGCGGTGAGGCGGACGGCGGCGGCGATATCGGCGCGTGCCGGCTCCGGCACATCGCCCTCCAACCACGGCCGGACAGCGTGGACCGCGGCCCGGGTCTGTGCGGGGTCGGCGGTGTTTCGCGGGGCCATCCCCTCACCTTGGCAGAGCCCGCCGCGCGCCCGTGCGCTGCAGCAGCATGGCGGCGACGGCGCCGGCCTCGTTGATCGCCAAATGCGCCAGCACGGGTGCCAGCAGGCTGCCCGAGCGCGCGGCGAGCCGCCCGAACACCCAGCCCGCGGCCCCGGTGACCAGGACCGTGCCGATCACCGGCTCGCCGGAATCCCGCGCATCAACGATATGGGACAGCCCGAAAGCGCTGGCCTGCACCAGATTTCCGAGCTCCGGACCGAATGCGTCCTGCGCCGCCGCGCGCAGCGCACCCCGGTACATCGTCTCCTCGGACCACACGGTGCCCAATGGGATCTGGACACTCAGCCACTTCCAGCCGGGTTCGGGTAGGTCTCGTGCCACCATCCCGGACCGCACCGCCGGAAGCATGGTGGCCGCCGATACCGCCGCGGTGACGGCCGCCGCAACGCGCGCACCCAGCACCAGTCCAGCCCGGGCCGCGTCGCCGCGCAGCCCCAGCGGGGCATGCACGGCGAGTGCCAGTGCGGTGCCGATGGCGGCCTGCACCAACGGGTGGCGTCGGCCCGGGATCGCCAGTCCGGCCGTCGCGCTGTACCCGACCAGGGTTCCGGCCAACCCCAGCGCGAGCCATCGCCGTTCCATGCGTGCAAATCAACCACATCGGTCTCGCACAAGTGGCTCACAGGTAGCGCGCCCACAATCGAGGTCGATGCCACCCGACACCGCCACCCTCACCCCTGCCGAATACCAGGCCCACCACGGACTCTCGGTACTCGGCGGCTGGCTGCCAGTGGTGATCGACGTCGTCGCGGTGGTGGTGTTGTGCGCCGCGATCGGCTGGCGGACCCGGCGGTGGCGGCTGTTGTGGGTGCCATTGTGTGCGGTGATCGGGGTCGGCGGCGCGTTGATCGCCCGCACCTTCGTCGACGACGAGGGCCTGGCGTCGGATCCGTCCCCGCTGCGGCTGTGGCTATGGACGGCCGTCTTCGTCGGATCAGCGGCGGTGGCCGTGGTCGGCTGGCGCGGTGCGCGCTGGTGGCGGCGCGGCGTGTCCCTGCTGGCGATCCCGCTGACGCTGCTGGCCGCCCTGAGCGCGCTGAATCAATGGGTGGGCTACTACCCCACCGTCCAATCCGCGTGGGGTGCAGTGACGGCGGGCCCGCTGCCGGATCAGACCGCTCTGGCCGATCTGCCCGCGCAGCGCAACACCGTCCCGGCGACCGGACGGCTGGTGCAGGTGTCGATCCCGTCCGATGCCAGCGGGTTCACCCACCGCGACGAATACGTGTACCTGCCGCCGGCCTGGTTCGCGGGACCAACTCCACCCAAGCTGCCGGTGGTGATGATGATCGCCGGCGAGTTCAACACCCCCGCGGACTGGATGCGCAGTGGTGCCGTCATGCCGGTGATCGACGACTACGCGCACAACCACGGTGGTGTCGCGCCGATCTTCGTATTCGTCGACGCCGGCGGCCGATTCAACAACGACACCGAGTGCGTCGACGGTCCGCGCGGCAATGCCGCCGACCATCTCACCAAAGATGTTCGGCCATACGTGATCTCACAGTTCGGAGCCTCGTCGGCGCCGGCCGATTGGGGCGTGGAGGGCTGGTCCATGGGCGGCACCTGCGCCATCGACCTGACCGTGATGCATCCCGACCTGTTCAGCACCTTCGTGGACATCGCCGGTGATCACGGCCCCACGGCGGGCACCAAGGACCAGACCATCGAACGGCTCTACGGCGGTGCCGCTGCCCAGTGGGCCGCCTACGACCCGGCCACGGTCATGCGGGCCCACGGCCCCTATGACGGCGTTTCGGGATGGTTCGAGGACACCGCCAAACCGGTTGGCGCAGTGTCGAATTCGACGCAGCACGGTAATCATCCGCAACCGGCGTCACCGCTGGGATTCGGCGGGCACGACGACTGGCGCGACACCGATGAGGATCACGCTGCCCAGGATCTGTGCGCCGTCGCCCAGGGAGTGCACATCGACTGCTCGGTGCACACCGTCACGGGCTACCACACCTGGCAGTTCGCCGCGCACGCCTTCACCGACACGCTGCCCTGGCTGACCGCCCGGGTACACACCCCCGCCACCGCGGCCGCCGCGGACTGAATCAGCTCGGGGGACCGTCCTCGGCCATCGTCTTCTCCAGCGCCGCCCGCACCCGTTCGGTGTCGGCGTCGGTCCAGCCGGGTGGCGGCGCCACCGCCGCCCACCCGTCGAGCACGTACGTGCCGTAATTGTGGCCGTGCCCGCCCGGCAGATCGGCGGCCTTGAAAACGTCGACACCCACCTGCGAGAAGGTGACGAACGGATACCACCGCATGGCGGGACTGCGATCGCGACCCGGCGGTTCGGACAGCCAATCCGGTTTGGAGAACAGCAGATCCGGCGACCACCACACGATCGGGTCCGATGCGTGCTGCAGGTAGAGCACCCGGGTACCCAACCACGGCGCAGCGGTGTCGCGCCGGATCTCGGCGGTGTCCCCGGCCTCGGAGAACCGCACGGTACGGCCGCCGTCGTAGCGGGGCGCAACCTCCGGACTGCCCGGATCCCGCCGGGCCACCAGGGCCCGCCACAGGGTGCTGGCGTTCGGCGGTCCGACCCACAGGACGGAATCGAAACCCATGGCCGAGATGTCGGGGAGATAGCCGAACGCCGATTGTCCGGCCAGCGAACCCAGACTCTCGCCGTAGAGCAGCAACTTGGGCCGGTGATCGGCGGGCAATCGCTCCCATCGCTGGTGGACCGCGTCGATCAGCATGCGGCCGGACTCGGCGGACTTCTGCGCATCGCCGACGAACGAGATCCAGCTCGGCAGGTAGGAGTACTGCAACGCCACCATCGCGGTGTCGCCGTTGTACATCAGCTCGAGCGCCCGGGCCGCCAGCGGGTTGACCCAGCCGGTGCCCGTGGTCGGCACGATGGCCAGTACCTTGCGGTCGAAAGCATGTGTGCGTTCGAGTTCGCTGAGCAGCAACGCGACCCGTCCGGTGTCCGTCTGCGCGCTCTGCAGGCCCGCGTACACCCGAATCGGCTCGCGGCCCGGCGTACCGTTGAGACGGGTCAGCTCGGCCGCGTCCGGCCCGGTGGCCACGAAGTTGCGGCCCTGATATCCCAGGGTGTCCCAGTGCGCGAAAGATGCTGGACTTCCCGACCTTTCGGGTTCCATGGGTTGTTCGACCCCGGCCCGGGTGGTGGCGTTCTGCGGCTGGAAAACCCGACTGGCACCGGCCAGGAACCCGCGGAACAGCACACCGTTGACCAGCGTGAGCAGCAATACCACCACCACGGCCGTGCCGATGAACAGCGCCACCTCGTCGTTGACGTGCCAGCGCCGGATCAGGAACCGGGCCAATACCCGAATGGCGTCACGCACCACCCGCGCCACCGCCACCACCACCGCGCCGAACAACACCGCCACCACCAGCGCGCGGTAGTACCCGGGGGTTGCCGGCCCGTCGATCCCCATCAGCGCGGACACCTGTCGCTGCCACGCCGCCGCCGGGACGATCATGGCCACCGGCAGCGCGATGGAGCCCGCGATCGTGAGCCCCTTGCACCACCACAGCGCGTTGCGACTCGGCGGCCACCATGGACGGCCGCGTAACACCAAGCGGTGGAACAGTTTTCCGACGAGTACGCCAATGCCGTAGCCGACGGCCGCGTTGACCCCGCCGATGATCCCGGCAAACAGCCAGTCCCGCGGTAGCAGCGACGGGGTCAGCGACAGGCAGAAGAACAGGGCACCGAACGGAATCCCGACGAAGTCCAGCCGGACCAGCGACCACGCCCACTCCAGCAGCGGATGGCGCTGGGTGGCGCGGTCGACCAGGTCGGTCATCGCCGGACGATCACCCGAACAGGCCCGGCAGTGTGGCCTCCCACGTCGCACGCAGCTCGCTGAGCGGCACGCTGAACTGGCCCTGTACCTCGACGGCATCCGAACCCTGATCCACCACTCCGATGCGGGTCGCGGGCAGCCCGCGGGCCTCGCACATGGCGGTGAATCGGCTCTCCTCGGTGCGCGGCACCGCGACCAGCACCCGGCCGGCCGACTCGGAGAAGAGCAGGACGAACGGATCGGACTCTTCCGGAAGCACTATCCGGCAACCGGTTTCACCGGCCAGCGCGCCTTCCACCACCGCCTGCATCAAACCGCCCTCGCTCAGGTCGTGGGCCGCCGAGATCAGCCCGTCCCGCGAGGCCGCCGTCAGCACGCCGGCCAGCAGCTTCTCCCGGCCCAGGTCGACACGCGGCGGCACGCCGCCGAGATGATCCCCGACCACCTGCGCCCAGATCGAGCCGTCGAACTCGTCGGCGGTGTCGCCCAGCAGGATCAGCGTCTCGCCCGGTTCGTTGCCGAACCCCGTGGGAGTGCGACGCGACACGTCGTCCAGTACCCCGAGCACCCCCACTACCGGGGTGGGCAGGATGGCCGTCGACCCGGTCTGGTTGTAGAAGCTCACATTGCCGCCGGTGACCGGAATCCCCAGGGCCGCACAGCCATCGGCCAACCCGTGCACCGCCTGGCTGAACTGCCACATGACGGCGGGGTCCTCGGGCGAGCCGAAGTTCAGGCAGTTGGTGACGGCCACCGGCGTGGCGCCGGTGACCGCAACGTTGCGATAGGCCTCGGCCAGGGCCAGCTGGGCACCGGCGTACGGGTCGAGTTGGGTGTAGCGGCCCGAGGCGTCGGTGGAGACGGCGATGCCGCGCCCGGTGGCCTCGTCGATGCGCAGCACACCGCCGTCGGCGTGCTCGGCCAGCACGGTGTTACCACGCACGTAGCGGTCGTACTGCTCGGTGATGAACGCGCGACTGCACAGTGCCGGGCTGGCGAGCAGGGCGAGCAGGGTGGCGCGCAGCTCGTCACCGGTCTCGGGCCGGCGCAGCGTCTTCGAGCTGTCGGCGATCAGATCGTCCTGGGATTCGGGCCGGGCCACCGGACGCTGATACACCGGGCCCTCGTGTGCGACGGTGCGCGGCGGGACGTCCACCACACAGTCGCCGTGCCAGGTGATCTTCAGCCGGTCGCCGTCGGTGACCTCGCCGATCACCGTGGCCAGCACGTCCCACTTGCGGCACACCGCCATGAACTTCTCGACGTTCTCCGGGGTGACAACGGCGCACATACGTTCCTGCGACTCGCTGGAGAGCACCTCGGCTGGCGACATGTTGGCCGCACGCAGCGGCACCCGGTCCAGCTCGATCGCCATACCGCCGTCGCCTGCGGACGCCAATTCAGAAGTGGCGCAGGATAATCCGGCGCCACCCAGATCCTGGATCCCCACCACCAGATGCGCCGCATACAGCTCCAGGCAGCACTCGATGAGGACCTTCTCCATGAACGGGTCGCCCACCTGCACCGACGGGAGTTTCTTTCGGCCGGAACCGGATTCATCACCGGAGAAGGTGTCGCTGGCCAGCACGGACACCCCGCCGATACCGTCCAGCCCGGTGCGGGCGCCGAACAGGATGATCTTGTTCCCGGTCCCGGAGGCGAAGGCCAGGTGCAGATCCTCCTTGCGCAGCACGCCGACACACAGCGCATTGACCAACGGATTGCCGCCGTACGACGCGTCGAACACGGTCTCGCCGCCGATGTTCGGCAGCCCCAGGGAGTTGCCGTAACCGCCGACGCCGCGCACCACACCGTCGAGCACCCGCCGGGTGTCGGGGGCGTCGGCGGCGCCGAAGCGCAGCTGATCCATCACCGCGACGGGCCGCGCGCCCATCGCCATGATGTCGCGGACGATGCCGCCGACACCGGTGGCCGCGCCCTGGTAGGGCTCGACGTAGGAGGGATGGTTGTGTGACTCGACCTTGAAGGTCACCGCCCAGCCGTCGCCGATATCGACCACGCCGGCGTTCTCGCCGATCCCGGCCAGCATGCCGGCCTTCATCTCGTCGGTGGTGGTCTCGCCGAAGTACCGCAGGTGCACCTTGGAGGATTTGTAGGAGCAGTGTTCGCTCCACATCACCGAGTACATGGCCAGTTCGGCGTCGGTGGGACGACGACCCAGGATCTGCTTGATCCGTTCGTACTCGTCGTCCTTGAGCCCGAGCTCGCGGTAGGGCTGCGGTTGATCGGGGCTGGCCGCGGCATTCTCGACAGTATCGACGGACGTCACTGCAACAGCTTATTGGGTCCCGGCGCCCGCGACGGTGTTCGGATGCCGAGTCAGCCGATCGCCACGCCGACGAGATGGCCTATCGAGTACGTGATCGCGAGGGCGAGGCCGCCACCGATGACATTGCGCGCGACGGCCGGCGATCGGGCGGCTCCGCCCAATGTGGCCGACACCACGCCGGTGAGAGCGAGTGCGATCAGCACGACCAACGCGGTGACGGGGATTCGCCACGGCGCCGGTGCTACCAGGATCGCGATCAGGGGGAGCAACGCACCGACAGTGAACGCCGCCGCCGAGGAGAACGCGGCCTGCCAGGGATTGGTCAGTTCGTCCGCAGAGATCCCGAGTTCCGCTTCGACGTGCGCGGCGAAGGCATCGTGCGCGGTCAGCTCTTCTGCCACCGTCCGCGCCGTCGTCGCGGAGAGTCCTTTGGCCTCGTAGAGCGCGGTGAGTTCATCGAGTTCAACGACGGGTTGCTCAGCGAGTTCGGTCCGTTCCTTGGCCAGCAGGGCCTTCTCGGTGTCGCGCTGCGTGCTCACGGATACGTATTCGCCCAGAGCCATCGAAACGGCACCCGCCGCCAGACCGGCGAGACCGGCGGTGAGGATCGGTCCGCGTTCGACGGTCGCCGCTGCGACGCCGACGACGATGCCAGCGGTGGAGACGATGCCGTCGTTGGCGCCGAGAACTCCCGCGCGCAACCAGTTCAGTTTGGCGAACACCGAGCCGGTATGAGGTTCCTGTGGATGATTGCTGGTCACCCCCGAAATGCTAGGAAGATGACGGGTTGCCCGCCAGCAAAGATAGCCTTGCCGAAACGGTGGTGAGAATCGGCTGACCGCATCGTGACGGTGCGATGGCCTTCGGATCCAGGGAGGACACGATGGTGCGACGGCAGCGCGGCGCCCTCGAGGACGCCGTCGTCGACGTCCTCGATGCGCGCGGTCCGATGTCGGTCGGCGAAGTGCGTGCCGCTCTGGATCCGGAGCTCGCTCATACGACGGTGATGACGGCCCTGGTCCGGCTCACCCGGAAAGGAATCGTGACCCGTACGCGACAGGGGCGCGGCTACACGTACGCGCTGATCGCCGATGCCGGTGAGCTGCCGGCGCTGCAGGCGGCATTGCGGATGCGCCGCGAACTCGAAACCGGGCAGCGCCGGGCCGATGTGCTGGCGAACTTCGTGGCAGGGCTCACGCCCGAGGACGAGGCAGTGCTGCGTGGGCTGCTGGGCGAGGACGACGCCGAGCACGGCGCTGGGCCGCGATGAGCGCCGTGCTCGCGGTGGTGTCGGTGTCGTGGTTCCTGGCGATCGCTCTCACGGCCTCGCTGGACCGGGTGGGACAGGCGTTCACGCCGCAATGGCAGCTGCGGCTGCTCGCCGGCGGTGCGGTGTGTCTGTCTGCGGCTACATCGTCATCCGTACTAGCTGCTGTGACCGTGGTCGGAGTGGGTATCGGGCTGCCCGGCAGAGTGCTGTGGTTCGTCGCATCTACCGCGGCGGCACTCCTACTGATGCAGGTGATCGGACACGTCCGGCGGGTGGCGGTGCGTTCCCGCGCAGCCGAGGTGTTCCGCCGCCAAGACGCCACGTCGACGGGCGTGGTGTACGCACCCGATCCGGTGCCCGAGGCCTTCGCGGTACCCGGGCGGCCCGGCGTCGTGGTGGTCACCACCGGGTTGCGGGACGCACTGGACCGAGCAGAACTGGCGGCGGTCATTCGGCATGAGCGTGCCCACCTGGCGAGCCACCATCATCTCTACGTACAGCTCACCGAGCTGGCAGCGCATGTCAACCCGATCCTGCGGCGGTGGTGTTCCGCAGTTCGGTTCGCCGCCGAGCGCCACGCCGACGAATGCGCTGCAGCCGTCGACCGTGACTCGACGGCGCGGGCTCTGGCCAGGGTCGCGCTGCTGACAGCGGCGCCGCGAGATCGCTTGGGCAACTTGGGGATCAGCGATGATGCGCATTGCGTCATTGCGCGGGTGCAGGCCCTGCGACAGCCGCCTCCGCGTCGCCAGCACCGGGTGCCGGTGCTCTTGGCCGCCGCCGTGTTGATATTCACCGGCATCGACACCGAGCTCACCGCCGATCTGGTGCAGGATCGGCTTTCCCCGGAATCAGGGGAAGCGATGTCAGTGGCGCCCAGGTGAGCGTCAGCTGCCGCTGAGCGCATCACCCCAAGCGGATTGGGCACCCGAGTCCCCGATCCGGTAGACCTGCACCATCGCGCCAGCTGCGATGACCAGCACGACAGCAGCCATCACGGCGGCCGCAGCACGGTTCAGATCCGCGCCGCGCACGTCCCGGAGGTGCAACAACACCACGAGGAGCGCGGCAAAGCACAAAGCGATCGCGACGTAGAGCATCGTGTCCCCGAGCTGGGTATGGATCTCGAGGAGTGGCGAGGGGGCGATGTGACGTTCCAGCCATTCCCCCGCCTCGGTCGTCACCGGAGTCAGCACCATGGTGGTCGCCACCAATGCGGTCAGTAGCCATACCAATCGGCGACGTGCTGCCGGCCAGACAGCGCACAATGCCGCCAGCAGGGCGCTGACCGGTGCGAACACCACGACGAGGTGGACCAACAACACGTGGGCGGGCAATCCGTGGATCGTTGACAAGGCCTCTCCTCGAGGGTCGATGTTCACGAGCTTTATTACTACATCAATTGTAGTAGTTGCTCGGTGGACGGGTCACCGACACAGGGAGTTCACAGGTCGTCGAGCCATGAGAGCCACCTGATGCACATAGAGCTGACATCCAATGTCATTGTTCTGTCGGCGATTTCGATGCTCCAAGGTGCCGCGGCCGGATCGCGGCGCGGCGCGCGGACCTTCGGTCGCCGGCTCAGTGACCGGCGGCCACGCAGAAGGCGTTCCCGTCGGGGTCGGCCAGCACCACCCACCGGAAGTCGGCGGCAACCTCGTGCCGCGACGTTTCGGTGGCCCCCAGTGAAATCAGCCGTTGCACCTCGGCGTCCAGGTCGGCGGCGCCGCTGAAATCCACGTGCACACGGTTCTTCCCCGCGGTCGGCGCATCGACGCGCTGGAAGCCGAGCCGGGGGCCATCCGGCAGGACCACCTGGACGAACTCCCCGGGCATGACCGCGTGCGCCTCGCCACCGGCGGCGTCCGCCCACCATGCGGCCAACCGGTCCGGATCCAAGGTGTCGATGGTGATCATCACGATGCCGAGGGTCATAACAGCCGACGCTAGCTCAGGCCGGGGACAGGAAGGCCGCCAATGCGGCCGAATAGGCGGCGACATCGCGCGCGCCCATCAGCTCGCGGGCCGAATGCATGGCCAGTTGCGCCGCGCCGACATCGACGGTGGGGATGCCCGTGCGCGCCGCGGTCATCGGTCCGATGGTGGACCCGCAGGGCAGGTCGGCGCGGTGCTCGTAGCGCTGCAACGGCACCCCGGCCTGACGGCAGGCCGCCGCGAACGCGGCCGCCGTCCGCCCGTCGGTGGCATAGCGCAGATTGGGCTGCACCTTGAGCACCGGGCCGGCGTTGACCTCGATCCAGTGCCCGGGCTCGTGCCGGTCGGGATAGTTCGGGTGAGTCGCATGCGCCATGTCCCCGGAGGCCACCATCGACCCCGCGACGCGGCGCAGGAAATCCTCGCGCACGCCACCGGCTGCCAGCACAATGCGCTCGAGAACGGTGATCAGCAGTTCGGACTGAGCGCCGTGGTCGGACTGGGAGCCAACTTCCTCATGGTCGAACAGCGCAAGTACCGGCACGAAACCTGCTGACTCGCCCGCCAGTAGGGCTTCCAGGCCGGCGTAGCAGGTGACCTGGTTGTCCAGCCGGGGCGCGCTGACGAACTCCCCAGCGCCCCATACCTGTGACGGGGTCAGATCGTGGGTCATCAGATCGAAGCCGAGGACGTCGTCCACATCCACCCCGGCCCGTTCGGCGACATGCCGCAGGAACGACCGCGGTTCGCTGCCCACGCCCCATACCGCGTTGACGTGTCGTTGCGGGTTCAGCTCGACGCCCTTGCGGTCCTCGCTCAGGTGGATTGCGAGCTGGGGTACGCGCAGGGTGGGCTCGTCGATGCGGACCAGGACGTCCGACGACGCGCCCTGTCCCAGCGACAGTCGCCCGCTGATGCCGAGATCGCGGTCCAGCCATGAGTTCAGCCAGGCGCCGCCGTACGGCTGCAGCGCCACCACCTGCCAGCCGGCCACCTCTCGGTCGGGGTGCTGCTTGACCCGTAGGTTCGGGCTGTCGGTGTGTCCGCCCACGACCCGGAAGGGCCGGCCGGGCGCCCCGCTGCTGTCCCAGGCCACCAGTGATCCGGCGCGCACCGTGAAGAACCGGCCTTCCGCCGGCCATGCGTCGGCCTCGGACAACTCGCGGTACCCGGCTTCGGTCAGACGTGCCGCGGCCGTGGCGCAGACGTGGAAGGGGGACGGTGCGGCATCGATGAACTCGCAGAGACCCTGTGCGGTTGCGGACATGTTCCCTATTCAACAGTTTTCCGCGGCACACTCCGCGGGAACCCCGATAGGGTCTGTATTCGTGTCGACAGCCCGGCCGCAACCCATCCTCACTCCGCTGACCCCGGCGGCCATCTTCATCGTCGCGACCATCGACGAGGGCGGCGAGGAGCGCGTGCACGATGCGCTGGCCGATCTCTCCGGTCTGGTGCGCGCCGTCGGGTTCCGGGTGCCCGCTGCCAACCTGACGTTGGTGGCGGGAATCGGGTCCGACGCCTGGGACCGCCTGTTCGATGCGCCCCGGCCCGACAAGCTGCACCCGTTCGTCGAGCTGGACGGCGGACGCCACCGGGCGCCGTCGACGCCGGGCGATCTGCTGTTTCACATCCGCGGCGGTTCCATGGACGTGTGTTTCGAGCTGGGCGGCAAGATCCTGGCCGCCCTGGCCGGCGCCGTCACCGTGGTCGACGAGGTGCACGGTTTCAAGTTCTTCGAGATGCGCGACCTGCTCGGGTTCGTCGACGGCACCGAGAACCCGAACGGACCCGACGCCGTGGTGGCCACGCAGATTCCCGACGGTCCGTACGCGGGCGCCAGTTATGTGCACGTGCAGCACTACACCCACGATATGGCGGCGTGGAACGCGTTGAGCGTGACCGAACAGGAGCTGGTGATCGGACGCACCAAGCTCGAGGACATCGAGCTCGATGATGCGGTGAAGCCCTCGAATTCCCATGTGGCACTGAACACTTTGACCGACGACGACGGCAACGACCTGCAGATCCTGCGGGCCAACATGCCGTTCGGCTCGCTGGGTGACAGTACCTCCGGCACGTACTACATCGCCTATTCGGCCGATCCGGATATCACCGAGCGGATGCTCCGCAATATGTTCATCGGCGACCCGCCCGGCAACACCGACCGTATTCTCGACTTCTCCACCGCCACCACGGGTTCGATGTTCTTCGTGCCCAGGATCGACTTCCTCGACGACCCGCCGCCCATGCCCGACGCCGACGACGGCGAAACAGAAGTGCCCCCAATAGTTTCCACTCCAATAGACGGATCGCTGGCCATCGGCAGCCTGAAAGGACAACCGCAATGAACAACCTGTACCGCGGACTCGCGCCGATCACCGAGGAAGCCTGGGTCGAGATCGAGACCGAGGCGTCCCGCACGTTCAAGCGGCATATCGCCGGACGGCGCGTGGTGGATGTCAGCGGCCCCGGCGGCCCCGTGACGGCAGCGATCAGCACGGGACACCTCAACGACGTCGCCGCGCCCGCCGACGGAGTGGTGGCACACCTGCGCGATGCCCGTCCGCTGGTGCGGCTGCGGGTCCCGTTCACGTTGAGCCGCACCGATATCGACGATGTCGAGCGCGGTTCGCAGGATTCCGACTGGGATCCGGTCAAGGACGCCGCGAAGAAGCTGGCCTTCGTCGAGGATCGCGCGATCTTCGAGGGCTACGACGCCGCCCACATCGATGGCATCCGCAAGTCCAGTTCGAACCCGGCGCTGGCGCTGCCCCAGGATCCGCGGGAGATCCCGGACGTGATCGCGCAGGCGCTGACCGAGCTGCGACTCGCCGGCGTCGACGGCCCGTACTCGGTACTGCTGTCCGCCGACATCTACACCCTGGTCAGCGAGACCACGGTGAACGGCTACCCGATCCGCGACCACATCAACAGGCTGGTCGACGGCGACATCATCTGGGCGCCCGCCATCGATGGCGCCTTCGTATTGTCCACGCGCGGAGGGGATTTCGATCTCCAGCTGGGCACCGATGTGTCGATCGGCTACTTGTCGCACGACATTGACACGGTCCAGCTGTACCTGGAGGAGACGTTGACGTTCCTGTGCTACACCGCGGAGGCCTCGGTCGCGCTGAGCCAGTAGCTACTTCCCATCTGTTCTGCGTCCACTGCGACATCCACTCGAACTTCGTCGCAGCCACCGCAGAACAGATGGCTGCTCAGGCGGTCAGCACCGCATCCAGCGCCGAGAAGAAGATGCCCAGCCCGTCGTCGGACGGCCCGGTCAGGGCCTCGGTGGCGTGCTCGGGATGCGGCATGAGGCCGACCACGCGGCCGTTGGCCGACGAGATGCCGGCGATATCGCGCTGCGAACCGTTGACATTGTCGACGTAGCGGAATGCCACGCGACCCTCACCCTCGAGCTCGTCGAGCACGGCATCGCTGGCCACGTAGCGGCCCTCGCCGGATTTCAGTGGGACCAGGATCTCGGCGTCCTGCTCGTACCGCGACGTCCAGGCGGTGCGGGTCGAGTCGACGCGCAGCCACACATCGCGGCACACGAAGTGCAACCCGATATTGCGGGTCAGCGCGCCCGGCAGCAGCCCGGCCTCGCAGAGCACCTGGAATCCGTTGCAGATGCCCAGCACGGGAAGGCCACGGCCGGCGGCCTCGACCACCGCACCCATCACGGGAGCAAAGCGCGCGATCGCGCCGCAGCGCAGGTAATCGCCGTAGGAGAATCCGCCCGGCACGATCACCGCGTCGACGCCCTTGAGGTCGGCGTCGGCGTGCCACAGGCTGACCGATTCGGCGCCGACGGCCCGGGCCGCACGTGCGGCGTCGACGTCGTCGAGAGTGCCCGGGAAGGTGATGACGCCGACCTTTGCGGTCATTGCGCGTCCCGCGTCACGGTCCAGTCCTCGATGACCGTGTTGGCCAGCAGCGATTCGGCGATCTTGGCCAGCTCCTCGTCGTCCACGCTGTCGTCCACCTCGAGCTCGAATCGCTTGCCCTGTCGGACATCCGAGATGCCGGGGTGGCCGAGCCGCCCGAGTGCCCCGACAATGGCCTGCCCCTGCGGGTCCAGGATCTCTGCCTTGGGCATCACGCTAACCACTACTCGGGCCACGTGAACTCCTCCTCTGATCGGCGCGAACATCGACGTCGGTGCGGCGTCAACACTACCCACACGAGGCCAGGTAGGCCGCGCAGAGCGGGGCCGACATCGCATCGAGGATCCGCGCGTCGGGCACCGTGGGCCAGGCCGGCAGCGCGACCGCGCGGGTGAAGAGCAGTTCGCTGATGGTGCTGCTGCGTGGGTCCACGATCAGGTAGACACGGGCCGGGACGGGGCCGTCCAGCACGGCCGCAACGCGGTCCGGTTCGGCCGTGGTCAACCGTGCCCGGCAGGTCCGCAGCGCATCGACGGCCGCGGTGAACACCCCGTTGGCCAGGTCGCCGCCACGCCAGGTCTCACCGCGCCAGTGCACGATCTGGCCCTGTAGCTGCCTCGATGCATCGGGGCGGCCGACCATGGCTCGGGCGGCCACGGCGAACGCCCGCGCATCCGCGACGGGCGGGCTGGCGCACAGATCCTCGAATCCGAACCGCGGCCCGGTGACCGGCACCGCCACATCGGCCAGCGCCGGCCAGCGATCCGCCGGGTCCAGCGGCAGCGTCCCCGGATCCGGCCACGCCGCCGCCGGGATCCGGTCGCACTGCGGTGGGCACGTCTCCGGCTCGGCGTGCGAGATCGGCGGCCCGACCAGTGCCCACGCCAGCAGGATCACCGCCAGCATTGTCCGCACTCGACCTCCCCGGGGGTAACGCCGCACAATCGTAAGCATGGAGCTGACGCATTTCGGGCATTCCTGCCTGCTGGCGAGCTTTCCCGGCGCCGGCGGCGGTCAAACAACCACCATCTTGTTCGACCCGGGGAACTTCTCCCACGGGTTCGAGGGCATCACCGGTCTGTCGGCAATTCTGGTCACCCACCAGCATCCCGATCATGCCGATCCCGAGCGGCTGCCCGCTCTGGTGGAGGCCAATCCGGGCGCGGCGCTCTACGCCGATCCGGCGACCGCGACCCAGCTGGGCGGCGCGTGGCGTGCCGTACATGCCGGCGACCAGTTCAGCATCGACGGTCTGACGGTTCGGGGCATGGGGGGCCGGCACGCCGTCATCCATCCGGAAATCCCTGTCATCGACAACATTTCGTACGTCGTCGGCGACGACGAGCACGCCGCCCGGTTGATGCACCCCGGTGACGCGCTGTTCGTTCCGGACGAGGACGTGCACGTGCTCGCCACTCCCGCGGCGGCTCCGTGGATGAAGATCTCCGAGGCGGTCGACTATCTGCGCGCCGTCGCTCCGACCCACGCGGTGCCGATCCATCAGGGCGTCGTGGCACCGGCGGCGCGGGGTATCTACTACGGACGCCTGACCGAGATGACGGACACCGATTTTCGGGTGCTGCCCGAGGAGAACTCGCTCGCGCTGTAGCGATTTCGGCGCGCAGGCCCAGTTCAGCGGACTAGCGTGACCGACATGTCGGTCTACTACGACCCGTACGACATCGGCATCGTCGCCGATCCGTATCCGGCGTATGCCGCCCTCCGCGACGAGGCGCCGTTGTACTACAACGAGCGGTACGACTTCTGGGCGCTCTCGCGGCACGCCGACGTCGAGGCGGCCCTGGCGGATTGGCGGACGTTCTCGAGTGCGCGCAGCGACATCCTGGAACTGGTGCAGTCCGAGTTCGACATGCCCGAGGGCGTCATGATGTTCTCCGACCCGCCCACCCACACCATGCTGCGGGGCCTGATGTCGCGGGTGTTCACCCCGCGACGGATGGCCGCGATCGAGGACCAGATCCGCGCGTTCTGCCGCAATTGTCTTGACCCACATATTGGTTCGGGCGGATTCGACATCATCGCCGAGTTGGCGTCGATGATGCCGATGCGGGTGATCGGCATGCTGTTGGGCATCCCGGAGTCCGAGCAGGTCTCGGTGCGCGACGCCAATGACGCCACCCTGCGCACCAGGCCGGGCGCCCCGATGAAGGTGGCGCAGGCCGACCGCATCGCCGACGGCCGGATCTATGCCGACTACGTCGAATGGCGTTCGCAGCACCCGTCGGACGATCTGATGACCGCGCTGCTCGATGTCGAGTTCACCGATGAGCACGGCGTCACCCGCAAGCTGACCCGGAAGGAAGTGCTGCACTACACCCAGGTGGTGGCCGGTGCGGGCAACGAGACCACGGGCCGGCTGATCGGTTGGCTGGCCAAGGTGCTCGCCGAGCATCCTGATCAGCGCCGCGCGGTGGCCGCCGATCGCTCGCTGCTGAACCGCACGATCGACGAGACGTTGCGCTTCGAACCGACCGGTCCGCACGTAGCGCGCTACATCGCGGAGGATTTCGACGCCTACGGCACCACGGTGCCGGCCGGCAGTGCCATGCTCCTGCTGTTCGGTGCCGCCAACCGGGATCCCCGGCGATACCCCGATCCCGATACCTTCGATATCGGCCGAGACAACATCAGCCATGTCACGTTCGGCAAGGGGTTGCACTACTGCCTGGGCGCCAACCTCGCCCGACTGGAGGGCCGAGTGGCGCTCGATGAGCTGCTGAACCGCTGGCCGGACTGGGGTCTGGACCGGGACAGCATGCGGCTGGCTCCCACCTCGACGGTTCGCGGCTGGGAAGAGCTGCGGATCACGTTCTGAGAGGGCTGGTTTCAGCCGATGTCCCGCGCCGCGCCGCGGCCGGCGGCGCGCCCGGAGAAGATGCAGCCCCCCACGAAGGTGCCCTCCAGTGATCGGTAGCCATGCACCCCGCCGCCGCCGAAGCCGGCCACTTCACCCGCGGCATACAGCCCGCCGATCGGTTCGCCACCGTCTCCCAGTACCCGCGAATCCAGATCGGTCTCCAAGCCGCCCAGCGTCTTTCGCGTCAGAACGTGCAGCTTGACGGCAATCAGCGGGCCGGCTTTCGGGTCGGTCAGGCGATGCGGCGCGACCACCCGGGACACGCGGTCGGGCAGATAGGCCCGCGCTCCCCGGATGGCCGTTATCTGACCATCCTTGCTGAAGCGGTTGGCCACCTCGCGATCCCGGGCGGTCACTTCGGCCTCCACCACCGACAGGTCCAGGGGCTCCACATCGGGCAATTGGTTCATCTTGGCCACCAGGTCGCGCAGCGTCGCGGCCTGCACGAAGTCCACCCCGCGGTCCACGAACGTCTGCACCGGACCCGGGGCGCCCGGTCGTACACGGGAAAGTACCTGCCGCACACTGCGTTCGGTCAGATCGGGGTTCTGCTCCTGCCCCGACAGCCCGAACTCTTTCTCGATGATCCGGGCGTTGAGGACGAACCATGTGTAATCGTGGCCCAACCGGGTGATGTGCTCGAGGGTGCCCAGGGTGTCGAATCCAGGGTAGAGCGGGCCGGGCAGGCGCTTTCCGGTGGCGTCGAGCCACAGCGACGATGGGCCCGGCAGGATCCGGATGCCGTGATTGGGCCAGACGGGATCGTAATTCGTGATGCCCTCGGTGTAGTGCCACATCCGGTCGCGGTTGATCACGCGTGCTCCCGCGTCCTCGGTGATCCCGATCATCCGACCGTCCACGTGGGCCGGCACCCCGGTGAGCAACTGTCCGGGCACCCGGCCCATCCGCTCCGGCCAGTTCTTGCGGACCAGGTCGGTGTTCCCGCCGATCCCCCCGCTGGTCACGATCACGGCAGCAGCCCGGAACTCGAACTCCCCCACGGTGTTCCGTGAGGATGCGACGCCGCGCGCCGCGGACGACGGTTCCAGGACCGCACCGCGCACGCCCACTACCGCACCATTCTCGACGATCAGTTCGTCGACCCGGTGACGGTGCGCAAACGTCGCGCGCGGGTTCCCGAGGAGCCGTCTGGCGAAGATGTCGACCAACGCTGGACCGGTACCCCAGGTGATGTGGAACCGTGGCACCGAATTGCCGTGCCCGCGGGCGTCATAGCCACCGCGCTCGGCCCATCCGACCAGCGGGAAGATCTGCAGGCCGCGGGATTTGAGCCAGGACCGCTTCTCACCGGCGGCAAATTCGACGTACGCGTGCGCCCACTGTTTCGGCCAGTAGTCCTCGTCCCGGTCGAACGCGGCGGTACCCAGCCAGTCCTGCAGCGCCAGTTCGTGACTGTCGCGAATGCCCATGCGGCGCTGCTCGGGACTGTCGACGAAGAACAGGCCACCGAACGACCAGAACGCCTGACCGCCAAGGTTGGCGGCGTTCTCCTGCTCGACGAACAGCACGCGCTTACCACGTTCGACCAGTTCACAGGCGGCGACCAGGCCGGCCAGGCCGGCTCCCACGACGATGACGTCAGCGTCCATGCGCTAACGCTAGCCCCCGGGCTTCCGGCCGCACCAAGTTGCCCGACTTCGCGTCGTCAGGCGGCATCCTCCAGCACCGGGTCAGGCAGCCATCGATAGACGGTGGGAGCACAGCCGTGCATCAGCGCCAGGTCGACGGCGTCGAGCAGGGCCTGCCGTGGCCCCGGCTTGCGCAGTTGCCGTCCCGACACCGAGAGCCGGACGATCCCCCCGCGGCGCGCCACCCGCTCGGCGGCCAGCACCAGCGTTCGGCACCACCATGGTTCGCTCAGGAATTGTTCGCCGATCCCCAGGACCCGCGCGTGCACCGCGGTGTCGCGCACCAGGTCGGTGACCTCGGAGAACCCGGCCAGTAGTCGGAATCCGTTGCGCGGCAGAACTTTTTGTGCCCCCGGCGAGACGATCCAACCGGGGGCGGCGAACAACCGCGTGCGCAGGCCCAGGTGGTCGAGCACGCGGTCGGCCGCCATCAGTCGCAGGTTGGCCTCA